>Ga0075428_100010021_pt1 | contig 10526 bp, 10 predicted proteins | sample RhiMetdeltSRZDD2_FD_75291 | JGI IMG/M metagenome (GOLD analysis project Ga0075428, IMG submission 75291) | Populus rhizosphere microbial communities from Tennessee, USA - Rhizosphere MetaG P. deltoides SRZDD2 | ecosystem: Host-associated > Plants > Roots > Rhizosphere > Soil | place: USA... | reverse complement strand
TCCGGAACGAAACGCATCAGCTCATCCCACGCCTCTTCGCTCGGTTGCGCCGCGAATTTCTCGAGCGCCGCCGCCCAACCCGCCGGCGCGCTGGTGATGTCGCCGAGCACGGAAAAGAGTTGCTCGCGCTCGTCGCCTTCCGCCATTCGCACCGCGAGCCGCGCGACGACCGCGGCCTGATCGAGCTCACCGTCTTCGATCAATTTGCGGATCGCAGGCATGGCGCTGCCGCCGCCGTGGAGGAAATGACGGAGGAGAAACGTGGTCTCGCCTTCGGACATGCGCGTGATTATCATCCCAGTCCATGCGAAGAAACCTCACTCTCGCGCTTTGCATCCTCATCGCCACCTTCGCATTTGCGCATTACCCCACCACGATCAAGCTCGACGCGACCGCGAAGAAACAGCCTCCCGTCCCCTTCAATCACGCCAAGCACGGCGACACGCTCGCGAAGACGTGTGACACCTGCCATCACACGAACAAAGGGCTGACGAAAGCGCAGACCGACAAAGTCGACGTGAAAAAGTGCAGCGAGTGCCATCTCGACCCGAAGGGCAAAGTGCCGAGCATGCGCGAGATGAGCCTGACGAAAAATCCGATGCACATCCGCTGCATCAGCTGCCACAAGGAGCAGAAGAAGGGTCCGATCGTGTGCAACAAGTGCCACGTGAGGAAGTGACGCGGCGCATTTCAGACGAGTGAGGACAGCAAGGTCAGGGCATGCGCGACGCGAATGCCTTCCGCGCTCTGATAGTCCTTCGTTCCGGTCGCGGAGATCTGCCAGGCACTCGCTGCGGGGAACTTCGCCTTCAGGTAGCGTAGTCCTTTGTCGATCGGCGCGTCGCCCCACTTGCACTCGATCAGGAGAAAGGGCTTGTTGCGCTCCGACACGACGAAGTCGACCTCCCGTCCATCGACATCACGGAAGTAGCAGAGATCGAGATCTCGGCCCTTGGCGTCCTGCTCGAAGTGCGTCCACTTCAGAAGATGCGAGCCGACGAAGTTCTCGAATCGGGCCGCGTCATTGGGAACGATCGACCAGTCGAAGTGGTAGTGCTTCTGTTCCTTCTTGACCGCGCGGATTCGCGGCGCGCCGAACGGCGCGAGTCGAAACACGGCGTACAGCCGTTCGAGCGCCTGGATCCAGGACGAGAGCGCTTTGTGGCTGACTTGCAGATCCTCGCGCAATCCGTTGATCGAAAGGGGCGAGCCGACCAAGTCCGGCAGTCGGATCATCAGGAGCTCGAGATGGCCGAGGTCCTGGATGCGCTCGAGCGAGACCACGTCTTCGCGAATGAGCCGCGTCCGATACTCACGCGACCAGCGCCGCGCCTCCGTTTCGCTGCCGGAAAGAAACGGCTCGGGAAAACCGCCCAGCCGCAGCAGCTGATCGAATCCGTCTCGATCGTCGATACGCTGTTCGGCGATCGAGAACGGGTGAAGGCGAAGCAAGTGATATCGGCCCTGTAGCGAGTCGCCGCCGAATCGATACAGATCGAGCCTTCCGCTTCCGGTAATCAGAATTTTCTGGCCCTCGGGACGGCCGTCGAAGAGTCCCTTGAGGTAATTTCGCCACCGCCGGTATTTGTGGAGCTCGTCGAAGATCCAGAGTTTCCCGGGAGGGAGCTCGCCCGTCAGGATTTTCTCGCGATGCTCCGCGATATCCCAGTTCAGATAGCCGCGGCGCGCGCCGGGCAGATCGAGCGCGAGCGTCGTCTTGCCGACCTGGCGCGGGCCCGCCACGAAGACCATCTTCCGCTGAAGATCTTCGCGAATCTGCTTTGCCAGATACCGTTTTTCGGATCGCGCCGCCACGCCGATACGGTACGGCGATTTTTGCCTACAGTCAAAAATACTCGCGAGTAATTTCGACTGCTGGTGAAAACACTCGCCAGCGGTGCCGTGCCGGCCTGCCTTCACTTTTCCGCAATTCCGCCGCCAGTCGTCCACATCGCCGTTCTACTTTGAAGCGAAAAGGACTTGCGATATGGCTAGGAACGTGTTCGCGATCATCGTCATTTTTCTCTGCACCGCCATCGGCTGGGCGATTCTGGGGACCACGATCATGGGCCGCACGTATGCGAGAGGCTCCGGGCTCGAGCCGCGCGTGGCGTCGAGTTGGGGGAGTCCGCAGCTGCAGATACCGCCGTCGGCGACGAGCACGCGCGTCGTGCAGAAGCAGATTCGCGAGGTCATCAACGGACAGAACGTCGCGCGCACGGAGGAGGAGGCGATCGCCGTCGCGTTGCCGCTCGAGCGCAGCCGCATCCGTGTCGCGCTCGATCTCGAACAGCGCAAGAAGGGACTGCTCTGGTTCCCGACCTATCGCGTCGCCTATCGCGGCGAATACATGTTCCGCAACAACACGCCGGCCGAGGACGTGACGCTCAAGCTCGCGTTTCCGGCTGCGGATGCGCTCTACGACGATCTCGTGTTCGCCATCGACGGCCGCGCGATTGCGACGAACGCCGTGAACGGCGTGGTCGAGGCCACGGTACGCGTTCCGTCCGGAGCGCCGGTGCGGCTCGAGGTCGGCTATCGATCGCAGGGCATGTCGACGTGGCACTACTCGTTCGGCGAGAACGTCTCGCAGGTGCGCGACCTCCAGCTCGCGATGCAGACCGACTTCGACGCGATCGACTTTCCGCCGGGCACGCTCTCGCCGACGACGAAGACGAAAACACCCAACGGATGGGAGCTCGCCTGGAGGTACAAGAATCTCGTGACCGGCTCGCGCATCGGCATGGTGCTGCCCGAGAAGCTGCAGCCCGGCCCGCTGGCCGGACGCATCAGCTACTTCGCGCCGGTATCGCTGCTGTTCTTCTTCTTCCTCATGTTCATCATCACGACGCTGCGGCGCATCGATCTCCATCCGATGCACTACTTCTTTCTCGCGGCCTCGTTCTTCTCATTTCATCTTCTGCTCGCGTACCTCGTCGATCACCTCTCCATTCATCTCGCGCTCGTCATCTGCTCGATCGTGTCGATCTTTCTCGTCGTGAGCTATCTGCGCATCGTGATCGGTCCGCGCTTCGCGTTTCTCGAGGCGGCGCTCACGCAGATCGTCTATCTGGTCGGGTTCTCGTACGCGTTCTTCTTCGAAGGCTTCACCGGACTGGCGATCACGATCGGCGCAATCGTGACGCTCTTCATCGTCATGCAGATGACCGCGCGCGTGAATTGGCGCGGCCAAGCGGAGGCAGCTTTGGCGAAGTGACGTGGCTCCCTCATTGCTTCCTTTTTCTCGGGAGGAAACCGATGCCTGAGAAAGAAACATTGAGACGAGCACGACAAGACAAGCGCGAAGGAAAGTCGGCGTCGACGCAGGCCGGCGAGTTCGTTCGCGAAGAGATGCATCACGTCCGCGAAGGAAAGCACGGCGCGCGATCGACGAAGCAGGCGATTGCGATCGGTCTGCAGAAGGCGCGACGCTCCGGCGTGAAACTGGCGGCGCCCGAAAAAGGAGAAGCATCCGAGCGAACGCGCAAGAGTGCGAAGAGCGCGCTGAAACACGCAGGCGAGAAGCCCTCGCCGAAACGCTCGCGCGCCGTGCGCGGTGCATTGAAGCGCGAAGGTCATTCGGCGGCATCGAAGACCGCGCTCTCGCGACAGGCTCGCTCTGCGGCGAAAAAGCGAACCGCAGCCGAGCGTTCCGCCGCGGCGAAGAAAGCCGCACGGACTCGCGCGAGTCACGCCGCGTGACGAAGCCACGGGCCGGCCGCGTCGTTCTGATCAGCGTCGATGGACTCGTGCCGTCGTTGTACCTCGACCCGACCTCGCCCGCGCCCGCGATGCAGCAGCTGTTTCGTGAAGGCGCGCACGCGCGCGCGGTGAGGAGCGTGTTCCCCGCGCTCACGTATCCGGGTCACACGACGCTGGCCACCGGCGCGCTTCCCGCGCGCCACGGCATCTGCAACAACCGCGAGCTGATTCCGGTCGCCGATCCGCCGTGGCTGCGCGACGCGAGCCGCATCCGCGTGCCCACATTGTGGGACGCCGTGCGCGCGCGCGGCGGCACGACCGCTGCCGTTCTCTGGCCGCTGACGTTAGGCGCGGACATCGACTGGTGTCTGCCGGAGATCTGGCCCGGCGGCGACGGCAATCTCGTCGACGCGCTTCGCGGCTCGGACCGGCCACGCGGTTTTCTCGAAGAGCTCGAGCGTGAAGCGACCGGCCGGCTGTCGCCGGAGAACTTCAACAACAAGTGGATCTCGCACGATCTGCGCGTTGCGCTTCTCGCGGAGTACCTCTTCGAGCGCTATCGACCGACCCTCCTGCTCGTGCACACGCAGGCGTCGAATCAGGTGCCGCAAGAGCCGGACTGGCGTAACCCGCGCCGCGCGCGATCGGTCTCCGGCTCCGATCAGATCGTGAACATGATCCTCGAAGTGGTCGAGCGGACGAAGACCTGGGACACGACCGCGGTCATCGTCACCGGCGATCACGGCAACACCGAAGTGCACACGCAGATCCGGCCGAACATCTGGTTGATCGAGGCCGGCCTGCGCGGTCCGAAACTCGAAGACGACGAGCACTGGCGGGCCTGTTTCTACGCCCTCGGCGGCTCGGCATTTCTTCGCGTGCGTGATCCGCTTGGTGAAAACATGGCTGGGAACGTCGCCGCCGTGAGGCGCGTCCTCGACGCGCTGCCCGAGGCGAAACGAAAGCTGTTTCGCGTCATCGATCGCGACGAGCTCGATGCGTTAGGCGCCGATCCCGACGCGCCGCTCGCCCTCGCCGCCGAGCGCGGCTTCGTCATCGACGATCGCACCGAGCCACCCGACCTCCAGCCGAATCCGGGCATGAGTCACGGTCATCATCCCGATCTCCCCGACATGCACACCGGCTTCGTCGCGAAAGGCGCGGGCATCCGCGCGGGCGCCGAGATTCCTCTTTTGCCGCTGACCTCGATCGCGCCGCTTGTCGCGGAGTTGTTAGGTCTCGACTTCGATGCGCCCGACGGTGTTTCCTATCCCGGCCTGTTGACGTAAGTTGTCGCCGTGCAATCCGCGATCTCGCTTCACGCATTGACGAAGCGCTACGGCCGCGTCGAAGCGCTGCGCGGCGCATCGTTCGACGTGCAGACCGGTGAGGTGTTCGGATTCCTCGGGCCGAACGGCGCCGGCAAATCGACGACGATTCGCTGTCTGCTCGATCTGATCCGGCCGACGTCGGGCCGCGCGGAGATCTTCGGCATCGATTGCCGGCGGCGCAGCCGCGAGACGCGGGCGCGCACCGGGTATCTTCCGGGCGAGCTCGCGCTGTACGGCGACATGACCGGCGCCGAGATGCTCGACCTGCTGCTGCGATTGTCCGGCGCGTCGAATGCGTCGCGACGCGATGAGCTTCTCGATCGGCTCGCGTTCGCAGGCAGCGATCTGCGCCGTCGCATTCGCGAATACAGCACGGGGATGCGCCGGAAAATCGGAATCGTGCAGGCGATGCAACACGATCCGCCGCTGCTGATCCTCGATGAGCCGACCGAGGGACTGGACCCGCTGATGCAGGAAGCGTTTTACGAGATCGTCGCGGACGCGCGTCGGCGCGGCACGACCATCTTCATGTCCTCGCACATTCTTTCGGAGGTCGATCGCACGTGCGACCGCATCGCGCTGTTGCGCAAGGGCGAGGTCGTGCTCGTCGCGCCGGTGGAGGAAGTGCGAAAGCTTGCGCCGCGGCGCGTGCGCATCGCGTTCGACGCCGGTGTTCCGGCGCCGCCGCCACTGCCCGATGCATTCGAGATCGAAGAAGCGGCGCCGCTTCTGTGGCGCGTGCGGGCGTCGGGAGAATTGCGCGAGCTGCTCGCCGCTGCGCGTGCACATCCGATCCGCGACATCGAGATCGACACGCCTCGTCTCGAGGACGTGATCTTTCGTTATTACGGCGGAGGAGAGCCATGAGCGGTTTCGCGCTCGTGCGGCATGCGCTGTGGCGCGCGCGCACGCTCATTCTCGTCGTGGCACTGATCCTCGGCGCGTTTCAATGGCTGATCACGCTCGCCGCGCGAACATTCGACCGGACCGGCGCGTTCAAGCAGATTCTCTCCATCATCCCGCCGATGATGCGCGCGCTCGCCGGCGACGCGCTCGTTCCGATGGCGAGCTTCGGCGGCATGGTGACGATCGGCTACTTTCACCTCATCGTACAGGCCGCGCTCATGGCCGTCGCGATCGGCCTAACAACACAGACCGCAAGCGAGATCGAGCTCCATCTCGTCGATCTCCTCATGTCGCGGCCGGTGTCGCGGGCCTGGCTGGTCGGGCGCAGCGTCATCGCGCTTCTGGTCTCGACGGTCGCAATCCTGGGCGTGATGGCGCTCGGCACGTGGTCGGGACTGCACCTCTTCGCACCCGAAGGCGCCTCCTGGCCCGAGCCGCGTCTCGTCCTCTCGCTGCTCATCAATCTCGCGTTGCTGATGCTCGTCTGGGGGTCGGTCGCACTGGCGATAGCGACACTCTCGCGCCGCCGCGTCACCGCGATCTCCATCGCCGGCCTCGCCGCGCTGGTGACATTCCTCCTCGACTACCTCGCGCGGGTCTGGGATCCGATGAAAAAGATCGCCTGGATCTCGCCCTTCCACTACGTGCGCCAGATGGAGCTCGTCGCCGGCGGCACACTCGCGCCTCGCGACATCGCGGTGCTCGGCGGAATCACGATTGCGTTCATCGCCATCGCGTTCGTGGTGATCGCGCGTCGCGATTTGTGAGTGCTCACGCGATCGCGACGCGCGGCGGCGTCGTGAGCATCGCGATCACGACGCCCAGCTCGCGCTCGATCGATTCGGGATCGATCATCGATTCGATGATCACCGGGCAATCGATCGGAAGATGACGAGCGACGTGCGAGAAGGATGAGCGTGCGGTCGCGCCGATCGGGCGGTGCTCGCCGGACGGGCCGACGTCGCTGATGTGAACCTGGCGGAGGCGGCCGCCAAAGGTGCGAATCATCGTGAGGGCCATCGACAGGGTCGGATCGATCTGTCGTGCGTGGCCGAGATCGAGGCAGAACGTCGCCTCGGGGTAGATGTCGAAGACCAGCTGCAATTCGTCGAGCGTGCGCCCGACGGTTTTGCGGTTGTCCATGTTCTCGATGCAGAGCCGCGGGCCGAGGCGGCGCCAGAGCGATTCCGTGCGCAGCAGCTCCGGATGCGCGATCACCGGCCACGTCGCGGGAGTCCGGAGGAGCAGCTCGCCGATCGTTGCTTCGTCGAGCGTCTGTATCTGACTCGGTGCGTGGACGGAAACGTAGGAGAACGTCGAGAGATCCAGCGCGCCGATGGCGTCGAGAAGAGGGGGCAGCTCGTGATCGCGCAATGCAGACAGCTCGATGGCGTCGATCTTCGCCACGCCGCGTTGCAGCATCACGCCGCGCTGCAAATCTCCGCGCGCCAACGCGCCGGTCGAAAAGCCGATGGGTCTCATCAGAACACTCCGAAATCGCGGATCAACGCGGGAAGTTTCGGATGCACTTCGAAAAACAGTTTCGTGATGCCGCGGCGGAACGTCTGACTCGCGTCTCGTAAATCGGCATACGCGGGATGATCGAGTGCGTCGTCGAATCGCACCGTTTCCAGATTGCTGCGCGCGTCGGGATCGGCGAGAACGGCGAGAAACCGGTCATACGACGAGAAGATTGCGTGGGCGACGTCATGGTCGCCCGCATCGAGAACGACTCGCGCGAGCAGCTCGAGCGGCGCGACGTCCGTTTGTGTGCGAATCAGCTCGGCAAGCATCCGGTAGTACTGGTCATCATTCTCTATCGCATGAAGCTCCGCCGCGCCGAAAAGATCCGCGGCGAACGAGGCCAGCAAGCCCCAGATGAAGAGCACCCTTCGCGAAAAGCGGAGCTTCACGTTGCGAATCGCCCAGCCGCTGCGCTGGCGTTCCCACATCTTCGAGGCATAGTCGGACGTGACGGTGCGCCAGTAGCGAACGACGTCATTCAGCAGAAAGTGAGCGACCGCGGTCCTTCGAACGGGCCGGTCGTGGATCACGTAGCGCGCGAGGACGTTGCGGATCACGCGCTCGCGCACGAGCGGATTCGTGAGCGCGCGCGACTCGCTGAGGAGAAGGATGCGCCGCGTGAGATTCTCGTTCGAGTCGCGCGTTCCGGCGATGTAGTGGACGAGCTCATGGCTCGCAACGATGTCGCCGAACGTTCGCGTGGGCCCGACGCTCTTCGGAACGATGTCGAGAATCCGCGTCCCGATCTCGCGGACGAGCAATGCGTGGTCGGGATCGGATGGGCCGTCGATGAGCAGAACCCAGTCCGCGTCGCTGCCCTCCGTCGCCTCGCCGCGCCCGAGGGAGCCGGTGACCACGATCGAGCAGTCCGGGTCGTGCAGATCGGCGAGCGCGGAGCTCAGCGCGCCGAGCACGTCGCGAGTTTTCTGTTGCGCAGCGCGGATCGCGCTCCACCTCGTACCCAGTCCGGTTTCCAGCGCATCGATCGCCGAAGTCATCGCCTGACGCTACCTTTTTACACGCCAGTTACGCCACTCCGTCTTCCGGCGTCTAAATTGAGAACGAAGACAGGAGATGGTCATGCGCATCACACGATTTCTCATCGCCTCGATGTTGATTCTCGGAACCCTCGCGGCCGCGGCGACGCCGACCGCCGCCAGGACGAACAAGCCACTGATCCAGGTCGCGGTGCTGCTCGACACGAGCAACAGCATGGACGGCCTGATCGATCAGGCGCGCACGCAGTTGTGGCGCGTCGTCAACGAGCTCGCCACCGCGAAGAAAAACGGCGTCACGCCCGATCTGCGCGTCGCGCTCTACGAATACGGCAATGACTCGCTCCCCGCGGCGAAAGGTCACATCCGCCGCGTGCTTGCGCTCACGGCCGATCTCGACAAAGTGTCCGAAGAGCTCTGGGCCCTCAAGACGAACGGTGGACAGGAGTACTGCGGACACGTGATCGACGAAGCGACGAAGGGACTCGACTGGACCGCGTCGAACGCCGATCTCAAGCTGATGTTCATCGCCGGCAATGAGCCGTTCACGCAGGGCAGCGTCGACTTCAAGCGCGCCTGCCAGCGCGCGATCGCGAAGGGAATCGTCATCAACACGATCTACTGCGGCGACAAGCAGGAAGGCATCAACACGCAGTGGAAGGAAGGCGCGGAGCTTGCGGACGGAAGCTTCCTGACCATCGATCAGAACGCGAAGGTCGCCGACATCCCCGCGCCGCAGGACCAGGAGATCGCCCGCCTCGGCGTCGAGTTGAACAAGACCTACATCGCCTACGGCAAGAGCGGAGCCTCGGGACTGGCGCGCCAATCTGCGCAGGACAAGAACCTCGCCGCGGCGCCCGCGGCGAACGTGCAGCGCCAAGTCGCGAAGGCAGGGGCCTCGTACTCGAATGCGTATTGGGATCTCGTCGATGCGAAGAAAGAAAACGCGGTCGATCTCGACAAGATCGACCCGAAAGAGCTCCCGGCCGAGATGCAGAAGATGACGCCGGCCCAGCGCAAAGCGCACGTGGAGAAGGCGGAGAAAACGCGTGCGGACATCCAGGCCAAGATCAAGAAGCTCGACGGCGAGCGGAAGAAGTACGTCGCCGAGAAGCAGAAGACGATGCCGTCCGCGTCGAGCACGCTCGATAAGGCGGTGGTGACCGCAGTGCGCAGCTCCGGCGAGAAGAAAGGCTACAAGTTTTAGGTATGGAGTGCGGCGGCCATGCCGCCGCTTTTTCGATGGCGCACACCGTGTCGCACCGACAGAGCGGCGGCATGGCCGCCGCACTCCAAACGAGGCATCTATGAAACGCGCGATCCTGATCGTTTGCCTCTTCCCAATCGTCGCATTCGCCGACGGAATGATCGTCCTCCGGCGTCCGGAGCCACGCGTGCCGACGCCGTTCCCGCTCTCGGTCAAATACCACCGCGTCGACGTCACGATCAAGAACAACGTCGCGCGCACGAGCGTCGATCAGGAGTTCTACAACCCGACCAGCGTTCGTCTCGAAGGCGTGTACATCTTTCCGCTTCCGGGCGCCGCGGTGATCAGCGACTTCGCGATGGAGATCGACGGCAAGCTGACACGCGCGGAGCTGCTCGATGCGACGAAGGCCCGCGGCATTTATGAGGACATCGTCCGCAGCATGCGCGATCCGGCTTTGCTCGAGTACATCGGCAAGGGCGCGTTCAAAGTGCGCATCTTTCCGATCGAGCCGCGCTCGACGAAGAAGGTGAAGCTGTCGTATTCGGAAGTGATTCGATCGGACGGCGGCCTGCACGCGTACACCTATCCGCTGAACACCGAGAAGTTCTCCGCCGCGCCGCTCGAAGAGGTCTCCATTCGCGTGAACCTCCAATCGGAGCGCGGATTGAAGACGGTCTTCTGCCCGACGCACGAAGTCGAGATTCGCAGAAAGGGCGGCAACGCCGCGGTGGTCGGTTTCGAAGAGAAGCGCACGACGCCGGACAAGGACTTCACGCTCTACTACAGCACGGACGATAAAGGCGTCGGCGTCTCCGTCGTCGCGCATCGCCTGCCGGGCGAGAACGGCTACTTTCTGCT
>Ga0075428_100010019_pt1 | contig 10527 bp, 9 predicted proteins | sample RhiMetdeltSRZDD2_FD_75291 | JGI IMG/M metagenome (GOLD analysis project Ga0075428, IMG submission 75291) | Populus rhizosphere microbial communities from Tennessee, USA - Rhizosphere MetaG P. deltoides SRZDD2 | ecosystem: Host-associated > Plants > Roots > Rhizosphere > Soil | place: USA... | reverse complement strand
TCGTAGCAGACGGTGCGCGCGGTCTTCACCTCGCCGCGCCCGCCGCAGGTCGGGCAGGGCTCGCACAGCACGTGGGCGAGCGACTCGCGCGTCCGCTTGCGCGTCATCTCCACCAGTCCCAGGCCGGTGAAGCCGTTCACCGTGATGCGCGTGCGGTCGCGCGCCAGCGCGCGCTTGAGCTCCTCCAGCACCGCGTGGCGGTGCTCCTCGCCCTGCATGTCGATGAAGTCGACGACGATGATGCCGCCGAGGTTGCGCAGGCGCAGCTGGCGCGCGATCGCCTGCGCCGCCTCGAGGTTGGTCTTGAACACCGTGTCGTCGAAGTTGCGGCTGCCGACGAAGCCGCCGGTGTTGACGTCGATGGTGGTGAGCGCCTCGGTCTGGTCGATGACCAGCGTGCCGCCCGACTTGAGCTCCACCCGGCGCGACAGGGCCTTTTCGATCTCGTCCTCGACGTTGTAGAGGTCGAACAGCGGTCGCTCGCCGACGTAGTGCTCGATCTTGCCCGGCACCTGCGGCATGTAGCGCTCGGCGAAGACCTTCAGCTTCTGGTAGTTCTCGCGCGAGTCGATCACCACGCGCGCCGTGTCGGCGCTCACCATGTCGCGCAGCACGCGCTGCGCCAGCGACAGGTCCTGGTAGAGCAGGCGCGGCGCCTCGCCGCCGGCGGCCTCGGCGATGCCGCGCCACAGCGCGTGCAGGTAGGCGATGTCGCCGCGCAGCTCTTCCTCCGCCGCGCTTTCCGCCAGCGTGCGGATGATGAAGCCGCCCTTCTCGTCGGCGGGCAGGAGCTCTTTCATCCGCTCGCGCAGCGCCGCGCGCCCGCTTTCGTCCTCGATCTTCTGCGACACGCCGATGTGCGGGCTTTCGTGGGGATCGGAAGCAGGCAGGTAGACCAGCAGCCGCCCGGCGATCGAGATCTGCGTGGACAGGCGCGCGCCCTTGGTACCGATGGGGTCCTTCACCACCTGCACGAGGAGCGCCTGCCCCTCGGTCAGCACGCGCTCGATCGGCCGCGGCGTCTCGCGGTTCTCGCGGATGTCGGCGACGTGCAGGAAGGCGGCGCGCTCGAGGCCGATCTCGACGAACGCCGACTGCATGCCGGGCAGCACGCGCGCCACGCGCCCGCGGTAGACGTTGCCCACCAGGCCGCGGCTCGCCGTGCGCTCGACCAGCAGCTCCTGCACCACGCCCCCGCCGGCGACGGCGACCCGCGTCTCCTGCGGCGTGACGTTAATGAGGATTTCTTCGCTCAAGCAGTTGCGAGGTTTCGTAAAGGGGCAGGCCCATCACGCCGGAGTAGCTGCCGCGCAGCTCGACGACGAAGCGCCCGGCGCGTCCCTGGATGGCGTAGGCGCCCGCCTTGTCGTCGCATTCGCCGCTGGCGACGTACTTCTGGATCTCCTCCGCCGACAGCCTCTTGAATCGTACCTCCGAGTGCGACAGCGCGCTCTCCAGCTGATCGTGCTCTTTCAGCGCGACCGCCGTCAGCACTTCGTGGCTGCCGCCGGACAGCGCGCCGAGCATGGACGCGGCTTCCTCGCGGCTCGCCGGCTTGCCGAAGATGCGCCCGGCGAACGCCACCGTGGTGTCGGCAGCGAGCACCGGCGCGCGCGGCAGGTTGCGCTGCTGCAGGCGCCGCCACCCGGCCTCGGCCTTGGCGCGCGCCAGGCGCTCGACGTAAGCGGCCGGCGTTTCGCCCGCGAGCGGTGCTTCGTCGACGTCGCTTTCCTCGCCCGGCCGCGCGCGGAACAGCAGCAGGTGGAAGCGCACGCCGATCTGCGTCAGCAGTTCACGGCGCCGCGGGCTGCGCGAGGCGAGGTAAATCATTCAGCCCCGATGATAGGGGTGGCCGGTCAGAAGCGTCGCTGCGCGATAGAGCTGCTCCATCAGCACCACCTGCGCGAGCGCATGCGGCAAGGTGAGCGCCGAGAGGCGCAGCAGCAGGTCGGCGCGCCGCTTTACCGTTTCGTCCAGCCCGTCGGCGCCGCCGATGATGAAGACGGTTTCGGTTCTGAGCAGCCCGGCAAACTGGGCGGTGGTGAGGTCTTTGCCGCGTTCATCAAGGACGACGATTTTTCCCTTGGGAAGCTTTTTCGCGTTCTTGGCTGAAATGCGGGAGACGCCGTAGCCACGAGGCATCCGCTTGGCGTACTCGGCGCAGGCCTCCTCGGCCCAGCGCGGCAGCCTAGCGCTTACGGCGAGGACGCTTAGCCTTGGCACGCTTGTGCGGACGCTTGCGCGGGGGCGTCATGCGCACGGGCTTGCCGCCCCAGACCTCCTCGAGGTTGTAGAAGCTGCGCACCGCCGGATGCATGAGGTGCACCACCACGTCGCCCAAGTCGACCAGGATCCACTCGCCGCCGCGCTCACCCTCCACGCCGTAGACGCGGCCGCCGCCTGCGCGCACCTTGTCCTGCACGTGATCGGCGAGGGCGCGCACCTGGCGGTTGGAGTCGCCGCTCGCGATCACCACGCGCTCGAACATCGAGGGCATGCGCCCGGTGTTGTAGACGACGATGTCGTAGCCCTTGATGTCCTCCAGCGCGTCGACCACCAGGCGCTGCTTGATGCGGATGTCCATCTAGCGGTAGAGCCCCTCGCGCTTGATGTAGTCGGCCACTGCCGCCGGCACGAAAGGGGAAAGGTCCTCGCCGCGCGCGGCGCGCGCGCGGAGGTCGCTGGCCGAGATGTTCATCGGCGGCGCCGTGATGGTTTTGGCTTTTGCGGAAAATTCGAAACCTGGGCGGGCGAACACGGCGATACGCGCGAGGCGCCGCACCTCGTCGGGGCGGTGCCAGCTGTCGAGCTTGGCGTACTGGTCGGCGCCCATCAGCAGCCAGGGGCGGTCGAAGAGCTTGAGCGTGTCGACGGTGTAGCCCGTGGCGCTCGCCGCGAGCTCGCGCTTGTCCACGGCGTAGCGCGGCTCGCCCTGCAGGGCGAGCTTGAGCATGGCGACGCGGTGCGCGGCCGAGGCGACGGGCGCCGGGCGGTAGCTCTGCGTGCCGGTGGGGATGAACAGCAGCTGCTCGAGGCCGAGCTGCTCGAGCGCGGCGCGCGCCATGGCGAGGTGCGCGTTGTGGACCGGGTCGAAGGTGCCGCCGAGGATGCCGAGCTTCAGTTCCGGACCTCGCCGTGGCCGAGGACGACGTACTTCTGCGTGGTGAGCCCCTCGAGGCCGACCGGGCCGCGCGCGTGCAGCTTGTCGGTGGAGATGCCGACCTCGGCGCCGAGGCCGTACTCGTAGCCGTCGGCGAAGCGCGTCGAGGCATTCCACATCACCGAGCTCGAATCCACCTCGCGCAGGAAGCGCTCGGCGCGCGCGCGGTCGCCGGCGACGATGGCGTCGGTGTGCTGCGAGCCGTATTTGGCGATGTGCTCCATCGCCTCGTCGAGCCCCTTGACCACGCGGATCGACACCACCGGCGCGAGCCACTCGGTGTAATAGTCTTTTTCCGTTGCCCGAACGGAATTTTTTATCCAACGGCGAGAAGCGTCGTCCGCCCGCATCTCGACGCCCTTCTCCGAGAAGATCTTCCCGACCTGCGGCAGAACCTTCGGCGCAATCGCCTCGGCCACCAGCAGCGTCTCCATGGTGTTGCAGGTGCCATAGCGCTGCGTTTTCGCGTTGTCGGCGATCTTCACCGCCATCGCCGCATCGGCGCTGTCGTCGATGTAGACGTGGCACACGCCGTCGAGGTGCTTGATCATCGGGATGCGCGATTCCTTCGCCAGGCGCGCGATCAGCTCCTTGCCGCCGCGCGGCACGATGATGTCGACGTATTCGGGCATGGTGATCAGCTCGCCCACCGCGGCGCGGTCGGCGAAGTCGACGAGCTGCACCGCCGTCTCTGGCAGCCCGGCGGCCTTGAGGCCGGCGCGCACGCACGCGGCGATGGCGCGGTTGGAGTGCAGCGCCTCCGAGCCGCCGCGCAGGATGCAGGCATTGCCCGACTTGATGCACAGCGCGGCCGCATCCGCCGTCACGTTCGGGCGCGACTCGTAGATGATGCCGATCACGCCGATCGGCACGCGCATGCGCGCCACCTCGATGCCGGTGGGGCGCTTTACGCGCTCGGAAATCTGGCCGACGGGATCGGTCAGGGCGGCGACCTGCTCGACGCCTTGCGCCATCTGCTCGACCAGCTCCGGCGAGAGCGTGAGGCGGTCGACGAAGGCGGCGTCGCGCTTCGCTTTTTTGGCGTCGGCCACGTCGGCCGCATTGCCTTTCAAAATCTCAGTGACCCGTAAACGAATTGAAGACGCAGTTTCCTTGAGAGCCTTGTTCTTGACGGCGGTCTCGGCGCGCGCAAGCAGGCGCGCCGCGGCGCGGGCGGCTATGCCCAGGTCGCGGATGGCGCGCTTGACGTCAAGCTTTTGATCCATGGGCCAATTTTAGCCCAAGGGTCACGAGGAGCTCCCACGGCTCGCCCTTGCCGACGCCTTTGACCGCGCGGTCGATGTCGCCGGCGTGCGCCAGCGCCTGGTCGACGAGCGCGCGCGGAAAGCGCCCGGCGGCGGCCTCGACCTGCGCCTGCAGCCGGCGGTTGTAGCTGCGCTCGCCACGCAGGGCGAAGAGCGCCGAGGAAAGCACGAACAGTACGAAGGCCGGCTGCTCACCCTCGGCGCGCAGGCCTTCGATCACGCGCAGGTAGCGCGCAAGATCGCCGCCGAGCAGCGCCTCCGCCGCATCCTGCGGGTCGTAGCGCGCCACGTTCGCCACCGCGGCGGTGACGGCGTCGAGCGAAAGCTCCCCCGGCGGCGCGAGCAGCGCGAGCTTCTGCACCTCCTGGTGCGCGGCGAGAAGGTTGCCTTCGACGCGCGCGGCGAGGAACTCGAGCACCTCGGCCGGCGCGCTCTGCTGCTGGCGGGCGAGACGCTGCGCTAGCCAGCGCGGCAGCGCCCGGCGCTCGACCGCCTTGACCTCGACCACCACGCCCGCGCCCTCGAGCGCCGTATACCAGGGCGCTTCCCACCAGCGCCCGCCCTCCGGGCGCGGCATGGTGAGGAGGAGCAGCGCTTCCGCATTCGGCGCCTCGCACCACGCCACCAGCGCTTCCGCCGCCGGCGCCGCCAGCTTGCCGCTCGTCAGGCGCAATTCCACGATCTTCTTGTCGCCGAACAGCGAGCGGCTCGCGCCGGCGTGGCGCAACTCGGCCCAGTCGAAGCTGCGCTCGGGCTGGAACAGCTCGCGCTCGCCATAGCCCTTGGCGCGCGCGGCGGCGCGCACCGCGTCGGTGGCTTCCAGCGCGAGCAGCGGCTCGTCGCCGTGGATGGCGTACACCGGCGCGAGCGTGCGCGCGAGCTGGGCGTCGAGCTGCTCCGGGCCGATGCGCATCACTCGGTCTTCGGCGGCGGCCGCTGCGCCGCTGACATGCGCCGCAGGATGAGCTGCACCGCCTCGCTCTGCATGTCGCGGAACAGCAGCTGCTCTTCGTGCTCCTTGGCGAGTGCCAGCTCGTCCTGGAAAGTCATGTCGCGTTGCAGGGTGATCGCGCTCGACGGGACGTACTCGCCGCCGCGGCCGTCGTGCACGCGGTAGCTCAGGCGGTAGCGCAGCATGAACTCGCGCACGCGCCCGGCGGCGGTGAGAGAGAGGATCTCGCGCGAGCGGCCCTCGCCGGAGATCTCGAGCACGGCCTGCGCCTGCCGCGTGTCGCTCACCACGCGCGCGCTGGTGCCGGCCTCGAGCACGCGCTTGAGCTCGAGGCCGAGGCCGCTGCGCGTGTCCGACACGTAGAGCGTCTCGAACGGCACGTCGGCGTAGCCGCGCAGGCGAAAACCGCAGCCCGCCAGGGCGATGACGACGAGAAGAAGGAGGACCCTAGACGACAAGATTGACCAGCCGCCCCGGCACGACGATGCGTTTCCTGGGTGTCTGATTGCCGAGGTAGCTTTGTGCGGCAGTCATGGCCAGGCTCGCGGTTTCGTCCTCGCTCGCGCCGCGCGGCACGAGGAAGCTGCCGCGCTTCTTGCCGTTCACCTGCAGCACGTATTCGACCTGGTCGAGCTCGAGCGCCGCCGCGTCGGGCTCCGGCCAGGGCGCGAGCATCACGTCCTCGCCGAACTCGAGCGCGCGCCACAGGTGCTGCGCGACGTGCGGGGTGATCGGCGCGAGCAGGCGCAGCAGGATCGACATGCCTTCTGCATCGGCCGCCGCTTCCTCCTCGGGCAGGCGCTCGAGGGCGTTGAGGATCTTCATGCACGCCGACGCCACGGTGTTGAACTGGAAGCGCTGCAGGTCGTAATTCGCCTGCTTCAGCACCGCATGGATTTCGTGGCGCGCCGCCTTGCTCGCGCCGCCGCCGCCGCGCTTGCGCCGGGCGAAGCGCGCGGCGTAGGTCCACAGGCGGCGCAGGAAGCGGTAGGAGCCCTCGACGCCCTCGTCGCTCCATTCGAGCGTGCTGGTGGGCGGCGAGGCGAAGATGATGAAGAAGCGCGCGGTGTCGGCGCCGTACTTGTCGATCAGCTCCTGCGGGTCGACGCCGTTGTTCTTCGACTTCGACATGGTGCCGATGCCGTCGGAGACGACGTCTTTTCCGTCTTTGGTTTTTGCGGAGACGATCTTGCCTTTGGCATCTCGCACCATGACGACGTCGGCCGGGTTGATCCACTCCCGCCGGCCGCTCGCGTCGCTGTAGTAGGACTCGGCGAGCACCATGCCCTGCGTGAGCAGGTTGGTAAACGGCTCCGCCATCCCCGGCAGCAGGCCCTCGTCGCGCATCGCGCGCGTGAAGAAGCGCGAGTAGAGCAGGTGCAGGATGGCGTGCTCGATGCCGCCGATGTACTGGTCGACGGGCATCCAGTAGCGCGCGCGCTCGTCCACCATGCGGCTCGCCTGGTCGGGGCAGGCGAAGCGCGCGAAGTACCAGGACGAGTCGACGAAGGTGTCCATGGTGTCGGTCTCGCGCTTCGCCGGCTTGCCGCAGGCGGGGCACTTGGTGTTGTAGAACTCCGGCATCCTGGCGAGCGGGTTGCCGGTGCCATCGGGCACCAGGTGCTCGGGCAGCTTCACCGGCAGCTCGGCGTCCGGCACTGGCACGTCGCCGCAGGCGGCGCAGTGCACGATCGGTACCGGGCAACCCCAGTAGCGCTGGCGCGAGATGCCCCAGTCGCGCAGGCGCCATTGCACCTGCTTTTCGCCGAGGTGTTTCTTCTGCAGGTCCGCAGCGATGGCATCGACGGCCTGCGGGTAGTCGAGGCCGTTGTACTTCCCCGAGTTGATCAGCGCGCCATGGGCGGTCGGCTCGTCCGGCGGATGCTGGATGACCTGTTTTACCGGCAGCCCGTACTTGTGCGCGAATTCCAGGTCGCGCTCGTCATGCGCCGGCACCGCCATCAGCGCGCCCTCGCCGTAGCCCATCAGCACGTAATTGGCGACCCAGATGGGAATCTTCTCGCCGCTGAGCGGATGCGTGGCGAAAAGGCCGGTGGGCATGCCTTTCTTCTCCGCCTGCGCCAGCTCGGCCTCCATCGCCGGGCCGCGCTTGCATTCGTCGACGAACGCTTTGACTTTCGGGTCCTGCTGCGAGGCAAAGGCCGCAATGGGGTGCTCGGCCGCCACGGCGCAGAAGGTGGCGCCCATCAGCGTATCGGCGCGCGTGGTAAAGACCCAGAGGACGTGTTTTTTCTTTTTTAAAAAAACCTCAAAACCAATCCGGACACCTTCGGATTTGCCGATCCAGTTCTTCTGCATCAGCTTCACCTGCTCGGGCCAGCCGGGCAGCTGGTCGAGCGCCTGGAGCAGGTCTTCGGCGTAGGCGGTGATCTTGAGGAAGTACATCGGGATCTCGCGCTTCTCCACCGGCGCGCCCGTGCGCCAGCCGCGGCCCTCGATCACCTGCTCGTTGGCGAGCACCGTCTGGTCGACCGGGTCCCAGTTCACCACCCCGGTCTTCTTGTAGGCGAGCCCCTTGCGGAACAGGCGCGTGAACAGCCACTGGTTCCAGCGGTAGTAACTCGGGTCGCAGGTGGCGAGCTCGCGCTCCCAGTCGAGGGCGAAGCCCAGGCCCTGCAGCTGCTGCTTCATGTAGGCGATGTTGTCGCGCGTCCACTTCGCCGGCGGCACCTTGTTCGCCATGGCGGCGTTCTCCGCCGGCAGGCCGAAGGCGTCCCAGCCCATCGGCTGCAGCACGTTGTAGCCGCGCATGCGGTAGTGGCGCGTCAGCACGTCGCCGATGGTGTAGTTGCGCACGTGCCCCATGTGCAGCTTGCCCGAGGGATACGGGAACATCGACAGGCAGTAGAACTTTTTCTTCGCCGCGTCTTCCTCGACGCGAAAGCTGCGCCGCTGCCGCCAGAATTCCTGCGCTTCGCGCTCGACCGCCTGCGGCTCGTAGACGTCGTTCATGAGAGCGGCGATTGTACAATCTGGGCTTGTCGCTTCACCTCGAACTGCTCAATCCGGAACAGCTCGCCGCGGTCACGCTGGCCGACGAGCACGCGCTGATCCTCGCCGGCGCGGGCAGCGGCAAGACGCGCGTGCTCACCACGCGCATCGCCTGGCTGGTGCAGGGCGGCCGCGTCACGCCCTCGGGCATCCTCGCGGTGACCTTCACCAACAAGGCGGCGCGCGAGATGCTGACGCGCGTGGGAAGCATGCTGCCGAGCGCATCGTCCTCCGGCCCTCCGCGCGGCATGTGGATCGGCACCTTCCACGGCCTCTGCAACCGCATGCTGCGCGCGCACCATCGCGAGGCGAGCCTGCCGCAGAGCTTCCAGATCCTCGACTCGCAGGACCAGCTCGCCGCGGTCAAGCGCCTGTGCAAGTCGCTCAACGTCGACGAAGACCGCTTCCCGCCGCGCGAGCTGCAGTGGTTCATCAACGCCAACAAGGAGGAGGGCCAGCGCGCCGGCGCGGCGGCGGTGCACGACGAGCAGACGCGCCGCTTCGCCGAGCTCTACGCCGCCTACGACGAGCAATGCCAGCGCGAGGGCGTGGTCGACTTTCCCGAGCTGCTCCTGCGAAGCTTTGAATTGCTGAAAAACCATGAAATCCTGCGTGAGCACTACGCGCGGCGCTTCCGCTACATCCTGGTCGACGAGTTCCAGGACACCAACCGCCTGCAATATCGGTGGCTGAAGCTGCTGGGATCTCCAACAACTCTGTATTTCTGTGTTGGGGATGACGATCAAAGCATTTACACCTTCCGCGGCGCGAACGTCGCCAACATGGCCGAGTTCGAGCGCGAGTTCCGCGTCGCCAGGGTGGTGCGCCTGGAGCAGAACTACCGCTCGCACGGCAACATCCTCGACGCCGCCAACGCGCTCATCGCCAACAACCGCAAGCGACTGGGCAAGAACCTGTGGACCGACGCCGGTGCCGGCGAGCCGATCCGCGTGTTCGAGGGCGAGTCGGACACCGACGAAGCGCGCTGGCTGGTGGAGGAGGTGCGCGCCCTCGCGCGCGACGGCACGCGCCATGACCAGTGCGCGGTGCTCTACCGCTCGAACGCGCAGTCGCGCGTGCTCGAGCACGCCCTCTTCGCCCAGGGCGTGCCCTACCGCGTGTACGGCGGGCTGCGCTTCTTCGAGCGCGCCGAGATCAAGCACGCGCTCGCCTACCTGCGCCTCATCGCCACGCCCGGCGACGACACCTCGTTCCTGCGCGTCGCCAACTTCCCGCTGCGCGGCATCGGCCAGCGCACCCTCGAGCAGCTGCAGGACGCGGCGAAGGCGAAGCGCGTTTCGCTGTATGAGGCGGCGGAGGGGAAAGTGCTCCAGTTCCGGCAGCTGATCGAAAGCCTCAGAAACGAAACGCAGGGCCTCGCGCTGGCGGAGACCGTCGAGCACGTGCTCGAGAGGAGCGGCCTCAAGGCGCACTACCAGGGCGAGCGCGAGGGGGCCGAGCGGCTGGAGAACCTGGCCGAGCTGGTGAACGCCGCGGCCACCTTCACCGAGGAGGCGCGCGAAGCCGAGTCCGGCGCCGAGACCGACGCGCTCAGCGCCTTTCTCACCCACGCCGCGCTCGAAGCGGGCGAGCACCAGGCGGGCGAAGGCCAGGATGCGCTGCAGATGATGACCGTGCACTCGGCCAAAGGCCTCGAGTTCGACGCCGTGTTCCTCACCGGCCTGGAGGAGGGCCTGTTCCCGCACGAAGGCAGCATCGGCGAGCCCGACGGCCTGGAGGAGGAGCGGCGCCTCGCCTACGTCGCCATCACGCGCGCGCGCAAACGCCTGTATCTCTCGCACGCGCAGACGCGTATGCTGCACGGCCAGACGCGCTACAACATCGCCTCGCGCTTCTTCGAGGAGATCCCGCAGCCGCTGATGAAGTGGCTCACTCCCCGGTTTTCCAGGCAAAAGGCTTTTTCACCTGTTCCTTCGAGAAATGAGATCCCCGTGAACCGAAAAGCAAGAAACGCCGGCGGCTTCCGCATCGGGCAGAACGTGGTGCATGCCAAGTTCGGCCCCGGCGTGATCATCGATGCCGAGGGCCAGGGCGGCGATGCGCGCGTGCAGGTCAACTTCGGCGACCAGGGCGTGAAGTGGCTCGCCGTGGCGGTGGCGAAGCTGCACACCGCCTAG
>Ga0075428_100010017_pt1 | contig 10527 bp, 11 predicted proteins | sample RhiMetdeltSRZDD2_FD_75291 | JGI IMG/M metagenome (GOLD analysis project Ga0075428, IMG submission 75291) | Populus rhizosphere microbial communities from Tennessee, USA - Rhizosphere MetaG P. deltoides SRZDD2 | ecosystem: Host-associated > Plants > Roots > Rhizosphere > Soil | place: USA... | reverse complement strand
CGACCGCCGTCCGCTACATCATCCACTGGCCACCGTTGACGCTGTAGACCTGCCCGGTGATACCGCGCGACTCCGGGTACGTGAGAAACGCGGTCAGCGCCGCGACTTCCTCCATCTCGACGAACCGGCCGATCGGGATGATGTCCAGCACCTTGCGGACGTCGACGATGCGGTGTTTCTTGTAGACCTCGCTGTCCGGGTCCAGCATCGCGCGGACCTCGGGTGTCGCGATTCCGCCCGGCGATACGCTGTTGACCGTGATGTTGTACTTGGCGAACTCGAATGCGAGCCCGGTCGTGAGCCCGTTTACCCCGCCCTTGGCCGCGTTGTAGCCGGCGTGCGAGTAGACGCCTGTGTGCACCGAGTCGGCGCTGATGTTGACGATCCGCCCGTACTTGCGTTCGATCATCGGTGGCAGAATTGCGCGCGAGCACCAGATCGTCGTCCAGAGATTGCGGTTGATCGTCTCCCGGAGCGTCTCGGGCGTGTGATCGAGGAACGGACGGATGATGCCGCCGCCCGCGTTGTTGACCAGGATGTCGGCGCGACCCCAGCGCTCGAGCGCCAGCTTGACTACGGCCGCGGCGCCCTCCTCGCGGCTGAGGTCCTGCACGGTCGTCGCGACGTCCGGCGCCCCTGCCGACCGCGCGCGCGCCGCGACGTCGGCGAGCCCCTCCTCATTCACATCGACCAGGAGCAGGCTGGCCCCGTCCGCCGCGAACCGCTCGGCCAGTGCCACGCCGAGCCCACGCGCGGTGCCCGTGATCACGGCAACCTGCGACTCGAGTTTTCGATTCACGCCGCCACTCCCCCGGAACGATCCGACCCGCGCCTGGGTCCCGCGATCGTTCTAGTGTGCCAGTATACGATAAGTATACATGCGGGTCGACCGTGCGCTACCGGTCATCCGGTCAGAACGGCGGCCCGAGCAACGAGGGAAAGTAGAGATGCTGCTCGCGTGCGAGCCGCCGCTGCAGGTATCCGTGCAGTTCGCTCTGTGCCGCCCGGTCGCCAGTCAGCTGCGCCAGCAGCTCGCGGTGGCGTACCAGGAGCTCGATCGCCGACTGGCAGGACTCGTTGCAGGCGGCGAGCGCCCGCGTATCCCAGGCCTCCGGCTCCTCGCGCGCCAGTGCGTCGCCCACGGCGTCGCGGAGCGTCGCCGCATCGGCACCACCGCCTGCGATGCTCGCAGCAAGTGTCTCGAGCACCTTACGGGCATCGGCGTTGTCCTCCCTGAGCAGCCGCGGCTCGTCCTCGACCCGCTGCCCCAGGTGGCCCAGCAACTGGACGGCGCTGCGCAGCACGCTCGCGGCCCACTTGTCCTGGACCGCGGGGGCGACCTGCCGCTCGAGAGCGACCGCGATGCCTTCGAGGAGCTCGCGTGACGACGGACGCATCGTTCAGCCTCCGGAAATGCTGCGGTTGTGATAGGGGTTCGGCTGTCCCGACATGATGAATTCCGCGGCTTGCTCCAGGTCCATGTCGATGATCCGTCCGAGCAGGTGCTCGTAGACCTTGACCTTGCCGTACCCGAGCGTCGCCCGCGCCAGCCGCGGATATTCCCCCGAAAGAAACGAGCGCAGTCCGTTGTTGAGGGCCAGCATCGACTTGAATGCGTTCCAGACCAGGTAGAACGCGATGTTCTCGCGCGGCAGGGTGAAGCCCGCGGCGCGCTCGTAGCAGGCGATGATCTTCTCTCGGTCCCAGAGCTTGAGCATCCCCTGCGACAGTGCGAGATCCTGGCAGGGGTCGCCCAGATGCGCGAGCTCCCAGTCCGAGAGCGCAACGATTCTGTCGTCGCGCCAGATCTCCTCGCCGATGCCGTTCTGCCCCTTGCACAGGCTGATGTGCGCTGCTGCGGCGGGGAGGTGGTCCTGGAACCAGTGCAGTGCCTCGGTGACCACGGGAAACGGAGCCGTCCTCACCTCTTCCCAGGTACGCCACCAGCGCAGGAGCTCCTGGCGGGGCGCAGCGGCCGCCGATTCCGGAGCTTGCATGAAGGAATCGAAACCATGCGCGCGCCAGTCGAGCCGGTGCACCGCCGCGAGCGTCTCGGCGTGCTCGATCGCGACCCGGCGGCGCCGCTCGGCGGCCTCGCGCGTGTCGTCCCACAGACCGGGGAGCAGCGTCGTGCCCTCGACGAGCTCCCGAACGAACAGCGCCCGACCCTCGGTCACGTCAGCCGATGCGTCGTACCACAGCGGGCGAGCGACTGGAATCTCGGTCCGCGCCAGCCGCTCATAGACCTGCCACTCGTAATGCAGCGGAACGGGAACGAACGGTCCGCCTGGCGGATCGGCCCGCACCACGACGCCCTCCGCGCGAGCCGCGCCTTCCGCGCCACGACGGAGGCGCACGAGCCAGGTCTCGCGCGACAAGCCAGGGAATGCCTGCGACAGCGCGGTGATCTGCACCGGCTCGCCGAGCCGGGTCGAGAGATACGCAGCCAACCGGGCTTGTTCCACCGCACGACTCCCGCACGCAGCGTCCGCATCGTAGCACCGCGATCCGCGACTTGACGGACCGGAGTTCACATGCGAACAATCTAGTACGCGTGCGCATTATGCCGGCAACCCGCCGCGGAGGCACGATGACTCAACTGGCAGAGCTGTTCCAGCCGCTCACCATCGGGCGGATGCGCGTCGCGAATCGGATCATGCTGCCCGGCATGTCCGCCGGGATGATGCTGGACGAAAAGGCGCGGCCGACTCCCGAGATGATCGCCTACCTGGTCGAGCGCGCCGAGTCCCGGCCCGGACTGATGGCGGTCGGCGCCTCGGCCGTCGTGCCCCCGCTCTCGCCCGAGCGCCAGCCGGTCGCGCTCTACGAAGACGGCGCAATCCCTGCGCTCGCGACGATGGTCGACGCGGTGCACCGCCACGACACGCGGTTTGGAATCCAGCTGTGGGACGGGGGCACGCAGGCCGGACGCAACGTGCAACTCTCCCCTTCCGGTGTTCCTGCGCTGGCGGCGGCCGTCGGCGACCAGTCGCTGGGCGCGCCCGCTGTCAAGGCGCTGTCTCTCGACGAGATCGCCGACGTCGTCCGGTTCTTCGCCGAGGCCGCCGTGCGCTGCGAGAAGGCGGGATTCGACTTCGACGCCAAGGCGCGCGGTATCGAGACCCACGTGATCGGCGATGCCGCGGACGTGGTCACGGAGGACGGCGGCACCGTCCTGAGCACGATCGCACAGGCGTACGACCGGGCTCGCGCGATCTAGCGCGACGTCTCCGAGCGTGGTTTGCTGTTCTCAAGGCGCGCGAGCCAGGCCCATAGCACGTCGAAGAGGAGCTCTTTGTGTTCCGTGAGACGATGGTCGCCGTCACCGACCAGAAAAAGATCCACCGGTGCGGCGGAGTCGCGAGCAAACCGGGTGCTCGCCCTCCAGTCGATCGCGGTGTCGCGCATCCCGTGGAGAATCAGAGTCGGCGCCACGAGCCTGCGCACGAGCTCGCGCGGATCGTAGCGCGCCGCGTCCTCGGCGAGCCGATAGCCGATCTCGACGTCGATCCACTCGCTCGCGAACCGGCGCGCGCCGGTGCGCCGCCACTCGGCAAGATCCTCCGGGGCCAGGCCTGCCACGAGACTGGAGGGGAACTGCAGCGACGGCCCGATCATCACCAGCGGTGCTGCGCGCGGATCGCATTCGAGCTGGTGCCAGGCGATGACGGCTGCGCCCATGGACGAGCCGATCAGCACCATGTCGGCTGCGGGCACGCACTCGCGCAACCAGGCGACGGCCGCAGCCATGTCGGTCAGCATGCCGCCCATGGTCAGATCGACCACCCTGCCATCGGAATCGCCGTGGCCACGGAGATCGAGCGCAGCGTAGTTCCAGCCACGCGCGTTGAACTGCGCCGCAAAGTAGCGAGCCTTCTCCCCGCGACGGTGCGAGCCGAGCCCGTGCACGAAGAGCGCCGCTCGCTGCGAGCCCCGCGCTGCGTGCCAGTCGAGGGCCAGCCGGTGGCCGTCGCGCGTCTCGATGCGTTGCACCTGTGGCGTCAAGACCGCTCCTCCGGCGCGATGTACGCCGCTCACAGTCCGCAAGCTAGATTACCAGCGCCGCCGCAATGCGCGGCCGGCAAGGCGAGGTCGCAATGAGCTACGAGTTCATCCGGGTAGAGCGCCGGGGCCAGGTCACCACCATCACACTCAACCGGCCGGAGGTGCTGAACGCCCTGCACCGCCCGATGCATGCCGAGCTGCAGTCGGCCTTCGACGCGTTCTCGGCCGCGGACGACCAGCTGATCTGCGTGATCACGGGCGCGGGTGATCGGGCGTTCTGCGCGGGCAGCGACCTGAAGGCCGCCGCGGTCGCCGAGACGCTCGGCGAGGGCTATCCGAAGGACGGCTACGCCGGTCTCATCCAGCGGTTCGATCTCGACAAGCCCGTGATCGCGGCGGTCAACGGGCTTGCGCTCGGCGGCGGCTTCGAGATCGCACTCGCCTGCGATCTCATCCTGGCGTCGGAGCACGCATGCTTCGCGCTGCCCGAGCCGCTGGTCGGCGCGGTTGCACTGGGGGGAGGCCTGCATCGTCTGGCGCGCCAGATCGGCCTGAAGCCCGCGCTCGGGATGATCCTGACCGGCCGGCAGGTCGGTGCCGACGAGGGAGCGCGCCTCGGGTTCGTAAACGAGGTCGTCCCGCGCGGCGAGCTTTCCGCGGCTGTCGAGCGCTGGTGTGCGCAGATCCTGAAATGCGCGCCGCTCGCGGTCCGCGCGTCGAAGCAGACGGTGATGCGCGGTCTCGACGAGGCTAGTCTCAAGGACGCGCTCCGCAATCAGGGCCGCTATCCCGGCTACGCGAGGTGGAAGACAGCCGCGGACACCCGCGAGGGCCCGCGCGCCTTTGCCGAGAAACGTTCGCCCGTGTGGCGTGGTCGCTGAAAGGCTGGCCGCGCTCCGCTGCGGCTTTCGGCCGGCTTCACGAAAGCCCGGCGAGCCGGGTGTAGACCTCGGTCGACTTGAACTGCAGCGCCTGGACGAGCGCGGCGGAAGGGCTCCCCAGCAACTCGACCGACACGTCCGCGAGCTTGCGCAGACTGCGCATCGTGGGGCCAACGTTGGCAATGTGCGCGAAGACCGCCTCGGACGAGGCGTAGCGGTCGATCGCGATGCACTCGGTCTCGTCGTGATTCATGAACCACTCGTACAGCGAGGTCGCCGGATCGCGCTCGCGTACGATGCGTATGCACTCGGCGGCGAGCGACTTGAACTCCTCCGCCTTGCCAGGTTGGATCCGGAACCGGGCCACGGACATGATCTCGGACATGACGATCCTCCACCCGGTCAGACACGCCAGTGCGCCGGCAGATAATACGCGTGCATCCCTATCTCCTGCTAGCATCGCGCGACCGGCACATCGCCGCGGAGGGCATCGTGGCTGAACCACTGACTGGCAAGGTTGCCGTGGTGACCGGTGGGTCGCGCGGTATCGGACGCGCAATCTCGACCGCGCTTGCGGCCGATGGAGCCTCGGTCATCGTCAACTATGCGGCCAACGCGGACGCCGCCGACCAAACCGTGCGCGCGATCCGCGGCGCGGGCAGACGGGCCGAGAGCTTCCAGGCCGACATTGCCGATCCGACATCGGCCGCGCGGCTCTTCTCCGCGGCGGAGCAGGCCTTAGGACCGGTGGATATCCTGGTATGCAACGCCGGAGTCGCCGCAGTGATGCCGCTCACCGAGGTCAGCGCTGCCGACTACGAGCGCATCTTCGGAGTAAACGTCCGCAGCCTCGTGTTCCTGCTGCAGGTCGCCGCAAGGTCGCTCGCCGACCAGGGGCGGATCATCACTCTTTCGTCCACCATCGCCGCGTACCCGCGGAGCGGCATGGCCCTCTATGCCGCGAGCAAGGCGGCGGTCCGCGCGCTGACCGAGGTCGCGGCGATCGAGCTCGGTCCGCGCGGCATCACGGCGAACTGTGTGCTCCCGGGAATGATCGAGACCGACATGATCGCCAGGTTGCCGCCGGACCACCGCAAAGCCGTGGCCGAAAGTTCGCCCTTCAACCGCATCGGGACACCGGACGACATCACGGGCATCGTGCGGTTTCTCGCGTCCGAGGAGTCGCGCTGGATCACAGGGCAGTCGATCCTCGCCAACGGCGGCGCGCGGCGCTGAACCGCGCCGGGTGCTGGAGCATCGGCGGCGCGGGGCCGCCGCTTACAGCACGCCGCGGCCCGTCAATCCGCCCTGCGGCGCCTGGTCCTCGAAACCGTATGGCGCATAGCGCCCGTTCAGAAACACCTCGATCTCGCCCTGGCCGTCGAGTGATCTGCCGTCCGGTGTGACGAGCCTGAGCCGCGCCACGTGTTCGACTCCATACACCTTGCGGGGCGCCATCTGACCGTACAACGTGTGCTCGACCGGCTGCTTCGCAAAGTCGAACTCGTCCCACTCGAAGTACGGGTCGGCCGGACCGTGATACGTCGCGATCGTTCCGCCGTCGCGCCAGCTGCCCAGGTGATACCCGCACTGGATCACGGGCGCCGCCGGCCAGGCGACATCGAACTCGAAGGTCCAGGCGCCGTCGTTCACATCGGTCATGCGCACCACGCCTCGTCGCAGTGACCGCGTGCCCGGGACGAATTCCAGCTCGTGCCGGCACGAGGCCAGGCGCAGACCCGGCCGTTCGAATCCCGTGTCGATGCCGCCCTCGAAGGGTATGCCGAAGGCGTCGTTCATCGGCACCTGGCGTCCCTCGGTGTCCTCGTGCAGATGCAGGTGGCCGGCGTACTCGCCCGCGGCGAAGAACATCGAGAATCGCAATGCGCGCTGCGGTCCGCAGCGGTCCGGCGGGGGCAGCCATTTCGGATCGGGCGCGAGCGGCGGCCGCGCCTCGTAGATGCCCCAGGAGTGATCGCGACAGCCACCCCACTTGCCGGGCTCGACCTCGAACCGCTCGCCGGCGACCTCGATCCAGCCGCGCGCCGTTCCCGTCTGGTTGTAGCGGCTCTGGTCGGTCGTCCGCCGGCCACGCACCGTAGCGAGGTGATGACTCGAGAGATGAGGAGGACCGAGTCCGAGCCAATGCAGGTCGAACGCAATTCCGGCTTCATTCGTCGCCATCGTCAATCGTATGTCGCGATATGACTCAATGACGTCGTAGCGCAGGCCGCCGACCGCCGTGTAGCACTGCTGTCGCCACGTTCTCGACAGCCGCGCAGTGCGTTGCCGCCCGCAAACGTTGACCCCGACATGCGCCCCGATGACGTCCGCATTCGGATTGATGCGCATGCCGGTGAGCATCAGCACCTGCGCGTCAGCGCTATACACGCCATAGAAGTAGCCCTCGTCCCAGGCGTAGTCCGTGGCCGGGACGTAGCTCACCGGGTACGGCGCCTGATGAACGGGGTACTCGTCGTACGGCGTCAGCGCGTACTCGTCGTGATCCTGCATGCGCGTCTCGCTGCCGGTCGTATGGCCGCAGATGCTATGCATGCTTACCGATCTGGTGCATGCTTGGCAAGGCTTCCCAGACCGCCGCGCGACCGGGAGAACCTATGCTCAAGATCTACGGAATCAAGCGTTCGCGCGCGATCCGCTGCATGTGGACGCTCGAGGAGCTCGGGCTCGAGTACCAGCAGATCCCGCTCAATCCGCATGCGGGGGAGACCCGCACCCCCGAGTACCTCGCCCTGAACCCGAGCGGCAAGATCCCGACGCTGGTGCACGACGACTTCGTGCTCACCGAAACGATGGCGATCAATTTCTACCTTGCCAGCACTTTTCCCGGCTCGATGCTGCCGGGCGACGCGCAGGCGACAGCCAGGCTCCATCAGTGGACGTCGTGGGCACTCACCGAGCTCGAGCCGCCGCTCGTCTCGATCATGCGCGAGAGCCGACGCCCGGAGTCGCAGAGCGACGCGACGCGCGTCGAGGGGTGGCGTACCGATATTCACGCCATGGTCGAAACCGTGCTCGAGAGCCACCTCGCCCGCCACGAATCGATGCTGGGCGCGGCGTTTACGCTGGCGGATCTCAACGTCGCCTCGGTCGCAAGCAGCATGCAATTGCTGGGCGTGGACCTCTCCGGTCATCCGCGCACCTCGGCATGGATGCAGCGTTGCTTCGCGCGGCCCGCGTACCAGCGCGCGCAGCAGAAGGCCATCTGATCCCGATCAGTGCGACTTAAGCCCAAGGATCGAGATCGATGAGAGACAGTTGTACGGAACGCCGCCCAGGTTGTGGCTGAGCCCGTACGAAGGGCTCTCGAGCTGTCGCGTGCCCGCCCGGCCAAGCAGTTGCAGATAGTTTTCGTAGGCCATGCGTAGCCCGGATGCGCCGATCGGATGGCCGAAGCACTTGAGCCCGCCGTCGATCTGACAGGGCAGACCGCCGTCGGCGTCGAAGAAGCCGTCCATGACGTCCTTGACCGCCCCGCCATCCTCGGACACGCCCAGATCCTCCATGGTCACGAGCTCGGTGATGGAGAAGCAGTCGTGCACTTCCATCATGCTGAGCTCCTTGCGCGGATCGCGGATGCCAGCCTCCTCGTAGGCGCGCTTTGCGGCGATGCGGGTGTTGCGTACGTAACTTCCGTCCCAGTCCGCCGTTCCGATCTCGCGGCCGGCCGAGAGTGACAGCTGCAACGCCTTGATCGTGACCAGATCCTTCTTGCCGAGCCCACGCGCGATGTCGGGCGTCGTCACGATCGCGCATGCGGCGCCGTCGCTCACTCCACAGCAGTCATAGAGTCCGAGCGGATCGGCGATGATCGGCGCCCTGAGGATGGTGTCCAGATCGACTTCCTTCTGCAGGTGCGCCTTGGGGTTCCGGGCGCCGTTCTGGTGGCTCTTCCATGAGATGCGGCCGATCGCGCGCTTGAGGTCCTCTTTCGAGACGCCGTACTTGGCGCGGTAGCCGGCCGCGAGCTGCGCGAACCCCGCCGGCGCCGAGCTGTACGGCATGATGAGATCGTTGAGCGTACCCTTGGTCTGCACAGGCAGACCCCCATAGCCGGTGTCCTTGAGCTTCTCGGCACCGATCGCGAGCGCGATGTCGACGGCGCCCGCCGCCACCGCGTACGCCGCACCGCGCAGCGCCTCGGTGCCGGTCGCGCACATGTTCTCGACGCGCGTCACGGGGATTCCTTCGAGCCGCAGTGCGGTCGTCGCCGGAATCGCGGAGTTGCCGACATTGACGCGATCGAGCGCCGAGCCGTACCAGGCCGCGCCGATCTGGCTCTTCTCGATCCCCGCGTCGGCGAGCGCCTCCTGGAATGCCTCGGAAAGCAGGTGCTCGGTCCCGCAATCCCAGCGCTCGCCGAATTTCGAGCACCCCATGCCGATGATCGCGACCTTGTCCTTGATACCCGTTGCCATGCGTGTGTCCTTGCCCGGTCATACCGGGGCCGCCTTCCAGAAGTAACGGTTGTAGTGGCGCAGGTCGTCCTTCTCCTTGACGCGGTAGACCATGCGCAGCCGGGTCCCGACGTCGAACGACGCCGGATCGACATCGACCATCTCCATCAGCACCCGCGCCCCGTTGTCGAACTGCACGAGCCCGACATAGAGCGGCGGCGCGGGATAGAACATCAGCCAGTCCGCCGTGAACGTCGCGACGCGGGCCGGCTCGTCGGCCAGCGGCACATCGCGCGTCGGGGCGGTGGATCCGCAGCGCACGCAGGCCGGCATCCTGGGGAACTGGATTGCCTTGCACTCGGTGCACTGACCCCCAATGAACGCGACGACCTGGTCGCGCGAGCGGTACAGCTGCGTGAGCGCCGTCTTGGGATCTGTCTCGGAGCGCATCCCCCAGTCGAGCGCCAGCTCGCCGCCGAACGACAGGAACTTGCCATAACTGCTCTCGGTGACGCCGCGGGCGATGGTCGCCGAGACGCTGCTGCCCGGTGTGTACCGCGCGATGGTCTCGGTGGTCTCGAAGAGAAGGGCGTCGCAACCGGCACCGAATCCGATCAGCAGGATTTTCTCGCCGGGCTTTGCCCCTTCGAGCGCCGCGGCGAGCATCACCAACGGGTGCGCCGCACCGGTGTCTCCGCACCTCGCTCCGAGCGCATCGACGATCGCCTCCGGCTTGAGCTTGAGACGCTTCGCCACCGCAGCGGCGACTCCCGAGATCGTGGCAGGCAGGCAGAAACGGTCGATGCCGCTCGGCTGCACGCCGGCGGACTTGAACAGTCGCTCCACCGTCTCCGGAACGATCTTGAGGTAGCCCTCGTCGCGGATCCAGCGCTCCTCCCACTGGTAGTCGTACTTCTGACCCTCGGCGCGGAAGTGATCGACGAACTGGGTCGCGGTCGAGGCACTGCCGAGGTAGCGTGCGATCACATCGCCGGTGCCGATCCGGAACGCAGCGCTGCCTGCGCCGTATTGCATCTCCTGGACACTGCCCGGTCTCGCATGACGGTCGTCCGCGGCGACGACCAGCGAGTCCGTCGACCGCGAGCTCTCGAGCGCGCGGACCAGGGCCGAGGTCCCGGCCCGTAGTGAGCCGGAGGCGTCCAGCGTCGAGAGGTCGCCTGCCAGCCCGGCCGCCGCAGCGACCAGAGTGGCGTTCTGAAGAT
>Ga0075428_100010015_pt1 | contig 10529 bp, 8 predicted proteins | sample RhiMetdeltSRZDD2_FD_75291 | JGI IMG/M metagenome (GOLD analysis project Ga0075428, IMG submission 75291) | Populus rhizosphere microbial communities from Tennessee, USA - Rhizosphere MetaG P. deltoides SRZDD2 | ecosystem: Host-associated > Plants > Roots > Rhizosphere > Soil | place: USA... | reverse complement strand
CCGAGGGCGATTAGCGACGTGCTCTCGCAACTTCCATCGGACTTCTCGCTGCCGTGCGTCGTCGTCCAACACTTGCCCGCGGACTTCACCGACGCATTTGCCACGCAGCTGACGCGTCACACTCGCCTGCGGATCAAGGTGGCTGAATCGGGCGATCGCCCCGAAGCCGGTGTGATTCTCGTTGCGCCGGGTTCGATGCATTTGACGTTCAAGCCGGACGGTCGCGTCCACTTGCAGAAGCCGGCGGCCGCCGACATTTATCGGCCCTCGATCTCCGCGGCGATGGCATCTGCCGCCGACGCCTTTGGCGCTTCGACTATCGGCGTGCTGTTGACCGGGGCCGGCGATGACGGCGCGGACGGCCTGCGGCTGATTGGTGAAGTGGGCGGCGAGGTTTACGTCCAGGATCCTCAGAGCTGCGTCGTCGCGAGCATGCCGGAGCGCGCGATCGAGCGTGCCGCGGTCGATCACGTCGTGCCGCCGGAACGCATCGGACAGTTTCTCGCGGTGCGGAGGAAACAGTGACAGAAGGATTGCTGCGCTGTAGCGCCGGCGGCGCCGAGTTCGCCATTCGCGCGAGTGAGGTGCGTCACGTCGCGCGCGCCGATCAGCTGCGCCCCGACGACAAGCGCGATGGCCGCGCCGGCGTCATCAAGCTTGGCGGCTATCTGGTCCCCGTCTTCGCGCTGCACGCCAGGCTTGGTCTCCCGAGAACCGTCGAAACGCCGGCACCGGATCAACACATCGCGGTCACCGGCGATCAGGAACAACTGGTAGGCTGGCTCGTCGATCGCGTCACGCGAGATTCCGCGGCGGCCACAGTGCAGATCGCACCGCTGCCCGCGTCGATCGGCGGCGCTGCGCGCCGCTGGTTCGACGGTATCGTCGTGACCGCAGATCGATCCGTATTGCTCGTCAACACGCGCCAGCTCAATCCGCTTGTGACCGATGCATCGGCGAACATTGATCCCGCGCCCGCGTTCGTTCCGTTGCCGATCAGCGACGATCCCCGAGCCGAGCCGGTTGCGCTGCTGTTCTCAACCGCGGCCTTACTCGCATCGGACACGAATCGATACGCGCTCAGCGCGCGGCAAGTGGTCGGGATCGTGCAGCCAACGGAGATGATTGTCGTTCCGGGTTGTGCCCCGCACATCGCCGGCGTCACCTTGTGGCGCGACGTCGTCGTTCCTGTGGTCGATTTCCGTGGACAACCGCACATCGCGCCGCCGAACAGCAGAAGACTCATCGCGCGATGCGGCGCCGACGGCCGGCAGTCGCTGGTCGCGTTCTCGATCGACGCCGAGATCGTGATGCACAAGCCGGCGGCCGCCGATCGGTTGATACCCGGTGCCACCTGTCCGCCATTCGCGACAGGCGTCTTCAGTGTCGACGGCGATCAAGTCGCGCTGCTCGACCTCGACGCGCTGGTCGCCTCTTAGTTCTTCGGAACTGCGATCCCGTACTTTCGAATCTTCTGGTACAGCGAGCTGCGCGGCACGCCGAGCCGCTCCGCCGCCTTCTCGACTCGCCCGCCCTCGGCCTGCAGCGCGCGCGTGATTTCCTGGATCTCGGAGGCCCTCAGCGTCTGATCGTTCGACGCGGCGACAGTCGTCGACGACGATGAGGATGACCGGCGCCTGAGGCCGACGGCATCGGCATCGATCGTCGCACCGTCGGTGAGGAGCACGGCATGTTCGAGCGCATTGCGCAGCTCGCGCACGTTGCCGGGCCAGGTGTGCTCTTGCAAGGCGCGGACGGCCGCCGGCGTCAGCGTGCGTTTACCGTACGGCATGTCGCGCGCCAGCGCTTCGAGGATCGCAGACGCCAGGACTGGAATGTCCTCCACGCGGTCGCGCAGTGACGGAACGTTGAGCGTGACCGTGTTGATGCGATACAGCAGATCCTGCCTGAATGACTTTTCTTCCGCGCGCCGATCGAGATCCTGGTTCGCCGCGGCGAGGAACCGCACGTCAACGGTCCGCTCGCGCACATCGCCCACGCGCCTGAAGCGCTTCTCTTCGAGCACCTTCAATAACTTCGGCTGCACGGCGAGATCGAGGTCGCCAATTTCGTCGAGAAACACCGTGCCGCGATGCGCGACTTCAATCAACCCGGCCTTCGCGGCGGTCGCGCCGGTAAACGCGCCCTTCTCGTGACCGAACAGCTCCGATTCAACCAGCTCGCGTGCGAGTCCCGCGCAATTCAGGTCGACATATGGCTCTCGCGCGCGCGGTCCATTCGCGTGCAGCCAGCGCGCCAGCACGCCCTTACCCGCGCCCGTCTCGCCAAGAATCAGAATCGGCACATGGCTCTTCACCACCCGCGTCGCCTGCGCTTCGAGATCGCGGATCGCCGCGCTCGTGCCGATGAACGGCGACATCGACTGGCGTGCCTGTCCGACTTGCTCGCCGGCAACCTGCCGCTTGTTGCGTCCGTGCTCGAGGCACTTCTCGATCACGACCGCCAGCGATGCCAGGTCAACCGGCTTGGTGAGGAACTGCTCGGCGCCGGCCTGGATCGTGCGCACGGCCAGCTCGATCGATCCGTGACCGGTCAGCACGATGATCGGCACATCGCGATCGAGACTCTTGAACGTCGTGATCAGCTGAATGGCGTTGCCGTCGGGCAGGTGATAGTCCATCACGACAACGTCGACGCGCGCGCTCTGGAACACCACCTGCGCGGCGGCGCACGAGTCCGCTTCGCTGACCTCGTATCCCAACACGGTCAGGTACTCCCGAACGCCACGGCGAATGGCGGCGTCGTCTTCAACCAGCAGGATGTGGGCCCGCGGGCCCTGCGGGTCGGCGGTCATGACGTATTAGTTATCGGACGAACGCCGGCCTGACTGTGCGCGGCGCTGCACGGAAAACCGCGCGGCATTACCTGCGTTACTCAATGATCCGTCGCATCAGGTCGGTGATGATCTTCGGGTCGCCTTTGCCGCGCGTCTCCTTCATCACCTGGCCGACGAGAAACTGGAACTTGCGGTCCTTGCCCTGCTTGATCTCCGCGATGATGTCGGAATGCGCGGCGATGACTTTTTGCACGATCGGCTCGAGGCTCGACGTGTCGGAGATCTGCGCCAGGCCCTCGGCGGCGACAATGTCCGCAGCGCTGCGTCCCGTCTCGTACATCTTCGCGAACACGTCCTTGGCGACGGTCGAACTGATCGTGCCCTTCTCGACAATCGCGATCAGTCCCGCCAGCGCCTCCGGTGAGACCGGAATGCCGCCGATGTCGATGGCGCGCTCTTTCATGTTGCGTAGCACCTCGCCCATTACCCAGTTGCTCGCGGCTTTCGAGTTGCCCGACACCTTCGCGGTCTGCTCGAAGTAATCCGCGACCTCTCGTGTCTGCGTCAGCAACGCCGCGTCATATTCCGGCAGCGCGTACTGCTCGATGAATCGACGGCGACGCGCATCCGGGAGCTCCGGTAACTGCGTCGTGATGCGTTCTCGACGCTTCGCATCGATCACCAGCGCCGGCAGATCGGGATCCGGGAAGTAGCGATAGTCGTGCGCTTCTTCCTTGCTGCGCATCGAGTAGGTCTTGCCCTGCGCCGCGTCGAAGAGCCGCGTCTCCTGCACGATCTTCCCGCCATGCTCGATCACGTCGATGTGGCGGCCGATCTCGTACTGGATCGCCTTCTCGAGATATCGGAATGAGTTGACGTTCTTGACCTCGGTCTTGGTGCCGAGCTTCTCGCTGCCCTGCGGACGCACCGACACGTTCGCGTCGCACCGCAGGCTGCCCTCGTCCATGTTGCCGTCGTTGACGCCAAGCCAGACCAGAATCTGCCGCAGCGTTTCGAAGAACACCGCTGCTTCTTCAGCGGACCTCATGTCGGGCTCGGTCACGATCTCGATCAGCGGCACGCCGCTGCGGTTGTAATCGAGATAGGTCTTGCGATCGGAATCGGCAAACCCTTCGTGCAGCGACTTGCCCGCATCCTCTTCCATGTGGATGCGTGTCAGTCGCACGAACTTCTTGCCGAGCGACGCAGGTAATTCGAGGCCGCCGCCGGTCGCAAGCGGCTGTTCGTACTGCGAGATCTGATAGCCCTTCGGTAGATCGGGATAGAAATAGTTCTTGCGTGCGAAGACGGACGTCTCGTGGATGTCGCAGCCAAGCGCCGACGCGGCGATCACCGCGAGGTCGACGGCTTTCCGGTTGAGCACGGGCAGCGCGCCCGGCAGGCCGACACACACCGGGCAGGCGTGCGCGTTCGGCGGCGCGCCAAAGGCAGTCGAACAGCCACAAAAGATTTTTGTGGCTGTCAGAAGCTGTGCGTGGATCTCCAGGCCAATGACGGCCTCATAGGCCATCGATTAAACGACTGGCCCCGCGGCGGCGACTTTCGGCTCGGCGTCGGCGAAGTTCGTCCTGAAGTTCTCGGTGAACATCTTCGCCAGCTTCGCCGCCTGAGTGTCGTACGCGGCCTTATCGCTCCACGTGCCGCGCGGATCGAGCACCGCCGCCGGCACATCGGGACAACTCGTCGGCATTTCGATGTTGAAGATCGGATGACGCTGATAGCTGACGTTGTCCAGCTGTCCTGACAGCGCGGCGCGAATCATCGCGCGCGTGTAGGCGATCTTCATGCGGCTGCCGACGCCGTGCGGCCCGCCGGTCCATCCCGTGTTGACGAGCCACACGCGCGATCCGTACTTCGCGATGCGCTCGCCGAGTTGCTTCGCGTAAACGTTCGGATTGAGCGGCAGGAACGGCGCGCCAAAACACGTGCTGAACGTGGCGCTCGGCTCGGTCACGCCCTTCTCGGTGCCCGCGACCTTCGCCGTATAGCCCGAGAGGTAGTGATACATCGCGCCCTCGGCCGAGAGCCGCGCGATCGGCGGCATCACGCCGTAGGCATCGGCCGTCAGCATGACGATGTTCTTCGGATGGCCGCCGCTGCCTGACGGCACCGCGTTGTCGATGAATTCAATCGGATACGCCGCGCGCGTATTCTCGGTCAACGACCCGTCGTCGAGATTCAGCGCGCGTGTCGCCGGATCCATGACGACGTTCTCGAGCACGGTACCGAAGCGCCGTGTCGTTGCGTAAATCTGCGGCTCGGCCTCGGCCGACAGGCGAATCGTCTTCGCGTAGCAGCCGCCTTCGAAGTTGAACACGCCGCGATCGCTCCAGCCGTGCTCATCGTCACCGATCAACTGGCGATCGGGATCGCTCGACAACGTCGTCTTGCCCGTGCCCGACAAACCGAAGAACAGCGCCGTGTCGCCGCTGGCGCCGATGTTGGCCGAGCAATGCATCGACAGGACGTTTTTCAGCGGCAGGATGTAATTGAGCACGCTGAAGATCGATTTCTTGTTTTCACCGGCGTAGCTCGAGCCGCAGATCAGGATCTCGCGCGACGCGAGGTTGACGACGATGCCAACTTCCGAGCGCGTGCCGTGACGCGCCGGATCCGCCTTGAACGACGGCGCCGTCATCACGGTGAACTGCGGCTGGAAGCTCTGAAGATCGGCAGCCGGTGGAACGATGAAGAGGTTCCGGACGAACAGGTTCTGCCAGGCGAGCTCGTGAATGAATCGCACCGGCAGCCGGTATTCCGGATCGGCGCCGGCGTAGAGATCCTGCACGAACAGCTCGGGCTGCGCCTTGAGGTGCGCGATGATGTCCTTGCGCAGCACGTCGAAGTGCGCGGCGTCGATCGGCCTGTTGACCTTGCCCCACCAGACGTGCGCCTCGCTCGACGGCTCCTTGACGATGAATTTGTCGTTCGGCGATCGCCCGGTGTGCGCGCCGGTGCGGCAGACGAGGGGACCCTCCTGGGCGAGCATGCCTTCCCCGCGGCGGATGGCATGTTCGTAAAGTGAGGCGGCGGACGAATTGAAATGGACGGGCTTGGAGGTCTGAACGCCGGATGCCTCTAGTCCCTGCCCCACCTGGGTCGTACTCATAAAAAAAATGGCTCCAAACTCCGATCGCGGGTTCCCCAACCGCATCGGAACCATAAATGGTACTGATGGCTGTCCGGCTAAGTCAATAAGCAGCGCGGACTTCGGTCGACACTGATAAACTATGTAAACGGTTCACTACCGTTTCCCGTAAACAATGGCAGGACAGCCGATCGCCGACCTCGCCGCCCAACGGCAACCGCGAACGCCTGACGCGCATCCGTCGCCGGCGTCAGTGCTGGCTGCTGAAATCAAGGCGCTGGTCGAGGCCGGTGAGCGGGACCAGGCGCGCGAGCGGTTTGGCGCGCTGGTGGCGCTGTTGCAGCGTCGGGCGATCCGGATCGCGTTTCAGTACTTGCGCGATGCGGCCGATGCCGACGAGGCCGTGCAGGACGCGTTCGTCAAGGTTTTCCTGCACATCGACCAGTATCGCAGCGACCTGCCCTTCGATGTCTGGTTCACCCGAATCCTGGTGAACGCCGCGCTCGATCGTCTGAAGGCGCGCGGACGCCAGCAACGGTGGATCAGCCATTCGACCGATGAAGAGAATGGCCGGCCGGTCGAACAGGTGCCGGCAGGCGATGCGTCGCACGAGCGGCGCTTGCTGGCGAAGGAGAAATGGGCGCAGGTCACCAAGGCCGTGGCCGCTCTCCCGGATCGTCAGCGGCTGGTGTTTACGCTCTGCCATATCGACGAGCGGACGCCGGCGGAGATCAGCGCGGCGACTGGAATGAGCCAGGCGACCGTGCGCGTGCACTTGTTCAGGGCGTTGCGAAAGTTGAGAGGCGTGTTGGGAGGCATGGAATGAACCGACGCGACATCAACGAGACGGATCAAATCGCTCTTGAGGCGTACCGGGCGAGAGCCTGCGCCGAAGCCGACGCGGCGTTCGACGACCAGGCGCTCGAGACGCAGCGTCACAAGATTCTTGCGAAGCTCGCCCACCTTGGCCACCCGGCCCGGGTGATTCGCTTCCCGAAGGCGCCGCTGGGCGACATCAACACCGGCGCCATCAACCGCCGCTGGGTCAGCGTCGCTGCTGCCGCCGGGCTGATTATCGGCGTCCTCGGCGGACAGTTCGTACACCTCGTGCCCCAGCAGGCGCGGCCAGCCGCGATCGCCCCGTCAAACGCGCCCAGCCTTCCGGCTCAGCCTCAATTCCTCCAGATTTCGGCCCCGATCGACGATGGCCTGCTGGATGAAGTCGAACTGGCGATGAACACTCGCGGCGCGGCCGAACTCCACGCGCTGGACGAGCTGACGCCCCGTTAGTTTCTTGCGACGATTTCCGCGCATTTTCTGAACGTTTTGCATCATCTGCTTCGACTGCAGCCGTAAACGTCCGCTGTACGTCGGTCGTAACGCTACTAACACCATGAAGACCCTACGTAAGTTGTTCATTTGTCTGGTTTTGTCTTTGATTGTGCATGCTGCTGCGGGGCCCGCGTTTGCGCAGAGCTTCAAGTGGTGGCAGACCGAGCAGTTTCAGAAGGAACTGAAGCTGACCAAGGACCAGATCACGCGCATTGAAGGCATCTACCAAACCAGCTCGCCGCTGCTCCGGGCGCAGAAGGAAGCGGTCGATCGCCGCGAAGAAAAACTGTCGAAGGTGATCGCGGATCCGAAGTCGGATGAACCCGCCGTGATCCAGGCGACCGATCGTCTCGAATCCGCCCGCAACGAACTGACCCGCACCCGCACGCTGATGCTGTTCCGCATTCGCCGCGTGCTCGACGACGAGCAGCTGGTGAAGTTGAACGCGATGCACGATCACGATCGCAGCGAGCGTGATCGGCGCGATCGCGAGCGTCAGCAACAACCTAAACCCAAGCCCCAATAGTTTTCGTTTTCCGACATCACAGCAGGAAGTTTAGAAGACCATGAAGCGCACTCTCTTTTTCGCCGTTCTCGTCTCTGCCCTCGCTTTCGGTACTGCATCCGCGCAGCAGCCGGCTCAACCCGATGCGCAGCGCCAGGACGCCATGCGCCAGGACAACGCCGTCAAGCAGGCCATGCAGATGTACAAGCAGGGCCTCGACGGCATCAAGGCCGCCGTTGACGCAGCTGCATCACAGCCGGGCACCTTGTCCGGCGCACTGCGCGAGCTCAGGCTCGAAGAAGCCGTCAACCTCGCGCTCGAGAAGAACCTCGACATCCAGGTGGCGAAGCTCGAGCCGCAGTCGGCGGACTTCCTGATCGCCGGCTTCCGCAACACGTACAAGCCGTCGTTGTCATCGACGATGGGCCTGCGCGATACGTATCAGTTGCCCACATCGACCTTGAACGGCGGCACCAAGGTCAACAACGGCACGCGCACCTACAACTTCGGCCTGTCGCAGAACGTCAACAAGTTCGGCGGCAGCTACACACTCAACTGGTCGAACTCGCGCCTCGAGACGTCGAACACGTTCTCCAACTTCAACCCGAGCTTCCAGACGAACCTGGTCGGTGCCTACACGCAGCCATTGCTGCGCGGCTTCAAAATCGACAACACCCGCCAGCAGCTGTTGATCCAGACGATCAACCGCGACATCTCAGAAGAGAGCGCGCGCGCGACGGTCTTTCAGACGCTCGCCAATGTCCGCAACGCCTACTGGGATCTCGTCTTCGCGCAGAGCGCCGTCGATGTCGCTCAGCGCGCACTGGTGCTGGCCGACAAGCTCGTTGTAGACAACCAGGCGCGCGTCGAGGTCGGCACGCTGGCGCCGCTCGACATCGTGCAGGCGCAATCAGAAGCCGCGACGCGCCGGCAGAATCTTGCGGCCGCCGAGGCCACCGCGCAGACCGCGGAGCTCGCGCTGAAGCGATTCATCGTCAGTGGCACCGACGATCCGCTGTGGCGGCAGACCATTCGTCCGGTGGATCTCCCGGGCCTGGCGCCGCCGCCGACCGATGTCGAGGGTGCCGTTCGCAACGCGCTCGTCAGCCGCACCGACATCATCAACACGCGAAAGAATCTCGACTCGAACGATGTCACGCTGAAGTACCTGAAGAACCAGTCGATGCCCGCGCTTGATCTCAACGCCAGTTACGGCTCCCAGGGTCTCGGCGGCGTGGCGTTCATTCGAAGCGGAACGGGCATTGAAAGCCGCGTCACCGGTACGGTTCCAGGCGGCTATCTCGACGCATTGTCGGCATTGACGTCACGTGACTATCCCACGTGGAACGTGAACGTCACCATGTCGTATCCAATCGGCGGCAGCCAGGCGGAAGCGCAGGAAGCGCGCGCGAAGATTCAGCGCCAGCAGGCGCAGACGCGTTTGCGCGCTTTGGAAATTCAGATCGCCGCTGAAGTCGCCAACGCGGCGCTGACCGTGCAGAGCAACTTGAAGCGCGTTGAAGCGGCCACCGCGGCGCGCGAGCTCGCGCAGAAGCGACTCGAAGCGGAACAGAGCAAGTTCGACGTCGGCATGACCACCAACTTCTTCGTCGTGCAGGCGCAGCGCGATCTGCGCGACGCGCAGAACACCGAGCTGCGCGCACTCGCCGACTATCGCAAGTCGCTCGTGAACTTCGAGCGCGCGCAGCAGGCGCCTGCCGGCGGCGGCGGTGGCGGCCTCACGACCGGCGGCGGCGGTCAATAGATCTCGGATTGCTGATTGCTGGTTAATTGATTTGGTGATTCGGATTCGTAGAGTAGCGAAGGGAATATGCGTAAATTCGTAGTGATCGCGATCGTGGTGGCCGTCGTCGGCGGGGCCGCAGCGTATATGGGCCTCTTTTCCAGCGACGGCGACGCCGCCGCGGCGGGGCCACAAGCCGGCGGTCCGGGTGGCGGCGGACAAGGCGGACAAGGCGGAGGCCAGGCTGGCCGCGGCAACCGCGCAAATCAGGGCGGCGGTGGTGGCGGCTTTGGTGGACCCGGCGGCGGTTTTGGCGGCCCTGGTGGACCCGGCGGCGGCGGTGGACCGCGCGTCCCGATGACGGTGGAGCTCGGCACGTTGAAGCGCGGCAAGCTCTCGGCCTACCTCACCGTCGTCGGCAATCTGATCGGCGAGCAGACGATTGACATCGCGCCACGCACTGGCGGCCGGCTTCTCGATGTCAATGTGAAGCTTGGCGATCGCGTGCGGCGCGGCCAGGTCCTCGCCAAGGTCGAGGATCGCGAAATCGTCGAGCAGGTTCGCCAGGCCGAAGCGTCTCAGGAAGTCTCGAAGGCAACGATCCGCCAGCGCGAAGCGGACCTCAACGTCGCCAAAGTGAACTTCGAGCGCTCGAAGAACCTGTTCGAGCGGCAGCTGCTGGCCAAGCAGGCGCTCGACGATGCCGAGTCGCGTTACCTCTCCGCTCTCGCGCAGGTTGACCTGTCGAAGGCGCAATTAGGTCAGAACGACGCGCGCCTCGAGGAGCTGCGCATCAATCTTCAGAACACGCGGGTCGTCTCTCCCGTCGACGGTTTCGTCGGCAAACGCACCGTGGACCCGGGCGCGATGGTCAATACGAACACGGCGATCGCGTCGGTCGTTGATATTTCACGCCTGCGGCTGGTCGCCAACGTCGTCGAAAAAGACCTTCGCCTGGTCACGGCCGGCGACACGGCGGTGGTCGAAGTCGATGCGTATCCCGGTGAAAAATTCAACGGCAAGATCGCGCGCGTCTCACCGG
>Ga0075428_100010011_pt1 | contig 10532 bp, 8 predicted proteins | sample RhiMetdeltSRZDD2_FD_75291 | JGI IMG/M metagenome (GOLD analysis project Ga0075428, IMG submission 75291) | Populus rhizosphere microbial communities from Tennessee, USA - Rhizosphere MetaG P. deltoides SRZDD2 | ecosystem: Host-associated > Plants > Roots > Rhizosphere > Soil | place: USA... | reverse complement strand
CGCCCGAGGCGCGCTTGGCGCGGAACGCCCCGCCGAACGGCGAGTTCTCCGGCAACGGCATGTGCCCCGGTGGCAGAGGCACAGCGGACAGACGCCGCGCCTCCTCCGCCTGGTAGCGCAACTCCGCTGCGCTTTCGTCGGTCGGTTCTTTGATGGTGGGCCGGCTCGCCCAGGCGAGCATGGCGGGAGCGGCCAGCAGGACGAGAGGCAGTGCCGAGAGGAGCCCGATGAGAACGAGAAGCCGCCGTCTGTCAGCCGGGTTGCGCGACATGACCAGCCTCCTGTGGTGGTGCTCGATGGCAGGCGCTCAGGCCGTTGCCGAGGCGTGGATCTGGCGGATTGCGAGAACAGTCCGGGCGTCTGCGCCCCAGGACCAAGTACCCTCACAACTCCAGGGAGTCAACGAGTTTCGCTCCACCAGGGCGCAGCTGTGCCAAGTCGTGAAAAGGCCCGGAAGTCTTTTGATCAGAGCATTTTGAGGCGCTCAGGCGCGGACCGCGCCGAGGGAGGCGCGAGGCGAGGACCTAATACACCAGGGGCGGGCCCTCGGACCGTTCCGGCGGCTTCGGTGCCGGTCTGGTGCGAGGGCCCGCCCCTGGGGATTTCGGACTGCGGTGGAACTACGCCGCGCGGTACTTTCTCTGGAGCTTGCTGTAGCTCGAGATGGCCCGCTGGAGCTGCCGCTTGGCCTGGCTGCGCTGACGGAATGCCCGCTTCATCCGCATCTGGAGTTTCCGCTTCGCCCTCTTCGTCATCAAAACACCTCCTCCCGCCCGAAGATAGGTCCGGGACTCGAAGGAGTCCAGATTCGCGACCCAACGGACGGGAGCCGTCAGGACTCCGACGCCTCGGCGTGCCGATCCTGGACACCCGCCCCCGGCAGGGCGAGCTGGGCCGATCGCGGCGCGCCCCGCTCCAGGTCGAGGAGCCATTCCTTGCGGCGCACGCCTCCTCCGTAGCCCACGGTGGAGCCGTCCTTGCCGACGACCCGGTGGCAGGGGATGACGATCGCGACGCGATTCATGCCGTTGGCGCGGCCCACGGCCCGGACGGCTCTCGGGGCGCCGACGCGCCGCGCGATCTCCTCGTAGGAGCGCACCTCCCCGTAGGGGATCAGGAGCAGCTCCCGCCACACGCGCTCCTGGAACGGCGTGCCGGGCGCGTGGAGGGGCACCTCGAACGTCCTGCGCCGCCCGGCGAAGTACTCGGAGAGCTCGGCGCGCAGGCGCTCGAGGAGCGGGTGCTCCCCGGGGACCAGAGGCCGCTTGAGCCGCCGTTGCAGCGTCGCGAGCTGCGCCTCGAGCATGCGCCTGTCGGAGAACTCCAGGAGGCAGACGCCGCGGTCGTCCGCCCCGGCGACGAGCGGCCCGAGCGGGCTCTCCATCCACCCCAGGGTCACGCTGTCGATCCCATTGCCGTGGCCCGGTGCCGCGCCGAACGCGCGCGCGAAGGCCTCCCGGAATCCGCTGTGCGAGGCATAGCCGCTCTCGAAGACCGCGTCGTCCACGTTGCCTCCCTGGCGCAGGATGGAGAGCGCGCCCGAAAGCCGGCGGGCCCGGCAGAACGCGCTGAAAGTCATCCCGAAGTGCTTCCTGAAAAAGCGCCGCGCCTTCCCCGGATCGACGCCCGACGCGCGGAGGTCGGAAGCCCGCAGGCGAACGTCGGGGGACGCCTCCACCCGGGAAATGAGCTCCGACACCCAGGCGGGCGGCGTCCCGGGCCTCTCCAGCGGCCGGCACCGCTTGCAGGGGCGGTAGCCGGCGAACATCGCCTCCTTCACCGTCGCGAAGAACTCGACGTTGCGGGGCAGCGGCTTCTTCGCCGGGCAGCCGGGCCGGCAGAAGATCCCGGTCGTCTTCACCGCGGTCAGGTAGACGCCGTCGTAGGCGGCGTCGGAGGCGGCGAAGGCCCCGAGCATCTCCCTGTCCGTGAGCGGCGGCTTCATGGCAGGCATCCTACAGGAGCCGCACCCGCGTCGGCCACCGGGAAAGTGTCATCGAACGCGGCGTCCCCGGCGCGCCGTGCCCGCCGTCAAGGCCGGTACCTCGCGCTGTCTCATCGCCGCGGCGAGCGCCGGGGCGAAGCGGCCGCGGCGCCCGACGGCGACCGATTCGAGCCCGAGCCATGAGGCCATTGCCAGGAGCTCCGGGGCGAGGGCGTCCGCGACGCGGTCCGCCTCCGTCCGTGGCTCGAGGTGCGCCGCCTCGACCCTGAGACGGGACGCCCCACGGTCGGCCTTGAGATCGACGCGCGCCACCAGCCGGTCGCCCAGCAGGAAGGGAAGCACATAGTAGCCCCAGCGCCGCCGGGCGCGCGGCGTGTAGATCTCGATGCGGTAGTCGAAGCCGAACAGGCGGCTGGTGCGCGGCCGGTGCCAGATCAGCGGATCGAACGGCGACAGGAGGGCCGAGGCTTCGATCCTCCGAGGCAACCGCGCCTCGGGATGGAGATAGGCCCGCTCCCTCCAGCCCTGGACCCGGACCTCGCGCAGCTCCCCCGAGCCTGCCAGGTCCTGGAGCAGCCGCCGCGCTTCTCCTATCGGCATGCGGTAGTAGTCGGCGAGGTCGGTCGCCGTGCCGAGGCCGTGCGCGCGGGCGGCCAGGCGCAGCATCTCGCGCCGGGCCTCGTCGTGGGCGATGTCCCGCCCGCGCCGCGGCTGCGGCACGACCCGCTCCGCCAGGTCGTAGAGGCGCGCGAAGCCGGCGCTGCGGCGGCCGGCGATCGCCAGGGCCCCGGAAGCGAACAGACCCTCGAGCGTCGTTTTAGTGACCGACCAGCCCCACCAGCCCCGGGCGCGGCCGCGGGTGCCGTCGGGCTCCGGGACGTCCGCCGCGGTCAGTGGGCCCCGCTCGCGCACCGCCTCCAGCACCCGGCGGGCGTGATCGGCGTGCCGCGCCATGAACGCCGCGAGGGAGCGCAGCCGCCGGTCGTGCCCGTCCATCCGGTGGCGCAGCAGCGCCCAGTGCTCGGCCGGCAGGATCGACGCCTCGTGCGCCCACTGCTCCATGAACTCGCGGCGCCGGTAGACGAGATCGTCCAGGAGCGCCCGGTCGTAAGGCCCGAGCCGCGAGAACGGCACCTGGTAGTGCGCCGGCACCAGGACGTTGACGGAGTCGATCTGGACGAGGCCCAGACGCCGCAGGACGTCCCGGAGGTGGCGGACGCCGACCCGGCCCCGCGGGCGCGGACGATCGAATCCCTGGGCGGCCAGGGCGATCCGGCGCGCGGCGGCCTGCGACAGGACTTCAGTCGGCACGGCTCATGGCGTTCCTCAGAGGCAGAGCAGGAACGCGACCAGGTCCTGTTTCTCCTGCCGCGTCAGGTCGAGCTCCAGGACGAGGTTGAAGAACTCGACCGCGTCGGCCAGCGTGGGGGCCCGCCCGTCGTGAAGGTAGGGCGGCGAGTCCTTGATCCCCCGCAGCGGGAAGGTCTTGATGGGACCCTCCGGCCGTCCTACGTAGAAGCGCTCAACCTGCAGGTCGTGCTGGTAGTCGTCGGTGAAGGCCGGACCGTAGTGGCAGGCATCGCACCGGGCCTTGCCGTGGAACAGCGCCTCCCCGCGCCGCTCCTGCTCGGTCGCGCGGGCACTGACGAGCCTCATGAGCGGCCCGAGCTTGGGGGCCGGCGGGAAATCCAGAATCGCGTTGAAGTCCCCCATGCGGTTGGTGACCTGCTTCTGCTGGGATCGCGGGCCTATGGCCTGCATCAGGCCGGCGTCGCCGTCGAAGTACTCCTCGACCTCGGCGAAGTGGTCCAGGCTCCTGATCGATCGCTTGGAGGAGAGCTGCATGAGGTTGAAGTTCCCCCGCATCGACGGCGTGTCGACGCGCAGCCGCGCCTGGTTCGGGCGGGAGTCGGGCGCCAGCTCGAACGCCCCGTTCGTATGGCCGTTGACGTGGCAGGAGAGGCAGGAGACCCCCGCGCTGGGCGCCCTGGTGACCCGGTGCTCGGTGTGGTTGAACCAGGTGGTCGGCGTGACCCGGAGCAACTCCTTGAGCCCCTCCATCTGCTCGGAGGTCAGGAGGCCGTTGAACAGCGCGTAGTAGTTGGCGAGCGTGACTTCCTGCCCGCGTGACACGTCCCCCAGCTCCTTGTGCGTGGTCAGGAACATGGGAGGGGGGAACTCGGGGAGGTAGGCCTCCGGGATGTCGAAGTCGACGTCGATCCGCTCGTGCTCCGGGTGGGCGCGGACCCAGTCTTGCGGGAACACCATGTGGGCCGTCGTCTGCAGCGGGTGCGCCAGCGGCTTGTACGGAAAGAGGTCCTTCTGCCGCATCTCCTCCGGGCTCATCCCCGACAACGCCTCATAGGAGGCGGCTCCCTGCGGCAGGCGCGCGACGGGGCCGGCCATGACCGGCTTGCCGCCCGACATCGTGACCCCCGGAAGCGCGCGCGCGGAGAAGTCGAAGCGGCCCCGCATGTAGGTGTTCACCTCGGCCATCAGCTTCGGCTTCTGGATGCGATGCATCTCGAGCCATTGATCGAATGGCATTCTCAGATTGGGGGACCCCCACGAGGAGGCGCCGCGCCCGGCGTAGCGCCACAAGTCGAGCGGCGTCCTGTCCCCTTCGGAGCCGGGCGGATAGGGGAGGAGCCTGGACGCCTGGTTCGGTCCTAGCCCGTAGTCCGTCTCGGCCCGCCCTTCGGCATGCGCCGGAGGGCTCTGCTCCAGGTAGCCTTCCCCCTGGGAGGCCGTCGGGCCGGTGGCGGGCTTCTTCTCGTCTTCGGCGGCCGCGGCGGCTGGGGGGGCCGCGGAAGGAAGGAGGAGCCAGAGGCCCAGAAGCAGGGCCCCAGATCCGAGGACGAGAGCGGAGGTACGGGCTGAGTTCATCGGTCCACTCCGATCGCGAAACGAGGGTTGGCCGAAAGGCATCATGGGTATAGAGGTGACGTCAGGCGCGGATTATACGTCGCCCGAGGCATGTCACGCCCGGTCTGAGGTAAGGGCCCCATTCCCGCGAGGGATCGGCCGCTCTTGTCGGCTCTCACGGTCAGCGGGTCCGGCCGCCTCATCGCCGGAGGCCCACCCATGATCAAGAGGGGAGGAACCCGATGCGGGTACTCGTGTGCCTGTGGTCCGTACTGGCGGCAGCGATTGCTTCCAACCTGACGGCCCCTGCCGTCGCCGCGCCGTTCCAAGGAGGCTCGGATCTACATTGAGTACATCCAGTCGGCGAAAGGACCTTGGGTTTCCCGTCTCCTTGGACGCCGAAGACTGGATTACTCTCACGATCAGAAACCCGTCGGGGAGACGAGCTTCGAGCTCGAAGGCGGTGGGGGGGCCGCGCCGACCTCGGCACCTTCGAAGGCGTGGAGTTTTCGGGCGACGACACGCGCCTCGACGACCTTCTCGGGCTGGCTGAAGGAGGAAGGCGTCGACGTGCCTTCGTGCCACGCCAGATTCCGCACGCTCCTCTGATTGGCAAGAGCGCGCTCACACTGTCGATACGACCGAAGGCCGCCGTAGCCCCATTGAAGTGTGTCTCGGCGCTGTCGTCCCTTCCGGATCTCTCCTTGTTCGAGATGGAGGAGGCTCCGGGTGTGCCGGTTCGGTGACGTCGTTGCGACGCAGATGCTCTAATTCAGTCGGCCTCCGCGGCTGCCTTAATCCATCGTCTGGGGGATTCGCGACCAGGGTAATCCGCTTCGAATCGACGAACCAATTCCGAGGCCTCTCGGTCCCTCCCTCCCTTATGGAGTGCCAGAATCAGGAACCTCATCACTTCAGGCGCAAGGGGGTGTTGAGACCATTGGCTCAGGAATTCCTTTAAGATCTCGGCCTCAAGATCCGGCCGCGGAGCGCCCCGTACTACTCCCGCGCCTACAGCCCTTGCAAGACCGAACGCTATTGCAGGCGAATAGTTCGAGTCAGAGTACCTGGACACCAAGCCACGCAATTTGGCGTAGCAGCTCTCCTGGGCCTTCTCATCGCAGTATTTGACCGCGCTTCTTTTGAGCAATTGAATCAGGCGATCCTCCCCGCCCACCGATTCAATCAGTTGCCTGTCCACACCACTAGGCTCAACGACCTCAATCTGAAGGGTCTCGCCGACCGCATACTTGGCCTCCGGGAGGCTTCCCAAAAAGACTTTCGTCTCGATGTCGTATCTGCCCGACACTGGGAACGCCAGTCTCCCCGTCACATCGTTGAAGAATATCGACACGAACCCAACCATGCGGTCACCAGGCATTCCGGCGGGCGCGAAATCTCGAATCGCCGTCCCAAGCCTGTCAACTATGGGGCCGCTATAGTACTGCGATCGGCTGCCCGCTGCATCCTGCACATATACGGTAAGGCGATCGCCGTCCAGTCCGAGGGTAGAAATGTCAGCAGCGATAGCCTGCCACGATGCGTTCTTCAGAGTACAGGTCAGGTATACGGGCTCGAACTGAACGTACGTGGTCTTGTTCGCCTGCACGACAAGTGTGAGCGTTGGCTCGACGATAGTCGGCGCTGGCACCGATTCGGCAGTCATTCCGGTCCTCAGCGAGAACAACGCGATTCCAACCGCCAGCAATATCGATGTCCCATGCAAATTAAGCATCAGTCATTCTTCTCCGCTCGGATAGCCATTATTCTGTCATCAATTCGGGATCGCCAGCGGGAGAAGTGGCCACGCCAATCGATGCGCCAACGGCGTGTTTCGGGTCGACGACGGGGCCGCAGCGCGTGCGGCGGGCCCGCGCCCCGTGGCGAGGTAGGTGGCGAAGCTGCCGAGCCAGTGGCCGCCTTCGTAGTGCTCGCCGGTCACAGCCAGAAGGCCGCGCTCGCGGTGGGCGCGCGCCGCGGCGCCGAGAGAGCCCAGGCGCGGATCGCCTTTCGGGAGGCCGGAGGCGATGCCCTCCAGCATCCAGGCGCGGCTCAGGTTCAAGCCGTCCAGGTGGGCGAGTTTCGGATCGGTGGGATCGGTGACGACCTCCGGCTCCAGCCAGGCCGCGGCGCCGGATGCGGGGAGGCCCGGCAGGAAGGCCTTCAGCCAGGAGGCGTAGGCCGCCGGCTCCAGCACCCGCCGCATGAGATCGGCCTCCCCCAGGCAGAGTGAGAGGAAGTCCTGGCCCGACGGCTCGTAGGCGATCGGGCAGTCCCGATCGCGGGCGTAGAACGCTCGGGCGCGGCTCATGACGAGCGACTCCATCTCCTTGTCGCCGGCCGTGCGCGCCCAGTCGAGGATCAATCCGAACGCGAAGGCGGTCTGGTCGTGCTCGCCGACGCGGATTGGATGGCTGAGCTTGGGGAGCCACTGTGCCAGACGGTCCCTGGCGGCCTGCTCGAGGGGAGCCAGCGCCGACGTCCAGCGTCGCGCGCGCGCGTCATCCCATTCCCGCAGCTCGGCCGCGAGCTGCAGCAGCCACGCCAGTCCGTACGGCCGCTCGAAGGAGACCCGCCCGGGCGTCAGGAGGTAGCGGACCTCCGCTTCGATGTTGGGGGTGGTGAGGCTCGTCTCGACCTCGGCCAGGGCCTGTCCCGCGAACGGCGCCGCGGGGAAGGTCCGGGCCAGCCGCACCAGCAGCCAGTGGCCGTGGACCGAGGAATGCCAGTCGTAGCAGCCGTAGAACGCGGGCGTCAGCTCGCGCGGCGGATGCACGTCGCCGTCGCCGTTGAGGACGTGGGCGATCTTGTTGGGATACTCCTTGTGCACGCACGCCAGGGCGAGCCGGGCGAACCGTCCCGCGGCCGCCTCGTCCAGGCCGGGAGCCGGATGAGCGGGCACGGCCGGCGGGTTCGACGACGTCGTGGGGCCCGTCGCCCGGGGATCGGCTGCCGCCATCGAAGAGGCGAGCATCAGCAGGAACGTCGCCGTCGCGATCATGGAGGCAGGATCCTACATCCGGAAGGTCCAGCGCAGCTTGACGACCGCCTCGCTGTCGAGGGGCTCGCCCTCCAGCACGCGCTCCGCTCCGGGCGGATGCAGCCAGCCGCGCGTCCAGACGGCGTACAGGTCGGCGCCCGGATGGATCGTCCAGCGCATGCGGGCGTTGACGCCGATGTTGCGGGAGAGGCTGTCGTACTGACCGTAGAGCGACAGGACCAGGTCGGGCGAGAAGGAGTAGGCCGTCTTCAGCTGCCAGAGGCGGCTGATGAAATCCCCCTCGGGAAGGTCGCCCTGGATGTGCAGGCCGTCCACCTCCAGTTGTAGATGTCCCGAGCGTTCCGCATAGCGCGTGAAACCCTCGATCTGCGTCAGGCGCCCGTCGTAGAAATCGCCAAACCAGACGGCTCCGCCCCCCTGGATCGCCCGGTCCGGCCGCGTCGAGGCCTCAGCCCGGTAGCGCGTGAAGTGGTACGCGCCCTCCGGGATGATGACGCCCGGCGACACCTCGAAGGGCACGTCCAGCCGCTCGAACGTCGGGATCCAGTTCGCTTCCAGGTGGGCGCCCGCCGGGCTCTCGACGTTGAACGGCGCCGTGAACACCTCCCACGATTCGACCTCGCCCGAATGATCGGTGATGTAGGTCGGATAGAGCTCGAAGAAGAACTGGCGGACCTTGCCGTCCCAGAACCCTCCCGAGGGCCGCGGCCTGAAGGAGAGACCGGTGCGGTAGAAGCGCACGCCCGGCCGCGGCAGGAAGCCGAGGGCCGGGTCGAGCGAGTCGCCGAAGGTCTTGACCACCAGGGCGTAGTCCCAGAGATCGTTGGGATAGTCGACCTTGAAGCCCCAGCCGTCCGGCCGGCCGCCCGGATCGCCCTCCGGCGGATCGCCGCCGGTTCTCGACCACCACCCGCCAACCGCGAAGTTCTTGTCGCCGAACAGCGTGCTCGTCCGCCAGACGGCGTCGAGGCCACCGAGCCAGTTGTCCGACACGCCGTCGGGGTCGCCGCGCGTCCCGATGGCGCCGAGACGCAGGTGATCGTCCACGTCGTAGGTGGCCCGGCCCGCGAACAGGTTCGTCGCGGGGGCCTGCGGCGCGTCCCCCGTGCGCACGTCGAGGACGCCGATCCCCCAGCGCCCCTGGCGCCCGATGATCTTCGCGCCCGCGTCGATCGGGACGCGCTCGTCGTTGAAAAGCCCGATCCGCCTGCTGAAGAACGGGACGAAGTCCTCGTTCAGGCCGATGCCGAAGTCGAACTGGTTCGCGCCCTCCACGAAGAAGTAGCGCTTCTCCGGATAGAACAGCGGGAAGCGGGTCAGGTTGATCTGCCGCGTGTCGACTTCCGTCTCGGCGAAATCGGTGTTGACGGTGAGAACCCCGCTGAGCTGCTCCGTGAGACCGTACGCGACGTCGACGCCGGCGTCCCCTGTCAGGTCGGAGTCGTCCAGGACGAAGTCGGTGTCGTGGCGGACGAGGCCGTAGGGGGTGATCGACAGCCCGATCCCCTGGCCGAGGCCGCCGGGCAGGAGGAGCGATCCGGCGCGGCGCATGTCCGAGATCCGGGCGTCGAGGGTCGTCCCGGTCCAGCGCAGCGCCGTGCGGTCGCGGGCGACGCTGCGCTCGACGTTGAAGCCCCAGGCCGCCGTCCCGGGGGCGAAGCGCAGGGTGGGGCCGGGGATCGCGACCTCGAGCGTCCAGCCGTCGGCGTCGACGCCGACGGCGGCCTCCCAGATGCCGTCCCAGTCGGGCGACACGGTCTCGTGGTCCACGATCAGGCCGTCGTATCGCGCCCCGGCCGCGTTGATCCGGAAGTAATAGCCGGTGCGGTGATCGCCGAAGGTGTCGAGGACGAGCGTGATGGTGTCGTCCGCCGCCAGGTCCGCGTCCTTCTGCATGGTGTGGATGGCGATCCGCCCGGGATCGGGATCGTGGGCGCGCACGCCGACGAACAGGGTCTTGCCGTCGGTGAGCAGCCGGACCTCGGTGTGGTACGGCGTCGGCCCGCCCGGCACGGGCGACTGCTGGACGAGATCCCCGATGACGCCGCCGGCGCTCCAGCCGGGATCGTCCAGCCGTCCGTCGATCCGGATCGGCCCCGGCGTCAGGAGAGCCTCGACAGGCGGCGGCGCGCCTGCCTCGGGCGCCGTCGGGGCCGCGGCCGGCTCCTCGGGGGTCTCGGCTGCGCGGCTGAGCGCGGGGCGCGCGATCAACGCCAGAAGGAGGGCTCCCGCCGATCCGGCGCGAAACCTCAGTGGACTCCGCCCATCAGCCGGCGGACGGGCCGGACGATCAGGAATTGCACGATCGCGGCGCCGATCGTGACGGCGGCGACCGCGCCGAAGAGCGTCGTCAGCGGGACGGTCTCCGAGAAACCCGCGAGCCAGCCGGCCATCTTGTTGCCGGCGGCGATCGATAGGAACCAGAGGCCCATCATCAGGCCGACGATCCGCGCCGGGGCGAGCTTGGTGACGACGCTGTTCCCGACCGGGCTGATGCAGAGCTCGCCCGCGACCTGAATGAAGTAGGCGCCGAAGAGCCACAGGGAGCTCACCTTCGCTCCTGAAGCACTCTGCGCCAGAGCGCCCGCCGGGAGCAGGAGGACGAACGACAGCCCGACGAGCAGCAGGCCGAAGGCGAACTTCAGTGGCGTCGACGGCTCGCGCGGGCCGAGCTTGACCCAGAGCCAGGCGGCCACGGGCGAGAGCAGGATCACGAACATC
>Ga0075428_100010008_pt1 | contig 10533 bp, 8 predicted proteins | sample RhiMetdeltSRZDD2_FD_75291 | JGI IMG/M metagenome (GOLD analysis project Ga0075428, IMG submission 75291) | Populus rhizosphere microbial communities from Tennessee, USA - Rhizosphere MetaG P. deltoides SRZDD2 | ecosystem: Host-associated > Plants > Roots > Rhizosphere > Soil | place: USA... | reverse complement strand
CTCGGTACCTATGGCGATCACTTGGTCCCGGACGCGACGAGCAGCTCGCAGGGGCCGACGAACCCGTCGGGTGTCTCGAACTGGGCCAGCGCCTGCTCGATCTCGGCCCAGACGGCGGGGCGGTCCGCTTCGGGCAGGGCGGCGAGCATCTGGTGCAGCGCCCCGAACGACTCCCGTTCGAATCGCACGCACTCGGCGGCGCTGGAGAGCTGCAGAGGCGCGGGCACGGTCTCGACGGTGACGTCACTGAACCCGGCGGTGTCGAGTGCGGCTTCGAGGACGCCGGGGCCGCCGAGGCTGAACGGGCCGGGCTGGCCGGGTTCGGGGGGCGGGAGCTGGGCCCGGGTCCGGATGATCGACACCGGTAGGGAGAAGAACTTGTTGCGATCCGGGGTCGAGTAGACGATCGCCGCGATGCGGCCGCCATCGCGCATGGCGCGGCGCATGCCCGCGAGGGCCGCCTGTTGGTCGGGGAAGTAGATGAGCCCCACGCGGGAGATCACGGCGTCGAACGAGCCGGCGTCGATCGCGTCGAGGGTCTCGCCGTCGGCTTCGAGGGTTTCGACGTTGGTGAGCCCGGCCTCGGTAGCCGACTTGGCCGCGTAGGTGAGGATCGTCGGCGAGATGTCGGTGGCGACCACCCGGCCGTCGGGGCCGGTCCGGCGCGCCGCGGCCAGGGTCTGGCCGCCGGCACCGGATGCCACGTCGAGCACCGCGCTCCCGGTGGTGACCCGGGCAGCGTCGAGCATCCGCTCGGTTGCCGGGCCGAGCCAGGCCTCCAGCGTCGGTCCCCAGCGGTGCCACGCCTCGGCTGCGTCCTCCCACTGCTGGCGGGTGGTCGTCTTGTACTGGATGGGATCGAAGCCCATGGTTCCTCCCGAGAGGGGGTCGTTCACCTCAGGAGGCGCCAGGTCGGGCCGGGCTCGCGGAAGGTTGTGTCTGGCACATCGCCAGACACCGGCTCTGGCGGCGAGCGACAATATGGGCCGGTGACAACCCGCGCCCCGCGCGAGGACATGGTCGGTCGCGACCGGCTGCTGGCACAGCTGGCCGCGCTGGTCGACCGCGCCGCCGCCGGTGAGCGGCAGACCGTCGTGCTGTCGGGGGAGGCCGGGATCGGCAAGACGGCGCTGTTGCGGGTCGCGGCCTCCGAGGCGGAGGCGCGTGGCGCGCGTGTCGGGTGGGGCCCGTGCATCGATGTCGACGGCGCGCCGGGCTACTGGCCCTGGAGCCAGCTGTTGAACGGGCTGGTCCGGGCGATAGGCGTCGACGGTGCCCGCCAGCGTGCCGGCGACGACGCGTCCCTGTTGGCCACCATCTCGCCGTCGTTCGGTGCCAGCTCACCGGGGGAGGTGTCCGACCGCGCCCGGCTGCTGCTGTGGGACGCGACGGTCCGCTGGCTCGACACTCTGGCCGAGGAGGCACCCCTGGTCGTCGTGCTCGACGATCTCCAGTGGGCCGACGAGTCGTCCCTCGGCCTTCTGGACTTCGTCAGCCGGTCCCAGCAGCGGGCACGGGTCTGTGTGATCGGCGCCTACCGGCACGACGAGCTGTCACCCGAAAGCCGCGACCGCATCGACCCCATCGTCGGCCGGGCCGATCACCTTCATCTCGATGGCCTCGACGTCGACGCCGTGGACGCCCTGGTCCAGCGTGTCGCGGGCCGGACGGTCGACCGCCAGCTGGTCGAGACCATCCACCGGCGTACGGGTGGCCATCCGCTGTTCGTGCGCGAGCTCGCCCTGCTCGTCGACCACCCCGAAGGCGGCGTCGAGGACATCCCGTCCGCGGTGCGCGACGCCATCGAGCGGCGCACGGCCCGGCTCGCACCCGAGACGCTGGCCGTCCTCGAGGTCGCCGCCCTGGTCGGCGCCGAGCTGGTCCCCGACGTCGTAGCTGCTGCGCTGGGCATCCCCGTGGTCGAGGTCGAGCGGGCGACCGGGCCTGCCATCGACGCCGGTGTGCTCGCGGCCGGCACTCACCGCACCCGCTTCGCCCATGACCTGATACGCGAATCGATCCTGGCTCGGGTCGACCCCGCACGGCGGACACGGCTCCATCAGGCCATCGGCACTGCGCTCGAAGACCGCGTCGTGCGCGCCGGCGACGTCGCGCCCGCCGAGTTGGCGGCTCACTACACCAACGCCGTAGCGCTCGACGGACCGGAGCGTGCCTGCCACTGGGCGCTGGAAGCAGCGGCGACCGACCGAGCCGGTCTCGCGTTCGTCGAAGCCGCGGCCCACCTGCGCCGCCTGCGCGCGGCGATCGCCGATGCTGGTGTGGTCCTCGACGACCATCGGTTGTGTGACGTCCTGGTCGCCGAGGCTGACTGCCAGGCTCGGGCCGGCAGCACCCTCGACGCCCGCGGTCTGCTGCACCAGGCCCACGAGGTCGCCCACCGCAGCAGCGACGAAGCCCGCATCGCCCGGGTGGCGTTGGCCACGGCCCAGCTCGGTGCCCGCTTCGCCACCCGCCGCGACAACATCGTCGCGGAGCTGGACGGGGCGCTGACCCTCATCGCCGACACCGATGCCGACCTGGAGGCGCTGGTCGCCGCCACCCTGGCCCGTGAGCTGCAGCACTCCGTGGCCGAGGACCGCCCACGAGCCCATCCCCTGAGCGAGCATGCCCTGGAGCTGGGCCGGCGCAGCGGGAACCCCGGCACCCTGGCCACCTGCCTGCTGGCCCGGCACGACGTGCTGTGGAACCCCGGACACGCCGCCGAACGGGCCGAGGTCGCCCGGGAGATCATCGACGTCGCGCAGCGAGCCGACGACGACGAACGACAGGCAGAAGGCCACCTACTTCTCGCAAACGCCCAGCTCGAACAGGCATCCGGCGCGTTCGAGGTCGCCCTCGAGGCCTGCCTGGCCATCCTGGACCGGCTGGACCAACCCCGCCACCGCTACACCGCTCAGACCCGACGAGCCTGCATCGCACTGCTCCGAGGCGACCTCGACGACGCGACCGAACGCATCGAATCGGCGGCACTGCTCGGCGAGCGCATCCGCGAGCCCGACACCGGCAACGTCCGCATGTCCCAACGCCTCGAACTGGTACGCGCCCGCGACGACCCCGGCGAGCTGACCGCCTTCGCCGCTGAAGCCGTCGCCCACTGGACCGGCGCGCCGGTCCACGCCCATGCCGTGGCCGCCGGGTTCTACGCCAGCGCCGACGACCTCGACGCCGCCCGCCACCATCTCGCCACGGTCGTCGACCTCGGCGGCTGGCAGAGCGACCGCTCCTACCTGTGGTCCGTCTACGTCCGGGAGCTCGCTCACGCTGCGATGGCCCTGGCCGACCGGGCCCTGTGCACGCAGCTCCTCGACGACCTCCGACCCCTGGTCACATCGTGCGGCGTCAACGGAGCCATGGTTGCCTTCGCCGGCAGCCACGCCCACACCGCCGGTCTCCTCGCCGCCACGCTCCACCAGACCGACCTCGCCCGATCCCTCCTTCACCAGGCCCACGCCGCCTACCAGCGACTCGGCGCACCCCTCTGGCAGGCCGACACGGAACGCCACCTCGACACGATCGGGCCCACCACTGCTCCGCCCTCGCCCCACGTCGCCTCGATGCGACGCCAAGGCGCCGTCTGGCACCTCACCTTCGCCGAGCAGCAGGCCACCCTCCCGCACCTCAAGGGGCTCACCGACCTCGCCTCCCTGCTCGCCAACCCCGGACGCGACATCCACGCCCTCGACCTGGTCGACGCCGCCGACCGCACGGCCACCGCGGGAAGCCTCGCCGACCGTCAGACCCTCCACGCCTACCGGCAGCGCCTCACCGACCTCGACCAGGACATCGCCCAAGCCGAGCAGCACCACGACACCGAACGTCTCGCCCGCCACGTCATCGAACGCCAAGCTCTCCTCGACGAGCTCGGACACGTCAGCGGCATCGGCCACCGGCCCCGCCCGTTCGCCAACACTCCCGCCGAACGAGCCCGCAAGGCCGTCACGGCGCGCATCCGCGACGCCATCAGGAAGATCGAACACGACCTCCCCCAGCTCGCAGCCCACCTGGAGCGCAGCATCGTCACGGGCAACTACTGCCGATACCGGGACGACGGCACCACCACCTGGGACATCCAACCCCCGAGCTGAGATCCCGGCCTGGGCGCGACGCCGCTGACCGAGAATAGGGAGGTTCCGGCTCTGATCTAGGGAACGCCTCCCGATGTGCGCGGCCGGCTCCGCTCCGACAATCGCGTCACGTCGGCACGACCGTGCCGGCGTGGGCGGATGAACAGGAGTCTGTGATGCCCCGATACCTGGTCGAGCGGCAGTTCCCCGACGGTCTCGACATTCCGATGGACGACTCGGGTGCCAAGGTGTGCCAGAACGTCGTGGCCCAGAACGCCGAGGAGACGGTGACCTGGGTGCACTCCTATGTCACCCCGGACCGGCAGACCACGTTCTGCATCTACGACGGACCTGATCCCGAGGCGATCCGGCGGGCCGCCGAGCGCAACGGCCTGCCCGTCGAACGGATCACCGAGGTGCGGGTGCTCGACCCGTACTTCTACGGCGGAGCCGGGTGATGCGCCGGGTGATCCTCCCCGGCGTGGCGGCCGTAGTGGCGGTCTGTCTCGTCGCGGCGGCTTGTGGCGACGCCTCCGACGGGGGTGGCCCGGACCAGCGGGCGGCGACTGATGCCCGCGAGGCTGCCGACGAGTCGACGGAGCCGGAGGAGGCCGCGACCGAGGTGTCCCCCGAGCTCGCGGAACCGGTCGCGCGGGCGCGGTTGGCGACCGCCAGCTACGCCTTCGACCGGGCCCGGGCCGAGGCGGATGGCTATGCGGCGATCACGCCGATGATGCCGGACATGGGCTACCACCTCATGAACGCCGACGTCACCGGGTTCGACCCGACGCAGCCGCCGATCCTGGTGTACCTCCCCACCGACGTGGGGGGTTGGCAGCTCGGTGCCCTGGAATGGGTGTTCCCCGAGGAGCCCGCCGAGCCGCCGTTCCCCGGTGCCGAGTACGGCGAGTTCGGTGCGGCCTGCCACTACGACGACGGCAGCTTCGTGTTCGCCGACGCCGAGACCGACTGTGGAACGAACAGTCCGGAGACCGGCGCGTCCTTCGGCTTCTGGCACCCGCCCCTGGTCACCCTGCACATGTGGGCGTGGTACCCGAACCCCGACGGCATCTTCGCCGGAACGAACCCCCTGGTCAGGCCATTCAACGGGGAACCCGCCGGCAGGGCGGGCTTCTGCCGGGCCGGACACCCCTGCTGAACCCCGCGGCGCCGAAACTTCGGCAGGAAGCGTCCGAACCCGGCCCTTCCTGCCGAGGTTTCGCCGCCGGTTTGAGGCGCCCCTAGGTCGGCGAAGCGGCCGGGCCGCACGGGTGTACTCGGGCCGGATCGGGGAACGCGCGAGGGGAACGGGCGGTGACGGGAGCGAGCCGATGTCCGATCTCGCGTTGTACCTGCGGGGCCACCATGCCGGTGGCCATGCGGCGATCAGGGGCGTGAAGGCGCAGGTGGCCTCTGATCCCGACAGCGACCTCGGTCGCTTCCTGGGCGAGCTCGGACAGGAGATCGAGGCGGACCATGCGCAACTGCGGGACGTGATGGGTCGCCTCGGTGTCGCGCCTGGTCGGCTCCGAGATCTGCTGGCCTTGACCGCGGGGCAGCTCAGCCGATGGGCCCTCCTGGCCATGAGGCCCGGGCAGCAGCAGGCCAGGCTGGTCGGCCTCGAGTCGCTGAGCCTGGGCATCGAGGGCAAGGCCGTCATGTGGCGGGCCTTGCGGGAGATCGCGCGATCCGATCCTCGGCTGAGCGGCATCGATCTCGACGATCTCCTCGACCGGGCCGTCCGGCAACGGGACCGGTTGGAGCCCTACCGCCTGGAGGCGGCCCGCCCCGCCAACGGTGAGGTCGCGCCGGATCAGGGCTGACGCCCAGCCACCGACACCCTCGCCGAGTGGACCGGCAAGGTGCTCGGCTGATCGTGCCGCTGGTTAGGGCGTGGGTTCGAGGGGTGGGACCGGGACCGTGATGGCGGGGTTCTCGGTACCGCCGTCGATCTCGAAGACCTTGCCGGTGACCCATGACGAGGCGTCGCTGACCAGGTAGAGGACCGCACAGGCGATGTCCTCGGGCTCGCCGGGGCGGCCCATCGGCGTGCCGGCGAGGAACTGGCGGCGCAGCTCGTCGTCGGTGAGCACGATCTCGAGCGAGCGGGTGGCCACGCCGCCCACGTCGATGGCGTTGACCCGCACCCGGGGTGCCAGCTCCGGGGCGATGTTGCGGGTGAGCCGGTCGAGCGCAGCCTTGGCGGCACCGTAGGCCGCGAAGCTGGTCTGGGTCATGCTCGCGGAGCGCGACGAGATGTTGACCACAGCGCCCCCGCCGCTGGTGTCGACCATCCGCTGGGCGGCCAGCTTGGTCAGGTTGAACGCCGAGGTCACGTTGAACCGGAAGGCCTGCTCGAGGAACCGCTCGCTGGTGGCCATGGCCGGGCGAGGCATCGTGCCCCCCGCGTTGTTCACCACCACGTCGAGCCGGCCGAACGTGTCGACCGTACGGTCGACCAGCCGTTCGAGGGCCTCGCGGTCGGTGACGTCGGTGGGCACGACGAGGGCCCGGCGACCGATGGCCTCGACCACGCCGGCCACCTCGTCGAGATCGGACTCGGTCCGGGCCGCCAGCGCGACATCGGCCCCGGCCTCGGCCAGGCCGACGGCGATCCCCCGACCGATGCCCTTGCCGGCGCCGGTGACGATGGCGATCTTTCCCGCCAGGCCGAAGCGGTCCAGGATCATCGGCCCGTGGCCTCGCGCCCGTCTCGCCGGTTGCGGTGGACGGCAGCAGCCGCTCGTCCGGCCACCGGCGGCAGGTCGAGGTAGGTGAGCAGCCCGGGCCGAGCGGCGACCACGTAGGGCACGGCGTTGACGCAGTGCAGCGCGGTGGCCACGATGCCGGGGTTGCGCTCGAGGCCTGCTGCGATCGACTCCGGGTGCAGCTTCTTGAACGTCACCAGCGTGCCGGGGTCGCCGGTGATCTCGACCTCGAAGCGCTCGCCGCCGGGCCCGAAGACCCACGGGGGATCGAGGTGCTGCTCGCCCATCAGCCAGTTGACGGCGGCGGTGATGACCGGTTCGCCGTCGACCAGGCCCTCCCATCGGAATCGCTGGGCGGCGACGAGTCCGGGCTCGATCGGCCCGATGGGTGAGTCGATCGGCGCGGTGGCGACGGCGACGTCGTGGGTGGTGCGAAGTCGGGCGTCGAGGTCGAAGCCCAGCTCGTCGGCGAGCATCCAGACCGACTGGCGGAACCCGCCGCCGAGGGCATCGGCCATGATGCTGGTGCGGGCCTCCTCGGGGGTGGTGCCGAACAGCATCCAGTCCCGGATGACGTCGGGGGCACCGTAGGTGCGGATGTCGGAGAACTCCTCGGCCCGCACGTGGCGCACGTCGCCCGACAGTGCGGAGATCACGAGCGGGAACCGCTCGGTGATGCCTCCGGGATGGATGCCGGTCCCGTGCAACGTCACGCCCGCGGTGCGGCACAACTCGTCGAAGCGCGCCCGCTCGTCGTCGGGCGGGTAGAACCAGCCGAGCGGCGTGACGACGTTCTTGCCCGACTCGAGCAGCCGTGTCACCACGGCGGGGTCGGCGAACAGCGGGCTGTAGATCACGCAGTCGGCCTCGAGGGCGAGGACCGCTTCGGCGTCGGTGGTGGCTGCGACCCCGATCGGGTCGCGGCCGAGCAACGCGCCGATGTCCACGCCGTCCTTGGCGGCCGAGCGGACCCAGCACCCGACCAGCTCGAGGTCGGGGTGGTCGAGCACTCCCTCCATGGCGGCCCGGCCCACCCCGCCCGAAGCCCACTGGATGACGCGCAGCGCAACCACGGTGCCCCCTCCCCGTCCATCGACGACCTGCTGACTGAAACACGTTCTAGTCTCCGAGCAGCGGGCCGTGGGCTGCGATTCGCCGGCCGTGGGCTGCGCTTCGCCGGCCGGCCACCGTCTCAGCCCTGGCCGGCCTCGCGCTCCAGTGGCTCGGGCGTGGGCGCTTCGGGCTCGCTCAGGGCCAAGGCGACGGCGTCGTCCAGCGATGATCCGGCCCCCTCGGCGCGCAGACGACGCAGGGCCGCGTCGCCCAGCGCCGCCCGGAGACCGCTGATGACCCTCTCGTATTCGGACAGGTCGCCCTGGTGGCGGGCGCCTCCCAGGACGCGCAGGGCCTCGTCGGCCGCGCCGATGAGGCGGGCCGCCCGCTCCGGGCGTCCGAGGCCGAGCTCGGGGCCGGCCAGGAGCGAGACGGCCTGCGCCGCCGCGTAGCGCCGGCCGAAGCGCCAGGTCAGCCGGAGCGCCTCGCAACCCAGGCGGCGAGCCTCGACGTGATCACCGGCATGATCGGCGAGGAAGCTCAGGTTGCCCAGACCCATGGCTGCGTGCTCGTCGTCGCCCGCCGCTCGAGCGAGGGCCAGGCTCTCCTCGTAGATCGGGCGTGCCGCGGCGTCGTCGCCGTGAACCCGCGTCAGCTCACCCTTCACGGTGAGCGCCAGCGCGATCAGGGGCTGCACACCGACCCGACGGGCCCGCTCGATGGCTTCGTCGGCCAGGTCGATGGCGTGGTCGTAGTCGTCGTCGTCGCCGATGTAGCTCGCCGCGAGCATGCGCAGGGCCTGGGACAGGTAGTGCTCGTGGCCGAGCCGCCGGAACGCGTCGACCGCCGGTTGGAGGTGCTCACGCCCCGCCTCCGGGCTGCGGAGCCACCCGAGGAGTCCGGCCGCGAGGTGGAGCCGGGCGACGAGGTCGGCGTCGAGCTCGTCGGAGTCGGCGAACGCATCGGCGATCCAGCCGCGCCCCTCGGCGTGGTTGCCTTCGCGGTACCAGTAGGCACCGAGAGGGACCGTGATGCGGGTGGCCAGCTCGACCTCGCCCTGCTCCTGCGCCCACTCGTGGGCCGCCCGGACCTCACCGAACAACTCGGAGATCAGGTCGACCCAGCGGTCGACGAGGTCGATCCAACGGCGCTTCTCGAGGTTCTCCAGGTACGCCGCGACGTAGGCGGCGTGGCGCTGAGCGACGGCCCGATCATCCTCCTCGTCGTCGGCCAGGAGCTCACGTGCCCGATCCCGCACCAGCTCGAGCAGCCCGAAGCGGACCCCACCGCGGGCGCCGGTCACCCGCTGGACCAGGCTCTGGTCGACGAGCCGACCGAGTGCATCGAGCACTTCGCCGTCAGGGTCGGCGCAGACCTGCTCCACGGCCTCCAGGGGGACCCGACCGGCGAACACCCCGAGACGTGCGAACAGGCGCCGCTCGGGCGCCGCGAGCAGCTGCAGGCTCCAGTCGATCGTGGCCGGGATGGTCTGCTGGCGCAGCGGCGCGTCCTGGGCAGCGCCGCTCGGCGACCCGAGGCGAGCACCGAGCCGAGTGCGCAGCAGCGGCGGTGGCAGGGTGCGCACGTGGCCCGCCGCGAGCTCGATCGCGAGCGGGAGCCCGCCCACCGTGCGGCAGATCGTGACGACGTCGGCGAGGTTGGGCTCGAGCCGGAAGGAAGCATCGAGTGCCATCGCGGCCTGGTCGAACAAGGCGACGGCATCGGCGAGGCCGCCCTCGCCGGGATCGACCGACAGCGGGGCCACGTCGTAGACGTGCTCACCCCCGATGCGCAAGCGGGCCCTGCTGGTGCCCAGCACCAGCACTTCGGGCGACCACCGCACCACCTCGGTGACGATGCCGGCGGCCTCGATGACGTGCTCGAGGTTGTCGAGCACCAGCAGGACCGAACGACCCCGCAACGCCTCCTCGAGCACGGGCCGGGCGTTGCCTTCGTCGACGGCGCGCAACCCCAGCTCGTGCGCGACCAGCTCCGGGACCAGGCGTGCCTCGCGGACCTTGGTCAGGTCCACGAAGCAGGCCTCCGTCGCTGAGGCCGCCGTGCGCCGCAGGGCCACCTCGACCGCGAGGCGCGTCTTGCCGACACCGCCCGGCCCGAGCAGCGTGACGATCCGCGCCCGGTCGAGCAGGTCGAGGACGTCCTCGATGTCCCGGTCCCGGCCGATGGTCGGCGTCGCCGGTGCCGGCACCGGTGTCGAGCGCCCAGCCATCGCCTGGTCGGCGGGCGCCGGTCCCACCTCCTCCACTGCACCGACGAACTGGTAGCCGCGGCCGTGGACGGTGCGAATCAGGCGCTGCGCCTGCCCGTCGTCGCCGATCGCCCGGCGCGCGCTCTTGATCCGACTCGACAGGGCCGAGTCGGTGACGAAGCGGGTGTGCCACACCTCGTCGAGGAGCTCCTCTCTCGTCACCACCCGCTCACGGTGCCGCACCAGGAAGACGAGGACGTCGAACACCTGCGGCTCGATGGGGCAGCACTCGCCGCGGACGCGCAGCTCCACCTGGTCCAGATCGAGCTCACACTCGTCGAACAGGAACACCATCGGCCCGCCCTTCCGCCAGAACGCTACGCCCCGACCTACCGACGGGGATCTCCATGATCTCTCCACGCGGTCTCCAAGCTCGGGATCGGCGGGTCCCGCAGTGTCGCTGCCATGGCGGATACGG
>Ga0075428_100010007_pt1 | contig 10533 bp, 4 predicted proteins | sample RhiMetdeltSRZDD2_FD_75291 | JGI IMG/M metagenome (GOLD analysis project Ga0075428, IMG submission 75291) | Populus rhizosphere microbial communities from Tennessee, USA - Rhizosphere MetaG P. deltoides SRZDD2 | ecosystem: Host-associated > Plants > Roots > Rhizosphere > Soil | place: USA... | reverse complement strand
AAGTGGTTGCTGAACATGGCGGTCGTCTTCTTGAATTTCACGGCGATGGTGCCCTATGCAGTTTTACAAGCACGTTGGAGAGCGTAAAGGCAGCAACTAAATTACAATTGGAAATGCGAATAACTCCGGTAGTTCCGCTTCGTATCGGAATTCATACCGGGGACGTGCTTGTTGATGACAATAATATCTATGGTGATGGAGTGAATATTGCATCAAGAATGGAATCTTTTGCGGTTCCCGGCAGCGTTTTTATTTCAAGCAAAGCCTATGATGATATAAAAAATCAAAAAGAAGTTTCGGCTATTTCTATGGGGAGGTATCTACTGAAAAATGTAAAAGATCAAATGGAAATTTTTGCTATCAGCAACCCGGGCCTCGTCATCCCTGATTCTGAAACACTGGAGGGAAAAGGCGAAGCGGTTCGGCGAAAGAACATTCTTGTTTTACCGTTTGTGAATATGAGCAACGATCCCGAACAGGAATATTTTAGTGATGGCTTAACGGAAGAGATCATATCCCACCTCTCAAAATTGAAAGACACAAAGTTGATCTCGCGTACCACTTCCATGAAATATAAAAACACAACGAAGGATATAAAAACGATCGGAAAAGAGACAGGTGCTGATTTTATTTTGGAAGGAAGTGTAAGAAAAGCTGGTAATAACTTACGCATTACAGCCCAGTTCATTGATGCCTGCCGCGATGTTCATCTTTGGGCGCAAAGCTTCAGAGGAACATTGGATGATATTTTCGATATACAGGAAGATGTTTCAACGAAAATAGTTGAAGCATTGCGCCTGCAATTAAGCAGTGAGGAAAAAGTCACGCTGCAAAAGAGATACACTGATGATACGGAAGCCTACCAATTGTATTTACAGGGACTATTTTTCTGGAAGAAAAGAAATGAACAAGGATTATCATTAGCTATTAAATATTTTGAAAGAGCATTGGAAAAAGATCCTGATTATGCGTTGGCATGGGCTGGCATCGCTAATACGCTTAGCCTAATGGGAGAATACACGAATATTTCCAGACGAGACCTGTACGAAAAGCAAATGACGGCTGTTCATAAAGCCCTTGAAATCGATCCACAGCTTGCAGAAGCACATATTTCACTTGGTATTTCTCTTATGCTGAATGATTGGAACTGGGCAGGTGCTGAAAGAGAATTTAAATTGGGTTTACAACTTGATCCAAAAAATGCAACTGGTCATCATTGGTATGCAGAGCTGCTTTTATTTATTGGAAGAACAGAAGAAGCATTTAAAGAAATCGATATTGCTGTTGATCTTGATCCTGTATCGCAGGGAATATTAAAAGACAGGGGAATTTTTCAATATTACCTGGGGCAATATGATGAAGCGCTTAAAACTGCCCAGACAACATTGGATCTTGATCCTGGTTTTGTTCCGGTGCATCGCCTTATTTCACTTGCCTATACTGGTAAAGGAATGTATGAAGAAGCCATAAATGAAACAGTAAAATGGGGCAGCCTGACAGGGAATAAAATAAAAACTGATGTGGCACTTGCACATATATATGCAGTAGCCGGAAAAGAAAATGACGCAAGAAGAATAATTGAAGAAACGGTTATCGAAAAAATGCTTAGCTCGAATGACTATCGCGGTGTAGCACTGGTATATACTGCACTTGGTGAAAAAGATGAGGCTTTTGAATGGCTTGAAAAAAGCTGTCAGAAACATGAAGAATCATTATGCAGCCTCGGCATTGACCCAAAATTTGATTCGATCCGGGATGATCCCCGGTTTACTACATTACTTAAGAAAATCGGTCTGACATAAGGTCCAGGCATTACTATTTGGCAACTATTCATTACTCAACACTGAAAATGTATCGACTTAAGATATTGTTTCAATGTGGCATTCAGAATTGATACTGCCCGCGCAACCGCGAATACGGATTTTTCGTTATAAAGAGTTATGATAGCTTTGTAGAAGATGGCTCCAAAAAGAATTCATATTTTCTTAGTAAGCCTTTTAGTTTTTTTAATTACAAATTGCAAAAAAGAATAAAGCTATGAAGGCGGAGTTAATCCTATTATAAGCGATTCTGTTATTAATGTTATACAGCAACCTTATATCTGCCAGTCATGCATTGGTGCAGATGATTGCATTGAAGGGAAATGGAGTTTTTACAATGGAGGTGTTTTTTATTGTGGTATTATAGATACAGCCATCGCGACACCGGCCAGGAACGGGTTTACTTTTTTTGGTCCCTCATGCTCGCCTGATAGCGGACTGGTAATGACAATAAATATTGAACCGACAATTTTAAACCAGGATGTTTTTTATTCAACAACAATCAAAGTGGGCATGTATTATTATGATAATGTTGGCCAGACGTATCCTTTTATGACACGATCAGGTTTCAATTTTACACTTACGATTGACAGCTATATTCATCAAACCAGAGTAATGACTGGGAATTTCAGTGGCTTTGTTTTCAGACGTAGCGGACAACAGACAAGTTTGAGTGGAAAGTTTAAATTAAAAATTCCTTGAACCCTAAAAATCGCAAATCTAAAATACCTCTTTCTCCCCTATCTTTGCCGACCTCCTATAAATCTATGGAGCATTAAACTGTTTAAGAATCAACACTTATGGACAAATTGATTTACCTGGTGCCCGTAATGGGATTAATCGGTTTACTCTACACTTTTATAAAATTCAACTGGGTATCAAAGCAGGATGCCGGTAACGACCGGATGAAGGAGATCAGCACTTATATCGCTGAAGGTGCGATGGCTTTTCTGAAAGCTGAATGGAAGATACTCGGGTACTTTGTTGTGATTGTTGGAATTCTCCTGGCTATAATGGCTACAACAAATCCACACAGCCATTGGCTGATAGCTGGTGCATTTGTCGTTGGTGCGGTATTCAGCGCAACGGCTGGTTATATTGGAATGAAAGTGGCAACTAAAGCCAATGTAAGAACCGCGCAAGCTGCACGTACAAGTTTAAGCAAAGCATTGTCTGTTTCATTTACCGGGGGTTCGGTAATGGGTCTTGGTGTTGCCGGTCTTGCGGTACTTGGATTGGGTGGTTTGTTTATTTTATTAAAAATGTATTTTGTTCCAAGCGGAGCTCCTGTAAGTGGCGAAGAAATGTTGAGAACGATTGAAGTGCTTACCGGTTTTTCTCTCGGTGCTGAATCAATAGCATTGTTCGCCCGTGTGGGTGGTGGCATTTATACAAAAGCTGCCGATGTTGGTGCCGATCTTGTTGGTAAAGTTGAAGCAGGTATTCCTGAAGATGATCCTCGCAATCCGGCCACTATTGCCGATAATGTTGGTGATAATGTTGGAGACGTAGCTGGAATGGGTGCCGATCTTTTCGGTTCTTATGTTGCTACTGTTCTTGCAACTATTGTTCTTGGTCAGCAAACAAAATTTGCCGATGGTGTTAATGATGGAATTGGGGGCCTATCTCCCATTCTGCTTCCTATGTTAATCGCAGGGATCGGAATCTTATTTTCAATCGCAGGGACATGGCTTGTTCGTGTAAGTGATACAGCTGGTATAAATACAGGTAATGTTCAAAAAGCTTTGAACATGGGGAACTGGGGTTCTATTGTTCTTACTGGCATTGCTTCAATTGCGCTTGTATTTTTTGTTTTGCCTGACGGCAACATATATCTGCAAAGAGACTTTGATGATTTAACCGGCCAACTAAAAGATCATGTGATTCCAATTACTCAATTCGGCGCAATGGGTGCAATACTGGTTGGACTTGGCGTAGGGACATTAATGAGTATTATAACTGAATATTATACTGCCATGGGTAAAAGACCTGTATTGTCGATCGTTCGTCAATCAGGAACTGGCCATGCAACAAATGTTATTGGTGGTCTTGCTGTAGGCATGGAATCTACATTTCTTCCAATCCTTGTTCTTGCGGCTGGTATCTGGGGATCTTATGAGTGTGCTGGTTTGTATGGTGTATCAATCGCAGCTGCGGGTATGATGGCTACAACAGCGATGCAGCTTGCTATCGATGCTTTTGGACCAATAGCTGATAATGCGGGTGGTATTGCTGAAATGAGTGAGCTTCCAAAAGATGTTCGTGAAAAAACGGATGTTCTTGATGCCGTCGGTAACACAACTGCAGCTACAGGAAAAGGATTTGCAATTGCGTCAGCAGCTTTAACTGCTCTAGCCTTATTTGCAGCATTTGTTGGGGTTGCTAAAATCGACGGTATTGATATTTATAAAGCAAATGTGCTTGCCTCGTTATTCGTTGGAGGCATGATACCATTTATATTTTCTTCATTAGCTATTCGTGCAGTTGGCCAGGCCGCAATGGCCATGGTGGAAGAAGTAAGAAGACAATTTAAAACGATACCGGGTATTATGGAAGGGACGGGCAAACCCGAATATGATAAATGTGTTGCTATTTCTACTGATGCATCAATTAAAAAAATGATGTTGCCCGGAGCTATTGCGATTGTTTCTCCATTGATAATTGGATTTATGCCTGGCCTTGGTGCGGAAGCATTGGGCGGGTTTCTTGCCGGCGCAACGGTGAGCGGTGTATTGATGGGGATGTTTCAGAACAATGCCGGCGGTGCCTGGGATAATGCTAAGAAGAGTTTTGAAAAGGGAGCCGAGATCAATGGCGAGACATATTATAAAAAGTCCGAACCACATAAAGCATCGGTAACTGGTGACACTGTTGGCGATCCATTCAAAGATACTTCAGGACCTTCAATGAATATTTTGATTAAATTGATGTCAATTGTATCTTTGGTCATTGCCCCTAGTCTCGCGCAAATAAGTAGTGCAAAGAATAAAGCGGCAACACTTAGTAAAAAAGAAAATAAGCCTGTAGTAGTCGTAACTAAAACTAATTCTGCAAACACAGTTCAGTACAAATAATTAAAGAGTCTAATCAGAACCATTACTTAAGTCCTGCTGTTTCTACAGCGGGACTTAGTTTTTATAATCATCTACCAACATTCATCGTAACCTTTTAACCGTTCATCCGTCTTATTGTTAACCCATGTTAAAAAAAATTAAATTAGGCAAAGATTTTACATTCATACGAAATAAGTCGTATATTCGGGGTATAAAAGATTAAAACCATGGCTACTACCCGTTATATTAAACCCACTGAAAGCGAACTTGAGATCTTACAGGTTCTTTGGAAAAAAGGCCTTGCTACTGTCCGTGAAGTGCATGAAGAATTGGCTGCATTAAAAGATGCCGGATATACAACCACGCTTAAGTTGATGCAGATAATGAATGAAAAAGGTTTAGTGAAAAGAGATGACAGCATGCGTACCCATGTGTACCAGGCAGCGGTGAGTAAAGAAAAAACCCAAAAACATTTATTGGGTAAAATGATTGACTCACTTTTCGGCGGCTCCCCTACTCAACTTGTGATACAAGCACTGGGGGAACATAAAGCCACTGAGGAAGAGCTGGAAAAGATCCAGCAGATGATTGATAGCTTAAAAAGCAAATAGTATTTGGTAATGAACCAGGTGAACTTTCTGCAATCTCTCGGATGGTCATTGATCAATAGCCTTTGGCAAATGGCTTTGCTTTGGGCGATCTACCAGTTCATCACTGTTTTTTTTCATAAGATAAAAGCGGCACATAAAACGTCGCTGGCTGTCCTTCTTACTTTTTCTGGATTTGCATGGTTTGTTTATACACTTATTACTTCTTTAGTTTCAGCAAGTAATTCAATAACTTTTTTCTATAATACCGGTATCATCAGTAATTCAGGGTGGAAGTATTTTTCCGGTAAGATTTTACCATACGGCTCAGCTGTGTATCTCATAATATTAATAGCACCAGTTTGGCAGTTCGTTCGCAACTATAGATATGTTCAATTGATCCGTAATAACGGGCTTAGAAAAATGGATGTTGCATGGAGGATGTATGTAAAAAGAACTGCAACTGCTATGGGCATTATAAGAGATGTGAAGATCTGGCTATCAGCGTGGGTAACTTCTCCTGTAACTATTGGGTTCTTAAAACCGATAATTCTCGTTCCGGTTGCAGCCATAAATAATCTGACGCCGCACCAATTGGAAGCGGTGATCCTTCATGAATTAAGTCACATATACAGATATGATTACTTTTTGAATCTTATTCTCAGCTTCATTAAAACCATTTTATACTTCAATCCATTCGTAAAACTATTAGTAACGAATATTGAAAAAGAAAGAGAGCATAGCTGTGATGAAATGGTTTTGCAGTTTCAATATAAGCCAGGTGAATATGCTTCAGCTCTTTTGAGGCTAGAGCAGAACAAACACAGGCAAATGGTGATGGCCGCCGCCGGAAAGAACCATGATCTTCTTAACCGGATCGAGTCAATACTTGGCATGAGGAATAAAGGTTGGAATCCTGTAAGACAACTTTCAATTGCCTTCCTTACTATGCTTGGGATCACATTACTTCATTTTTTTGTTTCCACCGAGGAGCAAAAACCGAAACATAGCTTTTATGCTTTGTCCAATGAATTGAGTCCCTATTATTTCTTAAATGGCAAAAATGTTCCTGTAAATAATCTGGTTGCAAAAGTTTATAAAGTAAAACCTGCGATAAAGAAGAGTACAGTAATTCCTGCTCCTGAAAACATTTTGGCTGACAATAGTTCGGAATCGATCGATCCCGGATTTATGAATGTAAGCTTTACCACGCCGCTAATACCTGAGCTGGCACCGGACGAAGAAAACAAAGTGAAAGAAGCTGTTGATGCTACAAAGAGAATTTTACAGGACAAAGAATGGAAAGCAGTTGAAAAGAATTATGCCGAGGTTTTTAACGCTGCCGAAAAAACAAAATTGAAATCCGAATACGATTATGAAGTTGATAAAGTAAACTGGAATAAACTCGAAGATCAATTACGTCTTTCTTATTCACAGATAAACTGGGATAATGTAAATGAAAAGATCAATACTTCACTTGCACAAATAAAGCTTGACAGTATTCAGTATCAACTCAATTTTAGCTTAAAAACACTGATTGAAGTTGAGAAGGCTATGAAAGAAAATAAAATTTGTGCAATTCCTGACACAGATATCACCTTACATCTTGTACAGCAAAATCAACAGAAAGCAAGAGAACAATTACAAACAATAAAGGCTGCAAAAGTTAAAAAGATAATTAGACTATAATTCTACCAGCATCTTGGGCAAGCTTCGCTGTACTTATTTCCCAAAAGAAACCCGATCATCAATTCATGAGTCCCGCGACTCACCGTGTTTAAATTTGTAGTAGTAAAATCATAAGCATACCCAACATTGAAAGTATTTCCAACATTCAATCCCAGCATTGCTGCATAGCCATCCTGGTAACGATAGCTACCACCGACCCAAAAAAGATCGCGGTATTGAAATTTTACATTTGCTTCAGGTTGAATATTATTTTTTGAAGAACCATTGATATACTTGACCATTAATGATGGAACGGCATTGACATCATCAGTAAGCAGAAAACGATAACCAGCATTTAAAAAAACATGTGGAATTAATTTGCCTTTTGTTGCAAAAGCGACATCATCAACAAACTGCAATTTTTGAGGTATTACTTGCTGTGCTGCCAACCCAATAAAATAGTCTCTTGAGTAAAGATATAACCCTGCAGAAAGATCCGGCCTTACTTTAAATAATTCGCCGCTTAATGATGAGCCTGTGACGGGGTCTAATACGCCACCATCATCTCCAAACTGATGCATTGATCTGTCAATACTTACTTTGGAAATACCAGCGGCAAAGCCTGCAGAAAGATTTGTAGTTGGATTTAAACCGATATGATAAGCATAAGAAACAGTTGACGTAAAACGATTATAACTTCCCGTTTTATCGTTTATAACTGATAATCCAATTCCATGATGCGGTTCTGCAGCCGTATAATTCTCCCAATAATACTTCCCTCTAGGATTCTCGCCAGGAATTGCATAAGATGTTGCAGAAGTTCGATAATCTTTTTTTCCAATTGGAGCATGAATGGTGAAATAACTGGTCTTAGGAGCACCCGTCAAACCGACCCATTGATCTCTTGCACTCACTTTTATATCAACATAATTTTCTATGCCTGAAATAGCAGGATTAATGATGTATTGATTTAATACATACTGTGTATAATGTGGCTTTTGCTGTGTCATTGCAGCAACCGCCAACAAATTAAATAACGAAATCGTTACTACTTTTTTCATTTTTTTACCTCACTACATCTACATAACCAGCTTGTTTTTGCCGGCCGTTTTTAGGATCAACAATATAATAATATGTCCCTGCCGGAACAGGTTTTCCATTCACAGTTCCATCCCATGGATTTGTATAGCCAACCGAATAATAAAGACGTTGACCATAACGATTAAATATTTCCACCGTACAACCGGGGTAGGTTTCAAGAAACTTGATCACCCATTTATCATGTATTCCATCGCCATTCGGACTAAAGATGTTGGGTATCTCTGGTTTCTTCAGCACTTTTACAACTACCTGGTCGCTTGAAGTACATCCTTTATCAGACGTCACTTTCATAGTGTAGGTAATATCATCTGCAGGTGATGCAAGCGGATCCGGCGCATTTGGATTATTTAATCCATTTGGTGGCGTCCAGGTATAAGTAACAGGGAAGCCAGCATTCAATGCCGGTGTAAGCTGAACTACCCCACCTTCCAACACAACCTTATCAGGACCAGCATTTGCATTCGGTGTAGGATTAACCCTTATAGTTTGCTCGATAAAATTGCTGCAGCCATTTATAGCTGTAAAGGTATAGCGTATTGTATGCAGGCCCGCCCCTGCTGCATTTGGATCAAATAGACCCGATGAGCTCACGCCCGATCCAGAAAATATTCCGTTGCCCTGCAGTCCATTTGTAATGTTTGCCTGAGTTATCTGGAATGAACCTCCATCAGTACATATTTCATTCATTGCATCAAAGCGTAGGATAGGTGTTGCTAATACAGTAACTGTTTTTGTCAATACATTCAAACAATTGATACCAGAGTAAGAAACCATTCTTACTGTATATGTTTTTGTAGAAGGTGTTCCAAATTCGGGATAAGTATGTGTATACAATTTTCCTGGCGATGGAAAATCATCAGTTGTTTTAATGGTAGGATCGTTTGCCCAATCCCAATAGATCTCAGTGTTGACTATGCTCCCAAAGTCAACCGTTGATGCATCAGCGATGGTTACAATTTTATTACTGCATAACGCATTTGCATTTTGTACAGTAAAATTCGCAACAGGTATTGAACCGTTTACCGTAAACATATGTGAAATCGTATCGGTACACCCATTATTAGATGTAACAAGTAAAGTCGCAGTATAGTTTCCAACAACATTATAACGGTGTGTGGGATTTTGAAGAGTTGATGTATTTGGATTGCCGGCATTTGCATTTGGATCACCAAAATTCCATTGCCATGCTGCAATACTTCCTGAAGAAATTCTACTTGTATCGATAAAAGGTGCAGCAGGATCAGTTAAACAAACTTCAGGAGGAATAAAACCAGCTTCCGGCAAAATATTAATTGTTATCGGTCTTGTTAAAATAGTACTTACACAACCTTTATTGGTTTCTGTTTGTAGTGTCACGTTGTAGGTTCCCGGATTTGTATAATTATGAACAAATGGCGCAGGACTTGTTTTCACTGCATTGCTTCCATCACCGAAATTCCATGTCCATTTGACAAGATTACCTGAATTAGCAAGCGATGCATCGGTAAATATTATATCCATTTTTGCACATGCCGGCGCCGAGTTTGTAAAGTTTGCAGTTGGTAATGCATTTACAACAACAGGTTTTGTAGCAACCGTAGAAGCGCAACCCGCAGCGGAAATAATTGTAAGTGTAACATTGTATGTTCCCGGTGCAGAATAATTCTTAATTGGATTTTGTGATGTTGATAAGGTACCATCTCCAAAATTCCATGACCATTGTGTAACTGTACTGTTTGGCGCTGTGCTTTGATCTGTAAAATTCACAGGTGAACCAAGACAAACCTCAGGCGGCGCATTAAATGCTGCTTGTGGTTGCGCATAGATTGTAGCAATCGTACGCACAGTATCATCTTTACATCCATTATTGGATGTAGCTGTCAGTGTAACGGTAAATGGTCCGCCTGTGGTATAGTTATGCACTGGATTAGTGACCGTAGATGTATTACCGTCGCCAAAATTCCATAAATAAGTAAGCAGTGGACCTGTACCGTCAGTCATAGTTGAAGCATTCACAAAGCTGGCAGCTCCCTGCGGCAAACAAATATTTCCATTAAGATTGAAAGAAGCTAATGGGTTTGAATAAATTGTTATTTGTTTTGTAAAAACAAAGCTTTGACAGCCTGAAGTAGTTTCTACTTTTAATGTAGCATTGTATGAACCTGCAGCGGTATAGGTGTGCATTTGTGGTCCATTATTCGTTGCCGTTATAATAGGCGAACCGTCACCAAAGTCCCAATACCACTTTGCAAGTGTTGAGCCACCACTAACTAAGGATGAATCGGTGAACGTAATTACTTTACCAGCACATCGCGGAAGGCTGGC
>Ga0075428_100010005_pt1 | contig 10535 bp, 9 predicted proteins | sample RhiMetdeltSRZDD2_FD_75291 | JGI IMG/M metagenome (GOLD analysis project Ga0075428, IMG submission 75291) | Populus rhizosphere microbial communities from Tennessee, USA - Rhizosphere MetaG P. deltoides SRZDD2 | ecosystem: Host-associated > Plants > Roots > Rhizosphere > Soil | place: USA... | reverse complement strand
ACCGGGCGGTTTGTTTTCTGTGGCACTTTCCTTAGGGTCACCCCCACTGGACGTTATCCAGCACCCTGCTCTGTGGAGCCCGGACTTTCCTCCCCTGGCCGTGTGGCCAGGAGCGATCATCTGATCCCCTTCGTCCTGTCATCTTAGGTAGGCCAAAACAACATGAGGCGGCAGTGTGGACAGGTGAATAACTGCGTTTGCAGACGGATTTCGGAAATTATTTGCGGGGGCACCTTGAGATGACATCCGCTACAGACACCATCTTGCAGCTGCGCAACACCCCGTCCACCATGCTGCGCAGCGACTTTTTGATACTGCTCGTAGAGCTTTGCCTCCAAACCCGCCACTGTCTGCTGCCGCTGCTCTTGTTCCGCCATTACAGTACGGCGCAGGGTCTCGTGTTCTTGCTGGATCTGGTGTCTTTGCTCGTCGAGCGCTTGCTGTGCTACATGCTCCTGCTGTTCATGCTCATGGTACGCCTGACGTTGTTGGTCGGTCGCTTCCATGAGTGCCAGTAGCTGATCTTCCAGCGTTTCTAGGCGTTGCTTGCCGGCGCCAATTTCAGCCAGGATAGCGCTATATTCCTTATTGGTTTTGACTTCGTGCGCCTTACTTTGCGTCTTGCGAATCGCCTCTTGATGGTTTGCCAGCTCGCGCTCGAAGACCCGCTGCTGCCGTTCACTCTGTTCAATTGCGGCTTGTTGCTGGACCAACTGGTGGCGCGCTGCCACACAGGGTGCCTCATAGGTCTGGAGACGCTGTGGAAGCTGCTGCTCCTGCAGAGCTAAAGCACGCAGACGATCATCCACCTGTTGTAGGGCAAGCAAGAGCCGAAACTGATCACGCACGGTGCCTGCTCCTCTCCATACTCAGACGATGGGCCCACCTGGTCTCGAACCAGGGACCGACCGGTTATGAGCCGGTTGCTCTACCAACTGAGCTATGGGCCCCTGCCCAGAAATGCCACTCTATGCCAAAGCGCCTGGCCTGTCAAGGCGTTGTGGCTGTATCTCCATGTCTCTTCAGGCATTATCGACAAAGCTCCGCAGCATCTTGCTGCGGCTGGGATGCCGCAGCTTGCGGAGTGCTTTGGCCTCGATCTGACGGACACGCTCGCGCGTCACATCGAAGTCGTGGCCCACTTCCTCCAACGTATGCGCTGTGTCCACACCGATTCCAAAACGCTTGCGCAGGACCCGCTCTTCCCGTGGGGTGAGCGTCTGGAGGACTTTGAGCGTCTGTTCCTTCAGGTTCATGCGAATCACCGACTCCGCTGGCGACGCGACCTTTTTATCTTCAATAAAGTCCCCCAGGTGGCTGTCCTTCTCCTCACCGATAGGCGTCTCTAGAGAAATCGGCTCCTTCGCGATTTTGAGGACCTTGCGGACTTTGTCGACGGGCAACTCTAAGCGGCTGGCAATCTCTTCGGGCGTGGGCTCACGCCCAATTTCTTGCACCAGTTGACGCGTGGTACGCACCAACTTATTAATTGTCTCAATCATATGCACGGGAATGCGGATGGTACGGGCTTGATCGGCAATGGCACGGGTAATAGCCTGGCGGATCCACCAGGTCGCATAGGTGCTGAATTTATACCCCCGACGATACTCAAATTTATCGACCGCTTTCATCAGGCCGATATTGCCCTCTTGAATGAGGTCGAGAAAACCCAGACCGCGGTTGGTGTATTTCTTGGCAATGCTCACGACTAGGCGCAGATTAGCCTCAGCCAGCTCACGCTTGGCTTCGTGATCTTTCTGTTGACCATAGCGAATACGCCGTAGTGTTTCTGCCAGCGCTTCGTGGGTGGTCTCGGTCTCCATCTCGAGCTGCTGCTGCGTCTGGATCGCCTGACGCAGGCGCTGCGCTAGCCTCTCCAGCTCCGTCGAGCGTTCCTGGAGAGCCAGCGTCTCAGGGCTCTCCGAGCCATTCACCCGCACATGCCGATGCAGGGCCTGGGCGTGACTGCCAGCTTCCTGGATGCAGTGGTGGATCTCCCGCTCGCAGGCCAGCATACGCTGCAGCAGCACGTCACCCTTCAGGACGACATGATCAATGACTTCCGGTCGCAGGTTGAGTTCCCGAATAAACTTGGCAATCGTATTGCGTATGGTGCGTTCTTTTCTGACAAGTTCTTTATCCTGCCCCACCGCCAACGTCTCAGAAGCGTCTTCCGCATGCAACGCGGCAATGGCGCCATAGAGTTCGCGCAGCCGCTCAATAATTTCCTGCACACTCGCGCTGTTCCGGCATGGCTCCAGCGAGAAGTCCTCGTCTCCAGGCTCGGCATCCTCAGGGTCGAGCACATCTGACTTACTCACAGGCTCCTGCTCGCTCAGCGCCAGGAGTTCTTGCGTTGCCAGAGTATTGCAGACGATGGCGTACACAATGTCGTTTTGTCCTTCCTCGATGCGTTTGGCGATTTCCACTTCACCATCGCGCGTCAACAGAGGGATAGTCCCCATCTCACGCAGATACAGGCGCACAGGGTCGTCGGTTTTGCCCAGAACATCGGCGGCCAAATCGAGGGCCCGGCCATCCTCAACATAGTCCGCGGCCACGCCGTTGTCAGGCGTACCAGGTCCATCTTCAGAAGGGCCTTCAGGATCGACGAGATCGATATCCAGATCACCGAGTGTCATCAGGGCATCAATATGCTCGGGTGACACGACATCGGGTGGCAGTACGTCGTGCACTTCCTCATAAGTGAGGTAGCCCTTTTCTTTGCCCAGAGAGATCAACTGTTTGACCTCAGCTCGTTTATCGTTCTTCGCCATAATTGACCACGCCTCCACACTGGCATCGCGCCCCACCTGCCACACCACCTTGCCCTTGCTCACCTCTCGCTATCAACGTGCGCGGGAGCGCAAATGACTCTCTATACCGACGCTGAGAACGCCTGCTACGGGGAACTGATGGGTTGTTCTTTGCTGAGTCTGTTGTACTCCTGTAAGAGCCGTTGTTGTTCAGCAGTACCATCGCCGACCGTACGGAGCTGTTCAATAATGCGCTGCCGCTGGGCCTTGGGCTGACGCTGCCGTATTTTCGTGATGCAATCATGCAGCGCCGCCGAGACTTCGGCCGGATTCGTCAGCATGGATTCCATCGCCATCTGGGTCAGGAGCTGTGCCTGCCGTGGATTCGTGGCCTCATCAAGCATACGGGGAAAGACTGTCGGCTCACCGTCAAGCACTCGACCCGCCAATACCGTATAGATAGCACGCAGATCCGCATCGTAAAAATCTTCAGGACTGACCTGGCGCTGCACTTGCTCGAGCAAACGCACATGGTGACAGAGTATCTGCAGCAGCGCATACTCGGGCGAGACCGGTGTAGGGCTCGGCGGGCGCCTGGAGCGCGCGGGTGCCTGATACGGAGTAGGTTCGCGCGGTGTCTGGGGCGGGTACATCTGGCGTTGGAGCACCTCCGGGGGAATACCCAGGCGTTCCGCCACGAGCGCCACATAGCCCCAGCGTTCAACCTGATTCTCGATCTTGCGCAAGAGGGGCGAGAGCCGGTCCACACAATCCGCTCGCCCAGCAGGGCTCCGCAGATCCGCAAAGCGCGCTGCTCGGGTCAGCAAATAGTCAACAAAACTGACGGCCTCGTCCACATGCCGCAGCAACTCTTCCCCTGTATGCTGCCGCAGGAAACTGTCCGGATCTTCGCCCTCGGGCAAGGTCACCACACGGACGCGCATGCCAGCGTCTAGGAAGAGCCCAATGCTGCGCTCCGTGGCTGCTCCACCCGCGGCATCACCGTCAAAGACGAGCACGACCTCTTTCACGATGCCCTTGAGCAGCCCCACATGATACTCCGTCAACGCTGTGCCGAGCGTTCCGACCGCATGGGTCACGCCCTGGCGGTGGCAGGCAATGACGTCGGTATACCCTTCCACAATCAGCGCTTGCTCGCGTTGTCGCAGAGCCACCTTGGCCATCGCCAAACCATAGAGGAGACGCCCTTTATGAAAGATAGGCGTTTCCGGTGAGTTTAAATATTTCGGGACATGCAGGGCCTGCCCTGGACCTGATCCAGGGGCCTCGCTGCTCTCAAGGGCGCGGCCGCCAAAAGCGATGGGACGTCCCAGACGATCGTGAATAGGGAACATGAGACGATGGCGAAAGCGGTCGTAGGCCCCATGGTGGGATTCACGCACCACAGAAAGGCCACTCTGAACCAAAAGTTCTTGAGAAAACCCTTGTTTGTGCATCGCCTGCCCCAGGGCATCCCATGCTGCCGGTGCATAGCCCAGTCCAAAACGCTCTGCTATCTCATGGGTAATGTGCCGCTGGCGACAGGCCAGGCGCGCCGGCTGGGCCGCCGGATCGCGCAATAAGCACTCATGAAAGAACGTCGCAGCAGCCTGATGCAAAGCATACAGCGGACTCAAGCTCTCCTGTTGTCGCTGCTGTGCACTTGTTTCCGGCAGGCGCACCCCATAGCGCGCCGCTAGAAAGCGCACTGCTTCTGGAAAAGTCATGTGTTCGTGCTGCATCAGAAAACGGAAAACGTTGCCACTGGCGTGGCAGCCAAAACAATAAAAAAGCCCCTTAGCGGGGCTTACCGTGAACGAAGGTGTTTTCTCTTGATGAAACGGGCACAGCCCTTTGGCATTGGCACCAGTGCGCTTGAGTTGGACATAGTCGCCAATCACATCGACAATATCAGTGCGGAGCAGGACTTCCTGAACAACCTCTTCAGGAATGGGCTGGCTCACGAGTCTATCCTTCGAGTTCAACAATGGTCGTACCGCCACCGGCATCGCCGGCCTGAAAACGCCGTACTAGTGGATGATGCTCCAGGAGCGCGAGAATCGCCTGGCGCAACCGCCCACTCCCGACGCCATGCACAATATGGACCCGGGACAACCCTTCGGTGAAAGCCCGGTCAAGATACTTTTCAACAGTAGGCAACGCCTCATCGATCGTCGCCCCAAGCAGATACAGCTCAGGGGAAAGCTCCTCGACAGCCTCAGCACGCCGTCGGGCCCGTGCCGGGCGTCCCGTGGACGTGGGAGGCGTCTTCTCGCCTTGCTCCATAGCACGTTCGAGCCCCGCCGCTGCCACAGTAATAGTTTTCCCGCCAACGTCGACTTGCACATTCCCGCTCCCCACTACAGGGGTAAGCAAATGACCAATCACATTCAGGCCTCGCACGCGCACACGCTCTCCCACCTGCAACGGGAGAGGCACAGACGGCGTCTCCGTGGCAACTGGCGCCAGGCTCTCTACCGTCTGCACCACGCGCTGCCAGGCTTCTTGCGGAAAGGCAATAACGGTCCCAGCTGGAGCCTGTTGACGCACCGCCGCAAGCGTCGCGTCTAGATCTTGTCGCGCTGTCTTCAGCAGTATCTGGCCTTCGTTATACAACGCATGACGGATACGCTGCTCTTCGGCTGTCGCCTGCGCCAGCGTCTGCTGCGCCGCGGCGTGCAAGCGGTCCGCCTCTGTCCGTTCAGACTGCAGCTGTTGGCGCTGACTCTCCAGAGTCTGCCGCTCCGTCTCAAGGCGCGTCAAGAGCTGCTCACTGCGTAACTGTGTCAGCCCCGCTTCCTGTTCGGCCCGCGCAATCACCGGCGCCGGCAGCCCCAGCTGCTGCGCAATCGTAAAGGCCTTGCTGCGTCCAGGTAGGCCATAGAGCAATTGGTAACGTGGTTGTAATGTCTCGAGATCGAAATCGACCGCGGCACAGGCTACCTGTGGCATGGCCGTAGCGTATGCCTTGATGGCGCTGTGATGCGTGGTGGCGAGGGTCATGGCCCCGCTGTTGTGAAAATACTCCAGAATAGCCACGCCCAGGGGACCACCTTCCATAGGGTCAGTGCCGGCGCCCAACTCGTCCAAAAGCACCAGTGAATGCGAGGAGACCTGTTCCATCATGGTACGAATGTTGGCCAGGTGCGCCGAAAACGTGCTGAGATTTTGTTGCAGGCTCTGCTCGTCTCCAAGATCGACAAAGACTTCAGTAAAGAGGGGCAACACGCTGTCAGCCTGCGCCGGAATATGGAGCCCTGACTGGGCCATCAGTACCAGCAGCCCCACGGTCTTGAGCGCCGCGGTTTTGCCACCTGTGTTTGGCCCCGTAATAACCAGAGTGCGGTCCTCTGGCCCCAGGCAGATATCGATGGGCACTGCTGCTGGCAACAACGGATGGCGCGCCCCCAGCAGGCGGAGTTCAGGACGCCGCGTGCCTGGAGCATGCACGGAGGCGAACTGCGGAGCGATGCCCTGCATCTGCCGGCTCAGGTGCCCTTTCGCGGCTATAAAGTCAACCTCTCCGAGCAGTTCTAGGGCCTGTTCCAGCGCCACACTCTGCGCTGCCAGACGCTCGGTAAGTTGCCGTAAGATCCGGCGTACTTCGCGCTCTTCTTCCGCCTGGATGTGGAGCAACTCGTTATTCATCTCCACCACCCTGTCAGGCTCAACGTACACCGTGGCGCCGCTGGCGGATTCCCCATGCACAATACCCCGCAGCGCCTGACGAAAATCGGTCTTCAGCGGAATCACAAAGCGGTCATTGCGAATGGTCACCACAGAATCTTGCACGACACTGCTAAACGTCGTCATGAGATCGTGGAGGGTCCGATGCACGCGGTCGCGCACACGTTTGAGGCGTTGGCGGATGTCCTGTAAAACAGGGCTGGCCTGATCGCGCACAGTGCCTTTATCATCGAGCGCAGTACGAATTTCACGGAGTAAAATGCTGAAATCACTCAGGCGTGCCAGGCGACGATTGAGGAGCGGCACGCGCTGGCTCTCGATCTGCCCATAACGGCGCAGGCGCTGGAGGACTTCCAAACATTGCGCCACGTCGAGAAACTGCACTCCCTCGAGGTAAAAACCGGCAATCTGCGCTGCCTCAAGAGAGGAACGAATATCAACCACTGGAGCCAGCGGTGGGTCTGCCCCCATGGCCAGCGTCGCCGCCATTTCTGACGTCTCACGGAGCTGCACATCCAGCCCTGTGGCATCAGCATGGGGGTGCAACTGCAAGGCCAAAGTCTTGCCCATCGGCGTTACCGTATACGCCTGGAGGGCCTTACGCATAAGCGAATAATCCAACACCGCTTCGGTATGATCGTTCATGCGTACACTCTGCTCTGCCTGCCATCACACAGGGAGGGAGCCTGCGAGACGCTCACGGACAAGGCGATTCACGGTAGTGCCATCCGCTCGCCCTTTCACCGCCAGCATCAAAGCCCGCATCACCCGTCCCAGGTCTTTGTCCGACGTTGCCCCAAGTTCCTGAATGATGGCATCAATATGTTGGATCAAGTCATCTGTACTGAGCTGCTCTGGCAGGTACGCTTCAAGAATAGCAAGTTCCTGCTCTTCCTGCTGCGCAATATCCTCACGGCTATACTGACGCGCCAGGGCAATCGCTTCACGCCGCTGCTTGGTTGCCAGCCGTACGACTTCGAGAGCCTCAACATCATCCAGCGCTCCACCCTTAGCGATTTGCCGATTTTTGATAGCCGCCGTGAGCAGACGGAGCGTTGACAGGCGCACTTTATCACCGCTTTTCATGGCTTGCGTGAGATCCGTTCGCAATTGCTCACACAGAGACATAGGGTACACCTTACGTTTAGGCCCCAAGTAATATCCGGGCCTTGGCCGCCTTCTTTTTGGCGGCAATGGCTTTACGCTTGCGTTTTACACTAGGTTTCTCGTAGTATTCCCGCTTGCGAATTTCGGAGAGCACTCCAGCTTTTTCACACTGCTTCTTAAATCGCCGCAGGGCATTTTCAAATGGCTCGGCTTCGCGTACCTTGACTCCTGGCATACATACCTCCCTCCTTTCATGACCCTCAAACTCACAGAAGGTTTCATTTTTGCATAAATGCTTATTATAGAGACTCTTAGTCTTGGGTGTCAAGGATGAGCAAAATGGCCGCTCACATATGCTTGTGTTCGTGTGATCTCACTGCCGCCGTATGCTCAGTGTCAGGTAGGGTTGCAGGGTCTTGAGAGCATAGCTTGCCACGTCGGCTCTATGTCCCTCTTCTAGCTGTCATAAGTTGACGGACAGGGCACTACCGCCTAGAATACTCATCGTGATGTACTGCTATCCAAGTGGCGTGAGAGAGGCTAGACATAGCTTAGCACCTATCGCCTGTATGAATACCTAGCATCGGGATGGGACAGCATAACCCTGTAAGGGTGTGACCCCTAGAGAACCTGACCTCCGGCCGTCGTGGCCCTGGAAGGGGTTGAACATGGACGAACTGATTGCCCAATTCGAGAAAAACGCCACAGAAGTGGTGCGCGTCTCATTAACCGAGTATCGCAAACGTAAGCTCGTCGATGTGCGTGTCTATTACAGCGATGATGAGGGACAGTATCGCCCTACTAAAAAGGGGGTGTCGCTGAGCCTCGATGTCTATCCTGATTTTAAGCGTGCCCTGGCGGCACTCGAAAAAACCCTGCTCGAGCGCGACCTGATCAGTCCCGAGGAACTCGCAGACATACCGGCTGTCGAGGTGGACGAGGGAACCTAGAGATGACCGCCTCTCCCGAGCCGTTTGTCATGGCGGTGCCCGAGGCGTTACTCAATAATCTGCAACAGCGCCTGGCGCTGACGCGCTGGCCAGACGAAATTCCAGGCTCGGGCTGGCGCTACGGCGCGAATCTTGCCTATATTAAAGAACTCGTACACTACTGGCAGCACCAGTACGACTGGCGTGCTCAGGAGCGTCTCCTTAACACTTTCCCACAGTACCGCGTACAGTTGGAGGATATTACCTTACACTACATCCATCAGCCTGGGATGGGACCCGCGCCCATGCCCCTGCTCCTGAGCCATGGCTGGCCCGGATCGATCTATGAATTCGTGCACGTCATCGGCCCACTCACTGACCCGGCACGCTATGGGGGCGACCCGCGTGATGCCTTTACCGTGGTGGCGCCGTCGCTGCCAGGCTACGGTTTTTCGCATGTCCCCAACCAGCGACGGCTCAATATTGCAGAGATCGCTGCTCTGTTTCAGCGCCTGATGACAGAGGTACTCGGCTGGGCGCGCTTTGGCGCGCAAGGGGGTGATTGGGGGGCGTTTATTACTGGGCGCCTGGGATATACTTATCCTCAGAGTCTGATTGGTATCCATCTCAACATGGTGCCGGTGGCACCGCATCCCAGTGAACGCACCAACCTGTCAGCGGCTGAAGAGGCCTTTATCACAGAGTCTGAGGCGTGGCGTGCGGAGGAGACGGGTTACCAGTGGATTCAGGGCACCAAGCCCCAAACGCTGGCGTATGCCTTGAACGACTCTCCGGCAGGGCTGGCAGCCTGGATTACGGAAAAATTCTACAGTTGGACGGACTCGCACGGTGATATCGAGAGTCGCGTCAATAAAGATGCCTTGCTCACAAACATCATGCTGTACTGGGTCACGCAGACGATCAACAGCTCTTTCTGGCTCTACTATCAGATGCGCCATCAGCCGTGGCGCCTGGAGCGCGGTGAGCGCATTACCGTGCCGACAGCCGTGGCCGCGTTCCCAGGTGAGATCATCCGTCCGCCACGCGAGTGGGCGGCGCGCGTGTGCAATCTGCAGCGCTGGACTCCCATGACCGCGGGCGGGCATTTTGCAGCTCTGGAAGAGCCCCAGGCCCTGGTGGAGGATATTCGGGCGTTTTATCGTGAGCTACGTTAGGGAGACAGAGAATGGGCCTCACGGAAGAGGTGTTTGTGATCCTGGCAGCTGTGGTGCTCCTAGCCCTGGCACGCTGGGTGCAACAGTGGCTCTATGGCAAAACGCTCCACGCTCTCCTGACCGAGGACGATAATCCGGCTATGGGGATCGCCATCGCAGGGTATCTCTTTGGGGTGTTCTGGGCCGTCACCGTCTTGCTTGGCAATCTGAAGGATCCCGCACATGATTACGAGCTGTTGCCAGACCTGTGGAGCGTGTTGCTCTATGGGGGAGTTGGAATTGTGCTCCTCACCATAGTAGCCCTGGGGACCTGTCGGGTGTTCCTCGGTATGGGGATTCAAGAACAACTCGCAGCTCGCAATGTCGCAGCAGCCATTGTTGTGGCCGGGGTCTATATCGCTACCAGCCTCACGTACAGTGGTACGCTGAGTGGGGAAGGGGGTAGCTTCTGGATCTTGCTGCTCTTCTTTCTCCTGGGGCAACTGGCGCTGCTCGGCATTACGTATGCTTTCCGTTGGCTCACGAGCTACGACGATGTGCAGGAAATCGCCGCCGGGAATGTTGCCGCAGCCCTGGCCCTGACCGGGCTGCTGATCGCGGTTGGGCTCATCGTGCGCTGGGCAGTGGCGGGAGAATACACTGGTTTCTTCCGTTCCCTCGGCAGCTTTCTGCTGGCGCTGCTGCTGGCGCTGGTGTTTTATCCCGTGCGTCAAGTGATCGTACAGTGGCTGCTCCTCGGGGGGGCGATGCACTGGCGCAACAGTCTGTTGGACAGTGAAATCGCGCACGATAAAAACGTCGCTGCCGGGCTTTTGGAAGCGACAGCGTATGTGACTGCAGCGCTGTTTATCACCAATATTGTTTGACCTGTGATACACGAC
>Ga0075428_100010004_pt1 | contig 10536 bp, 5 predicted proteins | sample RhiMetdeltSRZDD2_FD_75291 | JGI IMG/M metagenome (GOLD analysis project Ga0075428, IMG submission 75291) | Populus rhizosphere microbial communities from Tennessee, USA - Rhizosphere MetaG P. deltoides SRZDD2 | ecosystem: Host-associated > Plants > Roots > Rhizosphere > Soil | place: USA... | reverse complement strand
CGAATACAAGTCTTCGTAGGTCTGTCGCCGGCGTATAATGGCTTCTTCCTTCGAATCACGCACCATAACCGCCGCGCTTATGGGGCGGCCGTTGTATTGCGACGCTTGATCCAGGGTATAAGCTCCCGTGTTCAGCAAAGCCAGCACGTCACCGACTCGCGTTGCTTCAGGCAGCAGCCGATAATTCGGAAGCCGCGTGCCCTGCTCAATGTCGAAGTAAACGTCGCCCGAATCACACAACGGACCAGCGACTTTGTAAGGCATCGCGTGAGGGTCATCGGCTCGCGACGCCGAAATCAGGTGGTAGTACCACTTGTACATCGCCATCGAAAGCGCCAGCGAGTAGCCGGCGTCGGTCAGCAGCCAGGTATCTCCCGTTTCCGGCCGCTGTTTGATGTTACACACTCGTGTTAGCAAAACGCCGGTGTCGCCGACAATCCTGCGGCCGGGTTCAAACACGATAGTGAGTCCTTCGAGCAGTCCCGCTTCGTCCTCCACGCGCGCTTCTGTCAGTGCTGCCGTCAACACCTGTTTTGGATTCAGTTCAGCGCGCAGCATCTGGCGCTCCCGCTCGGTTATGTCCTGGGCCATCGGAGTATCGGACAAGTAATTCACCGGAAGACCGCCGCCAATGTTTATGTGGCTGAGACGATGCCCGGTCCTCTTGTGGAGGGCGACGAGAAAGGTCCACATCTCGGCAAAGGCGAGCGCAAAGGGTTGTGGATCCGGCGTTTGTGAGCCTACGTGAATATGCACCCCTACGAGATTGAGAGCATCTGTAGCCGCCAGGGCGCGACTAAAAGCTTCATCGATTTGCGAAGGCGAAAGTCCGAACTTCGATGACAGCAACCCGGTCTGAAGCCCAATGTGTGAGCGGGTGATTATCTCAGGGACTATGCGAATTGCGATGTTCGCGCGGCTGGCCATCGAGCGCGCGATCCGCGTGACTTGATCCAGCTCGTGAAGCGAGTCGATGTTGATCGCAAGTATGCCGTACTCGATCGCGTCGCGGATTTCTATGTCGGTCTTCGAAACGCCGTTGAAGACTATTTGATCCGGACGGAATCCAATTTTCTTAGCCTTGAAGAGCTCGCCGCCGGAATTGACCTCGATGTCACCGCCGGCCCGCCGCACGGCGTCGAGTATGGCCATGTTCGAGTTAGCTTTTGATGCGTAACAGATCTTGACGCGCGGATGGACCGACTCAACAGCGCCGCGCAGCTTGCGAACGTTCTCGACAATACGCTTCTCGGAGAAGACATATAGAGGCGTTCCGTGACGTTCAGCGATGCCTGCGGCGTCAATTCCGTCGACCGTCAACCGGCCGTCGTGTGTTTCGAGATAGCCGGGGACTTGCCAGGCCGGCAGGGGGTAATGTTCTTCCATCAAAGTTCTTCCGAGCGCTACTCTGCGGTGGTTGGATCAATGACGGACTTTATCTCTGAGACGCGATTAGCCGGAAAGCCGCCGCGCTTGGCGTGCTCGCGAACCATTGCCTCGTCTGGGGCGATGTAAACGCAATAAACCTTGTCACCGGTGACATAGCTATGAATCCACTGGATTGTAGGCCCCAACTCGCGAAGCACTCCGCATGAAGTCTGCGAGACCATCTTAAGTTCCGCCGGTGACATGGCGCCGGCGCCGGGAATTTCACGTTCGATCAGATACTTGGGCATATAAATATCACTCCTCTTTGAGTTTGCGTGACGGCGATCACCGAAGCTTACACTCCACGCCAAACAAAAAAAGTTGTGGGCCGTCCGCTAGATCTTAAACCATAACGATGCGAATCTGCGCAAGTCGGTTGATCTCGACAGGCCTCATGAATTAGAGATTGAGAATCCACCTGACCGCAAAGACAAAGGCCGACCCGCGATGCAGGCCGGCCTTCAGGATGCCGGAAACGGGAGTTAGAAGTTGAATCGCGCACCGAACTGAAGCTGGCGCGCCGGTGCGGCTGCGGTGAAGCCAAAGGGCTGGGTGGGAGCTCGTCCCAGGATCCCACGCGGCCTGCCGTCAGTCAGCGCCGTAGTGCCAATGACATTGTTTATGCCAATAAAGTTGGTGTGGTTGAACAGATTGAAGGCCTCGAACGTCAACTCGAGATATTTGCCCTCGACGAATCCAAATCGCCGCGCCAATCGCATGTCAACCTGGTAGAAAGCTTCACCTCTGCCGGTGTTGCGACCGATGTTCGAGTTTGGAATGCAGGGCTCACCGGCTGCCGGGCGAATGCAGGGACGGTCTCTCGTGGAGACTCCATCGCCATTCGCGTCAACGCCCAAAAGAACGTTAAACGGTCGTCCGCTGCCAGCGATGAAGATTGGCGATAACACCCAGTCACCGAAAATCCGATCCATCGCCGAGTCGCCCTCAAATGGACTGCTGAAAACGCCGCTGAACACAAAGCGATGCCGCTGATCGAACGCGGAAAGCGCGCGATCAGCTCGAAGATCGATCATGTTCTGTGCGGAGAAGTCGCTGTTGAAATCGGTCACCTCGTCAATCGTCTTTGAAAAGGTGTAGTTCGTGTTGATCGAATAGTGGTGCGAGAAACGTTTCGACAACTGAATCGTACCTGCGTGGTAGAAAGAATTTGCGGTCGATTCGTAGTTGTTGTCTTGAAGCCTCAGCGGATTGATAAAATCAGTCGTCTGCCCAGCCGCCGGGAAGCGAATGAATGTCCGCGTACCCGAAAGCGCACTCACCGGACCGCTCTGCTTAAACCCGTTGATGTCATGGTTGCGCGGAATGTGCGCCCCGCGGCTGTACAAATAGCTGACCTCCACGCCGTAGCCGGCGCCCAGGTCCCGCTGAATCGCCATACTCGCTTGTTGGGTGTACGGGTTCTCGAAATTCGGTCCAACGCGGAATCTCACCTCGAGCGGCCTTCCCGGTCCCGGCACAACTCCAAACTGGACGAGATCCGCTGCGGTGATAGTCCGCGTCCCGATCACCCCCTGAGCCAACAACGTCTGGTAAATCTGTATCGACGTCGGTAGCCCAAGCGCGTTCGATGTTGCGGTGGCCAGAACAATGTTGATGTTGCTCGGATTGCCGGTGGCGTTCAGTTCGTTCACCACGTTAACAATCTGGTTATCGACCTGGCCTACGTAAATTCCATAGCCGCCGCGAATCGCGGTCTTGCCGTCGCTCCACGGATCCCACGCGAAGCCCAGGCGCGGCTGAATATTGTTTTTGTCGAGCGGTATGGGATCGACGTTGTTTTCGAGATAGTAGCGGACGCCAAAGTTAAACGTGAAATTTGGCCGGATCTTCCACGTGTCCTGTCCGTAGAAGGAGGTGCGATGACTCCAACTGTCGAACCCCGACTCGCCGAAGCCTTGTTGGTACACCGTTGGCGCATTTGCGTTAAACGCCTGCACCGACGTAATAGGCGTGTTCGCTACCGCAATAAGGTCTGCGCGGCCGGCGGTTGTCAGCAGGGCGATCAATGGTGCTCTTGTGGCTACGGGAACCAATGCTATCAACGGCAACTGCGGCGTGAAGTTGAACCGTCCACCAAAGAATGTCTGAGAGTTAGAAGAGTTATCCACCGCGACGTACTGCCCGCCTAACTTAAGCGTATGCGCGCCGCGCGCGAGGGATAGGTTATCCGATATTTCATACCGGCGCTCGATCGCTATGGAAGGCAGAAAAATATCGCGCCCGAAGTTACCAAAGCCGTCGATGTTGAATTCAGGCCCGATCGGGTCATTCGGTATGACATCGTTGTTGAGGTAACTAAACTGCGCTTTCACTTCGTTGATCGTCCTTTGGTCAAAGAAGTGAGTTTCTGAGAACAAAACGCCGCTTGTGAAGGTGTCTATCGTTCGACCGCGGGAAGTAGCCGTAAGCGCCCCGGCGGCCTGGTTCTCGAAATGAGCGTCGGCTGTATTGAACCGCACGTATCCGCTATCGGACGAACTGAAAGTGTGGTCAACACGAAACGTTCCAACGGTATCGAACCCGTCAAACGGAAATTGCCCGCTGGCTGCTTGGAACAATGCGGTGGTGCGAGGCTGAGTCGAAATCGCGGAACGGATTCCGGTTGCAAGCGGCGCAAAGGGTGTGGAACTAAGAAAACTGAACAGCGCGACTTGCCCGGCAGTCAGATTGAAGATGCTCGGATCGTTAAGCAGATTCACAAACGCGGTTTGCTTCTGATGCAGTCCTTCAAACGCCGTAAAGAAGAAGGTCTTATCTTTTGCAATGGGACCGCCTACGCTTCCTCCGTATTGCTGCCGATTAAAAGGCGACTTCCCGGCTGGGTTTTGATCGAAGAAATTGCGGGCGTCGAATTTCTGATTGCGGAAGTACCCAAAGATGCTTCCGTGCCAGGCGTTGGAGCCAGTCTTTGAAAGGATGTTAACGATGCCGCCAAACGCGCCGCCGTATTCCGCGCTGTAGGCGTTGCGGTTGACCTGGAACTCCTGCACGCCTTCCTGGCCGATGACTTCGCGAGCAGCGCCGGAGCCTGTGTCGGTTGACGCGCCGTCCACCATAATGGAATTGCCACGCCCGTTGTTGCCGCCGAAGGAGAGTCCCGATTGCGGAGTCTGCGCCACGCGGAAATCGCTCGAGTCGTTGATGTTGTCCGAGTCGGTGACACCCGGAGTAAGCAACGCGAAATCCAAATAGTTGCGGCGGTTAATAGGCAGATTATCGATCTGGATCTCGCTTATGACTGTCGATTGTTGAGTGCGTTCAACCTCAACAACCTGGCCGCCCGCCACGATATTGACTTCAGCTTGAACGCCGCCGACGCCAAGCGAGACCGGAACATTGCCAACCTGTCCCACATCGAGGTGAATGTCGCTGATTGTCTTTAGAGCGAAGCCAGTAGCTTCGACTTTCATAACGTACGTCCCTGGAGGCAGCGATAGAAAGACGTACAGCCCGTTCTCATCGCTTTTCACCGTTCGGGTCGTACCCTTGCTCTGGTCGGTTAGGGTAATGTTGGCGCCGCCCACTGCCGCGCCATTTTGGTCCGTCACTTGTCCTCGTAACTCCGAGTTTGAGATGGAGGCTTGAGGAAAGACGATCTCGACGCGGACCAATAAAACCAAGATCATAGCGAACGTTAGTCTTTTCGTTATTACCATCGCAGGAACCTCCCAAAGTTGTCAGGACTGGAGAGCGTGAAAAAAATCTATTTTCTTTCAATCCTCAAGTCAAGTCCGTGTCCCAACACGCGCACCTTCCCAACACCTGTTCATTTAAAACACCGTTTGCAAACCACATATTTGAATCGAAAACGCGCCGCGCCGGCTGTTCCTCCTTCGACTGATTCCAATGAGATCATCCTTGACTTTGTCTGGCTTTCGACAGAATATGCTGGCATCAAATCGGCTTTTTCCTTTTCATAATGAACGTCAGGTGCGACCTCGGTCTGAGGGATTGAGCATGCGGCCGCAGCGAGACAAATCAAGTGGTTTACCTCTGTCGCGCCCAGGAGATGATTGGCGATTGACAAGAGCTGCGCATCGAGGATAGCATCCGACCGACTGGTCGGTTGGTTGGCGGTAGACGTCGCGGCCGGTCGAGTTAGTTATATATCATCCAGTATTAGTAGGTCTCATTTTCTTGCCTGTGCCATTCCGTTGAAGATGTGTCGAAGGGGACAGCGTCGGCGCGCGTAAAGGGAAACGAACCCTGAGCGTCACGAACCTCGCATATGCGCGAGGCGTGGCAAAAATCAAACGAAGCAACTTTGCGTTTGCGGAGGAAACAATGAGAAGGAGAATCCTATTAACACTGCTGACTTCAGTAATTAGTTTGGCGGGAGTAATTCCTGCCTTCTCTCAAGTGGACGTCACATCCGCCACAATCAAGGGGACAATCACTGATCAGAACAAAGCCGTGGTCGTCGGTGCAATAGTGACTGCCAAGAGTACGGACCGAGGGACCATTCGAACCGTTAAGACTGGGAGCGACGGCGACTACGTCATTACCACTCTTCAGCCGGGAGCCTACGAGGTCCGGATCGAAGCCCCGGGCTTTGAAGCCGCCATTATTCCAAAGGCTGAAATCACCGTCGGCATGACCGCCGTCTACGACATCGAGTTGCAGCCCGGTGGAGTAAAGGCGCAAATTGAGGTTACTTCTGAAGCGCCGGTGATCGAGGTCGAAAGAACCCAACAAGCGAACACGATCGACAGGAGACAGGTTGAAAACCTGCCAAACGTAGGGCGCAACTTCCAGAGCTATGTTTACACATTGCCGGGCGTTTCTAATTCAAACGCGCCGAGGGCCCAGCTTGCGGGTAGAGTGACTGGATTCCTGAGCTCCGGGTTCTCGATAGGCGGGAGCAACGGTCGGAACAACCTGATCACCGTTGACGGCGGCGAGAATGAATATGGTTCCGGCCAGGCTCGCTTCGACATCGGCACCGAATCGATACAGGAATTTCAAGTCAACCGCAATTCGTTCTCCGCTGAGTTTGGATTTACGGCCGGAACGGCGGTAAACGTCATCACCAAGAGCGGTACTAATCAGTTTCACGGCAGCGGGTATGTCTTCTACCGCTCGGACAAGACATCTGCGCGCAATTTCTTCGACTTTACAAACCCCCGCGCAAAGGATCGACAGATCTTTCCGGGATTCACTTTTGGTGGACCACTAGTCAAAAACAAGCTGTTCTTTTTCACTAACTACGAGAAGAACATGGTAGACGCGGCGCGTTTTCGAACCTACACCGCCAATGCGCTACTCCAGCCCAACGCCGCTCAGGCCGCTCTGCTCGCGACACTGGACGCCAACCCAAGCGCCAACATCCAGCGGATAGCCAGCAATCTGCGCAGGGCGCTGACCACCACCCAGTCGGCTTATCCGAACACCTGGAAAATCCTGACCGAGAACGAAGGCACGTTCAATGGGTTGTTGCGATTCAATACGTGGAGCACGAGGGTGGATTACCAGATCACCAACCACGACTCAATCAACGGGCGTTTCACATTGACCAGGAATTTCACCGACGACATCGGTACCAATAACGGCACATCGCCCTCGGTCGACGCTACGTTAACCTATCGCGATTACTCCAGCGTCGTAAGCTGGACCCATAATTTTGGGAGCAACATTGTCAATCAGATGAGAGGTCAGATTTCGCCGGGCAACACCGCGATAACCGCGCCGCCTGATCCGGCTCAAGTGGGCATTATCATCAGCGGTCTTGCGGGGTTTGGACGCGGGTTTGGCTCGCCTTACATTGTTCACCAGTGGCGTGCCCAGTTCGAGGACACTCTGACATGGATTCGAGGCAGCCACACCTTTAAGTTTGGTGGATCGTATCGCCCGGTGCATTACAATTTCCGGAACGACTTGTGGTTTGCGGGCGAGTACCAGTTCACGCCTAGCGCGGCGTACCCGATCTCTTTGGCTGTGCCCGCGGTCGTCACCCCCGGCAATCCTGGTGGGGCAACTGATCGGGCGTTGTTTGCCGGAGCGGCGGGTGCTGCTGCCGCCACACAACTGACCTCACTCCAGAACTTCAACTTGAATCTGCCGTTTCTCTACAGACAAGGATTCAACAACTCGACATGGGAGGGCACCGGTCATTATGTCGGAGGTTTCGCCCAGGACACCTGGAAGGTTCATCAACGGTTGACGCTTGATATCGGCGGCAGGGTTGACTGGGACGGAGAGCCACCGCCCGTGCCGCGTCACGCTTACTTTTCACCACGTTTCGGATTTGCCTGGCAGATGACCCGCGACGGCAAGACGGTTCTGCGCGGGGGCAGTGGCATCTTCTACTCGCCGATCTATATCCAGATCCCGGGTTATACCAGCATCCTCAACGGGAGTGGAACATACATCAACCAGATTGCAAGAAGCCCGCTGAACGGGGTCACCGCGGTTTGGCAGGCCGGTGTTGCCCAAGGGAAGTATCCATTCAGCGTCCTGAGTGAGGCGGACGTAAACGCTTTGGGAATCTCAACCGCCAGAGGAGCGGCTGGTCGCGTTCTGTTTGATTTGAATCCGGATTACAAAAACAACTACGCGATTCAAGCCAATCTCGGTATCCAGCGACAGCTCACCAACAGCATGAGCGTCGAAGTCGCGTACCAGATGTATCACGGTCTTCACATCCAGCAACCGGTTGGACTCAACTATTGCGAAGCTGGAACCCCTGGCTGCCCCGCTACCAATGCTGCGCAGGAAGCGGCGCTGCTGACGCGAAACAAACGAGTGCTGGGTCCGCTTTACCGAGTATGTTCAACCGGGGTCGTCGGTCAGACCGATACGCAGTGCGGCCGTATCAACGACGCGGGCATCACCCAATTCACAGATTACCAATCGCGTGGCAGCTCGATCTATCACGGAGTAACTTTCCAGCTGATCAAGCGATTCAGCAATTACTTCTCGTTCCAGTCCAGTTACACGTTCAGCAAGGCGATCGACGATCAAACTGATTTCAACTCAGCCTTCGCGCCGCCGTTCCCCTCACGGCTGGGTACTGAACGGTCACTATCAACGTTCGACGTGCGAAACAACTTCGTGTTCAGCGGTGTTTTTGTGAGTCCCTTCAAGTCCGGTGCCGGACATAATTTCGCTTCACGCGCCCTGGCGGATATCACGCTCAGCCCGAGCATCTTCATCCGCAGCGGCATTCCGTTCACGATCCGCACGGGTGCCGACATCAACGGCGACACACGCAGCGGTACGGATCGCCTCTTTTACATAAACCGTAACACTGGAATCGGGCCGGACTTCCGCAGCGTCAACATGCGGCTCAGCAAGATGTTTCGTTTTGGGGCTGAGAGTCCGAAGCGGATCGAGTTCTCGATTGACGGTGGGAATCTGTTCAACCGAACAAACTTTGGCTCGGTAAACGAGATAGTCCCAACCGCCTTCGAGCCCGCCACAATAAACGGTCTGCCGAATCCCCGGGCAGGGGAGCCAACCGCAATCGACTACCTCTCGGATACGGTGCGGCTCAAGGGGCGTCGTGATCGTGACTTCAGGAAGGGCGAGCCTCTTAGCTTCACTACCGCATTCGCCCCCCGACAGCTCCTGTTGGGTCTGAAGTTTGCCTTCTAGTCTCACCAACATGCGGCTTCGCGTCTTCTGCTATGAGCATAAGACGCGAAGCCGTAAACCCTCTTCCGATTAACCCTTCGTTATAGGACAGCAGTTTCTTCGAGCAAGTTTCCTTCTGCAAACCTTTCAGCCCTTAACATTGGCGCGTCCTCAAATGTTGTGGCGCCGCGCAAGATCAATTCAGATACTATCTTTCCAGTCGCGGGCGAATGCATTACACCGTGACCGCTGAAACCGTTAGCCAAAAACATTCCTTCCACTCCTGGAGCCCGGCCGATGATCGCGTGATGGTCGGGTGTCATTTCATACATTCCAGCCCAGCAACGGCGTGGATTTACTTCGACATCCGCAAACACCGGCACGCGATTCACGGCTCTGGTGAGGATTTTTTCGATAAAACCGTAATCGAAATCGGTTCGGAACCCGTGGGTCTGTTCGGGATCAGGCCAGGCAAGGAGAAAACTCGAGCCTTCCGGACGAAAGTGAAACCCTGTCGACATATCGATCACCATTGGCAACCGCGATGAAAGTTGTTCGAACGGCTCCGTCTTCACGATCTGCCGTCGAAGCGGTTCCACCGGTATTTCGACCCCGGCAAGACGAGCGACAGCCGCGGCCCACGGCCCGGCCGCGTTAACAACCGCCCTGGTCGATACATACCCACGAGACGTCTTAACGCCCTTGACCAGGCCGTGATCCACATCGATGCCGGTTACATCCGTTTCCAGCCACACTCTTGTCCCACGTTCTCGGGTGCGCTTTGAGAACCCTGTCATCACGCTGTAGGGATCGACGAAACCGTCGGTGGGGCAAAAGCTTCCCCCAACGACATCGTCGGCGATCAACTGCGGAACCGTTTTTAGGATATCTTCGCTCGTGACCATTTCCGCGTTACTCAGCCCACAAGCACGCTGTTGCTTCAGGTTGGTTCGAAGATAGTCGAGATGTCGCTCGCTGGTCGCGACGAACAGATACCCGTGAGGTCTGTAGCCGGCGGTGTGACCGGTTACCTCCTCGAACTTCGAAAAGAGATCAATCGAGTAGAGCGACATCCGGATATTGATTGGAGTCGCGAACTGAGCGCGCACACCGCCCATGCTTTTGGCCGTGGAACCCATACCCTGTTGGGGCTCGCGTTCAATGATCAAAACATTGGTGCAGCCCAATTCTGTCAGGTGATAGGCGACGCTCGTTCCGACGATGCCCCCACCGATGATCACTACATCTGCTGTGTCAGACATAAGTAGTCCGTAGTCCGTGGTCCGTGGTCCGTAGTCCGTAGTCCGTGGTCCGTGGTCCGTGGTCCGTGGTCCGAAGCAAGTATTCACAAAGAGTCCTATGGTCGCAACTGCCAACTGACGACCGATTACTTATTACGGACTACGGACTACGGACCACGGACTACGGACCACGGACTACGGACTACGGACTACGGACTACGGACCACGGACCACGGACTACGGACTTCTCACCCTTTTTGACGCATCGTTGGCT
>Ga0075428_100010003_pt1 | contig 10537 bp, 11 predicted proteins | sample RhiMetdeltSRZDD2_FD_75291 | JGI IMG/M metagenome (GOLD analysis project Ga0075428, IMG submission 75291) | Populus rhizosphere microbial communities from Tennessee, USA - Rhizosphere MetaG P. deltoides SRZDD2 | ecosystem: Host-associated > Plants > Roots > Rhizosphere > Soil | place: USA... | reverse complement strand
GATAATAACGACGACTATGAATACTAGCACAGCAGCAAACATCCTTGGCACAGAGAATGCATCTTTGTTGTGCATCTAATACCTTTGTACAGTCCTGCGGATTACACGGGCATTCGGAACAATTGACTGACAAGATGAATACCCAATAAAATAGGGGTTTTTTGCTATTAAAACATGCTTGCTTTTGAATCGTTATGCAGTGGTATGATCTTGTATTCCATTGTTGCTCTTAGTCACAGTATAAAATACGACTTTTGGCGTTTCAGTTTTTGATAACCAACCTTTGTGTACCTTTTGAGTGCATTGCTTCTTCCTCCTTTTCTCTTATTTCTTATTATGACAATCACCCCATACATAAGCTCTCAGCATATGTCAATGAACGCAATTTTTTCCAAAGGTAAAGCTAGAATATCATCAGTATAATAAAATAAACGTTAGAACCATTGATACTATGCCTATCATCACAAAAGCAATGCCCGCATAGAGAAACACCTTCCTTTTCTGTCGGGGTTGCATGCTCATGTTATCGAATGATTAGAGGAGTAAATCAGTGTTGCGCACATATTATTATAGGAGCAGCAGCTGGCAGATAGAGGAAGACGGTATTATGATGTGGAAGATCCCAGTCCTGCAGGCTGAAGTGCCCCGGAATAACAAGCAAATACCAGTCGTTTGACTAAAGACAAGCATTTTTGCAGGAGCGGCAAATATAAGCCTGTATCGCAAGAATTGGCTGCTGAGTCATCTTTGAAAGCAGACAGGCTCTTCTTCATATATACTGCAAAAGAAAAGGACTGGAAGCAGATGGAAAGCGAGGACTGGATGTACGTTTCTGCGATGACACGCTTTTTCAAGTGGTGGACACGACGCTATTTTGATATTTCCCTTCCAGTACAGGCAGACATTTTGCCAATTGTCCCCGGAAAGCTCTTTGACAGGATGACTGTGGCATACTTGATAAGGGATCACTCTGAAAGGGGACAGGACACCTTTCATTTTTACCTTGCATCTTTTAAGCCTCTATTTACTGACTGCAACACCGAAGGTTACACAGCACCGGGTATTGGGATCGCGTGGTGGCAGAGGCCGGCAGCAAGCATGTCAGAAATTCAGCGTTATCGGTTCTATGCAGACAATAACTGCCCTCGAGTCTCGCATGTACTTGCACATGAACTTCTAAGGATGAAAGGTAAGACTAAAATGGACTTTTTTGGCAAGGTGCACGAGCTTTGGGACAAACACATTTACAAGTACGAGCCGTTCCTGTACTTTGACAGCCAGTTCAAACGCATAGGCAGCGAAGACTCGTACAGGTTCGTGACGATAAATCCTGACAAACTCTAGAGAAAAAGGACATAGATACACAAAAGAAATATCAGGTTCTTTGAGCAAACAGGAGTGGCTAGATGGTATGTCACTAGAAACTCTGGCAAGGGCAGGAGCAATAGTGTCTTCTGCTGGTGTCGCGCTCATGGTCATATTTGTTGTCACCCTACTTGCATTTCCCGTGATAAAAAATTGCGGAGAAAGTGAAAAATGCTCTTATCAATCAACAGCGCCAGGAGAGCTCCAATCAATAGTACAGCCTAGCTTTCTCGCAATTTCTCTCATTACCATTTCGGCAGGGGTGCTGATTCTAAGATTTAGCAGGTGGTTTGAAAGCAGAAAATCAGAAAATGGCACCAAGCACTAAGACCAATCAAAACTCGTCGTTCCACAATGTCGCAAACTCTCTATAAACTCTTGAGGCTCTTTCTGCAAGAACCAGAAAAGTTGTTGCCGGAAACTGAACTCCAAATGTGATCAGCTTTTGCTCTAAACATGATTATTATTTCAGCTTCAAGACCTTTCACTTTAGGGAATTCCAGAATCCTGCGGCACCTAAGAAGCAGTCCTATAAATATTAGATATCCCCAATTCCGTCATTGGCAAAAGTAATGTTTAGCCAGGCAGAAAGAGATTTTTTGAACAGGAATGAAGCCTGCAGAATAGCATCGTGTCATGTCGGAATTCCTCATGTAGTACCAGTATCATACATTTTTGAGCAAGACTCGTTCTTTATTGCAACCGATTATGAAACTAGGAAATACAAAAATATCAAGGATAACAAGACGGCGGCTCTTGTAGTGGATATATACAGCTCTGTTGGCAACAGCGCGGTGTGCGTGCAAGGCACAGCTGAAATCATAGAAAGGGGTCAAGAGTTCGCAAGGCTCTATAAGATATTTCACGATCGCTTTGAGTGGGTCAGACGTGACGCTTGGAGTGAAGGGGAAGCGCCCTTTGTCAAGGTCACGCCGACTAGTAAAGTAAGCTGGGGTTTAGACTGATGTTAATAAGGAAAAGGCTAGAAGAGGGGGCTGGGAAGATATGCAAAGCCCTAGTTCCAATCAAGCATGAATACTATGTTGGTTCAGGAAAAGCAGTAGCAATATGTACATTGTCAAGCATTGGCCTACTGGAGATGATATCTAGATCGTATCTCATGAATAATGTGCTCATAGCAGGCAGGCTTCTCTCTGAGAACAAAGGGATAGATGCAATGATCGCATTCACTATTAAACATCCAGAACTTAAGCGCATACTAATCTGCGGAAAAGAAGTTAAGGGTCACAGAGCAGGACAGGCATTACTGGCACTTGCCAGCAACGGCATGGACTTATCTGGTAGGATAATTGGGGCGGCTTCCCCCAATCCAATCGTCACCTTGCGTGCGCAGGAAGTCGACACATTTAGGCGTCAGGTACAGATCATAGACCTGATAGGGACAGTGGACATAGGTAGGATTGCACAGGTACTAATAGCCTGATGCCTGCCTGTTACGGTTGACGTTGTTCTTCTTCTTGTATTCATTGAGTACATCAGAGGGGCTCATCCCAAGCTCTATCGATGCCTGGACAACGAAATGCCAAATGTCAATAAGTTCTTCTTTTGCGGCCTCTCTATCAAAGGGTGTTGGCTTTTTCCACCACTTCCAGCTTGTCAGCCTTTGGAGTTCTATAGCCTCATGGACTATTGCTGTAGAAAGGACAGACATCCTTCCATCTATAGAAGTAGGGTATCGAGAGAGATCCATCATTGATGTAAGTTCCCTTTGAATTGAGAAAATAGTCTCAAGTGAGTCCATTAAATTTGTACTTGCATTAGTTGCGTAAAAAGGCTTGGTCGCATAATCTTTGTACCTGGCTGGGTGGCTCTCGGTGCAAGCAACAAATATGAATTTCAGCCAAAAATGCGAAGACAACTTTTGTCCATATATTGAAAAGAATCAAAGGTCGTGTTCAGACAAGATAGTAGGAGCAGATGACACTCATCAGACCCATAACTATCATAAGTAATTTGTAAGGATGGATGAACTAAATCTTTTGATTAAAAGTGCGATTTAGCTCCAGATTTTTTCCTTGAATGTCCACTTTTTATTCAACAAGAAGTTTCCCACAGATGCTGCCGCAACTGCCAAGATCAGCGATAGGGGGTAATCCATGTTATAATTTTCGACGAGCACATAAACTAGAAGAAGCTGGATAACGGCGCCAAGCGAGCTAAAACCAATAAACATTCCAAACTGTATTCCAGTCTCTTTTACGCTGAATTTCCTGTCTTCAAATGTCCATAGCTTGTTGAGGAAAAAGTTGGACGTCATCGAAATGAGTACACCAATGAGTGTTGAGTATAGATACCACAGGTTCGGAGCTAATGTGTTAAAAAGTAGCGAGGCGATGTAGTTGACAAGCAATCCAGAAGCACCGACAGTGTAGAACCTTCCTGCCTTTGAGAGAAAGTGAACAGATGTGCGCCCTTCCTTTTGCCTCATAGATTTGCCGTAGCGATACAGATGCATAACATCCCTAAGGTAGCCAACCATGACCCCAGCGTCTAGCTTGCTGGTTCCCATCCTTCTGTTGGTGAAAGTGTAAGGTATCTCTCTAATTCGGGCACCCTTTGTTTTGACCAAAATTTCAAGGAGCATTTTGTAGCCTATTCCGTCGAACTTGATGCCGTGGATGATGTCTCGCCTGAATGCAAAAAACCCTGATACTGGATCCCTTACTTCTATGCCAAGTCCATATTGCGCTATCTTAGTCGCGCCCTTGCTCATAAGTCTACGCCTAAATGGCCAGCCGATTATGGATCCCCCCTTTATGTACCTTGATGCAATTACAATATCGCAATTTGAGTCTTGTAACCCTTCAATTATAGATGGAATTACCTGAGGAGGATGAGAAAAGTCTCCATCCATGACCACCAACAAATCGCCGGTGGCAGACTGTATTCCTGCAATTATCGCAGAGCTGAGACCAAACTTGCCCTCTCGCCGAATAATCTCCACATATAATTTCTTGTTATCGGAAATGTTTTTTGCATGTAGATTAGCAATCTCTGCTGTGCCGTCTGGGGAGTTGTCGTCAACCACTATTATTTCTGCTGCAGTGTATGGAGAAAGCGTTTCAGCTATTGAGTCAAGTATTCTGACTATATTTTGCGATTCGTTGTAAGTTGGAACGACTATTGATAGTTTCGCCTTTCTGGGCTTAACCATCTCCTCCTGCCTTGGAAGATCCACAAGCAAGTTTTTGTGGGCAGGGTTATAAAATATTTGGTTAACTATGCTACATCTTAGTAAGCCAAACATCCAGCATGAGGCTCAAGGTGAAAGAGATACAAAAAATGGCCGACTGTTCGAAATGGATCTTCGAACTAGCTACAGTTTGCAAGCAAATTAGTCCTTGCTCTGCGCATGCACTCGAGTAGGCGCAGCGCTAATATCACAGCATGTCTTCCAAGGCTCAACGGATACCCATTCCGTTGAACTTCGATTGAGTTCTCTATTTTTGGTCTGAAATTCCTTGTGTGGTAATCGCGAAAGGCACTGGTCCTTTGCCTGCTGGTTGCATGAGTACAGCTTGAAATAAGGATTTCGCACTATCAACTATCTCAAGCTTTATCTTCATATGAGAATAGATTGATACAGTGCTGCCCAGGTATTCGCGTTGCTGCCAGGGAACGACTGCCTGTGCAACGTTCCGGCCGCCCTGATCTATCAGAGTTATTGGCGGGGCGGTTCTGATCATGTTAGTGACCACAATAGGACAGCGAAAATTTATCGCCAAGAATGCAAGCTCATGCATATACTTCATTAGTGACCGGTGGCGTTCCGGTCCAGAATATTCTGTGGAGAAGAGCGATGTCAGGCTATCGATAACAACAAGCATGGGTCGAACCTCTAAGATCTTCCTTGTCGCATTCATCTGATCAATTGTTGTAAAGGCTCTTATGTAAGTAATTTTTTCAAGCGCTAATTGAGAACTAGAGATCTCCATTATTCGCTCAGGTCGGAACGTTCCTGAGGTATCAATGAACAAAATGCTGGCAGCGTCTTTTACGCAGTTTGCGCAAAGCGTAAAGCATAGCTGCGACTTGCCAGAACCGCTTTCCCCATATATGTCAGTAATCATGCCTGTACGCACCCCTCCTCCAAGTAGAGCATCTATCGCCTTTGAGCCTGTCGGTATAGTCGCCACCATTTGCATACAGCTGATTATTTTGTTGCATTACCTGCTTATGAATTTGTGTGCAAAGGAACCTTTTTATTCGAGCAACGATTTTTTCAATCGTAAAGTGATTAGCTAGATTGTCTTCTTCGCCGTCATCGCAACAGCAACCAAAACGTCCTCTTTCGACTCTGCAGAGAGCAATTAACAGAAAAGTTGCTGTTAGACTCAAAAGTGAGATAGAGTACAAAGGCAGGATGAACAACGTTGATTCTTATATGAACCTCATACTTACTGATGCAGAGGAGTTCAATGGCTCTGATGTGCTTGCAAACTATGGCAAAGTTGTGATAAGGGGCAACAATGTTCTTTTCATCAAACTGGAAAAAGAATTCTAGCCATGATAAGGTACTGCAGCAGCTGGTGGCAGTTGGCAAATGGCAAAAAGATGGCTATTCTCATCTGAAAGCGTAACTGAGGGCCACCCTGACAAGGTGTGTGACCAAATATCAGACGCAGTTCTTGACGAATTTTTGCGGCAAGACCCTGATTCGCGGGTTGCAGTAGAGTCAATGATAACATCCGGGATCGTGTTTGTCGCAGGTGAAGTGACGTCAAAAGGCAAGGCAAATGTGCAGAAAATTGTCCGTGACACTATCCGATCAATTGGGTATGACAAGCCAGAGTACGGTTTTGATCATGATTCATGTTCAGTCCTTGCTTCGCTTCACGAGCAGAGCCCTGACATATCAATGGGTGTAAGTGCAAACGGAGACAAGGAGCAGGGGGCCGGCGACCAGGGACTGATGTTTGGATTTGCAACTAACGAAACACCAGAACTAATGCCTCTCCCGATCACGATTGCGCATCAGCTGTCAATGACCCTTGCAAAGCTAAGAAAGAAAAAAGAGCTCAGCTGGATTCGGCCAGACGGGAAGTCCCAGGTATCTGTTGTCTATGAAGATGGAGTGCCAAAGCGTATCGACTCTATAGTTATTTCTACACAACACTCACCGGACATCGGTATGAACCAGCTGCGTGAAGAAGTTATTAACAAGGTTATAAAACCAGTCTGCGACAGCTGGATCGACAGCCAGACAAGGTTTTTTGTCAATCCAACCGGCAGGTTTGTAATAGGTGGGCCGCCAGGCGACACAGGTCTTACAGGAAGAAAAATAATTGCTGACACATACGGCGGCATGGGGAGACATGGAGGCGGCGCATTCTCTGGCAAGGACCCTTCAAAGGTAGACCGCTCAGCATGTTATATGGCAAGATATATAGCTAAGAACATAGTGGCTGAAGGGTTGGCAGAAAAGTGCGAAGTGCAAGTTGCGTACGCAATAGGATTGGCAGAACCGATCTCTATCATGGTAGAAACTTTTGGAACAGACAAGATGCCTGAGGAACAGATAGAGGCCATGGTCAGAAAGAACTTTGACATGAGGCCTGCACGAATAATAAAAACACTCGATCTCAAGCGTCCTATATACCAGCAAACTGCGGCATATGGCCACTTTGGAAGGAACAATCCATCCTTTACGTGGGAGAAGACAAACAGACATCTCTTCTGAGCTGATACTAGATTGACATTGAGCTGGAATATTCATGATGATATTTCTAACCGCTCATTCTTGTCCTCTACGTCATTAGTAAGAGACCTATATACTAGTAATGATGGTTTTATCTCCTCTTGTTTTATTTGCGAGATAATATTGCGATAATCAGGAGTACATGAAAGCGAAGGTCTACTTTTGCACAGAGTCTGATAGCATTGACATTGTTCTAAGAACGCAAAAAATTAGTAGACAGGCATTAGATACGATCTATGAGTTAGTTTGGGAATGTGAGTTTAAAAATATTCTAAATGTCGGCAGGATTTGGCTAAAATTTAAGGAGGAAGAAAGACCCTTCGGCATTCCGACAAGACAAAAAAGAAGCCACAGAAAAATATCTCCTGGAGATATTATCCAAATAGCCAACAATTTCTATATCATCGGCCAAGTTGGTGCAAGACAAATAGAACTAATTGATTAAAGCTTTCACAGAGCGACTAAATCAAAGAAAAGAGAATTAAAAGACAGATGTTACTTTCTGTTAGCGCAAAATTGCAATACCTATCAATTGCAATGCCTCATTCTAAATGCTGTAAGGGATATAGATTCATACAAAAGGGACAACTCTCATATATGATTTTACACAATTATGTGTTTATTTAAGTTCCATGGGATAAAATTGAAAAGACTAATTAGTAGTTGCGTGCCAGTACAAGACAGGCAGGCAAAGATTTTATGAGCCAGAATAATAATAACGTTGTATCACTAAAGGTTCTTGAAGCCTATACCCGAGATGTCGGCAGGGGCACTGCAAGAATTGATTATGATACTATGGGTTCCTTGGGAGTAAGCACAGGTGATATTATAGAAATAAAGGGCAAAAGAAGGACAGTTGTGAAATGCTTACCACTTTATCCTTCTGATGAGGGGAAGGGTATTGTCAGGCTAGATGGATTGGTAAGAAACAATGCCGGCATAGGCATAGGAGATGCGATAAATGCAAGGAAGGTGAAGGCTGTCCCGGCGGAGAAAGTTATAATATCGCCACTTGAAGCGATACCACCAATTGATGAGCGTTATCTCGCAGATGCTCTAGAAAGCGTACCCCTGATAAAGGGTGATAACGTTATGGTTCCGTACTTTGGTGGAAGGCTGACATTTCAGATAATAGGGATAACACCACCCACTGCTGTTGATACTGCTGCAATAGTTACCAACAAGACAACATTCACGATAACTGAAAAGGATGAAGCTTTACGAGGGATGCCTCAGGTATCTTACGAGGATATAGGCGGCCTAAGAGACGAAATGCAAAAGGTTAGAGAAATGATTGAGTTGCCCTTAAGACATCCAGAAATATTTGAAAAACTCGGCATAGAAGCCCCGAAAGGTGTACTCCTTTTCGGTCCTCCAGGCACAGGCAAGACATTGTTAGCCAAGGCAGTTGCAAGTGAGAGCAACTCTCACTTTATCAGCATATCAGGACCTGAAATCATGAGCAAATTCTATGGAGAATCAGAGGCGCGCCTGAGAGAGATATTCAAAGAGGCAAGAGAGAAAGCCCCAACCATCATTTTCATCGACGAGATCGACTCTATTGCTCCAAAAAGAGAAGAGGTAATGGGAGAAGTGGAGAGAAGAGTTGTTTCGCAAATGTTATCGCTGATGGATGGACTTGAAGGCAGAGGCAAAGTCATTGTCATTGCTGCAACTAATAGGCAAAATGCACTTGATCCTGCTCTGAGAAGACCTGGGAGATTCGATAGAGAAATTGAAATTAAAGTTCCAGACAAGAATGGACGTTTAGAGATTCTTCAGATTCATAGTCGTAATATGCCCCTTGATACAGACGTAGACCAGAAGAAAATAGCCGCAGTTACGCATGGTTTTGTCGGCGCAGATTTGGAATATCTTTGTAAAGAAGCAGCCATGAAGTGTCTTCGGAGATTATTGCCAGACCTCAATCTAGAAGATGAGAAATTGCCCCCGGAAACGCTCGACAAGCTGATTATAACTCAAAATGATTTTAATCAGGCAATAAAGGACGTCATGCCTTCCGCCATGAGAGAGGTCTTTTTGGAATCTCCTGACGTAAAATGGGAAGATATTGGAGGGCTGGAAGGAGTAAAAAGAGAATTACAGGAAGCAGTCGAGTGGCCACTCCGATACCCTGACCTATATGCAAAGATAGGTCACACAGTTCCAAAAGGTATCTTGCTGCACGGACCGTCAGGAACTGGCAAGACTATGCTGGCAAAGGCTGTGGCGACAGAATCTGAAGCAAATTTCATTTCAGTAAAGGGACCTGAACTTTTGAGCAAGTGGGTAGGCGAATCTGAACGCGGCATTCGTGAGATCTTTCGGAGAGCAAGGCAGGCTGCTCCTTGTGTCATCTTCTTTGATGAGATCGATTCAATTGCGATGGCAAGAGGAGGAGGGATGGGAGGCGAAATGGGTGGTGGCAGTGTAGGAACGAATGATAGAGTAATATCGCAGATCCTGACTGAGCTAGATGGCATTAGCGAATTGCATGGAGTCGTTGTGCTTGCAGCTACCAACAGGCCAGATATGATTGATACCGCCTTACTGAGGCCTGGAAGGTTTGATAGAATAGTATTTGTACCAAACCCTGACAGAAGAACAAGGAAGAGAATACTCGAAATTTATGCTACAGATAAGCCGATAGGACCAGATGTCGATCTGGAGAAAATAGCAGATATAACAGATGGTTTTAGTGGAGCTGACGTCACTGCCATAGTAAATACTGCTGTGTCCCTTGTTCTACATGAATATCTGGCTAGATACCCGACGCCAGAAGAAGCAGCAAAGCATGCCTCAGAAGCACATGTGTTGATGCGTCACTTTGAAGAGGCTGTCAAGAAGATAAGGACTCAAAGAGAGAGGAAGCCTGAAGAAACGAGAGCACTCTCATACTATCGATAGTAATGAACGAAAAAAAAGAGGTCTCATCACTGCTCTCGCCCCATCACTCTTGTACTGATACGGGGCTAAATAGGGCTACATCATTATATTTTCTAGAGTTGTAAGCAATCCGTATTAAGTCAACCCGATCGAGAAGAAAAAATTTCTAGATGTTCAGCTGCTCTGCCTGCAACTAAAATACCAATGCACATTCGCATGTTGTTTGATGTCATGAGATGGATTGCAAATGCAAGAACAAAGAGCAAGTTTGCATCACAGCCATTAGGCACTTTCAGCGTATTGCGTGGCTTTTATGACGTTGGTCGGTTATATAACTGTGTTAATTATCGCAGCATTTGCCGGTCTTACACAATCTTCACTGAATAGAAAAAAGTAAAGGTCGAACTCACCCTCACGGATCTGCCTAACACTATGGATGCGATGTTCTATTTGTTCATTCTGAGCACATCTACTTGGCCACTGTGTAGCCAATCCTTCAGCTCATCATGCGTTGGCTTGGCGTCGTGCTTGCCTGCCAAATGAAGATGCAGAAGAACATAGTTAATT
>Ga0075428_100010002_pt1 | contig 10537 bp, 7 predicted proteins | sample RhiMetdeltSRZDD2_FD_75291 | JGI IMG/M metagenome (GOLD analysis project Ga0075428, IMG submission 75291) | Populus rhizosphere microbial communities from Tennessee, USA - Rhizosphere MetaG P. deltoides SRZDD2 | ecosystem: Host-associated > Plants > Roots > Rhizosphere > Soil | place: USA... | reverse complement strand
GACAAGAGGCAACGCATGCGCACCTCGACAACTCGAGTGGAAGACAACACTTCAGGCGACTCGACTAGAGAACGATCAGGCATCACGCCGGTTCGCAGACGGCGAAGACTGGTGATCCGCATCCTGCTGTTGATCGTTATCCTGTTGATAGCTTATACAGCGTTTGATCTGCTTGCGCCGCGCTCTTCAAAAATGCGGAGCTTTGATCCGAACGAGGTCGCGCGCCTGGAAACTGCGATGTGGAGATCATATTACGACAAGCAACAACTCCGGCTATACAATCAGATGACCGAGACGCTTCGAAGTCAATACAATCTCCCATTCATAAGATCAAACACGGTCGCGTATCAGGCTGCCAGAGCCGCTTTTGTGTTCAAGGACGGACACAATAGAGAAGAGTATGAAAAAGCGCTTCCTTACCTGATCAACTTTTACACCTCGATTCGCAAGGTCAGCGACATCCCGTTTGACATCGACCGCGCCGCCCGCCTCGAGCTCGAATGGTGGATCATTCACCGCGAGCGAGACAAACACGCGCCCGGTGATCTGGCGAGCGCCCTCGCAGCGTTGTCATCCGAGCTTTATCAAATGCCAGCCGAGCGATTTGTGGAGCACGCCCGGTTTCGAGCAGAAGCGATGACCATTCGAGACAAGCGGGCTGAAGCAGGCGGAGTAACAGAAGCGGACTGGGCGAGAATAGATCAGCTCTTGCACGCTTCCTGGCAATCGTTGTTCAGCGTTGTAAACGGTTAAACCTGGAGTACGCCTCCGAGCCCAGCAGCAAATGCAGGTTCAACCACTGGCGCTGCGAATTGCCTCGATAACTTCGTCGTCACCAGGTCGAAAGAACGGAACAATCGACTTGCGATGGCGAATCACACCTTTTGGATCGATAACGATCACCGCACGCTGCGAGCCTCCAAAAAGCGACCTTACATTGTAAAGCCGGGTTACGGCTCCGTTCTCATCCGCGAGCAGCCGCTGAGGCAAGCCGTGATGTTCGGCAAAATGTTTATGTGAATCGACGCTGGCCACCGATAGGGCGACGACCTCCGCGCCCGTGGCCTGATAGTCGACCCAACGATCTCGCATGCTGCACATCTGCTTTGTGCAGACCGGCGTTTCGTCTCGTGGATAAAACACAAGCGCGACTACCTTGCCACGGTGATCCGACAAACGCCAGGTCCGACCGTTATTGTCTTTGAGTTCGAAGTCCGGGGCCGTTCGCCCAATCTCGACGCCAGTCTCGGGTTGTAATGTTGATGCGCTCATTTGTTTTCCTGCCTTTCAATAGCTTCCCAATCGTTCTTCCACCGACACAGGGTCGGTGGAGCGTGACTTACCAGCCAGTCACTTGCCGATTGCGCCGTGCTTGCGAAGGATCTCAATGGTGCGATCGATCGGCAAGGCTTCGACCGTGCGCCCGCGACCCGTCGTGGTCGTAGCTCGAAAGAGCGAATTGTACACTGCTTCTTCAGTCGCTTCGATCACCGCCAGAAACAGCGGGGACATAGAATCGTTAGAGGCCAGCCTGGACTCTCGTGGAGCATACAGGCTCTCGCTTGCAGACCTCGCGCGAATTCTCGTTTCCGGCGCTGTTGAGAAGGCGATCGCATAATCACCGCTACCGTTGCTCGCAGCCGAGCCGGTTCGAGCCAGACCCATCATAGACCGAGCCGCCATTCTTCTTAGATTTCGAGAGTCAACCGGCGCGTCCGTAGCTATCACGATGATAACCGAACCGTCGGCAGCATCAGCGCCATCGTTTCCACCGGTTGATGACCTGGTCTCTCGTGTCCGCTCTAGTTCCTGCTTCAAGTAGTATCGGCCCAACGCCTGCCCTACCGGCGCTCCCGCGATTGTCAGCACGCCGCCGAAGTTGGTTTGCACCAGAACGCCCACAGTATAACCGCCCAACGAAGCGGGCAGCTTTCGCGACGAGGTCCCAATTCCTCCCTTGAACCCAAAGGCCACCGTACCGGTACCGGCGCCCACCGCTCCCTCGTCAACCGCCTCGCCTTTAGCTGTCTTGATCGCGTTCAGCACATCATCGCGAGTGACGTGACGTCCTCGAATATCATTCAGCGCCCCGTCGTTTGTCTCTCCGACAAGCGGGTTGATGGACTGAACATCTTCGTTACCCGGAAGCGCAAGCACATAATCCAATACAGCGTCGGCCGCGCGGGGCACGCTGAGCGTTGAGGTGAGCACGATGGGAGTTTCGATTTCTCCCAGTTCATTCACCTGGGTCGACCCGGCGAGTTTACCGAATGCGTTGCCGATGAACACCGCCCCCGGAACCTTTTCGCGAAACAGATTCCCGCCATGCGGAAGAATCGCTGTTACGCCGGTGCGGATGTTGTCCGCCCGTTTGATTGTAGTGTGACCAACCCGAACCCCGGCTACGTCGGTGATCGCATTAAGCGGTCCGGGCGGAAGGACTCCGATCGTCAGCCCGATGTCCCGCGCTCGCGGTCGTTCGTTTCTTTGCATGGCGAGTCCCAGACAACAAACACTCAGGATAACTCCAAACGCGGCCCGACAAACTTCAGATTGTCGCAGTTTGCGGCACAGTTTGTCGGATATCGATCCGGCCACGAACTGAAGTTTGTCTGACAACCACTCGGCGACAAACTGAAGTTTGTCGGACATCAAAGCTACCTCCAAAGATTACTAGTGATTTATGCGTACTCATCATTTATCATCTCAGGGCTGTCACTTCAACGAGGTCCTGGCGTTGGCGGTTACGTCATCACGAGGATCGAGCGCAGCCCCGCCCTCCAACTCACGAAATATACGGTCGATTAATAACATTTATACAAGCCGACAGAGCGTATCCGAAAGGACGCCGGCTCAGGGTTTGCGGGAGGCAGGCAGGATGCTCCAATTCACGTTCGATGAGGTAACCCAGACCGCACTAATTCACGAAGGGTTGCTGACACCGGATCAGCTTTCAAAAGCGCGGGATCTCGCGCATAAACTTGGAGGCCAAACAACTATCGGCGACGTCCTGCTGGACATGAATCTGATAAGCAGGCAGCGTCTCGACGAGTTTGTTCGACGTCATCGCAACCGGCTCAGCCTCAGCGATATTCTAATCAGCCGGCACCTGGTCACCGACAACGATGTGAGGGCGGCCCGGGAAATCCAGCGGAAGTCCGCTCCAAGATCGAAGCGCATCGGCGAGACCCTTGTGGAAATGGGGCTGATCGAAGAGCGCCACGTCGTCGAGGCTCTTTCACACAAGTTTCACCTTCCGCTCCTTGATCCCGATATTACAGAAATTGACTTCGAGCTTGTTCGAAAGGTGTCGCTCAAGTACCTTCGCCGCCAGGTGGCGCTGCCGATCAAACTGGACGCCGGTGAACTGCACCTGCTTGTCGCCGATCCAACGATGACCCACTTCATCGAAGAGATCGAGAGACTATTCACATGCAGGGTAAAACTGGCGTTGGCGACGAGCGCCACCATCAGTCAAAAACTCGATCTCGTCGATGCGCTGCTTCAAAGTAAAGACGCGGGAATCTCCGACTACCAGAAGGTCAAGTATCACACCCTTGAGGCGCAGGCCTCGCAAACCGGCGAAGACCGGGTCATTCAAATGGTCGATCAGTTGATAAAATCGGCCATCGAAGAAGGCGCGTCGGACGTTCATCTGGAGCCAATGGCCAACAAGCTCCGCGTTCGTTACCGCATCGACGGAGTGCTCGTTCACAAGGTGGACTTCCCCAGGGATTACATCCCGCGGATTATCTCGCGAATAAAGATCCTGGCGGATGCGGATGTTGCTGAGCGCCGCAAGCACCAGGACGGCCGCATCTTTGTAAAAACCGACAAGCAGGAAATCGACATCCGAGCCTCGTTTTACGCGACGGTGTTTGGTGAGAACGTCGTCCTCAGGATCTTGAATAAAGCCTCGCTGATCAGCCTTCAAGAGCTGGGATTTGCTCCAAATATCCTGCGTCTGTTTAGCGAGGATGTACTGGCGGCGCCATCGGGAATTACGTTGATCACCGGGCCCACCGGATCAGGAAAGACTACCACGCTCTATAGCTCAATCGACTTCTGTAATGATCCGACGGTCAAGATCATCACCTGCGAGGATCCCGTCGAATACGTCATCGATGGCATCTCGCAATGCTCGATCAACGAGAAAATCGGGCTGGGTTTCAACGAAACGCTCAAATCGATAGTGCGACAGGACCCGGACATCATCGTTATAGGCGAGATTCGCGACAGATTTTCAGCCGACATAGCAGTCCAATCCGCTCTTACCGGTCACAAGGTATTTGCGACATTTCATACCGAGGACTCGGTGGGCGCGCTGGTGCGCCTGATCAACATGGAGATCGAGACATCGCTGATTGCTTCGACGATCGGAGCGGTCCTGGCTCAGCGGCTCGTCCGCAAAGTGTGTTCAAGCTGCAAGGTGACCTACGCCCCGGAAGACCGGGTACTGCGCCGATTCGGATTAAAGCGTGACGAGTTGAGTGCCTTTACGATGTGGCGAGGCAAGGGATGCTCGTCGTGCAACTTCACCGGATATCGCGGCCGTCTCGGCATATACGAGCTACTGGTTCCAAACGCAGAGATCCGTGATGCCATTCTCCAGAAGCGGACGATGCAAGAAATCAGGCAAATGAGCCTCGAATCGGCAAGCCTGTGCACAATGCAAGAGGACGGAATGGTGAAGGCGCTTCGAGGGGCGACGACCCTCGAAGAAGTTCTTGAGAACGCGCCACGCGTATTTCATCAGAGGGCGCTCGAAGCTTTGCTTGGCATTGTCGGCTGAGAGAGTTACTCACTACCCAATCAAGAGAACTATGGCGCTGAATGTGCCGCTGCTGCTAGACTCCACTTCTTTCTTAAGTAATCTCTTCCGAGTTCTCCCCGGCGAATTCTCCGTCTCTACCAGCATAGGAGGTGAGTTCGCAGATCTTACACCAGCGTCAGGTATCCCAACGGAGATAAAAATGAAACGACTAGTTGAATTCACTCTGGAAGATGCGAGCACCGTTCTAGTGGAGTCCGAAGAGCCAGACTCTAGAGGCGGGCCGGTGGTTCGGGGCGGCGGTCCTATAGATGTGGTCGAGAAGGCCGGGATGGGCTTTGAGGCGGCTATCGGAAAGATTAAGCCTGTTGCCGCGGCTTTCATCGCCAAGATGCGCGATCTCAGCGACGCACCGGAACAGGTCGGCATAGAGTTCGGGATCAAATTGGGGGCGAAGGCGGGCGCCTTTATCGCGTCTGCCGATGCGGAAGCCACATTCAAAGTGACGCTGACCTGGAAGCGCGAGCACCTGTAAGAGTTATCCCCTGGAGCGCCGCTTTGAAAGCCCGCGAAAGTAGCTCCACGCCAATGGACGTGGAAGGAGGCTCCCGTGGCTGACATCACTTATCAGAACTTTGATCTGCTGATCGAGCGCGTGACCGGAGGTTATCGCGCCAAAGTAAACTCACCGGAAGGCGAGGCCGCCAATGACTTTCGAATGCCTTTCACCGATGAGGAACTTGTCGGGTTTATCGAGCGGGTAAGCCAACCGTGGCGCAGCACCCGCGCGGTTGACTCGCCGGAACTGGATGCGATCAAGGATTTTGGCGGCAGACTCTTCACCGCGGTATTCGACAAGCCGGTGTACACCTGCTTTAGCAACAGCCTTGCAACGGCTTCTCGGTTGCGCATTCGACTGAGATTGAAGGACGTCCCGGAACTGGCATACCTCCCTTGGGAGTATCTTTACGACTCCTTTGTTGGGAGCTTTCTCGCCTTATCCTCAGATACGCCTATCGTGCGCTACATGGAGATGCCAAGACGTATCCAGGCTCTGGGAGTCAAGCCGCCGCTGCGGGTTCTGGTTATGATTTCGAGCCCGACCGATGAAGCAAAGCTTGACGTGGAAGCCGAATGGAGCAAGCTGACGGAAGCGGTGGACAAGTTGACGCGAAAGAAATCCGTCGTGCTGGAGCGCTTAGAAAACGCGACACTGTTAGCCCTTCGACATCGTTTGCGAGAGAGAGATGTTCACATCTTTCACTTCATCGGCCACGGCAAGTTCGATCCGGAGGCCCGGGATGGAATCCTGATGATGGAGGATGAAGAAGGCAAGGGTTACCCGGTGAGCGGCCAGCTTTTGGGAATGCACCTTCACGAACACCGGCCTCTGCGGTTGGCCGTCCTCAATGCTTGCGAGGGAGCGCGTGCGTCGCTCACCGATGCTTTCGGCGGCATAGCCCAGAGTCTCGTTCAGCAAGGGATTCCAGCGGTGCTGGCCATGCAGTTCAAGATCACCGATCAGGCGGCGATCACATTCGCCAGTGAGTTCTATGGGTCGATGGCTGATTACTACCCCGTGGACGCGGCGCTGGCACAGGCGCGACTTGCAATACGCGGCGAGGACAACCATCTGGAGTGGGCGACGCCGGCCCTCTATATGCGCTCCACTGATGGGCGGATATTCGACAGCGGTGAATCTACGGCGCCGGGTACGGCCAGTGCGGGCGGCGCGACTGGCGTATCATCTTCACACTCGGGTGCATTGCCAGATCAATTGGAAGTACACTACGCCACAGTTCTCAAAGCGATAGCCCAGGGCGCGGTCGTGCCTTTCCTCGGAGCGGATGCCAGTCAATGCGGTCGTATCGAGAACTCGGACTGGCGTGAGGGAGGATATCTGCCGAGCGCTGAAGAGCTCGCCGCCTACGTTGTCGAGCAATTTGCGCTTCCCGGCGGCAGCGCTGGCGACCTCGTGCGCAACGCTCAGCTCGCCACGATAAAAGCAAACGCAGCGCGGCTTTATGCAGTGTTGCATTCGGTCTTTGAAAGCAACTGCCCGCCGACTTCGCTGCATACGTTTTTGGCTACCCTTCCGGCGTTATTGCGAGAGAAAGGTCACCCCGCCCGCTATCAGCTCATCGTGACGACCAACTTTGATGACATGTTGGAGCGCGCTTATCGAGATGCAGGCGTGCCTTACGATGTTGTCTCCTATGAGGCCGAGGGCGAGCAACGAGGCAAGTTCTGGCATTGGAAAAGCGATGGCGACGTATCGTTGATTGAGTTGCCGAATCAGTATCAGGCATTCTCTCTCGAGCAACGCGCGGTAATTCTGAAGGTGCACGGCGCGTTTGTTCGCACGGACCCGGACCGTGACAGTTATGTGATAACCGAAGATCACTTCCTTGACTATTTGACGCGCACGGATATCTCGAGTCTTTTGCCAGTGGAACTGGCGAAAATACTCCGCAAGAGTCATTTCCTGTTCCTGGGATCGAGGCTGCCTGAGTGGAACCTTCGTGTCATTTTTCATCGAATCTGGCGCGAGCAGCGGCTCACCTATAACTCGTGGGCGATTCCGTTCAATTTAACCCAGGCAAATCAGCAGTTCTGGCTTAACCGAAACGTGGATGTTATCAAGGTGAATCTGTCCGACTATGTTGAGCAGTTGGCAGAGCGGATTAAGCGAAGTCCGCGTGTAGGAGAAGGATCGTGAGCGAAGGTGCCTTTGCTACGACACCCTACAAGGGTCTTATGCCTTACTCCGAAGAAGACGCGCCCTTTTTCTTCGGGCGCGATGCGGAGAGGGAAATCATCATCGCCAATCTCATGGCGTCGCGCCTGACGCTGTTTTATGGCCCAAGCGGCGTTGGCAAAAGCTCGGTCCTTCGAGCAGGCGTCGCGCACCACCTCCGGCGCCTTGCCCGCGAAAACCTCGATGAAACAGGCTCTCCCGGCTTGGCCGTCGTGGTGTTTAATTCCTGGCGCGACGATCCGGTCGCCGCATTGGAGGCACGCACTCGCGACTCTGCTTTGCTATCGCTCAACGGCCAGACGGTCGAGCCGGTACCGGCATCGCGCTCTCTGTCGGAGACCTTCAGAGCGTGGAGCGAACGCCTGGGTGGCGAGTTGCTGATCATCTTAGACCAGTTCGAAGAGTACTTTCTGTATCACGGACAGGAAGATGGAGCGGAAAGCTTCGCGATACAATTCCCCCGCATCGTAAACTCGCCGGATTTAAGCGTCAACTTTTTGATCTCGATTCGCGATGATGGTCTCGCGAAGCTCGACCGCTTCCAGGGACGAATCCCTACGCTGTTCGATAACCGTTTGGGCATCGCTCACCTTGATCGAGGCGCGGCACGAGATGCAATCACGCAACCGATCGAGCAGTTCAACAGGCTCTACGCAGCGGGAAGGCAACGCGTCAGCATCGAGCCCGGATTGGTTGAGGCGGTGCTTGATCAAGTGAAGACCGGCGCCGTGACGGTAGGAGAGGCAGGACGTGGAGTGATCAAAGGGCACGCCCTTGAGGCCCAGATCGAGACGCCTTATCTCCAGCTTGTGATGAACCGGCTCTGGGACGAAGAGGTTCGCACAGGTTCACACGCGCTTCGATTGAAGACATTGGAGACACTGGGTGGGGCGCAGCGGATCGTACGGACTCATTTGGACGCGGCGATGAAAACGTTAACACGCAGCGAACAGGACGTCTCGGCGCACGTCTTTCACTACCTGGTGACGCCGTCGGGGGCGAAGATCGCGCATACCATTCCCGATTTGGCCAGCTACTCCGAGTTGGCACAGGAGAAACTTCTGCCGGTGATGGAGAGACTATCCAGCGCGAACGTGCGCATTCTAAGGGGCGTCGCTCCGCCTCCCGATCGGTCTGACGCGCCGAGATATGAAATCTTTCACGATGTGCTAGCGGCCGCGATTCTCGATTGGCGACAGCGCTACAAAGACAAAAAACGGGAGACGCGTATCAGGATCGGTGTTGCGGCACTCTTTTTGATGATGGTTGCGGCGCTAGTCTTCGTAGCCATAGGCAAGATCAGGGAGAACACTCTCGCAAAGATAACCAGAACGCAAGAAGGGGAAATCGCGAAGGCGGAAGAGGAAATCGCGAAGGCCAAAGAGAGAGCACATTTAGAAGACCTAGCTTTGATATATAAGGATCAACCGCAATTTGAAAAGCCGCTCGCTGCGCTGGTGAGTCTCACGAGTGCGGAAGCTGATGCCAGGGCGCAGGCACTGGAGAATCTCAAACAGCTTGCGAGTAACGGACAAATCCCAGCCGATCTATTGCCGGTTGTATTTAAGACCGTTGAAGCAAATGAACCTTCGAAAGCAGCAGAAACGCGAAAAGTCATTGAAGCAGGAGTGTCTGCACACTCCGATGTTCCAGTCCCGAGTTCGAAGCTGCGCGGCCGCGTCTACATTCACATCCGAGATGATCAGCCGCAGCAACGCGACAAAGCTCAGCAAGTAAAACGGATATTAGAAGTCAAAGGACTGGTGGTTCCGGGCATTCAGCGAGTGTCCAATGGGCCGTTTAGCAATGAGTTGAGATTCTTCCGAAGCGATGAGGATGTCGAAGCCAAGGACATCATTGGTTACTTGAGGGAACTAAACATCGGAAACACCGAAGCGAGGTACATCAAGGGCTACGATAACTCGGCAATCATCAGGCCTCGTCACTATGAGCTATGGTTTGGGGCGCCAAAGAGAGAGACCCCCCCGCAGGGCGATAAGGAGCACGTTTCGATGCGCTTCGAAGTGGTCGACGGCCAAACCAAGAAATCAATTGCGGGCGCGGAACTATATGTCAAGTCAATCGAAAAGGGTATCTTTGATTCTAAGGTAAGAACTGACGTCAATGGCGTCGTCACTCTGAACAACATCCCGCGCACCCGAGTGTCGATCGCGGTGACGGCAAAGGGATTCTACAATGGTGAAGTCAAGGGCGACATAGCCACTCTCGGCAGGGATTATGTTCCGAACCCATCCGCCCAAGTCCAGCCGGGACGCCGCGTCTTCAAGTATGAACTAGTAAGACGACCGAGTGCTCGTTGAAACGCTCGCGAGTGCTCTAAACCGTCATCGAACCAAATGCAGTTGCGAGCTCGCCCTATTCCCCCAGGCGGCGCCAATGTCGTTGCGGTCGTCCAGCTAAACAAGTCACCCGATTTTAGTTATCCTTGACGTACCGATACAACCGACCGACGTTGGAGGCGTGATGAATTTCGGGTTGGAAGGCAGAGTGGCTATCGTCACCGCGGCATCGCGCGGGTTGGGTAAGGCTACGGCGATGGAACTCGCCGCGGAAGGGGCTCGCGTTGCGATGAATGCTCGCAACGAAGAACAGTTGCAAGACACGGCTGCTGAGATTAGATCCGCGACCGGGGCTCAGGTCCTTGCGGTCGCCGGGGACGTCACCAACGACGCTGACGTCAATCGCCTGATCTCCGAAGCAAAGAACCGGTTTGGTAGTATCGATATCCTTGTAGCCAACGCCGGTGGGCCGCCTGCGGGGTTCTTCGATGACTTTGACGCTCAGCACTTTCGCGATGCAGTCGAGCTAAACCTGATCAGCACGATCAATCTCTGCCGGGTGGCCGTCCCTCATATGAGAGAGCGCCGGTGGGGCCGGATCATCGCCATTACCTCGATCGCAGCAAAGCAACCAGTCGAAAACCTGATTCTCTCCAATACTGCTCGCGCCGGCGTGTTGGGATTCCTCAAGAGCCTGTCTCAACAGAT
>Ga0075428_100010000_pt1 | contig 10538 bp, 13 predicted proteins | sample RhiMetdeltSRZDD2_FD_75291 | JGI IMG/M metagenome (GOLD analysis project Ga0075428, IMG submission 75291) | Populus rhizosphere microbial communities from Tennessee, USA - Rhizosphere MetaG P. deltoides SRZDD2 | ecosystem: Host-associated > Plants > Roots > Rhizosphere > Soil | place: USA... | reverse complement strand
CATGTACGATGGCAGCCTGTTATTGTGCCCTGCATGCTTAGAGAGCTTGACCGTCGCAGGAGGACTTTGAATAACGATAATGATGCGGCGGTGTAATAACTACAAACAGAAAAACTAAATCCTTGGAGGTTCGATTAAGAGCAGTTGTCAGGAGCATCATCTTCTTCTGATGAAGAAGAAGAAAAAGACTATGAAGAAGAATCATCAGAACAAGATGAAGAACAAGAAGAAGCAGGAGGAGACAACAGCGAACAGGATAACAATAATTAATTAGTTGCCTAAGTAAATTACTGCGAGACTGCTTTAGACATCATCCTTCAAGGAATACTCTTATAAACAAACCAATGGCAAGATCTTTTAGCGATCTGAGTTGAGCGAAGGACAAGAGGAAATTCTATCTGCAATGGAACAGTTTGAAAAAATGCATGAAAAGTATCTGCCAAAGGTTGACCGTAGATTGGTAATCGATCTGTTTATTCGGCTGCGAGAAAATCCAAAAGCCAAGCCAATCTATACCATTGAAACTTTCACAGAAAAAGGAATCAACACTGAAGAGATTAGAAATGAAATAATACGAATGACTGAAATGGCTCCTCAATTCTTTGATAAGGGGACTCACATAGTTGTGAATCATCAACTGGATTATGATTTGCTGAAGTACATCAATGATCATCCAAAGGTCATAGAGATTAGAGGAACATACATGGGAAGCATGGCATCGATAGGTGCTTCGCTTGAATCGTCTGCAGACGCTCGCAGAGGCGAAGAATACTAAAAGTAGTAATTACAACCCTATTTGACAGAATCAAAGCAGAAGTTTGCAGAAGTTACTTCGGGGAGCAGTTGGACGCGCTATTAGCTTAACCCCACGTGAGGTTGTTGGCATGAAACTGCTTTCGCAGCTAAGTTTTAGTATCCATTCTGGCCATTTGAAGAATTTTGAGACAATCATAGCACGAGTATTAAACGAGTTGATCCATCGCTGATCTGGATCTGCTTCTAGTGGACGTCTGAAGCCACTTAAAAAGCCCTCCACTACGTCTTGCGATGTCATATCATCCTTGAATGATTATTTATGTCCTAGGTATCTTGAGAGGTGTACCAAGGTCGTGACGTAAGCGCACTTTGTGTTAAGTGCAATATTTTTTTGGTTATAGGAATCAATGATAGAATCTGCAACTAAGATCTTGTCATCGTCCCTTGGCAATTCCAATAACAAGCGCTGGTGGTTTGGTGGCAATTTACTTCCAATACTGCATGCTAACTTGATTCTATTGTCGACTGATGGATCATTAGAAAAAGATTCAACTGGTTGTCCTATTATCTTCTTTTTTCTTTTTCCGTTGGTTGACTGTTCTTGCTGGTATTGTACATACTTATGCTTTTTTGATTCAGAGCTGTTCCACTCTATAGACATTATTAGTTGGAACATCAATTACACTTGGAATGTTATATTATTTGCACATTGAATGATATCCGTGTATATATTATATATCATGTTGAGCCAATCGCGATATGCCAAGAAAATCATCTTCTTCTTCTACTATCAGAAGTAGGAGCACAACAAGAAGAGGAAAGCGCACAATTCGCAGGCGAACTACCAACAGCACTACAAGGGGCAAGTGGAGTAGCAGGCGAGGCACCAACAACAACAGCAGCAGCGGCGGCGGTAGTAGTAGCAGCAGCAGCAGCAGCAGCTCAGCTCTATCTGCAAGGACAAGAAAAGCGATTGACACACTCCCGTCTCACGCGCAGAAAATATACAGTAAGGCTCACAAAAATGCTCTCAAACAGTATGCAAGCCCTTCAAAGAGACGAGGAGGTAAGGGTCAGAGCAAAGAGCAGGTTGCTCACAGGGTCGCGTGGTCTGCTGTAAAAAAAGAATACAAGAAAAAAGGTTACAAGTGGGTGCCAAAAAAAGATTAGTAGTCTGGCTTGTAGTTTATTAGTCCTCCGGCCTCGACGATTTTTGCTATAAGCTCAGGAAATGGCTTCATCAAGTAGTGGTCATTATTTGTGATGTTAGTTATCTCGTTCTTCGCTATGTCTATTTCTAATTCATCTCCATCAGATATTTTCTTGACTGTTGATTCGTTGATCTCTAATGGAAGCAGGTAGCCTCCATCCACTGCGTTTCTGTAGAATATTCTTGCAAAGCTTTGTGCGAGGATTGCCTTGATCCCTGTCTGTGAAAGGGCTATTGGCGCGTGTTCGCGGCTAGAGCCACAACCAAAGTTATTGCCGGCCACTAGAAAATCACCCTGCGATACTTTCTTAGGAAAGCTAGGGTCAATTCCCTCCATTGCGTGTTTTGCAAGCTCTTTGTGGTCGTGTATCTTCAAGTAAGGGCCAGGAATAATCACATCTGTGTCAATGTTGTCGATGTCGTACTTGTGAACTTTGCCTCTTATGCTATTACCGTTGCTCTTGTTGCTCAATTTCTTACATCCCTGGGATCTGTTATTCTTCCCGTTACTGCTGAAGCTGCGACAACTATTGGCGATGCAAGATACGTCTTTGACTCAACATGGCCCATTCTACCAGGAAAATTCCGATTAGTAGTGCTGATGCACACCTCCTCCTTTCCAAGCACTCCCATATGAGCTCCACAGCAGGCGCCGCAGGTAGGTGGGCCCACAACCGCACCTGCCTGCATAAAGATGTTGATTAGTCCCTCTTTTAATGCCTTCATGTAGATTGACTGTGCCGCAGGCAGCACCTGTGTTCTTATCTTGACCTTCCTGTCCTTCAGGATTTCGGCTGCTGCACGAAGGTCTTCCAGTTTGGCACCAGTACATGAGCCTATGTATGCCTTATTAAGCTCCGTTCCCTGCAGATCCCTGGCAGCAGAGATATTCCCAGGTGAGAATGGCTTTGCAACAGTAGGTTCAAGCTTTCCTATTTCATATGTGAATACTTCAGTGTAGTGCGCGTCTGGATCCCCGTGCATTGGAGAATATTTTGTGTGTGTTCTTTCGCGCAAGTACGCATAAGTTGTTTCATCTGGCTCAATTATACCGTTCTTTGCTCCTGCTTCTGTAGTCATGTTGGTAAGTGTCAGCCGCTCTTCCATCGGAAGGTGCTTCATTATACTGCCAGCAAACTGCATGGCCTTATAGTTGGCACCATCAGTCCCAATGTCGCCAATTATCTTTAATATTATGTCCTTTGCCATGATATGGTCCGGCTTGATGCCGTCGATTTTGAAGAGCATTGTCTCTGGCACCTTGAACCAGATCTGGCCGTTCATAAGTACATATGCTATATCGGTGTGCCCCAAACCGGCAGCGAATGCACCTATGGCGCCAGTGGTGTTTGTATGCGAGTCACCTCCAACATAAACTTCGCCAGGAAGCACCAAGGCCTCTTCATGTGAAAGTGTATGGCAGATCCCATACTGACCAAGACCGTACTTGAAATGTTTAGTGATTCCGTACTGTTTGGTAAAATTGGAAAGATTGCTGATGTTCTCTGCAGAGATTCTGTCAGCGGAAGGAACAAAATGATCTTCTGCGACCCATACCCTGTCAGGATCCCAGATTTGTTTAAGCTTTAACCCTTTCTTCTTTTCCCATTCGCTAAATACCTTAATCACACCTGGTCCCGAAACATCATGTAACATGACCTTGTCCACCTTGGCAAACATAACGTCGCCAGGTGACAATTTTTGCTTGCCTGAGGCACGGGCAAGTATCTTCTCCGTAATTGTCATTCCTACCAAAACAATTCACGCAATGTATGTATGAGATTTTGCCTGCATGATGAATTAAAACCTTTGGAGCGTGAAAACATAAAGCACAAAAGACAGAGAGAGAGCACTTCTAATGAGATATACTGTTTGGCCATCGAAGTTCTGCCATTATCTATTAAAACCCAGAGAAGGAGATTTGACTTGTTTGGGAGTCTCCAAGGATTTGGCTACAAGTACAATGATATTTTAGTCATCTCAAGCAAGTTTGTGGCAATGAGCGAAGGCTCTATAGTCAAACTCAGCAACGTAAAGGTAAGAAAAAAGGCAAAAGAACTGGCGGCGAAAAATCACATGGATGCCAGGCTTGCTGAGCTTGTACTTAGAGAGTCTGAATATGTAATGAGAGGAGTGCCGGGCTTTTTGCTTGCAATTCGGGATGGCACCATAGCGCCAAACGCTGGAATCGACAAATCAAATGTTCCAAGAGGCTATGCCATACTTTATCCACGCAACCCTTTTGAGACTGCAGAGAAGTTGAAACTCAAGTTTCTTACTGAGCTTGGAGTAAGAGTGGGCGTCGTGATAGCAGATAGCCGGCTTATGCCAACTCGTATAGGCACAACAGGAGTTGCAATAGCGTGTGCCGGCTTTGAGCCAGTTGAGGACCAGAGGGGCAGGCGCGACCTGTTTGGTAATGTCTTAAGAGTAACGTTTAAGGCGGTTGCGGATGGACTTGCCACTATGGGTGTGGCAGTTATGGGCGAGAGCGATGAATCTACGCCTGCTGCCGTAGTGAGGGGGGCAAATGTGGTTTGGTCAGATAAGAAATTCTCATGGAAAGACATGGCCGTTGAGCCATCTCAGGACATTTACCTGCGCGGGAGCTTAGAGCAGAGCCGCTACTACTACTAACAGAGGAATGATATTTAACAGACCTGCAAAGAGTTTTAATATGTCCTGGCTTTAACTCACAATTACAAACCTAAATGTCCGAATTTCTTACAAGTTATCCAAGGACAATTAGTGTCATTAAGGGTTTGCAGAACTTTATTCGCAAAGAAGAGATCGAGCTTGACCATCTATGCCTTATGGTCCAAATAAAGCGGGACGAAATCATTACTGCATTGATCTCCGAGGGTTTCAAGCGTGTCAAGTTGGAGAATAGAAAGCCGACTCAGATAGGGCATGGCTTTTCAAAAAAGCTGATTAGACCTTGGGAGATTCATGTAAGGTTGCTTGAAATGCAGCAGGGTCTTATCGCAATACAGGCAGAAGTCGAGATTTCTCGCCGGTATATACAGCACATCCGTTCGGTGAGGGCCCCAGTCATTTATGAAATAGAGTCGATCCTAAAAAAGCACAAAATTGAATATCAGATCTGGCATGCCAAGATGCGGCAGTACATTACAAGTGTCATTGACAACCACCAGATAACGCTTAGCGCTCCGAGGCTACCACCAATCCCGTGGAAGCCTATGGCCGGCTCCATGGTGACACTATCGCTTGTCTACTTGGCAAAGTTTCTCGGCATACTCCAGTAAAGTCTTTATTATTTCTGCAGCCTAAATCTGCTCAAGTGTCAGATACGGCTACATTCTACCATTATGGCATATCGCCTTGGGAAATTGAAGTCATTTATAATACACTAAATCGATCTTTTGAAGTTGAAGAAAATCAGCTCCCTCCCGACGATCCACAGTACGTCAGCATGGTTGAAATCGGATTTCCTGTCCGTTTCAATGAGACATTCTTCCAACAGGAATTTACGATGGATAGCTGGTTTAAGATAAAAGGGGTCATAAAAGATGTAAAAAAAAGGCGCGGTAGAAAGAATATCAAAGCATTCATCAGATTTGCGGGCTTTGGCAGTAATGAAAAAATTGGTATTGTTTTTCCGCTGCAGAGCAAAGGCGACAGGCAATTTGAAATGGGCATCGAAAAGATCGAATACCTAGTAGAAATTGTGCCTGTTCAATTGCAATTGATACCACCCGGAGCAGAAGAAATATGGTACTTGTATGATGAGGCCAGCTCCAAATGGAGTCCCTCTGTCGCTAAGACAAGCAGCATCAACTATCTTTTCAAGAACAACGAATGGAAAACAAAATAAGAATAATAATAAAAAAAAGCACAATAAAATAATTAATTAACTACTTCATTCATTCATAAATACACATAACTCGCTCTCTCTTTCATTTGAGGTGATTGATGGCATGCGAGTCATGGATTGCCTTGCTGAGCTCCTTGTACTTTTTGTCGATAAAGACAAGCGACTCGACTAGCCTTTTTGATTTACCCATCTTGAATCTTATCAGCTCGCGGTGGCGCCAAAAATGTTTTCCATCTGAAACTGATAGGGTGGTAAAATAATCTAGCCCTTTGAGGTTGTCTGGTAGCTTGACATCGAAGGGCAGCAAGTATTCTACTGTGAACCACTCATCGCCATCAGGGTAGTCTATTCCTGTTGAAATGTCGAAGTAGAGATGCAAAATGTCTTCTACCGTCATGCCATCGTCTAGAATTAAGGGATGCTTGACGCTTGACTTGCGATAGTCCATCTTTAGCAGCTCGGGCTCAAAGTAAGCCCTGATTATGGCTCGACGAAAGATTTCGTTTACCTCCTTAAGGTTCAAAGATACTCTATACCGCCTCATGGATATTATATAATCTTTGTAATAGAGGGTAAAATTTTGCAAGACTCCTTTTCTACAAATGCGCAAGAGAGGTTCAAATATTAACTGCTTCTATTTGCAAATAGGTGTGTACTAAATATGTACTAAATACGCTCATTTTCGCATAGACACACACGCGCGTGCGCACGCACGCACATATCTATAACAAGATGTGTAATCTAATTCACTCTCGCAGCTACATAATCTTATTTGAGATATCTGACTAGAAAGAATGAATACTCTCACACTGCGAGAATCTATTGGATACAATGTTAATACTACCAGAACTACAGGATAGTGTCACAAGGGATACTAGATTATATACACACACATGCAAAAATTCTCATTGCCGCCTGAGGAAAAAATGAGAGGATTATGATGCTATGATAAGAAAAGGTGCTCTTGTAATAGCTGCTATTATTGTAGTAATAGCCATTACAGTTGGGCTTTATGCTTCTGGAATGGATGATCAGATAACAATAGGAGGTGGTGGCGGAGGGGGGATAAATTCCAACATCGCAGAGGTAGTCATTAAATCTGATGTCGCTTGGTCAGCTGATATAAAGGATAGTGAGTCTAGGTCACATTTAGTAGACGGTTTTGGCGACAGAACAATACCAATAATATGCAACAGTGACGGCACGTACTCACTAACTGTGCAAAAGTCAGAAAGATCATCTGGTGGTACACTCAATGTAGAAGTGGTAAAAAACGAAAGTGGCTCTCAGAGGTCAAGCACAACATCAGCTAATGGGATAATTTCGCTATCGGGGACTTGCTAATGCATATAGATATACAGGCTCCTAAGGCTAGTTTTTGTATACGAGTTGTAGCTCGACGAGAGCGAAATTTACACTTTGATAAAGAATAAGAACGGAACAAAGATCAAATGAAACCAAGAAATTTTGCATATACATACCTTTTATTAATTTCAGAGGGAAATAGATACGCAATACAATGAAAGAAGAAGAAAACTTCGGCATAGTAAAGCAACTGTATGATGTTATAAGAGACATGACATTTCCTATGTATTAGATATGTTTACCGATCATGCAGTTTTGCATGGACCTGCCCCTGCAGGAGTGCTCCCGTGGGGCGGCATTTACGATGGTCGAGGGAGAATTGCAGATTTTTTCAAAGCTCTTGGCGAGTCACTTGAAACTCTCAAATTTGAGCTGCGGGACTTTATAGCCCAAGGCAACAAGGTGGTAGTGGTTGGATACCAAAGGGGGAGGGCTAAGCCTACAGGACGACTATATGAGATAGAGTTTGTACATTTATGGTCTGTACGTGATGGGAAAATTTCAGAATTCTGGGTATACACTGATACGGCTGCCCTAGTGGAAGCCCTTCGCCGTTAAGAAGACCCCTTCTCAATGATGATCATTCCATTTTGAATGCGTGACGAGCTTGCAAAAAATTGGTCTATATGGTTGCTTTGGCGCAACTAATTCTCAATTTGCCGCCGCTGTAGGCAACGATGCTGCTATTGGTGGCGGCGGCAGCAGCAAAGCTTCGGAGCCCAGCTCTGAGGGGTATGAAATTGGTAGTATCTATAATCTACCATGGTCGTCTGATGGAGCCGAAAAATGGCGCGGGGAGTGGGTTTCGAATATTCATTCTTTAGTTGAGGGTTCATGTATTCCATAGAAGGAATAATGCCACATAACTCGGATTTCTGTAATCTTCCTCTATTCTTCTCGTTCTTCTTGTTTTTATTCAGGTAACATTTGCCTAATCCTTCTTATAGTTTCTTATTACATTTTACAAGGTATTAGTGAATTTCGCTATTAGTATTTATTGCCTACCAAAAGGTGCAAAGCTAGAGGAGGAGGACTGATAAAACAAAAATGGCAACTAAATTTTATTCCTACTGGGTTTTTGTAGCTCAAGGCAGCGAGTTAAACAAGGCAAGTACTCAAGACCTATCAAATGAATTGCAAACAGTCCTAGGAACACACAAACTAATATCGCTTACTAGTTCGGCGACTAATGGCGTCGTCGTTACGACTATAGCGTATGAGGTACCAGAAGAGTAGTATAGAGAAGATAAGAGATAATGAAACACACGTAGGCGAGGCCGTCTATACGGGCCGAAAGGCTGTAAGAATATTTGGTTATGTTTTATTTGGTCTCACCTGACTTATCATATTCTTTTTGAGGTTTCCCAAACACTGGATCCACAAGTGAATTTTCCCCCTCTTTTTCGAGGAGGTTCATACAAGCTTCAGCTCTTAACTTGTCGCCTACAGACATTGCTTGGCAAAACATAATGTATAAGGCAAATGATGTAGTCCACTTCCGGTTTCTTGATAGCTCGTCGGCTTCGTCTAACAATGAAGTGCTGCTTTTGTGGCCTAGGTTATTGTGGGTATCTGAGTTCATTTCTTGGTCATGACCCTTGCAGAGGCTCATTGGCAGGGTCCAGTCTTTATCTATAGCGTCAATCTAGCCTTCTTTGAGGACTGCAATGTCTTCAGGCTTGATACTTACCGGCACCGTCTGCAAGGCGGAGGCTTGTTCTTCGCAGAAACTCTTGTCGCTGTCGGTTCTGTGCTGGACGGGATTGTTGTAGTAGTAGTCGTTTTAGATTTACTACTACTTCCGACTCCAATGCAACAGCAGCAGCTGATGAAGTAGGAGAATCACAAGAAGAAATAGTGGAAGTATCATTGGGAAGAGCAGAGCAGTAGCAGAGTAGGTATGGTAGGAGGATACAGCCCACTCACTACCACGTAATCGCAAACACTCTTTTTCTTCTTCTCTTTTTTTCTTGTACCGGCTAAGATAGGTAAAAGGAAACAGCAGTTGCTATCCAGGAAACCTCCTTCTTCTAATAATACTTAGATTAATTGAACAGTAGTGGCAGTAAGGGAAGAATTCATAGTCATATCCTGTTAATAGATGGTTCGTGCCTCTCAACCATAAGCAAACTAAATCACTTTAGGAGCTATCTTAACACTGATTTTTACTAAGTGATAGAATGACTGAGAAGAGAATTGTTTCCTTTTTCAATTATTATAATTTTGCTTAAATGATGGTACTAATAAGATCTCGCTATTTTAGGAAAATGATAAGTGATTTACGCCTTCACTTGGACCACACAAAAAGAGTGATGAACCTTGGATTAGGGACATACAATGAGCAGAAGTCATCTTGGAACGACAGCGCATCGACTTGGAACTCTTAAGCTATGTTCACAAAGAAAGATTTTCTCAAAAAATACAACAAGATACCCAATGGCGGTGGAGGCTATAGTAGTGTAGAATGGGGTCTAACAACACCATCATTTCGAATTTTCCTTGAAATGGAGAAGGCGGATTGAAATACAACAAGAGAAGTGACAAACCTCAGGAAGGATAATTAACAGGTGAAGTTTGAAAATATCTAGGATAATCGTATTTCTTGGTTAATAATAAGTCGAAGGCTTTCGAAGAAGGAAAGCGTGCGGCATGGGTATCTGTATGGACACTACTTGGCATAGGTATCGCAGAAGTTGTCATATCTACTACAACAGGTAGCCTGACTCTGTTTGCAGACGGCTTGGATTCAATGGCTGATGCGCTTGTCTCATTCATAGTATGGTTTGGCATAACAATGTTGCACAAACCCAAGAGCAGGCTCTTTCACTTTGGCTATGCCAAGATTGAAAGCTTTGCCGCTTTTGTGGCAGCAGTGGTTATTGTCGTGCTTGGTGCTTTCATAGTCTACCATGCTTATGAGAGAATACTGCATCCCACGCAGATTCTGAACCCAGAAATCACAATGATTACACTGGTTGCGGCAGGAAGCATATCTCTACACCGAGCTTTTAGGGTGAGAAGAGTTGCCAAGAAATACAATCTCATATCGCTCAATTTAGATGCCAAGAACTCTATCAAAGACGGCAGTGCTTCATTCGTCGGGTTTGGCAGTGTTTTGGCTGGCTACTTTGGGATACCCCATATGGATGGTATAGGCAGTATGATAATAGCTGGATACATTTTCTATATGGCATATACAGCATTCAAAGAATCTACACTGGTCTTGGTAGACGCAGTCAAAAACCCAGAGATGGAAAATGACATAGCTAGATTTGTCGAGCAGAAGTTCAATGTTAATGTAGATGATGTGCTGATAAGACCCCTAGGTAATGCATTCTCTGCACAATTGCATGTAGCCTTAGACCAAAATTT
>Ga0075428_100009997_pt1 | contig 10540 bp, 12 predicted proteins | sample RhiMetdeltSRZDD2_FD_75291 | JGI IMG/M metagenome (GOLD analysis project Ga0075428, IMG submission 75291) | Populus rhizosphere microbial communities from Tennessee, USA - Rhizosphere MetaG P. deltoides SRZDD2 | ecosystem: Host-associated > Plants > Roots > Rhizosphere > Soil | place: USA... | reverse complement strand
CGCGACGGCGTGCTTACCGTGCCCTGGTCGATGGTCGCGCCACTAGGCTGACCGCATGCGGATTGCCCTCGCGCAGATCCAGAGCGGTGCAGAACCCACGGCGAACCTCGGCCTGGTCGAGGACTACACGCGACGCGCCGCCGACGCAGGCGCCTCGCTGGTGCTGTTCCCGGAGGCGACGATGTGCCGGTTCGGTGTACCGCTGGCCCCGATCGCAGAGCCGCTGGACGGGTCGTGGGCGTCGGCGGTCCGCGCGATTGCCGAGCGCGCGGGCATCGTCGTCGTCGCCGGCATGTTCGTTCCTGCCGACGATGGCAGGGTGACCAACACCCTGATCGCCACGGGTCCCGGCGTCGACACGCACTACGACAAGATTCACCTCTACGACGCGTTCGGCTTCGCGGAGTCCGACACCGTCGCACCCGGGCACGAACCGGCGATGATCACGGTCGGCGGCGTGAACGTCGGGATCACACTGTGCTACGACGTCCGCTTCCCCGAGCTCTACGTCGAATTGGCCCAGCGCGGAGCGCAACTCATCACCGTGCACGCGTCATGGGGCACCGGACCCGGCAAGCTCGAGCAGTGGACGCTGTTGGCCCGGGCCCGCGCCATCGACGCGACGGGCATCGTCGCCGCCGTGGACCAGGCCTATCCCGGAGACGAACTAGCCTCCGCCGGGCCGGTTGGCGTCGGCGGCAGTCTGGTCGCGTCCGCGGTCGGAGAGGTGTTGGCATCGGCCGGGGCGGATCCGCAGTTGTTGGTGTCCGATCTGGACCTCGATGCGGCGCAGAAGGCCCGCGAGACGATCGCGGTGTTGCATAACCGCTCAGAGTTCACGCGCGTCGATAAGGCAGAATCGCTGAGGTGACTGATCCGTGGGCTCGCCCGGCCAATCAGGGCCCGCCCGTCGCACCGCCGCCACAGTTCCCGCAAGGCCCACCGCCGGGCCAGCCGGCACCACCGTCGGCCGCACCTCCGCAGGCCGCACCTCCGCAGAAGGACTCGTCGCTGCCGGGGAAGGTCAAGAACCTCTTCCGCGACCCGCTGTCCATCGTCCTCGTCGTGGTCATCGTCATCGCTCTGGTGGCGGCCGGCCTGCTGGCAGGCGAGCTGTATGCGCGCAGCCGGGCGGACTCGGTAGTGGCCAAGGCAACCGAATGCGTAACACAGGACAGCGCGTCGGTTTCGTTCGGTGCTCTGCCACCGTTCCTGATGCAGCACGTGTCGGGCCACTACACGAACATCCACATCGAGACCGCCGGCAACCAGATCCGTCAGGCCAAGGGCATGAAGGTCAACGTGGTCATCAAGGACGTCCGGCTCGAGGACACCGCGACTTCCGGTGGCTCGATCGGATCGTTGGTCGCGAACGTCACGTGGTCGTCGCAGGGCATCAAGGAGACCATCCAGAATGCGATCCCGCTCGTCGGCTCGTTCGTCACCGGTGTGACGACCAATCCGTCCGCAGGGACCATCGAGTTGCAGGGCGCGCTCGGCAACATCACTGCCAAGCCGGCGGTCGTCGACAACGGGATCTCGCTGCAGGTGACGGAATTGACCGGCCTCGGCTTCGCCCTTCCGCGGGAGACCGTCCAGCCCGCGCTGGACGCATTCAGCGCGCAGCTGACCAAGAACTACCCGCTCGGCATCCATGCGGACTCGGTGCAGGTCACGGATACCGGTGTGGTGAGCCAATTTTCGACGCAGAACGCAACGATCCCGAAGCAGAACGAAGACCCCTGCTTCGCGAACCTCTAATCCAGCCCGTCGAGCACCGCGCGGGTGCCGGATAGTCCGAGCCGGGTGGCGCCCGCGTTGAGCATCGCGACGGCGTCGTCCGCGGTGCGGATGCCACCGCTGGCCTTGACGCCCAGCCGTTCTCCGACCGTGCGCGCCATCACCTCGACAGCGCGTACCGAGGCGCCCCCGCTGGGGTGAAATCCGGTGGAGGTCTTGACGAAATCGGCGCCTGCGTCCTCGGCGATGCGGCACACGTCGGCCAGTCGCCCTTCGTCGGCCAAGGCAAGCAGGGCGGCGGATTCCACGATCACCTTCAAGATGGCGTGACTCGGTATCGCATCGAAAACCGCTGAGATATCGGCCTTTACCGCGTCGAAGTCGCCTTCCAACGCCGATCCGACGTCGATGACCATGTCGATCTCGTCGGCCCCGGCCGCGACAGCCAGTCGGGCCTCCTCGGCCTTGATCGCCGAAACATGTTTGCCTGACGGGAATCCCACGACCGAGGCGATGTGATAGTCGCCCGTTTTGAACGACTTGGCCGTCGCCACCATCGTCGGCGATACGCAGACCGCGAAGACGTCGAGTTCGTCGGCTTCGTGCAACAGCGCGACGATGTCGGCCTCAGTGGCCTCTGGCTTGAGCAGTGTGTGGTCGACGAGCGCCGCGACCCCGGCACGGCTGTAGCGCCGCACTAAAACGGTTCTTCTGTGCCGCCCGGATTGCAGCCCGCCGCGACCATCTGCTCTTCGGAGACCTCATTTCGCCACGGTTCGAGGTTCCAGCTGACCTTGCCGGGTTCGACGAGTTCGGCGTAATGCCAGTGGCATAGGAACTGGGCCTGCATGCCAGGTATGTCGGCGTCGGGCGAAAGGGTCAGCACCTCGGTCCACGCCTCGCCGGCCTGGGCGTCGGTGCCGGGGTCCAGCGAGGCTTGGCGCGCGGCATCGGTCGGGTAGACGCGCAGGCTGGACAGGTCGGCCCACTTCGACCACTGGACATGGTCGACATACGGCGGGCCGGGCACCGGATCGGCAGACGCGACGGGCGCGACGATGAGGGCCAGGGTGACAGCCGCCGTCGCGGCGGCGAAGACAATGCGCACGCGGCTAGCGCGACTTGCCTTGGATTTCCAGGATCTTGGGCCGGACGTCGACGAGATAGACGCCCGCTGCCACAGCGGCGATCGCCACGCCCGTAATACCGAGCACCAAGGCGAGCAGCACGCCGATGCCCAGGATCACCAGCCACACCGGCTTGGTCAGCTTGTCGGCGGCAGTGTAGGCGTCAGGGCGCTGCAGCGCGGCGTGAACGAACGCGTAGACCGCCGTCACCACGACCGCGATCTGCAAAACGAAGAGGACGTAACCCACCAGGCCTTGAAGCTCCACATAGCTAGCCTAAGCGGGTTACGTCCCCGGGTCGACTCTGAGTCACCCCGAGGGGTGACCTGAGCCCTTATTTACTTCTGGGTGACCTTCTTGGCCGGGGCCTTCTTGGCCGGCGCCTTCTTGGCGGCGGTCTTCTTAGCCGGGGCCTTCTTGGCCGGAGCGGCCTTGGCGGCCTTCTTCGGCAGCTCGACGCCGACCAGCTTGGCGGCACGCTCGCCGACCGCACGGGTCTGCGTCGCCACGTTGCCCAGCGCCTCCTGGGTCAGCTCGACGGCCTGGTCCGAGTAGCGCTCGACGCGCTCGCGGCCCTCTTCCAGCGCGGGGGTGGTGCGAATCCGCTCGAGGGCGGCCTCGCCACGCTCGACGAGCTTGTTGTAGGTGGTCTGCGCGGCGTCGGCGTAGGTCTCGGCGAACTTGCGCAGCTCCTCGGACGACAGCCGACCGCGGAGCTCGTCGAACTGCGTGGGCAGGTCCTCCTGCAGCTTGGTCAGCCGAGCGCGGCTCTCCTCGACGCGGGTCTGGGTGTCGGTGCGGGCCTCGCCGGCACGCTCACGCAGGGTGGCAACGATCTCGTTGACCCGCTCGAGGGCCAGGTCAGCAGCGCCCACGGCAGCGAGCAGCGGGGCCTTGAGGTCGTCAACGGTGGGTTGGTTCTTGGCGGGCGTTTTCTTCGCCATTGTTGGATTCCTTTCAGGGACTTTCGTTGAATTGCTGGATTTCTAGCGTGGGTGATTGGTCTGTAGTCGCTTCAGTCGTCGGCTCCTCACTGACGGCTTCGTTCTGTTGGCAAAACGACGTGTAAATGTCGAGCAGCACTTGCTTCTGCCGCTCGGTGATCGCCGTGTCGGTGATGATGGCGTCGCGGACTTCGCTCTTCTCGCTGGGCTCGAGGATCCCGGCCCGCACGTAGAGAACTTCCGCGGACACCCGTAGCGCCTTGGCGATCTGCTGCAGCACGTCGGCCGAGGGTTTCCGCAATCCCCGCTCGATCTGGCTGAGGTAGGGATTGCTGACGCCGGCCTTCTCGGCCAACTGCCGCACGGATACCTGTGCTGCCTCGCGTTGCGTACGGATGAAACTGCCGATGTCCTGCGCGGCGTTCTGGGCAGCGTTAGACACGACGGCGGCAAGATTTTCATCCTGCGGCATGGCGTGGCCCCCTCGGTTGCGTCGGGTATCCGATGTGCGACGCAATTAACCGTACGACGGGGTGCTAACTTTTGCAAGCACTAGTTAGCGCAGGTCAGAAGAGTAGCTGGGCTACCGAATAGATGATCAGTCCGGCCAGCGACCCCACCACAGTGCCATTGATCCGGATGAATTGCAGGTCACGGCCCACATGCAGTTCGATGCGGCGACTGGCCTCGTCGGCGTCCCAGCGCTCGATCGTCTCGGTGATGATCGCTGTGATTTCCACCCCATATTCGGCGACCAGGTGTTGAGCTGCACGGATGATCCAGTTGTCGACCTTGTCGCGCAGGTCGGCGTCGTCTCGGAGCGACTCGCCGATGTGCACCACCGAGTCCGCGATGCGGGTGCGCAGCGCCGACGATGGGTCGTCGACCGACTCGAGGATGATCCGCTTGGCGGCGGCCCACGCGGTCTCGGCGGCCTTGGCGACCTCGTCGCGGGCCATCAGCTGTTCCTTGACGTTCTCGGCGCGCTGAATCGTGGCCTCGTCGTGCTGCAGATCGTCGGCGAATTCGAACAGGAAGCGGGTGGCCGACCTGCGCAGTTCATGGTCGGGGTTGCGGCGCACCTTGTCGGTGAAGTCCATCAGCTCGCGGTGGATACGGTCGCCAACGAGGTGGTCGACCCAGCGCGGCGACCAGGTGGGCGAGTCGCGTTCGACCACGCGCTCGATGATGTCGCCGGCGTTGAGCGACCACTGAAAGGCCCGGTCCGCGAGCAGCTGTAGCAGCGCTTCCTGGCGACGCTCGGCCAACAGCGTGGCCAGCACCCGGCCGATCGGCGGCCCCCACTGCGGTTCGGCGACGCGCTTGACGATCATCCGGTCCAGCACATGCTGCACGTCCTCGTCGCGCAGCATCTCCACCAGGACGCGCAGGACGTTCGACGTCTCGGTGGCGACCCGCTGCGCGTGCTGCGGCTCCGAGAGCCACTTGCCGAGTCGGCCTGCCACTTGGGCGTCGCGCAGCTTGGTCTCGACGACTTGGGGCGACATGAAGTTCTCCCGCACAAAGGCGCCCAGGCCCTCGCCGAGCTGGTCTTTCTTGCGCTTGATGATTGCGGTGTGTGGGATCGGGATGCCGAGTGGATGTTTGAATAGGGCGGTGACCGCGAACCAGTCGGCCAGCGCGCCCACCATGCCGGCCTCAGCGGCGGCCCGGACGTAGCCCACCCATGCCGCGGCTCCGTTGGACTGGGCCCAGGTGCAGAGCAGGAAAACCACGGTGGCGCCGACCAGGAAGCCCAGCGCGACGAGCTTCATCCGCCGCAGCCCGCGGCGACGCTCGGCATCGGCGACGGTGTCCGCGCCCGCTAACGACTCCGCGAAGCTAGGCCTCGGCGCCGTCGGCAGCGCGCGCGTGCCGACGTCCTGTCTGTGTGCCACCCCTACATTGTCCGCTACAACGGCGTCGGGGCCGGGTCCTGCAAGCCTTCAGAACAAGATCGGCCGTAGTATCAGGAAGGACTAGGGAACGGATCTCGGCGATAGTGGCACATCAGACTTCTCCGGTGGCGGTCAAGACAGATGGACGCAAACGGCGCTGGCACCAACACAAGGTGGAGCGCCGTAATGAGCTGGTAGACGGCACCCTGGAGGCCATCCGACGGCGCGGCAGCAACGTCAGCATGGACGAGATCGCCTCCGAAATCGGGGTGTCGAAGACGGTTCTGTACCGGTACTTCGTCGACAAGAACGACCTCACGACCGCTGTGATGATGCGGTTCGCGCAGACCACGCTGATCCCGAATATGGCCGCGGCCCTGTCGTCGAACTTGGACGGCTTCGAACTGACCCGCGAAATCATCCGCGTGTATGTCGAGACCGTGGCCGCCGAGCCGGAGCCCTACCAGTTCGTGATGGCGAACAACTCGGCGAGCAAGAGCAAGGCGGTGGCTACGTCCGAGCAGATCATCGCGCGCATGCTCGCGGTGATGCTGCGCCGCCGCATGGTCGAGGTCGGGATGGACACCGGTGGCGTCGAGCCGTGGGCCTACCACACCGTCGGCGGGGTTCAGCTGGCCACGCACTCGTGGATGAACGACCGACGGATGAGCGCCGACGACCTGATCGACTATCTGACGATGCTGTCGTGGAACGCGCTGCGCGGCATCGTCGAGGTCGGCGGATCGCTGGAGAAGTTCCGCGAACAGCCGCACCCGTCGCCGGTGTTGCCGCCACAATTGTTGGCTCATGAGTAAGTCTGCAGATCTGCCCAAGCTGTTGAAGTTTCGCCCCGGTGACAAGGTGGCCGACATCGACGCCCGTGCCACGCCGGGGTTCAAGGGCGCCAAGGCGGACGGCGTGAAACTGCTGGACGAGCGCATCGGCCGGCTGGCCGAACTGCAGGAGATGCTGTACGCAAACCACAAGGCGGCCGACGACACCCGTTCGGTGCTGCTGGTGTTGCAGGGCATGGACGCCGCGGGCAAGGGCGGCATCGTCAAACATGTTGTGGGTTCGGTGAATCCGATGGGCGTCCGCTACACGGCATTCGGCGTCCCGACCGAAGAAGAGCGCAAACACAACTACCTGTGGCGGATACGGCGCGCACTCCCGCCCGCCGGCCATATCGGGGTGTTCGACCGCTCGCACTACGAGGACGTCTTGATTGTGCGGGTGCACAACTTGGTGCCACCCGAGGTATGGGGCAAGCGCTACGACGAGATCAACAGATTTGAGCAGAAGCTCGTCGATGATGGCACGACGATCATCAAGGTTGCGATGTTCGTCTCGCCCGACGAGCAGAAGAAGCAGCTGCTCGAGCGCCTGGAAGATCCCACCAAGTATTGGAAGTACAACCCGGGCGACATCGATGAGCGCAAGCAGTGGCCGAAGTACCAGGAGGCCTACCAGACCGTCCTTGACCGTACGTCGACTGAATACGCGCCCTGGTACGTCGTGCCGTGCGACCGCAGGTGGTATAGCCGGTTGGCGGTTACCGAGCTGCTTCTCCACGCGCTCGAGGGACTCAAGTTGTCTTGGCCGCCAGCCGATTTCGACGTCGAGGCCGAGAAGAAGCGGCTCGCCGAGGCTTGAATCGCCGAGCGTACGGTTATTTGCGGGTCTACCCGACGTTTCTGTACAACAAGCGTGCGCTCGACGACGGTCGTTATCCACAGCCACGACAACTTGTGTGAGGGGCACGCCCGCGGTTGCCCGACGATGAGATGGTGCGACCACGTCTCATCGTTGCGACTGAAGCTATCGCCAGCGGCGACCTGACGCGACGAGACCTTATGCGCAGCTACACAAAGATCCATCGGAATGTCTATGCGCCGAAGGGCATAGCGCTCACAGCTCTCGATCGAGCGCACGCCGCATGGCTGTGGTCGGAACGCAAGGCGATTCTGGCAGGTCATTCGGCTGCGGCACTGCTTGGCAGCAAGTGGCTTCCTCCTGACTCGCCCGGGGAGTTGGCGCGGGTCCGACGGCCAGCACCGCAAGGAATCCGGGTGTACAGCGGCGAAATCCGCGAAGATGAAATCTGTGACGTCGGCGGCATCAACTGCACAACGGTGGCCCGGACTGCCTACGACCTCGGTCGGCGATTGCCACTCGAAACCGGTGTCATTCGGATCGATGCACTACTCAATGCAACGAATGTCCCTGTCCACCAAGTTTATTCGGTCGCGCAACGCTATCCAGGCGCCCGCGGCATCTGCAGGTTCCGTGAGACGTTGGACCTCGTCGACGGTGGTGCCGAGTCACCGCAGGAGACGCGGCTGCGACTGCTTCTCGTGCAGTCGGGCATCTCACGGCCTGTCACCCAAATCCCGGTCGCCAATCCGAAGGGCCGAAAGCGTCGCATCGACATGGGATGGCCCGAGTGGATGGTCGGAGCCGAGTACGACGGCGAGCACCACTGGACGAATCCCGACGATCACGCCGAAGACATCGAGCGCCTCGAGTTCCTGGCCGCAAAAGGTTGGCTGATAGTCCGTGTCAGCGCCAGGCAGTTGCGCTACCAACGACCGGAGGTGGTGCAACGGGTACGGGACGCGTTGATCCGCCGAGGGTGTCCGCTCTGACGAGCGCACTGTTGTTTGCGGGCACACTCGACGTTTGAGTACAAAACCGTGCGCTCGGACGGGAGCTCGGTCAGTACTTGTAGAAGCCCTGGCCCGACTTCTTGCCGAGCAGACCGGCCTCCACCATCCGCAGCAGTAGCGGCGGCGGCGCGTAATGCGGGTCCTTCAGCTCTTCGAACATCGAGTCGGCGATCAGCTTCATGGTGTCGAGACCAATGAGGTCCGATAACCGCAGTGGTCCCATCGGATGCGACAGCCCTGCGACAACGGCCTTGTCGACGTCCTCGACGGTCGCGACGCCCGCCTCGACCATGCGAATTGCCGACAACAGATACGGCACCAGCAGCGCATTGACGACGAACCCGGAGCGGTCGCTGCAGCGCACCACCTGCTTACCCAGCACATCACTGGCGAACTTCTCCGTACGTGCGATCGCGGCGTCGGAGGTGACGAGCGTGTTGACGAGTTCGACGAGCGGCAGCACCGGCACCGGATTGAAGAAGTGCAAACCCAGCACGCGGCTCGGATTCTTCGTCGCCGCAGCGATTTTCATGATCGGGATGCTTGACGTGTTCGACGCCAGCACCGCGTCGGGATCGGCGATGATCTCGTCGAGCTCGGCGAAGATCTTGCCCTTGACCGCTTCGTCCTCGATCACCGCCTCGATGACGAGCTGGCGATCCGCCAAGTCCTTGAGCTCGGTCGTGAATTTCAGGTTGGCCAGCGCCTGATCGCGCTCGCGCTCGGTGATCTTGCCGGTGCTCACGCCACGCTCGAGCGACTTGGTGATCCGCGTCTTGCCCGCCGTCGTCAGCTCCTCGGTGGGCTCATACACGAGCACCTCAACACCGGCCCGCACCGACACCTCGGCGATGCCCGCGCCCATCTGGCCCGCGCCGATGACGCCCACTCGTTCAATGGAATTGGTCACTGCTGAACTTCCTCTCCCACATGCGTCAGGCCCCGCCCAACACTTCTGGGCGGGGCCTGCGCTGTCAATCCCTACAGGATCAGTGGAACTGACCCTCTTCGGTCGAACCGGCGAGCGCGGTCGTCGAGCTGGTCGGGTCCACCGTGGTCGCGATCCGGTCGAAGTAGCCGGCGCCAACCTCGCGCTGGTGCTTCGTCGCGGTGTAACCCCGCTCCTCGGCGTCGAACTCGCGCTCCTGCAGCTCGACGTAGGCGCTCATCTGGTTGCGGGCGTAGCCGTAGGCCAGATCGAACATCGAGTAGTTCAGGGCGTGGAAGCCGGCCAGCGTGATGAACTGGAACTTGAAGCCCATCGCGCCGAGCTCCTTCTGGAACTTCGCGATCGTCGCGTCGTCGAGGTGCTTGCGCCAGTTGAACGACGGCGAGCAGTTGTAGGCCAGCATCTGGTCCGGGAACTCGCTCTTGACGCCCTCGGCGAACTTCGCCGCCAGCTCCAGGTCCGGCGTGCCGGTCTCCATCCAGATCAGATCGGAGTACGGCGCGTAGGCCTTGGCGCGGGCGATGCACGGCTCAAGTCCGTTCTTCACCCGGTAGAAGCCCTCGGCGGTCCGCTCACCTGTGATGAACGGCTGATCGCGCTCGTCGACGTCGGAGGTGATCAGCGTCGCCGCCTCGGCGTCGGTACGGGCGATCACGAGGGTCGGCGCGTCGGCGACGTCGGCCGCCAGGCGGGCCGAGGTCAGGGTGCGGATGTGCTGCTGGGTCGGGATCAGCACCTTGCCACCGAGGTGACCACACTTCTTCTCCGACGCCAGCTGGTCCTCCCAGTGCGAGCCCGCGACACCGGCCGCGATCATGGCCTTCTGCAACTCGTAGACGTTGAGCGCGCCACCGAAGCCGGCCTCACCGTCGGCGACGATCGGGGCCAGCCAGTTCTCCACCGACGTGTCGCCCTCGACCTTGGCGATCTGGTCGGCGCGCAGCAGCGCGTTGTTGATGCGGCGCACCACCTGCGGCACCGAGTTGGCCGGATACAGGCTCTGGTCCGGGTAGGTGTGGCCGGACAGGTTCGCGTCGCCCGCGACCTGCCAACCCGATAGGTAGATGGCCTTCAGGCCGGCGCGAACCTGCTGCACCGCCATGTTGCCGGTCAGGGCACCGAGCGAGTTGACGAACTCCATGTCGTGCAGCTGATTCCACAGCACCTCGGCGCCGCGGCGGGCCAGCGTGGCCTCCTCGACGACCGAACCCTGCAG
>Ga0075428_100009994_pt1 | contig 10542 bp, 7 predicted proteins | sample RhiMetdeltSRZDD2_FD_75291 | JGI IMG/M metagenome (GOLD analysis project Ga0075428, IMG submission 75291) | Populus rhizosphere microbial communities from Tennessee, USA - Rhizosphere MetaG P. deltoides SRZDD2 | ecosystem: Host-associated > Plants > Roots > Rhizosphere > Soil | place: USA... | reverse complement strand
TGCTCGCGGTCTGGTGTGTCACAGTCGTTGTGCCCGGATCGGTATTCGCGCAGGCTGACACGGCCCAAATTATCGGGACCGTACGCGACCCACAGGGCGGCGCGATTGCCGATGCCGCCATCACCGTTCTCAACGTAGATACCGGCTTCCTGCGTCGCGCGACGACTGACAGCGACGGCCGGTATCGCATGACGGCCCTCCCGCCGGGACGCTATTCGCTGACCGCCGACCAGAAAGGATTCCGAACCGTTGTCCGTGACGGGCTGATCCTGCTGCTCGGCGCCGAGCCCGTGATCGACATCGAACTTCCCGTCGCCGGCCTGAGCGAGAGCCTCGTCGTCACGGCCGACGTGCCCATCGTCAATACGACGACATCGGCGATCGAGATGCGGGTCAACCGCGACCAGCTCGATCTCCTGCCGCTGTTCGGGCGTAATTACGTTCGGCTGTTCAGGCTCACGCCGGCGGCGCAGGCCTTCGGCGACTCCTTCACGGGATCGCGCGATCGCTCCAACGAGATCACCCTCGATGGCGTGGACAACACCAGCGACATCACCGGCTTTCAACGAATGGGCGTTGCCCTCGATACGATTCAGGAATTCCAGGTGCTCGCCAACAACTACGACGCCGAGCACGGGCGGGCATCCGGCGGCATCATCAATGTGCTGACGCGTTCGGGCATGAACACGCCGAAGGGCAGCGCCTTTCTCGCCCTCAGCGACGACGCGTTCAATTCACGCAGCCCGTACGCGAGCCGCCAGGTCCCCGAGCCGCCGTATCGGCTGACGATGTTCGGCGGCGACGCCGGTGGCGCGCTGAGGCGCGACCGCTGGCACTACTTCTTCGCGTATGAAGGCATCAGTGAGGACTCGCAGTCCGAGGCGACCCAAGTCATGCCGGCCTCGACGGCAGCGTTCTCGGATGTGACGCGTGCGTTTCTGTCCGCCAACGGCATTCCGCTGTCGATTTTCGGCGCCGGCGGATTGATCCGGCAGGTGCGGCCTGAGTTCTTCGACGGCCACAACGTCACCGCTCGGATCGACGGCACGCTCACGCTCACGCAGACGTTGACCACGCGATACACCTTCCGCCGGTCCTCGACAACTGCGGGTGAGAACGGCACCCTGTTTGATTACAACGGCAACACCTCACTGGTTCGCGACCACTACGTCGTTGCGACCCACAAGTGGGTGCCGGGATCGAATCGCCTCAACGAGCTGTACTTCCAGACCGGTCACACTTACTCCGACTTTGGCGTCAGGTACCCCGCACTCACCAACGTGGTCGTGCAGGGCGCGTTCTCATTGGGCGGCAGCACGTCGTTCCCGCAGGGACGAAGCGAGCCGTTGTTTCAAGTCGCGGACAATTTCACCGTGATCCGCAGCGGCGGTCGGACCGGTGATCACGCGATCAAGCTGGGCGCGAATGTGAAGGTGTTTCGATCGGACAGCTTCTTCGACGCCGATTCGCGCGGGACATACACGTTCGCGAACCTGACACAGTTCCTCGCCGGCGTGCCGTTCCAGTTCACGCAGTTCCGGGGCGATACGCGTCTCGATCGGCCGAATACGCTCTCGGGCTTTTATATTCAGGACGATTGGCGGCCGCGGTCAGACCTGACCTTGAACCTCGGTCTCCGCTACGACTACGAGTCGGCGAAGACCGAAGCGCTTCGCGAGGTCACCGGCCAACCTGGGCCGGGCATCGGCAGCGACAAGAACAACGTCGCTCCACGCGTGGGTGTGGTGTGGGCACCGGGTGGAAGCTCCAGGCACGCGATACATGCCGGCGCCGGGCTCTATTACGACCAGATCGTCCTGAACATCCTCGGCAACGTGAGGTTTACGCCGCCGAAAGTGATCGGTGTCGTGATTGCGAATCCGTCGTTCCCCGATGCGACGTCCGGACTGGTCAGCGTTCCGCCTCCAGCCATTCAATCGATCGATCCGGATCTGACGACACCGTACAACCTCAATACATCGATCGGTTATCGCCGCGAGCTGACGACCAACCTGGGCATCGACGTCAGTTACGTTTACAACCGTGGCTGGGATCAGGTGATGACGGTCGATCGCAACGCCGGCATCCCTGGAACGGCGAACATCTTCGGTCAGGGGGCACTCGGCCGGAACCCGGCGATCGCGAGCGATACCTTCAGCACAAACCTGGGCTTCATTCGTTACCAGGGATTGCTGGTCGATCTCCGCAAACGATTGAGCCGCGGTGTCCAGGGTGGCCTCGCGTATTCGCTGTCGAAGACCGAGGACAACGGCCTCAACTTCGGTTCGGTCATTCAAGTCCCGTCACGTCCCGAGCTCAATACCGGCCCGGCCGCGAACGATCGCCGCCACGAAGTGAAGGCGCATCTCGAAGTGGAGCTACCGTTCGATATTCAATGGGCAGGGATCCTCGAGCACTACAGCGAGGCGCCGCTCAACATCAACGCCGCGCGAGACATCAACGGCGACGGCCTCCTGAATGACTGGGTGAACGAAGAGATCTGCCGTACGGTCTCGTGCCCAGGCTTCCGCTATTCCCGCAACAGCGTCCGTGAGCTGTCCACCGACGATGCGAACCGGTTGCGGTCGTTGCTTGGGCTCGCGCCGCTGACGCAGTTCGCCAACAACCCGAAATATCTCAACCTGAATATGACCCTCCAGAAGACGGTGCGTTTCGGGGGCCGCCGGGCGCGCGCCACGATGGAGGTGCTCAACGTGTTCAACACCCCACAGCGCCTCATCGGGTCCACCAGCGCCACGTCCGCCATCTTCGGCACCTATGTGGCCGTCGTCCAGCCGCGCGCCGTCCAACTGACGTTCCAAGTCGACTGGTAGTTGGCTGAATTGCGGTCAACTCCCAACTGCCAACTCCCAACTTCCAACCACTCCCAACTTCCAACTCCCAACCGCCCAGATTCCCGCGCTTCGACGCAGCATCCGATTGGGGATTGGAGCTTGGGAATTGGGAGTGGTTGGGCGTTGGGAGTTGGGCGTTGGAAGTTCTCGTGAAACGTTCTTCCGGCAGATAGCACTTATCCGTATTCAGGGTCGAAGCCTGACATCCGGAGAAGTCACATGAAGCCATCTGCGCGCCGATCCCCCCTGTTTTTGACCGTAGCGCTGACCGTGGCGCTTCCACTGGCCGCCCTGCCGGCCGCCGCCCAGACGCTAACGCAGAAGCCGCCGGCACCGGCCCGGCCCTCGACCGCCAAGCCGTCCACGGCCAAACCGTCCACAGCCAAACCGGGGCAGCCGACGGCCAAGCCCGCCGCGCCCGAGCCCGCGAAGGCTCCGGCTCCGCCGCCGCCGCAGGACGTCCGCTTCAAGTCGGTCTACACGAACGGTGAGATGAAGACCGAGAGCGTCGCCTACATCAAGGGTGCTCGCGAGCGGTTTGAGTTCCAGGACATGGTGCTGCTGAAGCAGCCCGATCAGAAGCGCACCATTCAGATCAGCAAGTCTGCCAACACGTATCTCGTCTCGCCCGAGGGCATGCCCGCGCCTGGCATCCCGGGCGCAGCGCCTGCCGCGCCCCCCAAGCCGCCTGGGGTGATCATCGTCGCCACGACGATCGTTGACACGGGCGAGCGCAAGGCGGCGTTCGGCCAGCAGGCCCGCCACGTGAAGATGATGATCGACAAGCAGCCGATGGCCGGCGCCTGCGACACCAGCAAGCAGCGCATCGAGACCGACGGGTGGTACATCGATAACCCACCGTCGATTGCCAACCGGCCGTCGCCACCGGAACAGACGCCGCCCTCACCCGACGGCTGCACTGATCAGATCCAGGCGACGAGCAACGGCGACCCGAAGGTGCTCGGATTCCCGATTGCCTACACGACCACCTTGACCGGCGACGACGGCAAGCCCGTGGTCTCCACGATGGAAGTCACCGAATTCGAGGCGACGACGCTCGATCCGGCGCTGTTCGAGATCCCGGGCGGCTTCAACGCGGCCATGAACGTCCGCGAGCTGTCGAAGGCGTTGAGCGACGCGAACGAAGTGAAGCTGGTGGCGGCCAACGCCGCGCCTCCTGCGGCACCGGCGCCCAAAACCGCAGGGGTCGTGCGCATTGCGGTTCCTGAGTTCACCAACAAGACCCAGCAGACCGTGGACACACGTGCGCTGCGCCAGCGCTTGCTTGGCGACCTGACCGAAGCGAAGTTCGAAGCTGTCCCGATGCCCGCGGGGACGCCGGCGGAATTGCAGAAGCGTGCCGGCGAGATGGGCGCTGACTTCGTCTTGTTTGCCGAAGTGAGCGAGCTGAAAGTGAACAAGCCAAGCGCATTCGGTGGACTGATGAAAGCGGCGGGCGGCGTCGCTGGCGGACGCGCCGGTGCGGCGGGTGCAGCAGCGGGTGCGGCTGCCGGCGCCGCGGGCGGACCGCCAAAGGAAACCACAGAGTCGAGCATCGCAGTGAAGCTCGTTCAGCCCGATGGCAAACAGCGGCTGTCAACGACGACGAAAGGGAAGGACGGCAGCGGCTTCAGCCTGAAGAGCGGCCTCGGCATCGCGAAGTACGCCGGCGGCATGTATTTGAGCATGATGGCCGGTCCGATGATGTTCTCGAAGATGTCCGGCGCAGGCGCCTTCAGCAACATGGGCGGCATGGGCATGCTCGGCAACCCGTACCTCTATCAAATGCAGGGCGCAGGCCTGAGCGGTCTCGGCAAAAACGTGGGTATGGATGCCACGGCCGGCGCCGCCGCTTACATGATGCAGACGGGGATGGCGATGAACAACCTGGGTGGATTTGTCGGCGTGCCTGGGCAGGGACCGTCCTACGACGAGTCGCTCGGTGAAGCAGTGCAGAACGCGGCGAAGGCTGTTCAGAAGTCGCTCGAGAAGAAGTAGGAGATCACGATGTCGAAGTCTCTTGCGATTGTTTTCTCTCTGACGCTCGCTGCCGCCATTGCCGCTCACGCACAGACCGTGCGCCAGCCAGTCGCGCCTGAGCCGCTCGTTCCGGGTCAGGCCGACATGATGAAGCTGCAAGCCGCGATGATTGCGGCGCAACAGGCGGCGATCAAGCCGGGCGACGAGGCGCTGCCGTGCGCGGCGCTCGACAAAGAACTCGTGTCGACGATGAACAGTCCGGCCATCCAGGCGTACGCAGCGAAAACCAATGCCGCGTACGCACAGGAAATCGCCGCGCAGCAACAGAAGAAGACGCCAATGGCTCCACAAGCCGCTGCGGCGATGGCGGCGGCGCTGGCCACTCCGGGCCCGGGGATGACTGGCCTGGCGGCGATGCCACCCGTCGTGCCGGGACAGGCGATGACGCCGCAGCAGATGCAGGCGGCGATCGCGGCCCAGCAGCAGGCAACGATCGCGTACATGAATCAGATCGCGCCACTCATGCCGGCGCTGATGCGGAGCCAACGCATCACCATGCTGGCGATGACGAAGAACTGCACGTGGGCCACCGGCGGTCTCGGGCTCTATCCCGGTGCTGCCGTGCCGACGGCGATTCCCCCTGGCGCGGTGGTTCCGCGCCAGAAATAACACCTCGTTTCTCATCTGGTGAATGTGATGCCAAGCATCGTCGAACGTGCCAAGAGTGTGTGCGTGTCGCCCGACTCGACGTGGGCGGCGATCGCCAGCGAGCGAACCGAAGCGGCGCCGCTGATTACCGGCTACGTGCTCCCACTCGCCGGCGCGGCAGCGGTCGCGCAAGCGATTGGTTTCGCCGTGGTCGGACAAAATTTCGGCCTGCTCGGCACCTACCGCATGCCCATCACGACTGCCCTGGGCATGGCGGTGGCGAGTCTGGTCTTTGCCGCGGTCGGTGTCGTGCTGATGTCGATCATCATCGATGCACTTGCCCCGACGTTCGGAGCAGTGAGAAGCCGCGAGCAGGCGCTGAAGGTGGCCGTGTACTCAGCCACGCCAGTGTGGATCGCCGGATTGTTGCAGGTCATTCCGGTCCTTGGCGTCGCCGCGTTGATCGGCGCGCTCTATGCGCTTTACCTCCTCTATCTCGGATTGCCGCGACTGATGAAGTGTCCTGCCGACAAGGCCATCGGCTATCTCGGCGCCGTGATCGCCTGCGCGGTCGTCATCGGTCTCGTCGGCAGCGCGTTGATTTCGAGAATCGGCAGTCCCGACCTCTCCACCGCCCTGGTTCGATGAAGGTTCGGGCGACGCTTCTTCTTGTGGCGAGTGTCCTGCCGCAGATCGCCTTCGCGCAGGGTGCGACGATCGAGGCCACACCACGTGGAACTGCGTTGGCAGGTTCACGGGTGACCGTCAAGTGGTCGGGGCCGAACGGCCCGGGCGACTACATCACTGTCGCACGCAAGGGTTCGGATTCGTTCGCGTATCTGGACTACAAGCCGACGAGTAACGGTCGCACGCCAATGAACCCGGTGTCGCTGGTACTGCCGGCGCAGCCGGGTGCCTATGAGATCCGCTACGTCCGCGGTACCCCTCGCGAAGTCCTCACCGTGGTGGCGTACGAGGTGACGGCGATCACCGCAACGGTCGAAGGGCCGGCGAGCGTCGCGCCAGGGACACGATTCGAAGTCGCATGGTTGGGACCGAACGATCGCGGCGACTGGGTGACGATCGTTGCCGCTGGTGCCGCCCCGCGCGCGTATAGCTCGTATGTGGACGCCAGAATCGGCCGTGCCGACAGCAAGACGGGCCGCAGTGTCGCGACGCTGGTGGCGCCGGAAAAACCGGGCCGCTACGAATTGCGTTACGTGCAGCAGGGTACGAGCGTGATTGGCACGCGCGCTATCGACGTTGGCTCCGCACCGTCTGCTGGTGCATCGACCACTCCGCAACTGGCAGTGATTCCGGTCGTCCCGGTCCTCAGCATGCCAATCGCGCAAACGCCCTCGCCCGATCAGCGAGCCGCGGCCGACCCCGGTTCGACTCCGGCGTTGACGGGTCCCTCGACGAACATTGCGGGATTGAAGCCGACAGGCGGCGCGGTGATGTCGTTGACGCAGTGTTCGACCGCCACCGCTCCACAGTTCTCGGCAACGCCAGGTGGTGTGACATTCACATTCGTGAAGCCGGCCGGGACGATTGGGTTCCGGATCTCACGGCGTGATCTGGGCGAGTTGACGCCGACCGCAGTGTCTGGTCCTTCGTATACGCACCAGTCCGCACTTTTCTATTCCACGACCTATCAGTATGTGATCACAGGAGTTCAGTCCGATGGGGGATGCTCGGTGGCGACCGTAAATGTCATTCCGCCGAGGCCATTGACGCCAGTGGTGACGGCGACTCTCACCCCAACGGGTGCCAGCCTCGCGTGGCGCGCCCAGGCCGATCATCCGACCGACTACCTGGTGCTCGGACCTGGCCTGCCTGCGACGGGGACTGAAGTCCCGGCGTCGACGAACCCGGCTGGACATGGTCTTGTCATCGACAATCTCACCGTCGGTTCACATAGCTGGCTCGTGACGCCGGTGTGGAAGACTCCGACCGGCATCATGAGCGACGTTGGTCTCGGCGGACGTGTCACCGCGACGATCGGGCTGGTGCCTCCGCGCACAATCGAACTGGTCGGCTTCACCGGCGCGGGGACGGCGATCGTCGTCGGCCCGCGCACCATCACGTTGTCAGGCTTTAGCGGGACGGGCACAGCGGTCGTTATACCGCCGCGGACCATCACGCTCAGTGGCTGGGCGGGTACTGGTTCATCGCCCACGGTTCAAGGAGTGATCACGAAATGAAGGTCCATGCCTGTGTGGCGATCTCGGCGATATACCTGTTCGCAGCAACCACGCCTGCGCGAGCGCAGCAGGGGACTCGGATCGAGTTCGTGGTACCGCTCAATCTCTCACAGCTCTCACCAGATATCGCGACGGTCGGAGTGTTTTGCTGGGTGCGGAGTTCAACCATCCCCGGCGGAATGTCGTACTCGATAGCGAGGCAGACACCGGCTGGCGGACGAGTGCAAGCCACTGTCCCGGTTCGCGTGTCCATCGCTCAACTTGACGATCCCGCCGGGAAGAGTGCCACGTACATCTGCGAACTTCAGGGGCTGCGAACCGGACAAAACCAATGGGTGAAGTTCAGCGAAAACGCATCCGATTCGGCATTTCGACTCTCGCCCAACCCCGCTCCGATCACGGGGAGCTTCGACTGGGTTCAGCCGGCACCCTTAGCAGACGTGGCCCCAGTCAGTGTCACGACCACCTCACCAGGAGGCAACCCGTGATCTTGTCGTGGTCTGAGCGCCTTCTTCCGGCGGTGAACCGTCACGCGTATTCCGCGCGATGACTCTCCCAACTTCCCGGCTGGGGATTCTGGCGCTGACGTGTGCGCTCGTCCTGGTGGCGATCGCCACGCCGAGTCAGGCCTTCGACACCAAGTGGCACGCTGAGGCCACGCGGCTGGCGATGGAGAGGCATGGCTTTTCCGCGGATGCGCGCCTCATGTGTCAGTTCGCCAACTATCTGACCGACTACTTCTCGGCGCCCGGCGACCACCTCGAGGCGTTGAACGCGTACGTGCCGGCCGGGATCCCAAAGGCCGGTGGGTTGGGCGGTGTCGAGCCCGCTCACGTCGCGCGTCTGCACTTCGACGCGCTGATCATGCATTCCCAGGTCGAGTACCAGTGGAAGACGCTCGAGTCGAACACCAAGAACGCGCTCGAGCGATGGGCCGCCGATCCGTCGGTGAAAGCCGGCTATCGGCCGGTCGTGCTGATGACCATCCTCTGCGCGAGCCTCCACGCGGTTCAGGACTTCTACTCGCACTCCAATTGGTTGAAGAAGGTTCCGGCGCGTGACGGCGGAACACCGATCTGGTTCGAGGTGCCCGAAGCCGAGCGCATCGAGGCCAACATCAAATCAGGCTGGTATCCCGACGGCGACACCGCCGGCAGACTCTATCACCGCGAGGAAAACAAGGACTCCTCGGCGCGGCCGCTGAACGTGCCGGCATTCAACGCGGCGACGCGTGCGTCGATTGACTGGGTCGGCCGGCTGATGGCGCAAACTCCAGGAGTGCCGTGGGGCACTCTGAAAGCCTGGACAGCGCAGCCCACAAATCTGAATGGGATGTGGCTGAAGAAGCCCGACGCGTCCTTCATCACGACCACGTCGACGCTTGCGGGGCACTGGGACGGCGAGACGCCGGTGAAGAACGTGTTTGCGCCCGAAGCCTCGAGAAACAAAAACATGGCCGGCGAAGCGCTGCAGCTGACGCTCGGCGTGTACTTCAAGAACATTTCGCAGAGCAGTCCGGCCACTCCGACGCCGCACTGGGTGGGCTTCACCATCTACCACGTCGAGAAGGCGCTCTCGAGCCAATTGTATTTGCAGAACGAGGTGAGGTGATCGCTATGAAGACTGTACGCATCGCACTGACGACGATCGCCGCGTCGCTCCTCGCGCTGGCGATCAGCGGTTGTTCGAAGGCGGATTCGGCGCCTGCGGCGACTGCGGCCGCCGCGCCCGCGGCGGGACCGGCAGCGAGCCCTCACGATGCCGCTCCTGCTACGGCTGCGGCGGCACCGGCGACAGCGACCGTTGCGGCTGACGTCTCTGCGGCATCATCAGCGGCGGCCCCCGCTGCCTCCGCCCCTGCGGCGACCGCTGCTCCTGCAGCGGCGACCGCTGCTCCTGCAGCGGCGACCGCTGCTCCTGCAGCGGCGACCGCTGCTCCTGCAGCGGCGACTGCTGCTCCTGCCGCGCCAGCGGCTCCGCCGACCGCCGCCGAGCGCGAGGCGGAACGAAAGAAAACGCAGATCGAGTGGGCGTTGAAGCAGGACGAAATCAAGAGCGATCCCAACGGCCAGTGGGCAACTGACGCGAAGGCGTCGTCGACGTTCAACGACGCCAAGGGCAACACCTCCTACTCAGCGAGTCAGGCCACCGGCGAGCCCAATGTGCAGACGTACAGTACGACCCCACAGGCATGGAGCTCAAAGACGCCGGACTCGGGTATTGAATGGCTCGAGCTCACGTTCGCGAAACCTGTGCGCGCGAACGCCGTGCGGGTCCGCGAGTCATCCGGCTCCGGCGCGCTGATCAAGATCGAGGTGTTCGACGAGAAGGGTGCCGCACACACCGTGTGGAGCGGGGCGGACTCGACCAAAGAGTTGAACTACTTGATCGCCGAATTCCCGAAGACCGCGTTCATGACCAATCGCGTGAAGCTGACGCTGGCCACGAACGTCGTCGGTGGATGGAATCAGATCGACGCCGTGCAGCTGGTGGGCTCCATCCAGTGACGCTGGCGCCGCGTCACAGGCACTTGAAGACGCGACCCGACACACCACGCCTGAGCGTGTAGGTGCCCAGGTCCTGGCCGGTGGCCGTCAGCCTGACCTGCAAGGTCATCGCGTTGCCGCTGACCGTTCCGCTATAGCGAGCCGGTTGCCGATCGACGGTCTCATCCGAACGGATGGGACCGCCGTGTTCCTGGACGAAGTCACCGGTGACGTCGAACGCGCCGCGGTTGAGCGTGAGCGGCACCGGCAGTGTGCCGTGAGCGCAGTCGAACTCGATTGACGCGCTGGTCGCGGTGATGTCCAGAACCGCATGGTCCCCACCCCAGGAGCCAGCCATGATGACCGCAT
>Ga0075428_100009993_pt1 | contig 10542 bp, 5 predicted proteins | sample RhiMetdeltSRZDD2_FD_75291 | JGI IMG/M metagenome (GOLD analysis project Ga0075428, IMG submission 75291) | Populus rhizosphere microbial communities from Tennessee, USA - Rhizosphere MetaG P. deltoides SRZDD2 | ecosystem: Host-associated > Plants > Roots > Rhizosphere > Soil | place: USA... | reverse complement strand
TGTTGGCTGCCGCTTGTGCACCAGAGGAAGGAACACCTACTACTGTGGGAACGTTAGCACCAGGTGACTTGACCGGTTCGCCTTCGCCCGTTGCGACCGATGAAACTTTAACGGCCGAAACGGAGACAACTGCCACAGCAGCTACCTTGGAGACGACGGAGACAGCTACCCCCACCGCAGATACGACCCAACTTACTCCCACAGATACAACACAAACCCCCTCCATTCCAGTGACCAGCGATGTTATTTTATTGGAGTGCCAATTCTGTATAAATTCAATGGCACACGCCCTATTGGTCATACCTGAAACGGCAACTTTTGAGCTGACTACAACAGCAACAGGAACGGATATAGGCTGTAATACTGTTGATACATTCGATGGCAAACAGGTTGTGCTCTGCCGCGCACAAGAAAACACTTCCCTGACACTTAATATATGCACTGACGGTAATTGCACGGAGCTTGCTGTTGATCTTCAACCGTGTCCCGTTTCCTCGGGCACTCCTCAGGCTGGCCCAACAGAAACACCTGGGGCCGCAACAGATACTCCTCAAGCCAGCCCAACAACGGGCGGCCCAACAAGTACACCAACACCCTGATAAAATACAACAAGAAGCCGTGAAGGTTATAAAATCTTCACGGCTAAATCTTTAACAAATGTTATCGTCTGATACGACAAAATTCGAATTGAAATATACTGCTATATTCTGTAAATGCAGGGTCGTCTAATTTTCTGATCTTGAGAATCTAGAGTAAAGAGAACCCTGCATTCAGATTTATTTTTCCTGCTCACCGCACCCGGCGTGCGGAGGTTTCAATCAAGGCGATCAAAAGCAAGCTGCCCATCAGCATGAGAACAGGAAAAGATGTCCCGGTGACTGCTGCACCCACCAGCAATATTCCCATTACAAAAGTGATTAAGATTTGCCGAAGCATGTCGATTTCTCCTATCTCCATTATTAAATGGTGAACTATAAGTTTTCAGGTATCGAAATCCAAAAAGATGAAGCCCCTGGTGGCTGACCAGGGGCTTCGAGGCAGTTGCTCTGTTCATCTCAATCCCTATCTGTTCAGGGGTGAGGGAGCCAAGAGCCCAGCCAAGCCACCGATGGCCGCTGATCGTAATGCAACAATAACTTCTGGTGTGGACTGGCCAAACAAGTCTAGTGCACTCGCTACCACAACCATTCGATATAACCAATTATCTTTTTCGAGTTTGTTATTCATTGCAACTCCTATTCGTTTCGTCTATAGATATAAACGATGATATGATGGATTTTCAGGTATCACTTTAGGCCATAAAAACGAGAGTCCCTGGCAAATAGCCAGGGACTGCAGATAGATTGTTGATTGTGGAATAGGCTTAGGGAGTTGAAGGAAGTGGGTGCTCTTGTGTCACCACCATAACATCCTCACCAGCCTCTGTTGTCTCAGCTCCTGGAATGGCTCCATCCGAAATGGCTCCAGCGCTGTATAATTCTCGGACTACCTGTTGCGTATTGGCAAACCGATATGTACCACTTGCATCCTTACTGCTGAGCACTGCAGCAATCGTGCCTGTTACGATCGGCGTGGCAAAAGAAGTTCCGGCCCACCATGCCCAATGGTTATCTTCATCTTGATTTGGCTTTCTTTCAACCATAGTGATCTCATTTTTGTTGTTAGGATTGCGTCTTTTTGGGAACTCATTTGCAAGGTAAAGCCCTAAAACCCCTTTCTCTTGCTCATCATTCGCCCCTTCCTCGCCTCCCAGTGTCATGATCCCATCCCCGGCAGGCTTATCTCCTAAATTTGAATAGTTACTGGTTCTATGCATGCCTGTCTGCGAATCCAGCGAATTCTTTGGAAGCGCACCAACACCGATGACGGAGGCAAACCCCGCCGGATAGCGAGCCACGGGTGCATTTAGTCTCGGCTCACTGGGTTGGGTATTTCCGGGGGTTCTGCGTCTTCTCCGCGCCTTCCCGTTTTCCCAATCATTACCTGCAGCTGCCACCACTTGCCTGCCGACGCCAAAAAGCCTTTTGCACAGCTCATTAATTTCTAGTACGTTATCTGGATCTTCCGGAGAAGCCAGCTGTTGTAATACGTCTTGTTCAAAATTTACATCATCCACATTGTCTGGTGGTTCTTTATCTTTCGCTGGAACTTTCATATCGTCGGCATAACGATGATCCTCTTCAAGGGGCAATTCAAGCATCAAACTGCAATTCACGACCAGCTTCCGCCCTGGCTTAGCCTCCTTGTAAATCTTATGAAATACTGTATGGAAGCCCTCGGCGAGAGTAAGAAGATCTCCGACCCCGAATGGATTGAGAACCTCGATTAGGTGAATGGTTGCCTCGGGCGCAATGCTATGAATTATGCCCGCAGCAAAAAGGCCATGATCGCTCATCTTGTAATCATGGCCATTAAAGGATGTATTATACATGCGGAGGAGTTGATCGTAGGATGCCTGATATAAGCGTAACTTGCCATCCGGACCCAGCAAAGTCTTGATTAAGGGATGATGATCCTGCCATTCCTTATGCGCGATCACAAGGTCATGCGGACAAGGAGCTGTATCCAGTATAGCTACATCCACATTTTCCCCAGCACCATACAATGGTCCAAGCTTCTCCTTAATGTCAAACCCGGCTCGCATTCCTCCACTTTGGTCAGAACCTTTGAATGGTTTGGGTAATCCACCAGGGCCACCAGTAGACCCTCCCTGTGAAGTGTTGCCCATGAGCCAATTTGGGGAGACGCTTTTTACTGTCAGTTGTCCATCAAAAAATTCCTTATCTTTCATCTTTTCGCGGAGCTCTCTAATTATTGTAATTAATGTACGCGGTTCAAATTCCGCATTTATTATATTTCCTACAAAAATAGAGAATCCAAGTTTGGATGGGTCCTGTGGATTAAATAGTTCTGATACATAGTCAGCTGGGTCGAAATCAGGATTTTCCTTATTCTGCCGTATGAGTTCATCTCTGATTGATTGCTGCTGCTCGAATTCAAAACCTGTTGGCCTGGGGAATGATAATATTTGGGAGCGGGGCCACGTGATGGTAGCTCCAACCTGGAATTTACCTAGGGTATCGTCGATGCTCTGCTTAAGAGCAGCATTGATTTGATCTGAGGTTATCTCAGCTTGAGGATGAACAACCAGAAATGTAATTTGATCATCCCGAAAATGGGCGTACTTGCGGACTGGCATTCGTGCTACCATCTTTTCCTCCTTTTAGATATTTGTCAATGGAACAGATAATGGACGGTCATCGCCGATCAGTTGAAATGCACCCCAAAAGGCAGGGTGAAACCAGGCTTCTTCTGCCAACATGAATTGCTGGGCATCGCGTAGCGCCAAACTTTTCGAGGAACCTTTACTCAACGCCTTATAAAATCGTTCCATAAAATATAACGTCGAGATATCGGGAACCTGCCACATGCTTACCATCAATGCACCTGCGCCAGCATACAGAAAGCCGCGTCCCAAGCCAATCAGCTCATCACTGGCGGCAACGTTCGCCCGCCCGGTTTCGCACGCGCTGAGCGTGACTAACTCATAACTCATATCCTGTTGTAGTGTATCGTCTGCATACAATTGGCCATCTGCAAGTTGCAGATACGACAAATCTGGTTGATCCAGGCGGTGTTCGCCATGAGCAGCAATGTGCAATATCTGTGTAGGAGATGTTTGCAAAGCCGCGCGATTAGCAGCCTCTCCAGCACACAGCGTACCATTGAACAACCGTTGAATCATTTGCGCTTCGGCCAAAGTATGTAGTAACCGTCCTTCCCAGGAATTTGCTAGAATCAATGCGCCTGGGTCGCGTTTCAAGGCTGGCCTAGTCGCCAAGCCAGCCGCTGGCAGAATGACGACTTCATATTTTTCGATCATGTATGAGGAGCCATTATATAAGATATTGAAGGGAAGATAATGTAAGCCTCCGTAGGGCACAATGATTAGCTTTCGCGGTTCGTATTCATGAAGCGCCAGAGGCTCAATAAGTAAGGAATACAGCCGTTTCAAAATACGCTGTGCCAACCCAAGAAGCCGCCGAGCCGCATCAGTCTGTGGGTCAATCGCAAGCGCTGCAGATATATTTACCTTCAATTGTGACAGCAATTGATTCAGAACATCAACAGTGATGGGCAAGGAGTGAACATGAGAGATTTGTCCATCAAGGGTAAATGCCCATATACGGGAGCCATCGTTATAATATTCAAGCAGCAATGTACCATCATGCAACACATGCTGAACCTCTTTCAAAGAGGTCGTTTCAACACGCCTGGCTTGTTGCTTATCATCACTGTGTAGATAGAGTTGTTCCGTGATCGAACGGATTCGCCGTTCACGAACCGCAACTTCAGCCAGTGCCTGTTCAGGTTTAATAGAGTTCACACGGTCAGTAGTTCTAGGTGGCTCATGCGCCAGTCGATAAAACCATTGATGTTCTCCGCGCAGTCTATTTAATTCCTCCATCAGCGTCTGGCTGTAGGCATCATTCTGTGACCAATGAAACTGTTCCCGGTTTGCTACATAGCTCAATAACACCTGTGACTTGGCGCGTTCCAGTGCATCGAAGGCACACTCAACTTGGCCTCCACGGAGATACAAATCGATCAGATTTTTGGAAGCATCTCCCTTGTCTTCCAGAAATCCTGTGCGAAGTGTGATGGTTAGTCCGCGCTGAACGCGTTCCACCGTGGCAGCTGCTGCCTGATAACGACGGACAGCGCGCAACGTTTCACCTTGCGCATCCAAGATTTGACCCTGTAAAAGATGGCATGTATAACGTAGTGATGGGACATTGAAGTGCTGTGCGATCCTTGTTGCAATAACAGTTGATTCAGATGCCTTCTTGAAGTCACCCATGGCCAATTGAGCTTGCCCTTGCAACAAGGTTGCAGTCGCATAATTGACCTGCTGCCCATTCATTTCGAAGCAGTTGGCCGCAATGAGGGCCGACTGGTACGCTGTTTTGACATCACCTTGTTTCAATGCAACGCGGCCGTGCTTTAATTGAGTTGTCGCGGTCCAAGTAGTTGCACCAAGGGAAGTAAAAATCGGTTCTGCTTCCTCCAACGCGGCTCGCGCCGCGTCGAAATTCTTCAGCTCAGCCTCTGCTATTGCCAGATGCAGCAGATTTCGGGCTGTGTCATGTGTGGCACCAAGCTTTCTATAATCCGAGATAATTTGACTTGCCAAATCACGAGCTTCAGCATAACGGTTCAGATAAAGATAGCATTCAATCATATCCCGCTTAACGGCGCGATATTCCACAGGGAATCGTTCAATGCCTCGTTCGAGTATCCCATATAGTAAACTGAGAGCATGCCGGTAATGGCCCCGTGCCTGTGCAATGTAAGCGATATTCAACTCAATGACAGCTATATTCAAGGTTTCATTGCGGGCAACATAGATGGTGCGAGCATGTTCATAATAAGCTAACGCGTGGGAAAAATCACCGAGCGATTCATGAGCTAGTCCAATATTCATGTACAACAACCCTAGATATTGTTGTCCGGTTTCACCCAGTGTTTCAGCGATCGCGAGAGCGGAATGGTACAGACGCAGCGCCTCGAGCTGGTCACCTAACAAATCGTGAACAAAGGCAACATTGAGATCAAGTCGCAGGAGCCTTTCATGTTCGCCTGAGCTAGCAAAAATCGCGCGGGCGAGTTCAGCATCGGTGAGGGCCTCTGAAACGCGATTAAGCATTGGACTTAAAGGAAGGCGACCAATTCGAGTACGCGCCCAACCAATTTCATCTCGAATCGTTTTAAATATCTTGCTCGCTTCCTCGAGCGCTTCCCAAGCTTCTTGGAAATTACCCAAACACTTCAGTGCATCGCCTCGCGCCATTAATCCCAGCGCGATATGAGAAGAGTTGTTCTGTTGTTTCCCAATTGCAATAATTCGATTGGCGAATTCAAGCGAAAGATTCGGATCAATCGACCAATGTCGATCCGCCTCTTGCTTGAGGCGCTCGACAACTTCTTTCGCCGCTGCTTCTGAAAGAGGAGTTAAAAGCAAATCAGGCGGAATATTATCCGCTAACCAGATTTCCAACTGATCATCTCTTTTCATATAGATACTAAGTATCGAGCTATCCCTGCATTACAAAGATTACCTTCTCGTTCTTATCTGTGGTGGTTGTCTGACTCAGGTCATTCAGGGCCTGTCTAGCCTCATCCAGTGTGACTGGTACCTTGGCACTGACCTGTTGACTCCACCAATTCGCCAGGATTCCGCTGATAACAGGAGCGGCGAATGACGTACCAGCCCACCAGGCCCAGCCAGTATTGTTGCGTTCATACCGAATGTAGTCAATTGTGAGTGCACGCGGTCTTGGGGGTAGATGACCCGGTCCCGCCCAGCCACCCAAACCTCTGCCGGTGAAAATTCGCAGTAAAAATGACAAACAGCCTTCGGCATAGACAGGAAGCTCAGTTGTATAAATGCCCAGCACACCCTTCCTTCGTCCTGGCTCTCCTCCGAACACCATATAGCCATCACTTGGGGGATCGTCAGCCAGATTGGAATAGGTGGCAGCCTCATAGGACTCACGAGTGGTCGTAGACGACTGCTTAGACAACGCTCCAACTCCAATCACTTTATCAAAGGCAGCTGGGTAGCTCGCGGGGTGTCTTCCCACATCTTCGATTTTATTGCCTGCGGCCGCTACAACAAGTATATCTTTCTCTTTTGTGAGCCGGTCAAAAATCCCCTGCAATGCCGTGATCATCTTGTGAATTTCTTCTGGGAGATGAGATTTATCGTCTTTGCTCAGTCCGAAACTGCAGTTGACGATGAGTGGACGTCCAATCTCTGGATTCCGAAGCACTTCTATTATTCCCTGGGTGATAGTTTTCATACTACTACACCCATAGGAAGTAAATATCTTAACCAAATGTAGTCTAGCTTCTGGTGCAATGGTGTTGATGATACCCGCGGCGTACAAGCCGTGATCCGGCATGAAATAGCCATGTCCTACCACGCTATAGTCCGTCAATTCAAGCTCACCATCGATTTTCGTATGCAAATCCAGTTTGCGGTTAGGCCCCCATAAACTTTCCAACAAGCCATGGTTGGAGCGCCATTTCTCGTAAGCCTCATCGAGATGAGTGGCAGTAGGAGATGTATCAAGAATTGCAACGTGTATTTTTTCTCCCTTCTCTGCCGCAAATGGCAAGGGAGATGTCGTTTGCTTATCCCTTAGCTGAAACTTCCAATCGGCCTCTTTCGGAATATCTTCTTCTTCAACCGGCCAAGAACCTGGAGTAGGAGGAGGAATACCATGAGACGCATTGCTGATTAACCAATCAGGAGCGACAGAGTTGAGAGTGAGAGCACCCAAGATGGTCATTGGACCCTGAGATAGGGCAGTATTTATGGTGAGGAGTAGTTGGACCAGATCTTCCTGGCTCGCCTTTTCATTCTTAAGCCGAACGGGAGCGATGGAAAGCAAGGAGCCTGCATCGTTCTGTAGTGGAAAGATCAGGATTTCCTCCGGCTTTGGCGGTGTAAGTAGGCTTTTCCATGGCCGATCAGAGTCTTGCTGTATGAGGAAGCTTCCAATTGCCGTTGCTAGTTGTTCCTGGGTAAAACCGATTGGATGCTCAAAATGCAGGATGACTTCGCCTGGCAGGAAGTATTCTAATTCGTGTTCAGCGTGTTCCTCATTCTGACGGCCTGTCAGCCACTTCCAAAGTGTAGCAAGGAAACTTGCTAGCAATTCCCAAAGCCTTCTAAGTATTTGTGCTAAATTGTCACTCATTATTATGCTCCCTTCTTAAATAAGTTCAATTCAATGTTATTGACAGGGGGCTATCATCGCCGATAAGCTGAAAAGCTCCCCAGTAGGCCGGATGAAGATTCCGGTTTTTAGCCAAGATTGATACCTGCGCGTGACGCAGAGAAACTGATTTGGATTCGCCTCTGCTCAAGGCGGTGTACATCCGCTTCATGAGATTGGTGGTCGAGCTATCAGTTACCCCCCACAGACTAAGGATCACTGCTCCAGCACCAGCGTACAAGAAGCCGCGTCCCAAGCCAATCAATTCTTCGTCTGCCGCCACGTTCGCCTGCCCCGTTTCACATGCGCTCAACGTGACCAACTCATAACTCAAATCATGTTGCAGCACATCGTCGGCATACAGCTGACCATCCGCAAATTGAATGTAGGACATGTCTGGCTGATCGAGCCGGAACTCCCCATGTGCGGCGATGTGCAAGATTTGCCTCGGTGCACACTGTAGAACAGTCCGCCTTACAGCATCATCCACAGACAATTGACCGCCAAAGCATTGATGCACAAACTCGGCTTCGGGATGAGTATCAGGAAGCCGGCCCTCCCATGAGTGTGCCAGGACGAGAGCGCCAGGCACGCGTTTTGGACCATGCCTGGTCACCAGTCCAGCCGCGGGCAGATTGACAACCTCGTACCGTTCAATCAAATATGTTGAGCCATCGTACAGCAATTGAAAAGGTAGCGTATGCAATGCACCATAGGGGACGATGATCAATTTGCTTGGGCCATTTTTCTCGATCCCAAGTGGTTCGATGAGCATTGTATACAAACGCCCCAATAATTTTTGTGCCTGCTTAGTGAGGGCGCGAGAGGCAACAGAATTGGAATCAACCTTTAGCGCAGGAGAGAAATTATTCCGCACCAGACGAATTAACTGACCTAGATCTCCTATCGTCAGCGGCAGGCGATGGGCTCTGACAGCTTGTTTATCGAGCGTAAAGGCCCATAGCTGCTCACCGTCGTGATAATATTCGATCAGCAGGGTTCCCTCATCAAGCCCATGCTGAATTTCTCCCACAGACAACACCGGAGCTTGGGCATCCCATTGACCATCACTTTGTAAATACAATTGCTCGGTGATAGCGCGCATACGTTGTTCCCGCACTGCGACTTCCGCCAGCGCTTGTTCCAATGGAACAACATTGGGAATTTCCGTATCTTTGGGCGGATCGTGCGCCAGTCGATAAAACCATTGATGCTCAGCTCGCAAATGATCGAGTTCCTCAATTAGAGCCTTACTGCCGGAATCATCCTGTGCCCAATGCAAATGCTCACGGTTGATCAGATAGCCCAGCCATATTTGTGATTTGGCACGTTCTAATGCTTCGAAGGCACTTCCAATATTGCCAGACCGGAGATGCAGTGAGATCAGAGCACGCATTGCCTCCCCCTTGTCTTCCAGAAATCCGGAACGAAGTGTGATTGTCAATCCGCGCTGCAAACGTTCAATAGTTGCAGCGGCTGCCTTGTAGTAGCGGGTCGCACGTATATTCGCACCTTGGGCTTCGGCAATTTGGCCAAGCAAAAGATGAGCAGCATAGCGTAGAGAGGGGACATTGTAGAATTGAGCTACACCTAACGCCTTATGACCTGCATCTGCAGCCGCGTTCAATTCGCTCAATGCAAACAGTGCCTCCCCTTGCAACAAGGTTGCAATTGCATCATTGACTTGTTGTCCATCCGCCTCGAAAGCAACTTGTGCCGAACTTGATTCCTGATAGGCACCTCTTGCATTGCCTTGCTTGAACGCTATACGACCACGCCAGAGTCGAACCATCGCTACCCAATTTTTCGCGTCCAAGGAAGTAAATATTGGTTCAGCCTCCGCCAGTGCTGTGCAAGCGGGGCCAAAATTGCCCAGCGCAGCCTCAGCCGTTACCAAAAGTAGCAGGGTCTTGGCAACCTCATAAGCGGCGTTGAATTTGCGGCAATCTTGGATTACTTCTTGAGCAAGATCACGAGCCTCGATATAGCGATTGAGTGATAGATAACACTCGACCATATGTTGTTTGGTCATCGCCGCTTCGAAAGGAGACTCACTGGTTACCATGTCCAGCACACCACGTAATAACATAAGAGCGCGTCGATGGTGACCCTGTGCTTGAGCAATTTCCGCAATATTTGCCTCAGCCGTGGCAATATTCAGAGTCTCATTTCGAGCAATCATCAACTCACGCGCGCGTTCATAATATGCTAAAGCCTTATGAAGATCACCAAGTGCATAATAAGTAAGACCTGTATTCATAAATAAGGGGCCGATATAAGGCTGGCCAGCCTCACCAAGATCCTCTGCAATGGCAAGAGCTGTGGTGAACAATTCAAGTGCTCGATGCTGTTCTCCTAGATAGTTATAAACAAGAGCTGTCTGCCAATCTAGCCGCAGCAGTTTATCGTATTCCCCATAGCTGGTAAAGATGACGCGTGCTCGTTCAGCGTCTGCAAGTGTTATGGGGATGCGGTTAAGCTTAGGACCAAGATATAAATGACCAATACGGGTACGTGCCCAGCCAACTTCATCACCAGCCGCCTGAAACATAACACCTGCTTGCTCATAGAGGTCCCAAGCTTTTTCCATATTGCCCAAAACCCTGATGCAATCAGCCTGGTGAATAATTCCCGATGTAATTTGGCTTGTATCGTTCCGAGCCTGTCCAATTGCAATAATCCGCTCAGCATATTTGAGCGAACGGTTGGCGTCAATATACCGATACCGTTCGAATTCCTTTTCGAGACGTTCAACGAC
>Ga0075428_100009992_pt1 | contig 10543 bp, 11 predicted proteins | sample RhiMetdeltSRZDD2_FD_75291 | JGI IMG/M metagenome (GOLD analysis project Ga0075428, IMG submission 75291) | Populus rhizosphere microbial communities from Tennessee, USA - Rhizosphere MetaG P. deltoides SRZDD2 | ecosystem: Host-associated > Plants > Roots > Rhizosphere > Soil | place: USA... | reverse complement strand
CTGGGGGTGCTTGAAGGACTGGAGGACGGGCTGGACGAAGGTGTCGATGAGACCGACGCGGACGGCGTTGACGAAGGGCTTGAGGACGGGCTTGTGGAAGGGGTGTTCGACGGAGAAGAACTCGGAGTGGCGCTGACGCTGCTGCTGGGCGAAGGCGAAGACGATGGGGTGTTTGAAACGGATGCGCTGGGAGTGCTTGAAACGGACGAGCTGGGCGTGGAGCTTGGTGACGACGAGGGTGTACTGCTAGGAGACGGTGACGACGATGGCGAACTCGATGCGGAAGTCGATGGTGACGATGACGGGGTGATCGGGTGAATCGTGATCGTCTGCGCGCGCCACGCAGCAGACACGTCCACGCCGAACGATCCAGGGTCTTGCGCTGACCCCGTATTGAGCTGTCGCGACGCCGCGAGGATCAGTCCGCCGAGGTTTGTGCCGGCCGTGCCGCAGGACTTTTGCAGCGGAGGGGATGGCGTATAGTTCGTCGGCGGCGTGTTACCCCATGTGTCATCATCAGCCTCCTCGCCAGCCATGCCGGCGAACGCGATGAACAGGTAGTCCTTTGTGGAAGGTGGAGCGGCCGATGCTGGCGGGTCGGGAGTGGCCGAAGTCCCGGTGGCGGTCGTGCCGATCTGCGGAGTAATCCCCTTGTGCGCCCCGGAGATTCTCCATGCAATCGAAGCCGAGCGCGTGCTTGCAGATGAAGTAAAAGTCGGGTTCGATGGAACTCCCGCCCCGGTGTACCACCATATTTTCAAGCCATTGGCGGCCGATTCATCCAGAATCTCTGCCCAGTCCGTCAGGGCATTCATCGTTGCCGACGTGGACCCAATGTCCATCGTAATCAGCACTAGGTCGCTGGCCGCGATGCTGCCAGGCAAGGTCACGGCATGGGATGTACCAGCCGTGTTTACGGACGACTCCGCTGTCCCTTCTACAACAGGGAACGCCATCAGCTCACTTCCGTTTCCTCGAAGGTGAACACGACCGGATTCACATTCGTCATCTGAAACGCTAAGAGCCGGTTGCTGTCAGAAGTGAGGGCGTCGTCCGTGAAGACGTCGCCCTCGATCGTGAACGTGGCAGCAGCAGCATCGCCGCTCCCATACCCCAGCGTGATGACTTCGCCTACTGACCCCCACGCGCCAAATCCGAGCGTTAGGACTGCGCTGGGACTGCCCATTTACGTCGCCCTCGTTCTGCTCGTGGGCGTCACGGCGTGGTCCAGCGTTTCAGTGAACAGCGTTGTCGTGCCGTCCACCTTCTTGATGGTCCAGGTCGTGCCGCTGATCGAGCCCTCGAATAGCCCCTGACAGATCATGTAGCACGCCTGCTGGATACTCGGCCGCGTGCCGTCTGCCGGGATGCTATCGGGGATTGTGGCTTGCAGGGCGTCGGTGGCCTCTTGCTGCAATTCCGCCTTCGCCGCTGTTGTAAAGCCGCTTACTGTCCCTGGCTCGCTAATCAGATCGGTCGTCACCGCCCCGCCGGCCTGGTCGAGGATCTCGATATGGCTCGTGTGCTGAAGCGTTCCGCCCGTGCAGCTCGCCGCGATGGTCAACTTTCCGTAGCCGAACACGGTAAAGGTCTGCCCTGCGGCCATGCCGGTCAAGGTTAGGTTGCCGTACCAGCCTTCCAAGAGCCAATGACCGCCGCTGGCTAGGGCAAACGTCACGTCGCCGGTGCCCTTGGCGTTGTAGCAGTTCGCCATGTAAACGCGGAACGTAGCTGATGGCGCTCCTGTCCCGTCGGTGACATTGCCGTAAAAGCCGCAGTTCTTCACGTACACCTGAGCGTGAGTCACCCGTAGGCCGTTGATGTTGAGGTTTTCAAGAAAGCAGGCTTGCCCGATGATGACGGGGTTGTTGACGCTCGTTTCGTACATCCCGCCAGTCTTGCCGGTGCTGTAAATCCAGGTGCTGGTGAGCGACACCGAATCGTCGAGGAACATCGTTCCGCTGTTCAGGTTGATCGCATAGTTGTCGTAGGTGCCGCTGCTGATTGTGATGAGTCCGCCAGGGATGGCTGTGACGGCTTTCGTGTTTCTGGCGACTGCAATAGTGTTGGCGTTCGCCCAAGTGTTCGCCGGGCTGCGAGCCGTGCCGTGGATGCCGACCGTCGTGCCCGCGACACCGGCCGTCTCATCTAGGTACACGTAGCCATCAGGGTAGTCGGTGTTGTCCTTGGCCGCTGCGAGTGCCCAGCCAACCGTGCCGGAGGTCGTGTGGCCGCTGAGCGCTTCGTCTGTCACGGCATCTGCGATTTCCGCCCCGAAGTCCGCCGCAGTGCCTGCCGCAGTCAGCCAGTTCGCCGTGATAGCCGGGAGGTTGGTCAGGTTCGTGGCCGTTGTGGTGGTCGTTACGAGGTCCACCAGAGCGATAGCCCCAGCGTTCGTATTGATCTCGCCCGTGCCCGTCCCGTCCTTGACCGTCACGATGGGATAGCCGGCGGTATGCTCAGCCGGAACGCTTGTCGTGTTCCATTCCTCCACGTTCACATCCAGTTTGTCGGTGGCTGCCCCGAATAGCGAGTCGTAAACATTGGCAGCGAGGACGTGGAACTCCCGCCACACCGGCAGCGCCCCGCTCTCGTGAATGGCAACGACCAGATGCCCGATGGTGTCCGTATCGGTCGTGTCCAGGGTGACCTCGTACCAGCCGTTCTCTTCGTGGGTGAGGGTTTGGGCTGCGTTCTTCTGGGCCCAGTTGCCGTTGTTCTTCTTCAGGCGAATGTCGGGCTGGGTGATCGTGAGGGCGGTCTCGGCCGTCTTGCCGTCCGTCTCGTCGAGGAACGGGCCTATAGGGACATCAACGCTCGTGCTCTGTTTCAGGTACATCACGCTACCCGCCTCCCGCGATATTGCCGCCAGCACTGGGGTACGGCGTCACCAGTCGAAAACGGATAGGCCAGCCCGTTGCCGCTGTTGTAGAGGCTCCCGACTTCCCCGGAATCCAGCACCCTTGCCCATACGCCAAGCTCGTCAATCCGTCCATCTAAATGCGCGCCGCCGCCGGTAAGATTCGCCCCCAGCGTGAACGAACTAGCGCTTGGCCCGGCCCCCCAGCCAGTGGCGTCTTGGGCTACCTGCGAGCCGTTGCGATAGATCGTGATGGTGTCAGTGGAGTTGTTGAAGGTAACTACGACATGCTGAAACGCACCGGTCGTGAAACCTGTCGAACTGGTCAATTCCTCCGCGTGCCCACCACAGGTCACGTACAGGCCAGTGGTGCCGTTAAGGAACAGAGAGAACGTGTTTTGCGCCGTGGTTGACTCATACAAAGCCACATATGAGCCGGTTGAGTCTAGCCATACCCAAAAGCTGATAGAAATTGAACCAGCGCTTACATCCGCCAGCATGTTGGCGTTTTGCAGGTACGTAAAAACCGAGGCCGGGAAATCGGCTGCGTTGCCGATCTTGCCGGCTGCCGTGCCAGTTGAGCCCGTATCGCTCAGGTCATGCGTTCCGTGGAAGTCCTCGCGCGTACCGCTAGACTCATCCAGCTTGAAGTATGATACGAGGTTGTCGATCAGAGCCACGGCTTATTGTCCTGCAAGTCGGGCGCAGAATTCTTCCAGTTGATCCACTCGCGTCTGCCCGGCCACCGTAGCGTTGGTGTTCAGGATGTCGCGGATGAGCCCGATGAGCGTGTTGGTGTTAGCGCCTGTTCCGGCGGCCAATCCGAATTGTGTCTCCATGACCGTGAAGGCGCTGCCGTCGTTGCAGTGGTCGGCTGCGTCCTTCAGCTTGTCGATGTCCTCCCGCAATTTGCGTAGCTGGTCCGCAGCGCTAACTAGGGAGTTTCCCAGTTGCTTACTGCGATTGACGACGATGAAATCGGCGGCCATCGTTCTGCTCCTTTGCGTTAGCTCTCCACCATCACCGTCCCGTTTTGTCGTGGCGCTTTTGAGTTCGCGGAGGGGCGGGTCCAGCCCGCCCCTCCCCCCAAAGACTACGCGATGACTACAGAAGCTGTGCGCAGCCCCACCAGTCCATCTTGAGGTTCAGCGCCGCGTTTCCGGCGATGTCCTTGATGCCGATGACCGGAGCCATCGGAATCGTGCTGACGGGGAACGTGGCCGCGGCGAGTTCCGCCGTCGTCACCATCGCCGGCGCGATGTTTCCGCCGGGGCGGACGCCGTTGACGTAGAACTCCAACTTCTTCGGGTAAGCCCGGTAGCGGAAGCCCAACTTCACGTAGGTCGCGGCGACCATCGTGTGAAGCGAATCGAGCTTCGTCTTCGTGCTTCCGTCCTGCGCAGTCTGGGAAGCGGCCTTGTAAGACCCGTCCCAGGCTGCGCCCTCGGCCTGCAGGTGCTGGAAGCCGGCGCCCGCAAAGGTCGTCGCCAGAGCACCCGTGGTGTCGGCGAAGAGTTTGTCGGTGATGCCGGCGCCATCGGTGGAATCGGCTTTCGCCAGTCCGACCCAGATCGACCATTTCGCAGCGGTGATCGCGTCAACGGAGAATCGGCACTCGAACACCATGTCCTTGTCCGAGAAGAAGAACGGTGCTCCGATTCCACGGCCCCACTGGAGAACCGCTTCGTCGTTCGCCGCGTTCCCGTCGATCGCCAGTTGGACGATCCCCTTCTCAGTCGCCGTATCGACGATCTGCTCGACCGAGCAACCAGCCGAGGCCAGCTTCAGGTAGGGGCTGATGAGGGTTGTCGTCGGGAGCGTGAAGAAGTCGTCGAAGAACCCAAAGGCGGAATTCCCGCTGGGGGCTCTCCAGGTTGAACCCGTCGGATTCATCGTTGGCGGCGGAGCGAAGGCTCGCCACAGTCGTTGCGATGGAAGCCTTGAATCGAAGTCCTCAAAAGTCAGATTCATCTGTCGTACCTTTCAAAAAAGCGGGAGTGTCCCAGCCAAGGGTGGGCGTTGTCCCTGAAGCAAAACCGGGGCTTTTGTTTTCCGTCGCGCCCCGTGTTACGACGCACGGCCCGTACTCGAAGAGTTGGGCTATGTCGTTTCGGTCACGGTCTCGGTGCAGAAGCCGCGGAAGTTGGCTCGGCGGTTGAAGCACACGAGTTGAACCCCGTCGTCCATGCAGCGGACGCGGACGTTGCTCATCTCGGGGTGCTGGAACGCCTTGCGCTTCCGCATCCGCCGGCCGGCTGCGTAGTAGCACTTGAACGTGTCCCAGTTGACACCCAGGATGATCCCGTCCGTCCGCGCGTTCTCCGAAGCAGCGTTCGTCCAGGCGGGAACCCAGTTCAGGGGAACACCGCGGATATAGACCGTTCCGCTGTGCGCGGCCATGTCGTCGCCGATGTTGTCGTTGCCCAGTTGGAGCAAGCGACGGCACTGCGCCAGACGCGAGTGCGTCGTGAGCAGTTCCCAGTTCGGCTTTCCCTGCGCCACGATGTCGGGGCGCTGGACGGGCGGCTCGAATTGGCAGAGGTCCATCGAGTTGATGGTCTTCTCCACGAAGTCATCGCGATCGACGACCGTGTAGGGGAACGTCCGGTTCCGCCACTGGTCGTAAGTGACCGCCGAGATTCCGCCGACGCCGTTGGAACCCCAGCCCAGAGGCTCGAACCCGTCGAAGCCCTCTTCGGAGTTGTTCTCCGTCACGCTGTCGTCGGTGGAAGTAATCCACCACAGCAGAGAGACGGGTGGGAACGGTGACTGAGTTGGGCTCGAAGGACCGGGCCCGAACATCAGGTCTTCCATGCCGGTGTAGAACGACGTCATCAGGTCGCGTTCAAGGGACTCGATGTAGTCGTAAATCTGCTTGCCGCCGGTGCGGAAGATTTCCTCGTCGATGTCGTAGTGGTAGTTATTGGTCGTGAGACCCCACTTGAGCGAACCTTCGTCGAGGACGTTCACGCGATCCGAGCTATCGCGGTGGTACAGCCCGACGACCTGGAAGTTGTCGTTGGTCCGCACCTTGATTTTGAACTTGCACTGCGAAGTGCTCATCACGTTCTTCCCCATTGGGTCGAAGAGACGCGATGCGTACTTGTACTTCTGGAGCGGCAGGGAAATGTCCTGCGCCGCCAGCTTCTCCTCACCGGCGTAGCGCTGGTGAATTGAGTTTACGAAATCGTCAATCTGTTCAATGCCGAGTGCCATGAAGCCAGTCCTTATTTGGCCCCTTCAAGCTCCTTGTAGAGCCGGTCGAATTCGTCCCGCGGATCTTCCCGCGGGTCTTGCGGTCGGGTCGCCCCGCCGCCTTGCCGGCCATTGCTCTGCCTGGAAATCTTGCGGGTTCTGTTTTTGATGTCTTTCTTGCCGAGGTCTTCCGCGAACACCATTCGGGCCACGCGGCTGACCAACGATTCATTGAGTTCAGTCGGCCGCCCCAGTTGCGCCAGACCGATCAGTTGGGCTTTCACCGCAACCATCAGGTCTTTCCGCCGCTGAAGCTGCTTGGCGTCTTCGGAATCGGTCTTCCCGAATAGATCGGTGTGACCGAGCGAATCCACCAGGCTGTCGAAGTGCTTCTCTTCCGCTCGGGCATCCGATTCAGCGAACCGGGATTCCAGAGCGTCCAAGCGGGATTCGTAGTGGTCGCGCAGGCGCGTGAGTTCCCCTACGATGTCCTCGTCGTACACTTCCTTGAACTTCGGACTGATCTCAAACCGGCCGTCCTTCGCCTCTTCAGGCTTGTCGGCCTTGGGCTCTGCCTTCTTCACGAACTGGCCCTTCTCATTGCGGCCAGAGTCCTCTTCGGCCAGGGCCTTGCGGCCGGCTTCGAGAGCCTTCTTGTCGAAAAGACGCAGCGCCCGTTCCAACTCCTCGCGGCTGGCGAAATCGGCAAGCTCCGATTCCTCAAGACCAATCGCGGCTGCCTCGGCTTTCAAGTCCTCGCTCAGCCACTCGGCTTCGGACTTCCCTTCACCGGAACCCTCGCCTTCGTCTTTCGACTCGGCGGTCTTACTGCCGGATTTCGTCTCGGCAGGAATTTCTTTGTGTTCGTTGTCGGCGTGCGCGTTCGTGATCTGCGCATCGTCCTTCTGCCCGGCGCGATCCGCTTGGACGTCGTTGACGACCTGCTCCGCGTAAGCCTTCACTTCTTCCGACGTGCTCTGTTCGGTAATCTCTTCGAGTGCCATTGAATCAGTCTCCGTAGCCAGCCTCATTGTCCACGAGGCCCCTCACGGCGAGGAGTTCCTTGCGCCCGCGGCGGCTGGTGATTTCGAGTTGCCCGTTGTCTTTGACCTGAACGCCCTTGATGTTGTGCTGGCGAATCGTCTCCCTCAGCTCAGGAACCTGCGACTTCATGCAGCCCAGTCCGTCCGAAACGAGCGGGTCGTGAGCGGAGTACGTGTTCGCCGTCATCGGCGGGCGATCGAGCCAGTCGGACTTGGCGCCGGCGAGGAATTCCTCCAGGGGAACCTCGCGGCCATTCAGCTTGTAAACGACCTTGCTCATCTCAGCCTTTGATTGCCGGCCCAAAAACCTGCCAGCCCAACAGTGCAAACAAGACAAAATGCAGCACAGTGCTGCCGACCGCGATGTAGGCCTGATACTGCGGAGGGCCGAAAAACGCCCCCAGGATCGCGAGGAACCACAGGAGCATAATTACCCAGAAGATTAGCCCGCGTGTCATGCTGGTCTCCTTTGCATCGCATTCGCCATTTGACCGTTGACCCCGGAAGACTTCCCGCCCAGGAGCGCCTGGATCATGGCGCTCGAACGGGCCTCTTGGGTTCCGCCTGTCGGGACATTCTTCCGCACCGTCTCCCGCGAAGTGACCGGCGACTGCCGGACGGTGTTCTGGTCCCCGCCGAGCATCAGGGCGGGATTGGCGAACGTGATGAACCGCTTGAACTCGGGCCGGTTCTTCAGTCGCGCGATCTCGTCGAGGATTGCTTCGGCGTCCAGCGTGGCTCCCGACGCCTGGAACATCGGCCACAGAGGAGCAATTTGTTGGAGGGTTTGGAATAGCTCTTGGAGCTTCTGCTCGGGAGTTTTGAAGACCATCGAGTAAGGCTCGACCTTGAACTCGTAATCTTCAAACGCACCCACGCGAATCTCGGGGGTCCAGTTGGATGACACCTGGATTCCGCTATTTCCAACCGGGAGCGACGACTGAAGCTCAAGGTTCTGGTCCTCCCACATCAACCTTCCGAGGTCCAAGATGCAGTCCGAAGCGAACGAGACAACCGACATCCGCATGTCGGCCACGTTCCGCGAGAGCTGACCGTGAACCAATTCCTCTTGCCCCAAGGTCGCCGCCTGGGGCCCGAGTCCGCCCATGGCTTGCAGATTTCCTGCAAGCCTATCGAATTCATCCTGAAGGAACGTCGCCAGGGCCAAGTCTCTCTGGTCGATGCCCCCGACTTCAACTTGATTGATCGACTTGGGATCGTTCATCCGGTGCCAGGAGTTTCTCTCCGCGTTGCGGATCTTCTCCGCGTCATCTGCTCCTGAAGGAGGATAGACGTTGACGACCCGGTGCGCGTCCGAATCCGCTTCCATCCGCACATGCAGACGGTTCTGGAGCAGGTGCATTCCGAACAGGTTCACCGCCGGCGAAGACGGAATAATCAGGTCGGGAACGTCTCCCAGCGAGAGGAACTTGTACGGACCAGCCTGAGAACCCGTCCAGTCCCTTTCGATCAACGGCTCCAAGTCCTGATCGCATGGTAGCGTAGCTACCGACTTGTTCTCCGCGATCCACACGTCCTGAAGCCAGACCATATCCTTCAGGTCGTCGTCTTGGGCGCTGTCTTGTCCGATGTCCCTGGTTGAACCAGTCTCGTCCTTCGCCTCTCGGCTGGTGGGTTCGAGCTTGTCCTTGACCTTCTTGGAGTAACCTGGCTCGTCCATGACCTTTTCATAATCCGCCCGGTAGCGATGCCCGCAGTAGCGCATCTTCGTGCGCTCCTTGCTGGGCATGTCGAGAATCAGGTCGTCCAGGGAAACCCGGTTGAGCCACGGTTCCCCCGGATCGAGCCAGACGTCTTCTTCTGATTCCAAGAGACCGTGGAAGCGCGTGTCTGTGTCGCGCATCATCACGACCCCGCAGCCGACGCAGTAGAAGGCGTCCATGACGATCGCCCGGAACGTCGAGTCCAAGCTCATGTCCGAGATCAACTTGTTCAGGTTGACCTCGAACCTCCGGGCGAACGGAAGTGAATCAAACTTCGGAGTCGAGACGAGAACCTGCGGATTGTTCGCTGCCAGGGCGATCGTGAAGATGCGGGCCGTCTGGTTCAGGATGTTGACCAGAATCTTCCCGCCGTTCTGCGGAGTGGTCGTGTCGTACCACGAACCGCAGTGGTGCTCAATCATCAACTTCCGAACCCGCCGGTGCTTCTCCATCGCCTGACGCGAAGACTTGATCGCCTTGAGCAACCGGCCGCGTTTTTCATCGTTCGCCAAGTCGATCATCGCGCGCCAAAAAAGAAAGGGGACGACGCTCCTGCGTCAGCCCCCATAGGCTGCGATGTATGGGCATCTCAGCGGGGATCAGCCGCTTGTGCCTATCTGTGCCAACGCCTAAGCGCCGGCCCCTTGCTTCTTCGGCTTTCCCTCCAAGAGTTGCTTCGCGTGCGCCAGGTTTAGCGCGGCCTGCGAAAAGTGCAGCGCCTTCTGTGAGTCTTGCGACGACTTCGCCATGTCCGCCATCTTCTCAATCGCGGCGTCGATCTTCTCGTCCATCGGGTTTTACCTCCGAGTAAATTATGGCGAGATGGCCCCGTTAAACGGACTGCACAGACCAAACGGTGCAGTTGGAAACTGCATCTCGCCAAGTAGCGGCCACAGGAATCGGACCTGCATTCAAGTGGTTATGAGCCACACCGAGAACCATCCTCGCCAGCCGCGTCAGTAACAAACCACGTCTCGAATTCCGAATTCCGGCCCCGCTGAACTGCGTTGCCTCAACTCCCGCTGCTCCCTCCACAGGAAGGAGCCGTATTCGGGAGTGTCCCCCGTTTCCTCGCTGGTGTCAATCTTGGTTGGGGTGTTGTCCGCGGAATAGACCAGCCAGGCGACGCCCATCGAAATCACCCGATCGCCGTGGTTCGTCTCCACAGCGTTCCGATTCTTCGTGGGCGCGTGGATGATTTTGCCCTTCTCCCATTCGTATTCATTGCACTCCCGGATCAGGTCTTCCGAGCGAATGGTCAGGTCTCCTGTCTCCATTCCCAGAGCGAGTTTCTCGAACAGGTCCGCCTTGTCCTCGTTGCTCCGGTTCGACCAGCCGGCCTTGCGGGACTTCCTTCGGGAACCGATCTCCGGCACTTCACGGTAGAACACATTCCCGTAGCAAATGACTTCCATGATCTCCTTGGCGAAGGGCGCGGCCATCCCGGAATCTTCCCAGCCGAGGAATGCGTTCCTCAGCCAGAGACAAAGCCCGACCACCACCCGGGCGAACTTGATGAGTTCCATTCCCTTGACCGCGTACTCTCCGACCTGCTCTCCCGTTCGATCGTCGATGACCTGAGCTACCGAATTGGAAGCGTAGGCCCCATCCGAGCCCGCGGCCATATCACAGCCGACGGTGAACGGGCCCAGCGGAGGCGAGTTGTCGATCCCCGGTTTGAACCAGAGCTTCAGCGGCCCGTCGTCCCTGGTGATGAGTCC
>Ga0075428_100009990_pt1 | contig 10545 bp, 9 predicted proteins | sample RhiMetdeltSRZDD2_FD_75291 | JGI IMG/M metagenome (GOLD analysis project Ga0075428, IMG submission 75291) | Populus rhizosphere microbial communities from Tennessee, USA - Rhizosphere MetaG P. deltoides SRZDD2 | ecosystem: Host-associated > Plants > Roots > Rhizosphere > Soil | place: USA... | reverse complement strand
AGCTCGCACCGGTGCGCTCCGAGCTCGGCCTGCGCACGATCGCGAACTGCCTCGGGCCGCTCTTGAACCCGGTGGGCGTGCGCCGGCAGGTGGTCGGCGTGTATGCGGCGGAGCTGGTGGTGCCGCTCGCCGAGGCGCTCGGCCGGCTCGGGAGCGAGCGCGCGCTCGTCGTGCACGGGAGCGACGGCCTCGACGAGATCACGACCACGGGCGCGAGCGAGGCGGCGCTCCTCGACGCGGGCCGGGTGCGCGCGCTGCACGTCGACCCGCAGGCGCTCGGCATCCCGCGCGCGGAGCCCGAGGCGCTGCGCGGCGGCGACGCCGCGGAGAACGCCGCGATCGTGCGCGCCGTCCTCGAGGGCGAGTTCGGGCCGCGGCGCGATCTCGTGTGCGCGAACGCCGCGGCGGCGCTCTGGGTCGCCGGCGCGGCGGCGGACCTCGCGGCGGGGCTCGCGCGGGCGCGCGAGAGCCTCGACTCGGGCGCCGCGCGCGAGCGGCTGCGCCGGCTCGCCGAGGCGGCGCCCCGGTGACGATCCTCGACGAGATCCTCGCCCACAAGCGCGACGAGGTCGCCCGGGCCCGTCGCGTGCTGCCCGCGGGCGAGCTCGAGACGCGCGCGCGCGCGGTCGTCGAGCGGCCGCGGGGCTTCCGCGCCGCGCTCGCGAGCGGTCCGCGCCCGCGCATCGTCGCCGAGATCAAGCGCCGCTCGCCGAGCCGCGGCGAGATCCGCGCCGACTTCGATCCTCGCGCCTGCGCCGCGGCCTACGCCGAGGCCGGCGCGGCGGCGATCTCCGTGCTCACCGACGAGCGCTACTTCGGCGGGAGTCTCGAGTTCCTCGAGGCGGTGCGGCGCAGCGCGCCGCTGCCGATCCTGCGCAAGGACTTCGTCGTCGACGCCTACCAGATCGATGAGGCGCGCTGGCGCGGCGCCGACGCGGTGCTGCTGATCGCCGGCGCCTTCGCGCCGGAGCGGCGGGTGGCGGAGCTCGCCGCGCTGCGCGGGCGCGCTCTCTCGCTCGGCCTCGACGCGCTGGTCGAGGTGCACGACGAGGACGAGCTCGGGGCGGCGCTCGCCGCGGGGGCGGACCTCGTCGGCGTGAACAACCGCGACCTCCGCACCTTCGAGGTCGACCTCGCGACGACGGAGCGCCTCGCCGCGGAGGTGCCGGAGGGCGTCGTGCTGGTCGCAGAGAGCGGAATCCACGGGCCGGACGACGTCGCCCGGCTCGAGGCGGCGGGGGCGCACGCGTTCCTCGTCGGCGAGGCCTTGATGCGCGAAGCGGATCTCGCGGCCGCCCTGCGCAAGCTCAGGAGGAGCCCGTGACGGTTCGGGTCAAGATCTGCGGGATCACGCATCCGGACGACGCGCGCGCCGCGGTCGACGCGGGAGCGGACCTCATCGGCGTGAACTTCGTGCCGGGCTCGCCGCGCTGCGTCGATCTGCGCACCGCGGAGGCGATCTGCCGCGCGGTGTCGGGAGGCGTGGAGCGCGTCGCGGTCTTCCGCGACGCCGCGCCCGACGAGATCGCGCGCGTGCTGCGGCGCGCCGAGCTCGAGCGGGTGCAGCTGCACGGCTCGGAGAGCGAGGAGGACGTCGAGGCCGTCGACCTGCCGGTGATCAAGGCGATCCGGGGCGCCGACCTCGAGACCGCCGAGGGCTTCCCGGGGACGCTGCTGCTCGTCGACCACCCCGACTCCGGCGGCGGCGGCGGGCAGGCCTGGGCCTGGGGCGACGCGTCGGAGCTGATCTCGCGCGGTTTCGACGTGATCCTCGCCGGCGGGCTCACGCCGGAGAACGTGCGCGAGGCGCTGGGCAGCCTCGGCGACCTGCTGCCCTGGGGCGTCGACGTCGCGAGCGGCGTCGAGGGAGACGGCGGGCGCAAGGACCGAGAGCGCCTCGTCGCGTTCGTGCGCGCCGTGCGCGAGGAGACCGGCGGATGAGCGGCTTCCGCTCCGAGGCCGACGCCCGCGGGCGCTTCGGCGCCTACGGCGGGCGCTTCGTCCCCGAGACGCTGGTCGCCGCCCTCGAGGAGCTCGAGGAGGCCTACCCGCGCATCTCGCGCGAGGCGGGCTTCCGCGCCGAGCTCGACGATCTGCTCGCGCACTACGCGGGGCGCCCGACGCCGCTCTCCTTCGCCGCGCGCGCGAGCGAGGAGCTCGGCGGCGCGCGCGTCTACCTGAAGCGCGAGGACCTCGCCCACACCGGCGCGCACAAGGTGAACAACGTCCTCGGCCAGTGCCTGCTCGCGCGGCACATGGGCAAGCCGCGCGTGATCGCCGAGACCGGCGCGGGGCAGCACGGCGTCGCGACGGCGACCGCCTGCGCGCTCCTCGGCCTCGCCTGCGAGGTCTACATGGGCGAGGAGGACGTGCGGCGCCAGGCGCTGAACGTCTTCCGCATGGAGCTCCTCGGCGCCCGCGTGCACGCGGTGACGAGCGGCTCGAAGACGCTCAAGGACGCGACCAACGAGGCGCTGCGCGACTGGGTCACGAACGTCCGCACCACCTACTACTGCATCGGCTCGGTGATGGGCCCACACCCGTACCCGACGATCGTGCGCGACTTCCAGCGCGTGATCGGCGTCGAGGCGCGGCGCCAGATCCTCGAGCGCGAGGGCCGGCTCCCCGACGTGCTCGTCGCCTGCGTCGGCGGGGGCTCGAACGCGATCGGTCTCTTCCATCCCTTCCTCGGCGACCCGGGCGTGCGCATGGCGGGCGTCGAGGCGGCGGGGGAGGGTCTGGGCTCCGGCCGCCACGGCGCGGCGCTCGCGGCGGGGACGCCGGGCGTGCTGCACGGGATGTACACGCTGCTGCTCTCCGACGACGACGGGCAGATCTTCCCGGCGCACTCGATCTCGGCCGGGCTCGACTACCCGGGCGTCGGCCCCGAGCACGCGTACCTTCGCGACGCGGGCCGCGCCGAGTATGCGAGCGTCACCGACGACGAGGCGCTCGACGCCTTCCTCTGGCTCTCGCGCACCGAGGGGATCATCCCGGCGCTCGAGTCGGCGCACGCCGTCGCCTACCTGCGCAAGCTCGCGCCGACGCTCGCGCGCGAGGCGATCGTGCTGGTGAATCTCTCGGGCCGGGGCGACAAGGACGCCCCGCAGGTCCGCGAGCTCCTCGCGGCGCGCGAGGCGACGCGCGGATGAGCCGGCTCGCGGACCGCTTCGCCGCCCTGCGCGCGCGGGGGCATCGGGCGCTGATCCCGTTCGTCACCGCCGGCGACCCCGACCTCGCCGCGACCGAGGCGCTCGTGCTGGCGATCGCCGCGGCCGGCGCCGACGCGATCGAGCTCGGCGTGCCGTTCTCCGACCCGATGGCGGAGGGTCCGACGATCCAGCGCTCGAGCGAGCGCGCGCTGCGCTCCGGCACCTCGCTGCGCCGCGTGCTCGAGCTGGTGAAGTCGCTGCGGCCGCGGCTCGAGATTCCGATCGTCCTGATGGGCTACGCGAATCCCGTGATCGCGATGGGCGAGGAGCGCTTCGCCGAGGCCGCCGCGGCGGCGGGCGTCGACGGCGCGATCCTCGTCGACATGCCGCCCGAGGAGTCGGCGGCGCTGCGCGGCGCGCTCGCCGCGAAGGGCGTCGACGCGATCCTGCTCGCCGCGCCGACGACGCGCCCCGAGCGCCTCGCGATGCTCGCGCGCGAGACGCGCGGCTTCCTCTACTACGTGTCGCTGACCGGCGTCACCGGCGCGCGCTCCGACCTGGCCGCCGACATCGAGGCGCAGGTGCGCCGCGCGCGCGAGGCCTCCGAGATCCCGGTGTGCGTCGGCTTCGGCGTCTCCCGCCCCGAGCACGCCCGCGCGCTGGCGCGCTTCGCCGACGGCGTGGTCGTGGGCTCCGCCCTCGTCGACCGCATCGCCACCGCCCCCTCCCGCGAGGCCGCCGTCACCGCCGCCGCCGCCTTCGTCACCGAGCTCGCCGCCGCCGTCGCGCGGGGACGGTGTTAAAAAGTTAAGGAAATTCAGATTCGCCCCGCCGGAACGACCTGAGCTTCCTCAAGATCTCGAGGCCGTCCCCGGGCCCTGGCTGCGCGCTCAGTCGCCGAGCAGCAGGGTGACGAGGTCGCGGACCTGTCGCGCGGTGTCGGCGAGAGCGCCCGAGTTGTCGATCACGTGGTCGGCGAGGGCGCGCTTCTCCTCGATCGGCAGCTGCGCGCGGATGCGCCGCAGGGCCTCGTCGCGGGAGCAGCGGTCGCGGGCGATCTGGCGCTCGATCTGGAGCGCCTCGGGGGCGTAGGCGAGCACGCTGGCGTCGAAGCCGAGCAGCGCCGCGCTGCCGGTGCCGGCCTTGCGGCCCTCGAAGAGCAGCGGGATGTCGAGCACGACGAGCCGCGCGCCGGCGGCGCGGGCGGCCTCGAGGCGGCGCAGCATCTCCGCGCCGACCTTCGGGTGCACGATCGCGCCGAGGCGCCGGCGCGCCTCGGGATCGCGGAAGACGATGGAGCCCAGGCGCTCGCGGTCGAGCGAGCCGTCGGCGCGCAGCACCTCGGGGCCGAACGCCTCGGCAATCTCGGCGAGCAGCGACGTCCCCGGCGCCTGCAGCTCGTGAACGATCGCGTCGGCGTCGATCACGACCGCGCCCGCCTCGGCGAAGAGCCGCGCCACGCTGCTCTTGCCGGTGCCGATGCCCCCCGAGAGTCCGACGACGACGGTCACGGGTGGGGAATCTAGTGCGGAGCGCGGGGCGCGCGAGGGCAGGGCGGGCTTCCCCGGATGGCCCGGGGCGGAAGCGGGAGACCCACGCGGCCCGCTCCTCGCACGTCGGCCCGCTGCGCGATGAGGCAACCGCCCGGCGCGGCCCCTCTCGTCAGCCGCCGTCTTCGCGCCGCGGCGCGCACCCCGGCGCGGAACGCCGGCCGTCAACCCGCGGCGATCTCGCCCTCGCCTTCGTCGACGACGACGCAGTTCTTGCCGCGGTCCTTCGCGCGGTAGAGCGCGCGGTCGGCGGCGTTGAAGAAGGCCTTGCGGTTGCCGGCGAAGCGCGCGACGCCGATCGAGACGCTGACGCGCACGGGGCGCAGGGACTCGTCGAGGATGAAGGAGGCCTCGGCGACGGCGGCGCGGAGCTTGTCGGCGAGCAGCTGCGCACCCGGGAGGTCGGTGTCGGGCGTGAGCACGACGAACTCCTCGCCGCCGTAGCGGGCGAGCAGGTCGGTCGAGCGCACGGACTGGTTCAGGATGTGCGCGATCCCGGCGAGGAGCTCGTCGCCCGCGGCGTGGCCGAGGCGGTCGTTCAGCTGCTTGAAGTCGTCGAGGTCGACGAGCAGCATCGAGAGCGGCTCGCCGGAGCGCCCGACGCGGCGGATCTCGCGCGAGAGGTGGTCCTGGAAGAAGCGGTGGTTGTGCAGCTTCGTGAGGCCGTCGGTGATCGAGAGCTGCTCGAAGGTCTCCTTCGCCTGCTGGAGCTCCGTGTTGCGCTCGCGCAGGTCGCGGTTGCCGGCCTCGATCTCGGCCTGCTGCTGGCGCAGCCGGCGCAGCATCTCGTTGAAGGTGCGGGCGAGCAGGCCGAGCTCGTCGCGCGAGGCGGGCTCGGGCACCTCCGCGTCGAGCTCGCCGGCGGCGACCCGACGCGCGTGGGCGGAGAGCACGCGGATGGGCCGCAGCACGCGCGCCGTTCCCCGCAGCGCGACGAAGCTCGCGAAGAGCACCACGCAGAGGTCGATCGCGAAGATCCGCTCGATCGCGCCGAAGACCGGCTGGAAGGCGAGCTCGACCGGCGCGAGGATCGCGAGCCAGCCCGGGTCGTGGCCGGGGCCCACCGGGCGCACGTGTCCGACCCACTCGTGGCCGCTGCGGTCGCGCAGGCGGCGGACGCCCGGCGCCGTCGCCGCGCGCAGCTCGGCGGGCGGGATCGCGAGCGCGAGCCCGGCCGTGTCGGACGCCGCCACGGGCCGCAGGCCGGCATCGAGGAGAAGGATCATCCCACCCGGGGGGAGGAGCTCGCGATCCAGCAGGTGCCCCACGGTGGCCCGGTCGGCGGTGGCCAGCCCCTGCGCGAGCTGGGCCTCGAGCCGCTCCGCGGCGTGGTCGAGCGCCGCGGGGTAGGCGCGGTCCACCAGCCGCGAGAGATGGGCGTGGGTCGCCTGGATGGAGGTGCCGCTCACGAGGATGGCGGTCAGGAAGGTCGTACAGGAGACGAAGAGGACGAGCTTCGTCGCGAGGCTCATCGATCGCGGCGCGGAGGGCGGGCGGAAATCGGCCATGCGGTGCAGGGTCCCCACCTCGCATCGGCCCGCGATGCCCATTGCTTGAGATAAACCCCCGACGCGCCGAGACAAATCGCTCCCGCCCGGTTTGCGCCCACCGGGGGGCTCGTCTATCTTGCGCGAGCCTTTTCAAGGGGTTACGCCGACGATTGGGCGGCCACCCGCGCGGGGCGTGCCGGACCGCACGCGCTCTGCCGCGCGCGGGCAGGCGCGGTCCCACACCGCCCCGGAGTTGGAAGAGCATGGGCGAGGCCGGAAAGCCGCTGCGCGCGCCGGGCGAGACCGCTCGCGAGGAGCTCGTGCGCCTGCGCGAGCGCATCGACGCGATCGACGCCGCGATCCTCGCGCAGCTGAACGAGCGCGCCGAGGCGGTGCTCGAGGTGGGGCGCCTCAAGGGCTCGGCGGGACTCCCCGTCTACGAGCCGGCGCGCGAGCAGGACATCGCCCGGCGCCTCGTCGCGGGCAACGCCGGGCCCTTCCCCGATCGCGGGATCGCGCCGGTCTTCCGCGAGATCGTGTCGGCGACGCGCTCGCTCGAGGCGGTGCTGCGCGTCGCGTACCTCGGTCCGCCGGGCACCTTCTCGCACCAGGCGGCGCTGCGGCACTTCGGCCACCAGACCGAGCTCGCGCCCTGCGCGAGCATCCGCGACGTCTTCGCGGCGGTGGCGCGCGGCGAGGCCGCGCTCGGCATCGTCCCGGTCGAGAACACGACCGAGGGCATCGTCACGCAGACCTACGACTGCCTCGCGAGCTCGGAGCTCACGCTCTGCGGCGAGGTGCGGCTGCGCATCGCCAACCACCTGCTCTCGAAGAGCGGCGAGCGCGCGCGCGTGCGCCGCGTCGCCTCGCACCCGCAGCCCTTCGCCCAGTGCCGGCGCTGGCTCGACGCGGAGCTAGCGGGGGTCGAGCGCGTCGAGGTGTCGAGCACGGCGGCGGCGGCGCAGCTCGCCGCGGAGGACGAGGGCGTCGCGGCGATCGCGAGCGCCGCGGCGGAGGAGGCCTACGGCCTGCGCGCGGTCGCGCGCTCGATCGAGGACCGGCGCGACAACACGACGCGCTTCCTCGTGATCGGGCGCGAGGCGCCGTCGCCGGGCGCGAACGACCTCTGCTCGGCGGTCTTCACGCTGCGCCGCGACGAGAGCGGCGCGCTGTGGCGCCTGCTCGAGCCCTTCGCGCGCTGCGGCGTGAACCTCACCTCGATCCAGATCCGGCCGATCGAGGGCAAGCCCTGGGAGTACCACTTCTTCCTCGACGTCGAGGGGAACCCGGGCGATCCGCGCGTGCGCGAGGCGCTCGACGCGGCCGCGCGCGCCGCGAACTCGGCGCGCGTGCTCGGCTCCTTCCCGCGCGCCGCCGGCCGGGACGAGTGATGGCGCTCGAGCGCATCGTGAAGCCGTGGATCCGCGAGCTCGAGCCCTACCAGCCGGGCAAGCCCGCCGAGGAGCTCGACCGCGAGCTCGGGATCACGGGGTCGCTGAAGCTCGCCTCCAACGAGAGCCCGCTCGGGCCCTCGCCGCGCGCGGTGGCGGCGATGCAGGCCGAGCTCGCCCGCGTGCACCGCTACCCCGACGGCGCGAGCTTCGAGCTGCGCCGCAGGCTCGCGGGGCGCCTCGGCGTCGGCGAGGAGCAGCTCGTTTTCGGCGCCGGCGCCGACGAGATCCTCGAGCTGCTCGCGAAGGTGCTGCTCGGGCCGGGCGACGAGTGCGTCTTCGCCTGGCCCTCGTTCGCGATGTACCCGATCGTCGTGCGCGGCATGGGTGCCACGCCGGTGCCGGTGCCGCTCGACGCGGCGCTCGTGCACGACCTCGACGCGATGGCGAAGGCGGTGACCGCGCGCACGCGCCTCGTCTTCGTCTGCAACCCGAACAACCCCACCGGGACGAGCGTCGGCCGCGAGGCCCTCGACCGCTTCGCCGAGGCGCTCCCCGCCGAGTGTGTGCTCGCGATCGACGAGGCCTACGTCGACTTCGCGCGCCGCGCGGACTTCCCCGACTCGCTCGCCTGGGTGCGGCGGCGCCCGGGCACGATCGCGCTGCGCACCTTCTCGAAGGCCTACGGCCTCGCCGGGCTGCGCGTCGGCTACGGCGTCGCCGACCCCGAGCTCGCGGGCTACCTGCAGCGCGCGCGCCATCCCTTCAACGTGAACCGCCTCGCCGAGGTGGCGGCGGTCGCCGCGCTCGACGACCGCGAGTACACCGAGCGACTGCAGCGGCTCAACGCCGACGGCATCGCGTATCTCACGCGCGAGCTCACGGCCCTCGGCTTCGAGGTCTGGCCGAGCGACGCGAACTTCGTGCTCGCGCGCGGGCCCGCCGGCGTCGTGCCCGCGCTGCTGCGCGAGGGCGTGATCGTGCGCCCGCTCGCGGGCTTCGGCCTGACCGAGCACCTGCGCATCACGGTGGGCCTGCCCGAGGAGAACGAGCGGCTCGTGAAGGCGCTGCGGCGCATCGCGGAGCGCACGGCTTGAGCGCGCCCTTCGAGCGGCTCGCGGTCCTCGGCCTCGGCCTCCTCGGGGGCTCGCTGGCGCTGGCCGCGCGACGCCGCGGCCTCGCGCGCGCAGTCGTGGGCGGCGCGCGGCGCGCCGACACGCGCGCCGCGGCGCTCGCCGCCGGCGCCGTCGACGAGGCGGCCGATCTCGACGCGGCCGCGCGCGGCGCCGACCTCGTCGTGCTCGCGACGCCGGTCTTCGCGATGCCCGAGGTGCTGCGCCGCGCCGCGCCGGGCCTGGCGCCCGGCGCGATCGCGACCGACGTCGGCTCCGTGAAGGGGACCCTCGCCGAGGTGCTGCCGGGGCTGCTCCCGACGGGCGCGCGCTACGTCGGCTCGCACCCGATGGCCGGCAGCCACCACAGCGGCTTCGAGCACGCGCGCGAGGACCTCTTCGAGAACGCGGTCTGCATCGTCGACGCCTCGGCCGACCCCGACGCGCGCGAGCGCGTCTGCGCGCTCTGGCGCGCGCTCGGCGCGCGCGTGGTGCTGCGCGACCCGGCGCGGCACGACGCCGAGGTGGCCTGGATGAGCCACCTCCCGCACCTGCTCGCCTTCGCCTTCGCCGGCGCGCTGCGCGCGGCGCCGGCGCAGGCCGCCGAGGTGGCGGGCCCCGGCTTCCGCGACTTCACCCGGATCGCGCACGGCGAGCCGGAGCTCTGGGCCGACATCCTCACCGCCAACCGCAAGGCGCTCGCCGCGCCGCTCGAGGCGGTGGGGGCGGCGCTCAGGGAGATGACACGAGCCGTCGAGGCGAACGACGCCGAGGCGCTCGAGCGTTGGATCGGGGCGGCGCGCAGCGCGCTCGCCCCGGGCGGGGCCCGAGGTCCGGGCCCCGCACACGACACGAGGCGAACCCCCGACGGCGCCTGCGGCCGGGCGGGGCGGGGAGAGACATCCAGAACATGAACGATGCGTCCAAGGTCGAGGCAACGGGATCGAGCTTCGCGGACCTCTTCGAGAAGAGCGTCCGCCAGATCAAGGAAGGGGAGGTCGTCCGGGGTCGCGTGCTCTCGGTCGACGAGGACAACGTCCAGATCGACGTGGGCTTCAAGTCGGAGGGGCTCGTCCCGACCTGGGAGTTCATGGACGACGACGGCACGCTCTTGGTGCGCGCGGGCGACGAGGTCGACGTCCTCGTCGAGGAGGCCGAGGACGCGCAGGGCCGGATCGTGCTCTCGAAGGAGAAGGCCGACCGCCTGCTCGTCTGGGAGGAGATCAGCCGCGCCTACAAGGCCGACCAGCCCGTCGAGGGCATCATCGTGGCGCGCGTGAAGGGCGGCCTCGCCGTCGACATCGGCGTGAAGGCCTTCCTGCCGGGCTCGCAGGTCGACCTGCGGCCGGTGCGCAACCTCGAGTCGGTCGTCAACCAGAAGTTCAAGTTCAAGATCATCAAGTTCAACAAGCGCCGCGGCAACATCGTGCTCTCGCGCCGCGCGCTGCTCGAGACGGAGCGCAAGAAGCTGCGCGAGGCGACGCTCGGCACGCTCGCGCCGGGCCAGATCGTCGACGGCGTGGTGAAGAACCTCACCGACTACGGCGCCTTCGTCGACCTCGGCGGCATCGACGGCCTGCTCCACGTGACCGACATGTCGTGGGGCCGGGTGAACCACCCGAGCGAGCTCTTCCAGGTCGGCGACGAGATCAAGGTGAAGGTGCTGAAGTTCGACCCGGAGAGCGAGCGGGTCTCGCTCGGGCTGAAGCAGATCCAGCCCGATCCCTGGATCGACGCCTCGATGCGCTACGGGGTGGGCAAGCGCATCAAGGGCAAGGTGGTGTCGCTCACGGACTACGGCGCATTCGTCGAGCTCGAGCCGGGCGTCGAGGGCCTGATCCACGTCTCCG
>Ga0075428_100009988_pt1 | contig 10546 bp, 6 predicted proteins | sample RhiMetdeltSRZDD2_FD_75291 | JGI IMG/M metagenome (GOLD analysis project Ga0075428, IMG submission 75291) | Populus rhizosphere microbial communities from Tennessee, USA - Rhizosphere MetaG P. deltoides SRZDD2 | ecosystem: Host-associated > Plants > Roots > Rhizosphere > Soil | place: USA... | reverse complement strand
CCCTGGAGCCCTCCCTGGAGCCCTCCCTGGAGCCCTCCCTGGAGCCCTCCCTGGAGCCCTCCCTGGAGCCCTCCCTCCGGCCCGCCCCCCTCCCTCCCCCCGCCCTGTCCCCCCGACCCCGGCCCCCGTCACCCCGGCCCTCCCCGCCACCCCGGCCCTCCCCCCGAAATTTCGGCAGAAACGGCCGGAAGGCGAGCGTTTCTGCCGAAATTTCGGAGGGGTCGGCGGCCGCGGCGGCGGTCGCGGCAGAGGGGGTGGAGGGGCCCGCGTCCGCGAGGGAGGCGGCGGCCGCGGCAGTGGCGGCGGCGGGGGCGGGGGCGCCACCGGAGGAGTGGGGGCGGGGCGGCCCGGCGGTGCGGATCGGGCTCGGCTCGGTGCGCGAGGTGGGCGATCCGCTGGCCGAGCGCCTGGTGGAGGAGCGGACGCGCGGCGGCCCCTACCGGGACCCGCAGGACCTGGTGCGCCGGGTCCCGGGCCTGACCCTGCGCCAGCTCGAGGCGCTGGCCACCGCCGGGGCCATGGGGTGCTTCGGGCTGGAGCGGCGGGAGGCCATCTGGGTCGCCGGTGCGGTGGCGGGCGCGGGCGCCGACCGGCTGGACGGCATCCTGTGCGGCGTCGAGGCCCCCCGGCTACCGGGCATGGAGCCGGACGAGGAGGCCCGGGCCGACCTGTGGGCCACCGGGATCAGCCCGGAGGGGCATCCGACCCGGTTCGTGCGCGAGACCCTCGACCGGCTGGGCGTCGTCCCCGCCGACCGGTTGGGCGAGGTGGCGAACGGCCGGCGGGTCACCGTCGGGGGAGTGGTCACCCACCGCCAGCGCCCGGCGACCGCGGGCGGCACCATGTTCGTCAACCTCGAGGACGAGACGGGCCTGGTCAACGTGGTGGTGTCGAAGGGCTGCTGGACCCACTACCGCCGGGTGGTCCAGGAGGCCCCGGCCCTGGTGGTCCGGGGCCGGCTGGAGCGGGCCGACGACGTGACCAACGTGATCGCCCAGCAGATCGAGGCCCTCCCGGTCACCGCGCCGGCCCGCAGCCGCGACTTCCGCTAGCACCAGCCCACCCTCCCGGCCGGCTTCGAAGACAGGCGTCGACGCGGGCCTAGCCGACGCCGTTGGCCTGCCCGAAGTAGAAGGTGTCGGCCGTCGCCCCGGGGACATAGGCGAACAGGTCGTCTCGTGCGTCGCCCGTGAAGTCGCCCACCACCGGTTGGGCGCCGGCCGGGATCGGCGGGCCGGCCTGGCTGGACACGAAGTTGGTGGTCCCGCTGCGCCAGAAGGAGCTGAGGTTGGTGGTGAACCAGAAGACCTCGTGGAAGCCGTCGCCGTTGAAGTCCAGGGCCCGGGTGCCGTAGGTGCCGTTGGCCGCGAGGGCCGAGGCGCCCTTGGCGAACCCCGACGGCTGGCCGCGCCACAACCCGTCGGTGCCCGTGCCGGGCAGGTACCAGAAGATGTCGGCGAAGCCGTCCCGGGTGTAGTCCGCCGTCAGCGGCCGGTACGAGGTGTTGCCGACGGCCTGGAGCACCGTGGTCCGCCCGGTGGGCCCGAAGGACCAGATCGAATCGACCGTCGTCCCCGGTCCGTACCAGAAGATGTCGTCGTAGCCGTTGCGGTCGAAGTCGCCCGCCACCGGGACGTACACCCCGTTGACCAGCATGACCTCGGTGGTGATGCCGTCCCGCCCGTTCCACCACATGACGTCGATGCCGGACCCGGGCCCGTACCAGAAGATGTCGTCGTACCCGTTGCCGTTGAAGTCGCCGACCACCGGCGTGAGCGTGCCGGCCATGCTGGTCGGGACGACGGTGCGGCCGTCGGCGCCGAAGAGCCAGATCGAGTCCGCGGTCGTTCCCGGCCCGTACCAGAACATGTCCTGGTACCCGTTGCCGTCGAGGTCCACCGGGAAGGGGATGTAGGTGCCGCTCACGGGATAGCTCGGTCTCTCGCCAGCCGCAGTCGTGAACACGACGCGCTCGAAGGCCGTCTCCAGCCCGAGGGCGTCGGTGACCCCGGCGATCCGCACCTGGTACGGCGTCCCCGGTTGCAGTGCCACGCCGGGCGTTAGCACCACCGTCCGCGCGATGAGGCTGACCGAGGCATCGATGGCGGACCCGGACCGGCCGTTGAACAGGCGCACCGTGTCGGCGTTCACCGTCGCCGGCGAGACGTCCCGCCCGAACGTCACCCGTGGCTGCACCGACGTGGCGACGCCCGTCGCATGCGGCGCCGGGGCCGCCGTCGCGAGCCACGGACCCGGCCCCTCGGCGAGGGCCGCAGCCTGGTGCCGGACCACGACCAGCCCGTAGTCGTGGTTGGCGTTCACGATGTCGTCGACGCCGTCGGCGTCGACGTCCCCCAGCGCCAGGCCGTCGTTGCCGTACCCGCTCGCGTAGGGCTGCGACAGCAGGTCCTCGGGGGCGAGCGTGCCGATCGCCGTCTGCTGGTAGATGCCGACGGCCTCCCAGCCGTTGTGCATCACGACCGCGTCGGCTCGTCCATCATCGTTGACGTCACCGATCTCGACCGGCCCAGGGATGCCGTAGGACGGCAAGGTGGTCGCCGTTCCGAAGCCCCCACCGGCCTGTTGCACCACGTAGGCCAGGAACGAGCTCGGCTCGTTGCCGCCGCCGGCCATGACGAGGTCGGCCCGGCCGTCGCCGGTGATGTCGCCGGCGGCGAGGCTCGTCGTGTCGGGTCCGACGTCGGGGACGGCGACGGTCACCGGTGCCGCCCAGCCACCGCCTGCCTGCTGGGCGTACACGGCGATCCCGCCGGTCACGAAGGTTGCGATGTCGATCCGGTCGTCGTCGTCGAGGTCGCCGGCTGCGAAGCCGATGCCGGCCCTGCCCGCCACCGGACCGTTGATGCCCAGCGGCGTGGCGCTGAAGCTGCTCCCGGTCCACTGCAGCGAGGTCAGGGCCGCGCTGCCGGCGCTGCGGGCGATCAGCTCCGTCGGTCCGGTCCCGTCCTGGTTGGCCGCGACGGCCGCCTGCACGCCGCCCGCGACGGCATAGAGGGTGGGCGCGGTGATCGTGCCGCTCTGGTTCCAGGCCACATCGAGGCCGGTGCCGGTCCCGAGCGCCAGATCGCTGTCGCCGTCGCCGTCGAGGTCGGCCGAGACCAGCATGTCCCCCGTCGTGGTGTGGGTGTCGAGCTGTTGGGGCGCGCCGAGCGTCCCTCCCGGCTGCTGCAGGAGCACGTACAGCTGGAGCTCGTTCTCGATCGGCGCGTCGTGGTCGAAGCCGGTCAGGAGCGCGACGTCCTGACGCCCGTCCCCGTTGAAGTCCGCGACCGTCGTGGCGTCGGCCTCGGCGTCGGGCCGGAACGCCGACTGCGAGGGCGCCCAGGCGCTGGACGCCAGCTCGGTGCCCAGCGAGACCTGGACGGTGTACGGGCCGGGGCTGGCCGAGCCGTCGAAGCTCAGGACCCGCAGGGTGTGACGACCGTCGGCCAGGTTGACCTGCAGCTGCTCGGGCTCGCCGACCTGGGCCTCGTCGACCTGGGCGATCAGGCCGCCGCCTGGGCCGTAGAGCTCGACGATGGGGTCCATCTCGGCGGCCCGGAAGCCGCTCTGGAGGACTGGCGGCGGGGTCACGGTGATGGTCGCGCCGGCCGTGCCGGGCACGTCGAACGCGAACCAGTCCCGGTCGGTCTCGTAGCCGATGGTTTCGCTGGCCGGCAAGCCGGTGGCGATGGTGCGGGCCGCGGTCCGGAGGTTGCCGGCGTCGTCGGCCAGGTTGGGCTGGCTGGTGGGACCGATGGGGCCGACGCCCAGCGCGGCCGCGGCGTCGACGATCCCGTAGCCGTAGGTGTCGTCGAACCCGGCGGGACCGGCGTCCCGAGACGTGCGGATCAGCTCGCTGTCGACCTCGAGCCATCCCCAACCCGGATGGCGCTCGCGCAGCAGCGCTGCGACGCCGGCCACCATCGGCGACGAGAACGAGGTGCCGGTGGCGTAGGCGTAGGCCGCGCCCGGGCCGTCGGCCAGCGCGGTGGTCAGCACGTCGATGCCGGGCGCGGCCAGGAAGTAGAAGGGCCCGTAGTTGGAGAACCACGCGAACTGCGCGGCAGCGTTGGTGGCGGTCACGCCGAGCACGCCTGGCGCCGCTGCGGGGTAGGAGATGACTTGCGAGCTGTCGTTGCCGGCCGCCGCCACCAGCACGACCTCGTGGTCCAGCGCGTAGGCCACGGCGTCGTCGATGGTGCTGCTGACGCCCGGCCCGCCGAGGGACATGTTGATGACCGTCGCGCCGTGGTCGGTGGCCCAGACGATGCCCGACGCGATCTGGGCGTCATTGCCGTGGCCTCCGGCGTCGAGGACCTTGACCGGCATGATCTGTGCGTTCCAGGCGACGCCCGCGATCCCGATGCCGTTGTTGGTCGCGGCCCCGATGATGCCCGCGGCCTCGGTCCCGTGGCCGTTGTCGTCCTGGGGCGTGCTGTCGTTGTTGACGACGTCGCGACCGGCCACCAGGTTGGCGGTCAGGTCCGGGTGGTCCAGGTCGACGCCGGTGTCGAGCACGGCGACCACGACATTGGCACCGGTGTCGGCGACATCCCAGGCGGTCGGCGCGACGACCGCGTTCAGGTTGGGCAGCTGCACTGCGAGGCCGGGGTCGTTGGGGGTCCGGGCGACGCTGCGGATGAGGTTCGGCTCGACGTGCTCGACGGCGTCGACGGCTTCGAGCGCCGCGGTGACAGCCCTCTGGTCCTGCCCGGTGGTGTCCACCTCCACCGCGTCGATGCCCGCTATCGGCGTGCCGCTGACCCCGGCGCCGGCCAGGGCGGCGGCGATCTCGTCCGGGGAGGTGCCCGGAGCGAACGAGACCAGCAGCGAGTCCGCTTCGGCCCGGGGTCCAGGGTCGGGACCACCCGGCGCGGCGGCCTTGGGCAGCGCCGGGGTCGCCGCGGCAGCGGCGAGCACCTGCTGGGCCCGCTCCATCCACTCCTCGGGCGACGCTGGTGGCTGGATGTCCGGGGGTGCGCCGATGGCCAGGGGATCGCTTCCGGTGGGGTTCGGACTGGCCGGATCCAGCGGCGTCAGTCCGTCGGGGAGCCGGTCGGTGTGCCGGTCGGTGTGCTCGTCGCCCCGGTCGGACCGCTCGTGGGTCTGGTCGGCTGACCGCTGGTGGCCAGCGTTCGAACCGCCCCACCGCACGGTCACCGCCGCGGCGATGAGGGCGGCCACCGCCAGAACGGCGCCGACGCCCGCCAGCTGCTTTCCGCGGCCAGCTCTCATGTCCCCGTCACCTGCCGGCTCTCGCCCGCCGGCTTGCGGAGCACTGTCGCCCGAACCGTACCGCTTGTCTCGGAGCTAGTGGTATGCCGGTCGACCCACGGCGAGCAGATCGTCAGGTCGGTATGTCGGTCACACCCAGTGCAGATCGCTGGCCTGCTCGGCGTCCACCACCTCGCCGCACGTGGGGCAGAACCACTGGGCCTCCAGCGTGGTCCCGCAGGCCTGGTGGGCGAGGACCGGGAACCCGGCCCCGCCCTGCGCCGCCGGGGAGGTGCCGCGCCGGGCCGCCGCCCACTGGGCGAGCAGCCGCAACACCCCGGCCAGCTCCTCGCCGGCGGCGGTCAGCCGATAGGTGTGGCGGAGCGGGCGCCGGGAGTAGGGCTCAGCGATCACCAGCCGGTCGGCCTCGAGCTGCTTGAGCCGCTTCGACAGGATGTTGGGCGCGAGGCCTTCGACCTGGTCGAGCAGCTCGCCGAACCGCCGGGGACCGGCCAGGAGGGCATCCACCACCAGCAACGACCACCGGTCGCCGATCTGGGACACCGCCTCGGCCAGCGGATCCGGGATGGTGCTCGTCGGGGAGGGGGTTGGCATCGGACTCGTCCTCGGTAAAGTCACTTGCAGTTTGCTAGTGACAAGTCACATTGGATGGCAGTCTACGGAATGGGTGAAGGGGACGACCTCATGGGTGTCGCAGAGCAGCTACGGGAACAGACCCAGCAGGTGGTGGAGGCCACGGCATCGTCGCTGGTCCGCATCGGCCGCCACGGCGGTCGGGGCGCCGGCTTCGTGGTCGACACGGGTGTCGTCGTGACCAACGCGCACAACCTCCGGGACCGCACGACCGAGGTCACCTTCGGCGACGGCCGGGCCGTGCAAGGGCGGGCCCTCGGGGTCGACATCGACGGCGACCTGGCCGTCCTGGAGGTCGACACCGGGGAGGCGCAGCCGGTGGCCTGGGCCGAGTCCCTCCCGGCCCTGGGAGAGCCGGTGTTCGCGCCGGTCCGGGTGACCGACGGCACCATTCGGGTCACGGTCGGCACGGTATCGGGCGTCGGCCGGGCCTTCCGGGGGCCGCGGGGCCGGCGGATCGCCGACGGCATCGAGCACACCGCCCCCCTGGCCCGGGGCAGCTCGGGCAGCCCCGTCGTCGACGAGCAGGGCGGGCTGGTCGGGATCTCGACCCTCCGCCTCGGCGACGGCTTCACCATCGCCCTTCCTGCCGGCCCCGAGCTGCGGGCCCGGATCGACGAGCTGCGGGCCGGCCAGGCGCCGCAACGGGTGCGGCTGGGCGTGGGCCTGGCGCCCGCGCACGTCAGCCGCCGCCTCCGCCGGGCGGTCGGGCTGCCGGACCGGGACGGCGTGCTGGTCCGCATGGTCGAGGCCGACAGCCCCGCCGCGCGGGCCGGGCTCCAGCGCGGCGACCTGATCACGGCGGTGGGCGGGGTCGACGTGGCCTCCCCTGACGACGTCGCCGCCGCGCTGGATCAGACGTCACCCGAGGGCTCGGTCGCCGTGCACGTCGTGCGCGGCTCCGACGAGCTGGACATCAGCGTCCCGCTCGGCGACGGCGAGACCGGGACCACCGACCATGGCGAAGCCTGACGGCCATGACCTCCACCCCGGTGAGCGCCGAGACGAGCGATGACGCGGCGCTGGATGCCTACTCGCGGACCGTGGTCCAGGTGGCCGAGCGGCTGCTGCCGTCGGTGGCGAGCCTGCGCCACGGCCGCGGGAACGGCTCCGCCGTCATCCTGTCCTCCGACGGCCTGCTGCTGACCTCGGCGCATGTGGTGGCCGGCTCCCAGGTGGGGACGGCCGTGTTCCACGACGGGTCCGAGCTGCCCTACGACGTCGTGGGCCGTGACCACCTGTCGGATCTGGCCGTCGTGCGGGTCCCGGTCGGCGACGTGCCCGCGGCGAAGCTCGGCGACGCGGCCACGCTCAAGGTCGGGCAGCTCGTGGTGGCGGTGGGCAGCCCGCTGGGCTACGCGGGATCGGTGTCCGCCGGCGTGGTGTCGGCCCTGGGCCGGTCGATCACCACCATCGACGGCCGACGGGCCCGGGTGGTCGAGGGCGTCATCCAGACCGACGCCGCGCTCCATCCCGGCAACAGCGGCGGCGCGCTTGCCACCAGCGACGCGTCGGTGGTCGGCATCAACACCGCCGTCATCGGTCCCGGCATCGGCCAGGGTCTCGGCCTCGCCGTGCCCCTCGATCCCACGACCACGCGGATCGTGAGCGCCCTCATCGCCGACGGGCGGGTCCGCCGGGCCGAGATCGGCCTGGCCGGCGGCAGCCGACCCCTGCCGCCCCGGGTCGCCGACCAGCTCGACCGCCGGCGGGGCGTGGAGGTGACGGGCGTCGTGACCGGCGGACCGGCCGCGGCGGCCGGCCTGCGCCCGGAGGACATCCTGGTCGAGCTGGACGGCAGCCCGGTCGAGACCATCGGCGACCTACAGCGCCTCCTCACTGGCGAGCGGGTCGGTCGGGCGATGATGGCCGTCGTGGTCCGGGGCGGCACCCGCCTCGAGCTCCGCATCGTCCCCCGCGAGCTCTGAGGCCCGGTCAGGAGGGCAGGAGCGCACGAGCGGAGGTAGCGTCGCCGGGCGTGCGCTACGGACTCCTGATCGACAACGGCCAGCCGGTCGCCGGCGTCGTCGCCGACGTTCAGCGGGCGGCGGACGCCGGCTTCGACCTGGTGGGCGTGTCCCAGATCTTCGGCTACGACGCCCTCACGCTCCTCGCCGCGGTGGGCCAGCAGGTTCCCGACATCGAGCTGGTGACCGCCGTGGTCCCCACCTACCCGCGGCACCCGATCATGCTGGCCGCCCAGGCCCTGACGGTGCAGGCCATCGTCGGACCCCGCCTCACGCTCGGCATCGGCTTATCGCACCAGATCGTGATCGAGGGCGTCTTCGGCCTGTCCTTCGACCGCCCGGCCCGGCACATGCGCGACTACCTGGCGGTGCTGATGCCGCTGCTGCGGGGCGAGGGAGTGGGGTACCAGGGCGAGACCCTCAAGGCGGCGAGCGGTCCGCTGAGCATCGAGGCGTCGGCCCCCGACGTCCTGCTCGCGGCCCTCGCGCCGACGATGTTGAAGCTGGCCGGTGCGGTCGCCGACGGCACGGCGACGTGGATGACCGGCCCCCAGACCATCGCCGACCACATCGTCCCGTCGATCACGGCGGCCGCGGCCGACGCCGGCCGCAAGGATCCCCGGATCGCTGTCGGCCTGCCGGTCTGCGTGACCGCCGACCCCGACGCGGCACGCGACCAGGCGGGCCGCACCTTCGCCCTCTACGGCCAGCTTCCCGTCTACCGGGCCGTGCTCGACCGGGAGGGCGCGGCCGGGCCGGGCGACGTCGCGATCGTCGGCGACGAGGAGGCGGTCAGCCGCCAGATCGGGACGCTGGCCGAGGTCGGGGCCACCGAGCTCCTCGCAGCTCCGTTCGGGACCGGCGAGGACCGGAACCGCACCGTGACCCTGCTCGCCGAGCTGGCGGGCGGTCGCCGCTGACCCAGAGCCCCCTGGGGCCCGAGAACATTTGCCCGCCGATCGCGTCCCGAGAACGCCTCCGGCCGGTCGTGTCCCGAGATCGCTGCCCGCCGATCCACGTCCTGAGAACACTGCCCCCCGACCGCGGCGCCGACGGCGCCGCGCCCTCGGACCCCGGTAGCGTCCGCCGGATGCCGCGGATCAGCGTCGACGAACGGCGGGCCCGGGTCGGCCGGCGCCACCGTCTGGCCGCCGGAGCCCGCTGCGACGACGTGACCGAGGTCGCCCGGTCGCTGGTGGTCCTGCACTCCACCGATCCGGCGACGGTGTACCTCGCGGCCGCAGCCCGGATGGTCGAGCCCAAGGTCGCTGCCATCGAGCAGGCCCTCTACGAGGATCGGACCCTGGTGCGGATGCTGGCGATGCGGCGCACCATGTGGGTCGTCCCCGCCGAGACGGTGGCGGTGGTGGAGGCGGCGTGCACCAAAGCCATCTCCACCCGGGAGCGCCGGCGGCTGGTCAAGCTGCTCGAGGACACCGGCATCGCCCCGGCGGGCGGTGGGGAGGCGTGGCTGGTGGAGGTCGAGGAGGCGACGCTGGCCGCGCTCGATGCCCGGGGAGCGGCGTTCGGCACCGAGCTGTCGGCCGACGTCCCCGTCCTCCGCACCCAGTTCACCTACGCCGAGGGCAAGAGCTACGGAGGAACCCAGACCGTGACCACCCAGGTCCTCAACCGGCTGTCGATGGCGGGCCGGATCGTCAGGGGCCGGCCCCGGGGCGCCTGGAACAGCAGCCAGTACCGCTGGGCGCCGGTCGAGTCCTGGCTGCCCGGCGGCATTCCCGAGATCGACACCGGTGAGGCCCAGACCAGGCTGGTCGAGTCCTGGCTCCGGTCGTTCGGCCCCGGGACCATCGGCGACCTCAAGTGGTGGACGGGCCTCAACCTCGGCGAGGTCCGCAAGGCGGTCGAGCGGCTGGCGACGGTCGAGGTCGACCTGGACGGCGTCCCCGGGCTGGTCCTGGCCGACGACGTCGAGCCGGTGGATCCGCCGGAGCCCTGGGTGGCGCTGCTGCCGGCCCTCGACCCGACCGCGATGGGCTGGACCGAGCGCGACTGGTACCTCGGCGACCATCGGGCGCCGTTGTTCGACCGCTCCGGGAACATCGGCCCCACGGTGTGGCGCGACGGTCGCATCGTCGGCGCCTGGGCGCAGCGCCGGACGGCCGGGAAGGGGACCGGTGGCGGCGAGGTCGTCTTCCACCTCTTCGAGGACCTCGGGGCGGAGGCGACAGCGGCGGTGGAGGCGGCCGCCGAGCGGTTGACGGCCTGGATCGGCGACGTCCGGGTTACACCCCGCTTCCGCACCCCGCTCGAGCGCGAGCTGGCCGGCTGACGACGCAAGGTCGGTAAGTCAGGTCAGCGACAGATCTCCGTAGCTCACGGTTCACATCGGTCCCATGGACCGGAAACAGACCGTTCTTATCGTCGGCGGCGATGAGCCAGCCGGCGCCGATCAAGCACACGTGGAGCGCATCGGACCGGTTCGTGCCCCGGGCCGTGGTCCGGCCGATGCAGCGCCTGCTGGAGGCCGAGACCGCCGGCGCCGCGGTCATGCTGGTCGCGGCGGCGATCGCCCTGCTCTGGGCCAACTCGCCGTGGTGGTCCAGCTACCGGGACCTGTGGTCCACGCCGCTGGTGGTGGAGCTGGGCGACCTGATCAGGCTCGACCACCTCTCACTGCAGACCTGGGTCAACGACGCGCTGATGACCGTGTTCTTCCTGCTGGTGGGGGTCGAGATCAAGCGGGA
>Ga0075428_100009986_pt1 | contig 10548 bp, 6 predicted proteins | sample RhiMetdeltSRZDD2_FD_75291 | JGI IMG/M metagenome (GOLD analysis project Ga0075428, IMG submission 75291) | Populus rhizosphere microbial communities from Tennessee, USA - Rhizosphere MetaG P. deltoides SRZDD2 | ecosystem: Host-associated > Plants > Roots > Rhizosphere > Soil | place: USA... | reverse complement strand
AAGGGGCAGGTCGATCCACTCAAAGATATCAAGACCTGCGCCGAGCTGATCCACAGCTTCTGCATCAAGGACCACCGGATGTTCCCGGTGAATCAGGACTGCGGGCCCGGCCTGGGCGAGATCGACCACTACCGCCTGCTGGACAACGTCGCCTTCACCGGCCGCGAGATGCCGCTGTGCTGCGAGAATATCTCGGCCCCGAAAATTCGCCCGACGAAGCCGGAAGAGATCGACGCCCTGGCCAAACGAGCCCGCGAATTCCTGGAAATAGTGATCCGGGGGCTGCACGCGTAGCCGTCTTCAAAGCCGCGACCATTGGTCGCGCTGCACTGGTAGAGCGCGACCACTGGTCGCGGCTTTGGGGGTGGGCACTCTTTCCTCGCAGCTGCTCCGCGCTACGATTAGGATGAAATGCGCGGCCTGGGGCCCGCCGCGCGGCCTCACGCGGAGCGTGAGGAATACAATGATGAAGCTGACGCCCGTTCAAGAGCTGGAAGCCGCGATTCGCGATCTGCCGGCCAATCCAGAGCCTTATCTGGCGATCGTCCTGCTGTATTTGGAGCAGGGCCGCGATTACGACGCGGAGCGGCTGCTGCTCAAAGGGGCCGCGGCCACTGGTGACGCCCGCGTGCGGTTTCAGCGGGAAGAGCTGACGATGGCCCGCTTGGCGCGGAGCCTGGCCGTCGCCCAGCAGCATGCGGAGGCCAGCGGCACGCCTGAGTCTCAGGCGGTCCTGAAGCAAGCCCTCGAAGAGCGCGATCGCGTCGAGTTGGAGATTTTTGCCGAGCGCTGCGAGCGCGAGCCTTCTGCTGCAGCCATGCGTTACCAGTATGGCCTGCGGCTGAAGCGGGCGGGCAAGCTGGAACAGGCACAGAAGCAATTCGAAGCCGCATTGCACGAGCCGCAGCAGCAGCCGGCGGCGGCGCTGGAACTGGGCGAGTGCCAGCGGCAGATCGACAACATTCCCGAGGCCCTGCGCTATTACCGCCTGGCCGCCGACGCGGCAGCGCTGCCGGATCAGTTGGAAACGAAGAAGCGGGCGCTGTGGCAGGCGGTCGGCCTGGTGACGCGGATCAAGCTGGGCAAGCTCGCCCAGCGATATTTGAGCGAGCTGGCCCGCGTCGATCCGCTGTACGGCGAAGCTGCGCCTGCCGCTACAACGCCAAACCCGTCTGCGGAGACCTGATATGGCCCAAGCCGTCGTCGATCCCGAAGAGCTGCGGCAGTTCGCTCAGAGCCTGAAGAAGTTCAACGCCGGCCTGCGCGACCGCGCGGCGGCGCTGGCCAATCAGCTGGCCCAGCTCAACGCCACCTGGCGCGACCAGGAGCACCGCAAGTTTGCCGAACAGTTCGACGCAAACATGAAGGTCCTGCTGCGCTTCGCCGACTCCTCGGACGAGTACGTGCCGTATTTGCTGCGGAAGGCGGAGCATATTGAAGACTATTTGAGGCAATAGGTCATTTGTCATTGATCACTTGTCACTTGTTGGGAAATCCTCAAATGACAAGTGACCAATGACAAGCGACAAGTGACAAGTGACCAATGACCCGCTCCGCCCACCTCACCTCGATCGAAGCCATCGCCAGCCTGAAGGCTGCGCTCGTGGAATTCTCGGCGTCGGCGAGCGATGGCCTGATGCAGCTGATGCTGGAGGCCCGTCGGCCGGAGGCGTGGATTGAGGACCAGGCCCGCCATTGGCCGCGGCAAGTGCAGCGGGCGTCCGACGCGGTGAGCGAGGCCCGGCTGGCCCTGCAGCGCTGCGAGCTGACGATCGACGGCAGCGAGCGCTCCTGCTACGACGAGCGCAAAGCCCTGGAGAAAGCCAAACGCCGGCTGAACGAAGCCGAGGCCAAGGTGGCCGCCGTGCGGCGCTGGCGCGTCGAAATCCGCAAGGAGATCGAGGCCTTTGAGGTGCAGGCGGCGAAGCTCCAGCAATACTTGGAGAGCGACTTCACCCGCGGGCTGGCCGCGCTCGATCGCATGGTGGGCGCGCTGGACCGCTATGTACAGACAGGCGGGCCGGCCGCTGGGCCGGCGACGGGAGAGCCGAAGTGAAGATTTGCGATCTCCAGACCGGCTTGGGTCAGCTCGCGCAGGCGCACGCGCAGCTGCGGGAGCGCTGGCACGAAACGCAGGAGCAGTGGCGCGACCAGGGCCGCCAGCAATTCGAAGAGACGCACTTGAGCGAGATTCCCGCGCGACTGCAGCTGCTGCTGGCGGCCGCGCAGCGGCTGTCCGGGGTGCTGGAACAAGCGGAGCGGGAATGCGGCGACCGTGAAGGGGGCTAGAGCCAGGCGACAACTCGTGAGCAATCAAACCATCACGCTCGATCTCCAGCGCCAGCTCATCAACCGCATCACCGAGTTGTTCGCCGAGCGCGCCCGGGCGGAGGCCGACATCCGGCAGCGGCAAACGGCACTCTCGGCGGTGGCTCAGCACGACTACGAGCAGGTCGAGCAGCTGGAGCGGTCGCGATTCGAGGCGAAACATGCGGCGCTGGAGAGAACCTACAAGGCAGCCCGCGAGTCGGTGTTTTGCCAGTACGAGGCGGCGGGCTTCAAGCTCGCTAAGGAGGAAGAGCGGGCCTTGGCTGCCGCCGACCAGGAGTACGAGGGGGCGCGGGAGGCGGGCAAGACGCTCTGTCAGCACCAGAGCCAGAAGATCCTCGCGGCCTACAAACTCGATAGCCAGCGCCCGCGCAGCGAGTTCGCCCAGTTCAAGCAGCAGTGCGAGGTCCGGCAAGCCGAAATCCAGTCGCTGATCACGCAGGCTCAGAAGATCGTCCGCCGCCGCTGCCCTTGGCCCGACGATGCAAACCCGCCGCCACCTCCGGCGGCCGCAGCGCCGCAACTCGCGTCGGCGCAGCACGTCGAGCGGTTCACGGCCGCGATGCAGCGGGCATACGCGCTGGTGTATGCCCTCCAGCACCAGCGGGCCGCTCGGTTCCTGGAGGACGGCTGGCCAGTGCTCATATTCTTGCTGGCGCTTCCGCTGGTGGCCTACCCCGCGTGGCTCCTGCTCGCGGCGTTTGGCTGGGGCTGGGTAATTGCCGCGGCTCTGATCGTCCCGCTCTGCCTGGCCTTGGCGGCACGGCAAATCGCCCGGCCGATTGCGCGCCGGCAAACGCTCCAGCAGTTGCCGGATTTTCAAGTGGCGGTGGCTTTGGCCCGCGAGGAGCTGGCGGCGGCCCAGGCCGCGGCGCACCTAGAGGGGGAGCGCAAGTACGACCAGCTCGGCGAGCAGCGCGATCTGGACCTGGCGGCCGCAAAGGCCGAGTGGAGGCAAGCCCGCCGGGCGCTCAAGGCCGAGCACGCGGCGCGGACCGAGCAGCTGACGCAGGCGTTCACCGTGCGCCGTGAAGCGCTGGAGGAAACCTACGAGCGGCAATTCCAGCAGCTCGAGGAGCGCCATCCGCCGCAACTGGCCCGCGTAGAGCAGGACTATGCCGAGGATGCAGCCCGCCGCGGCGAGCAGCACCGCGCGCTACAGACGGCTAACGACGCCCGCTTTGCCGGAGAGTGGAACTCGCTTGCGAAGCGCTGGAGCGCCGGCCTGGCCGATTTTCAGTCCGCCGCCCGCGCCCTGAATGCCGACTGCGACGCCCATTTTCCCGCGTGGGATGCAGTCGAGCCGCAGCGGCAAGCCGCCGTCGCCGCTGCAGCGACCGCGCTGTGCATCGGCCGCCACGAGCTGCGGCTGGACCAGCTGCCCGGCGGATTGCCCGCGGCAGAGCAACTTGAGCAGGCGCCGGCCGCGGTGCGGTTGCCGGTCGTACTGAGCTATCCGCAACGTCCTTCACTCGTGCTCGAGGCCGAGGGAGCTTCGCGCGACGCAGCGGCGCTCGTGCTGCAAAACACCATGCTGCGGCTCCTGACAACGTTTCCGCCAGGCAAGGTGCGCTTCACGATCATCGATCCCGTCGGGTTGGGCCAGAATTTCTCTGCGTTCATGCACCTGGCCGACTTCGACCCGCGGCTGGTGACCAGCCGCATCTGGACCGAGTCGGCCCACATCAATCAGCGGCTGGCGGACCTGACGGAGCACATGGAGAACGTGATCCAGAAGTACCTGCGGAACGAGTTCTCCTCGATTCAGGACTACAACGCCGACGCGGGTGAGGTTGCGGAGCCCTATCAGATTCTGGTCGTCGCAAACTTTCCCGCGAATTTTTCGGACGAAGCGGCCCGGCGGCTGGCTGCGATCGCCGCCAGCGGCGCTCGCTGCGGCGTCTTCACGCTCATCAGCACCGACCAGAAGCTCGCTCTCCCGCGGAACTTCGACCTGGCCGATTTGGAGCGGCATTCGGTCACACTCGTCTGGGACGCTGCTGAGCAACGGTTTGCCTGGCGCGACGCCGACTTGCGAGGGCTGCGGCTCGTACTCGATTCGCCGCCCGGCGACGAGCGGTTCACCGAGCTGGTGCAGGCCGTCGGCCAGCGGGCCAAGGAGACGGCGCGTGTTGAGGTGCCGTTCGAGGCCGTGTTGCCGGCGGCGGACCAGTGGTGGAAAGCCGACAGCCGCCGCGGAATCGAAGTGCCGCTCGGCCGGGCCGGGGCGAAAAAGCTGCAGTACCTGCGGCTGGGCCAGGGTACGTCGCAGCACGTGCTGATCGCGGGCAAAACCGGCTCGGGCAAATCGACGCTGCTCAACGCGCTCATTACGAACCTCGCCGCTCACTATTCACCCAATGAGCTGCACTTCTATTTGATCGACTTCAAGAAGGGCGTAGAGTTCAAGGCCTACGCCACGCACCAACTTCCGCACGCCCGCGTAATTGCAATTGAAAGTGAACGCGAGTTCGGCATGAGCGTGTTGGAGCGATTGGACGTGGAACTCAAGCGCCGCGGCGACCTCTTACGGCAGGCGGGCGTGCAGGACGTGGCCGGCTACCGCAACGCCAACCGCGAGGCCGTGCTGCCGCGGATTCTGCTCGTGATCGACGAGTTTCAGGAGTTCTTCACGAGCGACGACAAGATTTCGCACGATGCGTCGCTGCTCCTGGACCGGCTGGTGCGGCAGGGCCGGGCGTTTGGCATTCATGTGCTGCTGGGTTCGCAGACGCTCGCCGGGGCCTATTCGCTGGCCCGCAGCACGCTGGGGCAGATGGCGGTCCGGATCGCTCTGCAGTGCAGCGAGTCCGATGCGCATCTGATCCTCAGTGAGGACAACACCGCGGCCCGGCTGCTCAACCGGCCGGGCGAGGCGATCTACAACGACGCCAACGGCCTGGTCGAGGGCAATCATCCGTTCCAGGTGGTTTGGTTGAGTGATCACGAGCGCGAATCGCAGCTGCGGCGTGCCGCGGAACTAGCGCAGCTGCGAGGATTGAAATGCGATCCGCCGACAATCTTCGAGGGAAACATGGCGGCCGATCCGGCGGCGAATGCGGCTTTGCGCGACGTGCTCCAAGCGGCACAGCCAACGGCGGCAGGAGCGCCGCGGGCCTGGCTCGGCGCGGCCGTGGCGATCAAGGATCCCACTAGCGCCGTATTCCGCCGCCAAACGGGCAGCCACTTGCTGGTCGTCGGCCAGCAGGAAGAGCTCGCGCTGGGAATGCTCGCCAACGGCGCGCTGGCCCTGGCAGCCCACGGAGGGATCCTGTGGGTGCTCGACGGCGCGCCGCCCGATTCGCCGGCGGCCGGATTCTGGAACAAGCTCTGCGGTCCGCTGGCTTCGGTGGCCCACGTCATCGCCCCGCGCGAGGCTGGCGCGGCCGTGCAACAACTGGCCGAGGAAGTGGAGCGGCGGATGAGCCGGGGCGACGCTCCTGGTGAGGCGATCTTTCTGTTCATCCACCATCTGGCGCGGTTTCGCGAATTGAAAAAGTCGGATGACTTTGGCTTGTCGTTCGACGACCGCCCCGCGGCAAGCGCCGACAAACACTTGACGGCAATCCTTCGCGAAGGGCCAGCGGTCGGCGTGCACGCACTGATCTGGTGCGATTCCTACAGCAATGCCAGCCGGTGGCTCGACCGGCAATCGCTGCGCGACATCGACCAGCGGGTGCTCCTGCAAATGAGCGCGTCCGACTCGAGCCAGCTGATGGAGAGCCCAGCCGCAAGCAAGCTCGGCACGCACCTGGCGTACTACTACAGCGAGGAGTTGGGCCGCGCCGAGAAGTTCCGGCCGTACGGCGTGCCGGCGAGCGAATGGCTAACGTGGGCCCAACAACGGCTGGCCCAGCGATCGGCCACTCTATCCACTCCGACAGATCCTTCGCTCTTAAACTAGCGCCGGGCTGCTCAACAGCTTTTTGGCAATTTCTTGCCTGCGTTTTCTCCCACGGCTAAGATTGCCACCTCGCGGATTGCTTATTCTGGCGGCACGAATTTTTCAGCCTGCTTATTGACGAGTCGCACTGAGCCGACTACTTTATGATGCCTTCCGGTCATCATTCGATGACGTAGTATTACCAAGGCTAATTCAGGCATGCATCTCAAGTCGCTCAAGGTATTCTGCGATGTTGTAGGCCGGCGCAGCTTTTCGCGGGCTGCGTCTGAAAACGGCATTTCGCAGTCGGGAGCGAGCCAGATTGTTAATGGTTTGGAGGAGCATTTGGGGGTCAAGCTGATCGACCGCACGAAGCGGCCGTTCGTGCTTACGCCCGAAGGCGAGGCGTATTACGAGGGCTGCCGCAAGTTGGTGCAGCGCTATTTCGCTCTGGAAGAAGAGGTCCGCACATTGCATGAAGAGGTCGCCGGCCGGGTGAGCGTGGCCTCGATCTATTCGATCGGCCTGTCGCACATGAATCGCTTCGTGCAGCGGTTTTTGCAGGCCTATCCCAAGGCGAACGTACGCGTGCAGTATCAGCATCCGCGGCGGGTGTACGAGCTGGTTGAAACGAACCAGGTCGATCTGGGCCTGGTCAGCTATCCGCGCTCGAACCGCACGATCAAAGCTACGGTCTGGCGGCAGGAGCCGATGGCGCTGGTCTGTTCGCCGGGCCACAAGTTGGCGCTCCGCGACCGCGTGACTCTGGAGGACCTGCACGGACTGGAAATCGTGGCCTTCGACACGGACCTGGAAATCCGCAACGAGATCGACCGGGCCCTGGGGGGGCGCGGGATCGAAGTCCGGGTGATGATGGAGTTCGACAATACCGAGACGATCAAGCGGGCCGTCGAAATCGACGCGGGCGTCAGCCTGCTGCCCCTGCCGACGGTGGAGCGCGAGGTCGCCGCCGGGGCGCTCGTGGCCCGACCGCTGGCCGGCTGCGAACTGAAGCGGCCGATCGGCATCATCCAGCGCCGCGGAACCGAGCTGGGTAAGACGGCCAGCCGTTTCATGCACTTGCTGCTCAAGGAGCCGGTTCATTCGCGGGGGATCGCCGGCCCGGAGAGCACCGCCTTGGAACCGGGGAAAACCGAGGCGTCCAAACCAGCCGAGTCGCTGGCGCCGGTGGCTTCGTAGTCAAGAGGCCGCGCTGCTGCTATCTGGCGCTTCGCGGCGATCCTTGTTGGGGAAGGCATTTTCGCCATGATGCTGGAACTCGAAAACGGACTGCCGAAAAAGCACGGCCTGTACGACCCGGCTTTCGAGAAAGACAGCTGCGGAGTGGGCTTCATCGCGCACATCAAGGGCGTGCGGAGCCACAGCATCGTCCGCGACGCCTGCGCGGCTCTGCGCGCCATGGACCACCGCGGAGCCTGCGGCTGCGAAGCCAACACCGGCGACGGCGCGGGAATTCTCACGGCGATTCCCGATGAGCTGATGCGGGCGGAAGCCAGGCGATTGTTTGGGTCCGAGCTGCCGCCGATCGGCAGCTACGCCGTGGCCCAGGTGTTCCTGCCGCGGGACGATGCCGAGCGCAAAACCTGCAAGAGCACGCTGGAGAAATACGTCGCGGCCCAGGGACAAAAGCTCGTGGGCTGGCGGCCAGTTCCGACCGACGTGAAAGGCGCCGATATCGGCGCGACGGCGGCCGCAGCCGAGCCGGTCATCGAGCAATTGATTGTCGCGGCGGGGGACAGCATCGAGCGCACGGCCTTTTGCCGGCAGCTGTACCTGATCCGCAAGCAGGCGTTTCACGCTCTGAACAAGCAGGCGCTGAAACAGCGGAACATGTACTACGTCGCCAGCTTCAGCTCGAGGATCATCATCTACAAGGGTCAACTCACGTCGCATCAGGTCGTGCCGTATTTTCCCGACCTGGCCGATCCGCGGTACACCAGCCACCTGGCGATGATCCACTCGCGGTTCAGCACGAACACGTTTCCGTCTTGGGAGCGGGCCCAGCCGATGCGATTCATGTCGCACAACGGCGAGATCAACACGCTCCGCGGCAACATCAACTGGATGAGCGCCCGCGAGGGGCTGCTCGAATCGGAGCTGTTTGGCAAGGACCTGCGGAAGCTGCTGCCGGTGACCGACTTGAGCACCAGCGATTCGGGCGTGTTCGACAACGTGCTCGAACTGCTGCTCTTGGGCGGGCGCTCGCTGCCAGAGGCCGTGATGATGATGATCCCCGAGGCCTGGCAGAACCACGAATCGATGCCCGAGTACAAGCGGGCGTTTTACGAATACCACTCGTGCCTGATGGAGCCCTGGGACGGGCCAGCCTCGGTCGTTTTCTGCGACGGCCGCTATATCGGGGCTGTGCTCGACCGCAACGGCCTCCGGCCCAGCCGCTATTACCTGACGACCGACGACCGCGTGATCATGGCCAGCGAGGTCGGCGTGCTGCCCGTCGATCCGAAGATCGTGAAGGCCAAGGGCCGCCTGCAGCCTGGCCGCATGTTCCTCGTCGATTTCGAGCGCGGGGCGCTGATCCCCGACGAGGAGGTGAAGAAGGAAGTCGCGACCAAGCGTCCCTATGCCCAGTGGCTGCAGGAGCAGCGCGTCGAGCTGCGCGATTTGCCGCTGGTGGACCAGTCGCACGGCTTCTACCCCGAGACGCTGCTGGCCCGCATGCAGGCGTTCGGCTATTCGACCGAGACGATGCAGTTCATGCTGTTGCCGCTGGTCGGCGAGAAGCGCGACCCCGTCGGCTCGATGGGCAACGATTCGGCCCTGGCCTGCCTCAGCGATCAGCCGCGGATGCTCTACGATTATTTCAAGCAGCTCTTCGCCCAGGTGACGAACCCGCCGATCGATTCGATCCGCGAGGAAGTCATCATGTCGCTGGAGTGCTACGTCGGGCCGGAGCGGAACCTGCTGGCGACGACGCCCGAGCAGGCCCACCGCCTGCTGTTGCCGCACCCGATTCTGACGAACGAAGAGCTGGCCGCGATCAACCACATCGAACATCGTGGCTGGAGGAGCAAGCTGATCGACATCACGTTTGCCCGCACCGAGGGCGAGGCGGGGCTGGTCAAACGGCTGGACCGAATCTGCCGCGAGGCGGAAAAGGCGATCGACGACGGCTACCAGTTGATCGTACTCTCGGACCGCGGCGTTTCGGCCGAGCGGGTGCCGGTCAGCTCGCTGCTGGCGGTCGGGGCGGCCCATCACCACCTGATCCGGCAGGCCAAGCGGACGCGGATCGGGATCGTCCTGGAATCGGGCGAGGCCCGCGAGGTACACCACCACTGCCTGCTCGTCGGCTACGGGGCGGATGCGATCAATCCGTACGTGGCGTTCGAATCGCTGTGGCAGGCCCAGCGCGACGGCCTGTTGCCCGCGAAGTACAGCGACAACGACATCGTCCACGCGTATCAGAAGGCGGTCGCCAAGGGCATGCTCAAGGTGATGAGCAAAATGGGCATCTCGACGCTCCAGTCGTACAAAGGGGCGCAGATCTTCGAGGCGGTCGGCCTGAATGACGACGTGATTCAAAAGTGCTTCGCGGGCACAGCCAGCCGGATCAAGGGCTGTGATTTCTCGATCCTGGCGAAGGAGGCCCTGCGGCGGCACGAGATCGGCTTTCCGCAGCGGGCTGAGCAGCGGCTGGCGGTGCTGCCGAATTTTGGCGAGTTCCACTGGCGGGCCGAGGGCGAGCGGCACATGTGGGACCCGCAGGCGATCGCGGATTTGCAAGTAGCGGCCCGCGAGAACAGCGCCGATGCCTATGCCAAGTTTTCCAAGCACGTCAACGAAGAGCTGTCGCGGCGGTGCGCCCTGCGGGGGCTTTTGAAGCTCAAGACGGGCGTCAATCGGCCCGTGCCGCTGGCCGAAGTCGAACCGGCCAAGGAAATCGTCAAGCGGTTCTGCACCGGCGCGATGAGCTTTGGCAGCATTTCGGCCGAGGCCCACGAGACGCTGGCGATCGCCATGAACCGCATTGGCGGCAAATCGAACACCGGCGAAGGAGGCGAAGACCCCGAACGGTTCAAGCCGCTGCCCAACGGCGACAGCAAGCGCTCGGCGATCAAGCAGGTGGCCAGCGGTCGCTTCGGCGTCACGATCAACTACCTGACCAACGCCGACGAGCTGCAGATCAAGATGGCCCAGGGGGCCAAGCCGGGCGAAGGGGGCGAATTGCCCGGGCACAAGGTCGATGAGACGATCGCCCGCATCCGCTACAGCACGCCGGGCGTCGGTTTGATCAGCCCGCCGCCGCACCACGACATCTACTCGATCGAGGACCTCAAGCAGCTCATCCACGACCT
>Ga0075428_100009984_pt1 | contig 10549 bp, 5 predicted proteins | sample RhiMetdeltSRZDD2_FD_75291 | JGI IMG/M metagenome (GOLD analysis project Ga0075428, IMG submission 75291) | Populus rhizosphere microbial communities from Tennessee, USA - Rhizosphere MetaG P. deltoides SRZDD2 | ecosystem: Host-associated > Plants > Roots > Rhizosphere > Soil | place: USA... | reverse complement strand
AAGTCCACGGCGGGAGTCGGCGGGACGCCAGGGCCGGCCTGCGCGAGCTCTTCGGCCCCGTCGGCGAGCGCCGCAGAATCCGCCAAAAGGCCCGGTCCGACCACCATCTGCGGTTCCGTCGTCGCGGCCTCCTGTGGGCTCGCCTCGTTCCCGCGGCCGCCGGGTCTGCGCGGCTGCTCCGGGGGCGGCTCGATCCGGCCTCGCCCCGCTCCCAGCTTCCAGCGCTTCAAGGGCTGCCAGTGCGAGGGCGGCATCTCGCGGACTTTGAGCGAGTTTCCGTTCTTCACGTACTCGAAGAGCTCGTCGTCGATCCGAACCACTCCTTCCCGCGGGAACTTGCTCGCGTCGCGCACGGGAATCGAAGGGGCGCTGCCCGACTCCGGCAAAGAGCCGGTGAGCTCCGTGGAGAGGTTGTCCGTGCCCGCGGGGATGCCGTCGATGAAAAGCTGCGCGCCGCCGCCGTACACTCCGTCCCAGACGGCACGCAGGTGGTACCAGGTCTCGAGCTCGAGCGGCTTCTGCGCATTCACTTCCAGGTACTGGCCGTTGTCACGGTTCCGGACAATCGATGGATCCCGCACCGACGCGTCGTAAATCCTCAGGCGCAAGCTGCCGGTCTTGTCGGCATAGAGGAGCTGGATGCGGTTGCGCTCCTCCTCCGAGCCGGCATCAAACAGGATGAGGTGGCCGTCCGCGTTCCGGTACGCGGGGTAGCTTCGCATCCGGAACCAGAACTCGATGCCGCCTGGCACCATGTTCAAGAACGATGCTTCGACGCCGGGCTGCCCCGTCGCGGCCACGGGCGGACGCTGCGCGGCGGAGGGGTTCGTGCCGTTGCCTTGCGCGAGGGAGAGGTCGACCGCCCAGCTCTCGTCGGCGGCGAGCTCGGCGCCCTCGTACGTGTTCCGGAAGTGCTCGACCTCGCCGAGCCGGTAGCGCTCGTTCGTCTCGGGCGTCTCCGCCGGGAAGAGCCGGAGATTGCCGAGGTCTCCCCCCGGGAAGGCCAGGATGGCGCGATGCAGGAGGAGCGGCCGCGACAGCACGAGGTGCGAACGGGTGCCCGGGAACTGGAGCAAATAGTGATAGTTGTTCTCGGGGAAGTTCTTCGTCAGGAGCGGATCTTTCAGGTACGTGCCGTCCACAAAATCCGACTGCGTGAGGAGCCCCAGCGTGAGCCGCCGCGGAGCGGAGACCTCGACCAGCTCGCGGAAGCGCGCCTCCGCCACGGTCCCGCCCACGGGAGAGCGCAAGACGCCGCGGGCCTCGACGCTGTAGACATCGCCGCTCGCGTAAGTGAAGCCGGTCGTCGACACTTTCAGGTAGTTGCTCGTGGGCGCCACCGCGTTGATGAGGAGCGGCTGGACGTCATCGCTCCCGATCACGCCGGCACTCGCCGCCCCTTCGAGGAAACCCGCCAGATCGTCGTGGCTCTTCAGCGGCCGGGCCCCCTCGAGCCGCACCGCAAGCCGATCGGCCTCGTACGGACTGACGACTTGGTCCTTCTCGTACCCGCGGACTCCGGTGAAGACGGCCCGCAGGACGCGCCGGCCCGCCGTGTTGGCGTTCACGGGGTGGCGCTCGAGCGCCTGCACGGTGGCGTCGTAGCCTTTGAGCGAGGCGCGCAGCGGGAATGCGAAGCGCATCCCGCCGTGCGGAATCTGGTTCCCCAGCGGCGCGGCCTCGTTGAACTCGACGAAGCTCGGATCGGCCTGGCTGCGGATCCGCACGATCGTCCAGGGGTTGATCTCGTTGGCTCGCGCCACGCGGGCGCTGAGTTCCTTGCCGGCGATGAGGACATCGTCCAGGACCGACTGCGACTCCGACCACTGCGCCGGCAGCCAGGAGCTCGTCGTGACGCAGTCACGGAGCCACTCGAGCTCTTCCGGGCCGACGGTCTCGATCCCGGGCGTCTTGTACGCCTCGACGAGCTGCCGCAGCGCTTCGTTCAAGTACTTCTCGGGAATGCGGGGCGCGGCGCGCTTGTCGGCCGCGATGGACTTCTCGAGCGCCTCCTCGACTTTGTCGATGCGCTGCTTGTCGGCGCCGTCGAGCTGTGCCGCGAGATCGATTACGACCCGGGCACCGCGGGAGTCTTTCAATCGAGTGACGAGGTCCGACTTGAAGCCGACTTTCCGCAGCGCTTTGCGGGCCTCCTCGTAGCGTTTTTTCAGCTCGGGGCCCTCGTCGACCCCCGCCCCTGCAAACAGGTAGGGGTCCAGCCCAACGTCGGAGAGCTTCTTCAAGCTCACGCCCATCTGGCTGAGGAACTCCGCCGTGAAGCCCTCGCCGCGGAAGCGTGTCACGAAGAGGGACGCGATCTGCCAGCCGGCGATCTCGCGGATCGACTCGACCGAAGTGAACGCATGCAGCGTCCGCGGATGGAAGCCGCCCTCGTCCTGCGCCCACAGACGATGGTAAGCCGCTTTCCATCCCCTCAAGTCGTAGACGAATGAGCCCACCGGATAGGTGTGGTTGAGGACGAGCGAAAGAAACGCTCCGCGGAAGCAGTCATCAAGGACGTCTCCAGCCTTTTTCCGGTACGTCACGGCTTCCACGCAGCCGACGTCCGCGTCCACGATGACGACGGCGCCGTCGAGGGACGCGGGGTCATCGTCTCCGGGGAACGCGGAGGCATCGTCCAGGAACACTTTCTCGGCCTGCGGCGTGAGCGGCTGAGCGAGCTGGCTCACCGCAAAGAGATTCGCCAGCAGGTTGGGCGGCGCGGTGTTGAGGTTGATTTTGCCCTGCTCATCGGTGACGACGGCCGATGCGCTGATGCCGGTGGGATCCTGGAAGCGAAACTCCTGCCGGATGGCTGACGCCACGAATGTCGTCGACGCGGACGCCACGGGCTGGCTCGGCTCGCTCCCGGCGGGCAAGCTCACGGCGTCGAGCGGCTTGGAAACCAGCTCGTCCGTAAGGTCGAAATCCCTCGGCGACGGCCCCTTTTGCGACTGGCGGAGAGCTTCTGGCAGCCTCGGCTCCTTCTCTTTGTCTTTCCCTCCGTCCTTCTCCGAGCTCTGCACGGAATTCCGGCCCGAAGCGGTCCGCGCGAAGCGGTTGGTGCGCCCGGAGCTCGCCAGCTGGCGGGTCTCTTTCTCACCCTGGTCTTTCCGGCGGACAAGACCATGCTTCGCCGTGGAGCGACGAGGCACACTGGAGCTTTTCGTGCCGCGGTTGTCCCGGCGGAGTGAGCCCGCGGGGCGCTCACTGTCGAGGACTTCCTCCTCCTCTTCGAACTCGTAGCCGTATGTCGTCTTCTCGAGGTGCACGATGGCGTGGTTGGCCGCCGCTCGCGCGGCTTCGCGGGCGGCTACCGCCCCCGAGAAATTGAGGCTGGACTTGTCCTGGAGCGACATCGAGATAACGAAAGGGGCGCCGATGATGGCGAGGATGCTCAGGACCAGGAGGACCATGATCAGCGCCACGCCGCGCGCGGACAGGGCTCGATTCACCATCACTGGATCACCCCCAATCGGTCGACTTCGATCACCGCCGAGCGAGTATTGACAAACGAACGCTCGAGCTTCGCCTCTTCCTCCGACTGCCGCAGCTCCTGCGGCTTATCCCAGTGCTTCACCCAGTCCTCGAACGTGAGGGAGTACTCGACGACCGGCTCGGTAGTCGTGGCGCCAGCCGCCTTGCGGGTCTCATCCGGCAGCTCAACGAGCACGAGGCGCACGGGATCCTGGTGGTAGGCGGGATCGAGATGCCCGCGCCGGTCGAAATGGATGACTTTTCTCCACCCGAGCACGCGCTCGTGTTCCGGCCATTCGTAGCGCAGCGGCTCGGACATGCCTCCCAGCCTGACTTCGTCGATCTCGCCCGGAAACGACTGCGCGGCATCCGAAATGGTGAGGGGTGCACGAGTCACCGGCGCTGCGGGCGGCGGCCCGATGGGGGGGGCTGGGGCGGCGGTCGAGACCTTGGCGGCTGCCGATGCGTCTTTACCGCCAGCCTTCGCCTTCGCAGCGTCCCGCGCCCCGGGCCGGAATGCCACTCTCGAAGGCTCTTTCGCGCCGAGGCCCACTCCACCACCGTCCACGGGAAAGCTCTCGCGAGGGACGCCGTCCGAGGCCAGCTCGATCGACGCGCCGTCGTAGCGCATCTCCACGTAAACCCAGCGCTCCGGTTGGACGACGCCGTCGTCCGTGCGCACGGCGAAGGACCCGATGGCCCCCTCGAGCGCTCCGCCCGGCGTCATGCCGAAGAAATACGCGCCGTCTTTTTTCACGATGGCCGCCGTGGGGCCGGAAAGCGCGCTCTCCTCCCGGGGGTTCCCGCGCCGCGCCGAGGTTCCGAGCGTGCGCCGCCGCGAGCTTCCCGATGTCTTCCGCGGCTCCGCTCTCGGCTCTTTCACCGGCTCGACGAGCCCGTGCCGGACCCAGGCAGTGATCAGGATCCCGGTACGCAGGTCGAAGCGCGGCTCGCTCCCGCACTCGTAGTACGAGCCCACCGACTTGAAGCTGAGGCAGCTGCCGACCCGACCCGGCTGGACCACGCCGCCCTTGTTGACCGCCACGCGCACGGAAATCCCCGAGGGGGCCTCGGCGTCGACGTCCTCAAAGCTCCACTCCCCCACGCGCTCGTAAGCTTGAGCCGTCGCCGTCCTCGACGCCGGGTCGACGACGACCACGGCCGAGGATCCCGTGCTGATCGAGCTCGCGCGTGCGGCGCGCAGAATGCCCTGGATGTGCCCCGCGCTCGCCTGGATCGCGTAGTTCCGACGCGCCACCTGGTAGGCGCCTGCGCCCAGGCCCCCGATCAGCGCGATGATCGCGATCGCCGTCAAGAGCTCGAGCAGCGTGTAGCCGCGCGAGCCGGACGACCTATTTCCAGGACACGATGTCATCACCCTCGCCGTTCTGGTTCACGCTGTCCCGGCCCAACGACCAGAGCTGGAAGGTCGTGGGCGAGTAGTAGGTGCCCGTCGCGGGGTTTTTCTTCGCCTCCGCCTCGAAGACGGTGCCGTCGTCGAGCTGGTACTTGTACCGCTTACCGTAGTCTCGGGAGTGGATATAGACGTAAGGCGTGCCCCAAAGATCCATGTATTCGAGGAGCTGGGCGTTGCCCCGCGTCCACAGGATCTCCTTTTCGACGATTTTCAAGTCCCCGCCCTGGACTGCGTCGTTGTCCGTATTGCACCAGCGGTCCTCTTTCAGGTCGTCCGCAAACGGCCCGCCGCGCTTTTTCGACAAGAGGAAGGCGAAGAGGCTCTCGTTGCCCTCATTGATGTTGTTGCCCTTGATTTTGATGTCGGCGAGCGACGTCGGGGGGAAGTCGCCGAAGGCATTCTTCAGGCTCTGCAAGCGCGAGCAGATCATCTGCACTTCCACCGAGCAGGCGGTTTCTTGACCGGAGACGCGCGCGTGCTGCAAACCGACCATCGTCAGACCCGCCAGCACCGCGATGATCGAGCAAACGATCAACATCTCGATCAGCGTGAAAGCCTGTCGCCGCGGGTCGCGGGCCGGCGCCCTGCGGCGCGCCGCCTCCTCGAGCCGTGTCGAGCGGACGATTTCAGCGGTTCGCATGAGTGCGCCTCGCGGGCTGGGCCCGGTACACTTTGAAGCCTTCAAAAGTGACGGAGTAATCGTTGCCGATGGCGTCGGTCTGGCCCGACACGCCGACGTCGTAGGTTTTTCCCCCGAGGCCCGTCACTTTCACGTTGAAGACAACGGGTTGGCCGTCGAAGTAAAGGTCGAAGACGCCCGCTGCCGCCTTGGTACCCCCCGGCCCGGGCCTGCCCGCGCGCCGAATCTCGAGCCAGTGATAGGCGTTGTCCTTCGGCCAGACTGCGGATTCCGTGTTGACGAGCTTGCCGCCTTCCGGCGCGAGCTCTTCGGTCTTCGGGACCGCCTCCCAGTCCCCCTGGGCGGTTTTCACCTGGCATCGGAGCACGTCGTCGAGATCCTTGTAGAAAATGACGCCCGTCGTTGCGCCGCCGCGAGCCGCGAACCCTTCGAGGCGCACGCCGACGCGGACTTTGCCTGAGTCCACGCGGGCCGAGGTCGCCACCCGCTCGAAAGTCGGCGCGTCGACTGGGCGGTCGAGGAGAGCGGTGGTGACGCCGTCGGCCTGCGCCGCCTGCTTGCCGGCCAGGACGATGTGGCCGTCCTTGCGCGAGATGTCCACGCCGTAGCGCTCCGTCTCTTCCCATCCGTCGAGGGTGGGCGAGTCCGCTCCCGAGAAGTCCGCGGACCACATCTCGAGCCGGTCGAGGTCCTCGAGGAGCTCTTTCCCGCGCAGCGCGAAGAGACGAGCCGGCGGAATCGGGGGTGGCTTCGCGTCTTTGCCGGTAGGCTTGGGCGGCGGAGGGACGAGCTTCAGCACCGCCTCGAACGTGCGTTTCGCGGCGGCGAGGTCGCCACGGGAATAGTGGTAGTACGCCATGCCGTTCAGCGTGTCGGGCCGGTCTCCCCCTGCGCGCCGCGCTCGCAGCAGCATAGAGAAGCCCTGATCGAGCTTCCCGTGGTGCAAAAGCAGCACTCCGACCCGCTCGAGGAGCGCTGCGTCGTTCGAGTCGACTTCCGAGGCCCGCAACAGGTGCGCGAGCGCCTCGTCCGCCTTTCCCGCGGCCAGGTCGGCCTCGCCGAGGATCCTCGAGCACGCCGCGAAGAGCCACCGGTTGTTGCGAGCGCGCGGAATCAGGGCCTGCGCGATCGCGCGCGCGTCCTCGCCCTGCCCCAACCGCACGAGCAGCGCCGCCTGCGACATTTTCACTTCGTCGCTCGAGGGATCGGCCTGGGCCGCGTCACGATACTGCGACAGCGCGTTCAGCTCGTCGCCGCGGTTTTCGTAGAGGAGGCCGAGCCCCATGTGGACCCGCGCTGCGTCCGGCCCCGTGGCTCGCGAGAGCAGGTCCTTGAGCGACTTCTCGGCAGCCCCGAAGCGCCCCTGGCGCAGCGCCACGAGCGCGACGTCGACCGCCGCACTGATGTTCGCCGGGTCGGCCGTGAGGACTCCGCGGAGACCTTTCTCCGCGGCAGCCAGGTTGTTCGAACGATAGTCGAGCGCGGCCAGCTCGGCCGCGATGTCGAGGAAGTCTGGCTGGATCGCCTGGGCTTTCTTGAAGTACTCGCGAGCGGCCTGCGCGCCGTCCGCGGTGCCGAGGCGGGCGTGCAGCCTGCCGAGCTCGTAGAAAGCCTCGAAGTTCGCCGGGCTCGACTCCGGCTGACCGATGGAGGCCTCGTAGAGCGCGATGGCCTTGTCCGTCGCGCCGTCCTCGCGGTACAGCTCCGCGAGCAAGGATCGCGCCTGCCGCTGTAGACCGAGGTTCTTCGAATCCGAGGCCAGCACCCTCTCGAAGCACTCCCGTGCCTTGAGCGGAAGCTTCACCTCTTCGAGCAAGAACTTCCCGAGGCGGAAATCGAGCTCCGCGTCCCGGAAGCCGCCTTTTTCCGCGAGCAGAAAGACGCGAGCCTGGCTCTCGGCGCCGTGTCCCGGACCGTCGCCGGCAGCTGCGCCGCTGGACTCCGTGGACGCCAGTGCGTCGACGATGTGCGGATAGGCCTCTTTGAGCGCCGGATTCAGCTCGGCGGCGTTGAGCAGGTGCTCCAGCGCGGCCGCCTCGCGCGGCTTCGCGCCGTCGATCTCGGGACGCGGGCTCTTGCACCAGATCCCGAGCGCGAGCTCGAGCTCCGCCCGCTGCGTGGGGTCGTGCTCGGCGGCGCACTTCTTTCGCTTGACCTTATAGACGTCCTCGGCGGACTGACGCCGCACCACGGAATCGATGTCGGCGCTTTTCAGCCGCACTTTGCTCGTCCCGCCTTTCGAGACGACCACTTCGGGCAAGAGCGTAGGATCGCCGTCCGTCTCGATCCAGCCTGAAATCGTGTTGCCGTTCTTGAGCACGATCTTGTCGAGCGGGCGGATCAATTCGTCCGGCGCCGTGGTCTCGGGGCCTGCGCCGCGGGCCGCGCCCGTCACGGCCCCGCTGAGCGCGGCCGCCAGAATGGCGATGGGGAGAGAGCCGCTGGTGGCTCGCCGGGCTGCGCGCCGCCTCATGACTCGCCCTCCTTCTCCGCGGCATGCTCGGGGGGCCGATCCTGCCACAGGACGCCGGCCTCGAGAGCCGACGGGCCCGGCCAGAGGAGTGGCACGGGGCGAGGGAGCGGTGGGATGGGCGGGTGCGCCATCGGCGTCGTCTCCATCCTCTGCCAGCCTTCCGAAAAGGAGAATGGGTTCCTCGCCGCGTCGCTCTCCTCCGTGAAGGTGCGGTACTTGCGCGGCACGATCTCGCGCGAGGACCGCGCGAGCGTGGTGTCGGGGACGCGGATGCCGCTCGTCGGGTTCGCGATCCCGGGAATCACGGTCCAGAGGCCGAGCACCAGGATGAGGAACGCGCCGAAGGCGGCCATCTTCTCTCGGTTGAGCCGCATGGCTTACCTCTTTCTCGCTCCCGACTTGCCGCCCGCTCCCTTGGGCCGCTTTGTGTCCGAGGGGAGCTCGGACGACTCGACGAGACCGATGCCGCTGAAGTCGAGGTCCGCCTTGACGAGGCGCTCTTCGCCGGCCGCTTTCGCCGAAAGCGCCGCGACCCCGACCTGGAGGAAGGAGCCGGCGCCCTGCACGCTCTTCAGCGCCTTCAAGACGCTCTCATATGAGCCCGAGACGCGGATGCGCACGGGACGAAGCAGGCAGAAGACCGTGTTGTCGTCGGGAACCACCGGGAGGAGCTCCTCCTCTTTCAGCTCGGGCCTTCCGATCTCCGCCACGCCGGCGTCGATCAAAGCGTTGAGCGCACGGCGGACCACGGAAAGGTACGAGTAGTACCGCTTGTAGTCGGCCTCCGAGTCTCCTTTCTCGGCACCGAAGTCCTGCGGGCCGAGCTTGTCCGGCAGCGCAATCCCGCCCAGGTTTGCCTTCTCGCGCGCCTGGCCCCAGACCTGATCGATGGCCTTGTTGAGCTGCGCGATGGGCGCCGCGCGGTCGAGCTTCTCCACGTCTTTCTCGGCGGGGAGCTCAAGCTCCGAGCGCAGCTGGGCCTCGTGCTTCTCGAGGTCGCTCAACCGCGACTTCTCGTCCCAGTACGGCCTCAGCTCCTGCACGAGCGTCCTGCATTTTTTCTGCAAGTCTCCCGCCTTGCGGACGACCGCGTCGGCGTGATGCAGATAGGCGCTGACCATCCAGTTGAGCAGTAGGAACGCCGCGAGCCCCGATCCTGCGATCAGGATAAACCGCTTATGCTCCTGCCAGATCCGCGACAGCATTCAGTACCTCACGTAGTTAGGCCGGATCGCGAGCTCGAAGACGTACCACGAGCCATCCGGCCGGGAGGAGACCTCCTCGACGGACCCGATGCGGTCCTCGGCCTTGAGCGTGCTCTGGAGGTCGAGGATCCAGTCGAGCCCCTGTCGCTTCTCGTTGTTCACGCGCCCGAGGATGCGGAGGTTGTAGTCGTACCCGCCGGTCTCCGCGCCTTCATCCGCGGCCAGGTGGACTTTCTCGATCTGGATTTCGGGTCGAAGGACATGCGATAGCGTATCGAGCACGAAAGCCTGGAACGCGGTCTGCTCGGACTCCTTGAGGAGCCGATTCAGCCGCGCCTTGCGTGCGTCGGCCGTGCGGCGCGTGTTGTCGAGCTCCTGCTTCTTCGCTTCGAGCTCCGTGTGCGTCGTGGTGAGGTCTTTCAGGACCGAGGACGCCGCGACGTTGGCGTAGATCGCGTGCCCGAGCCGCGCAAACAGGAGCAGCCCCAGGAGGACCGCCGCCGCGTAGAGGAACAGCGTCCTGTCCTTGAACTCCCGCCGCTGCTGGTATTTCGTCGGCAGAATGCTGAGCGAGCCTTTCTGCGGATCGCCCGTGTTCGCCACGAGCCCCGTCAGCCCGAGGCCGAGCGAGGCTGCGAATGCGCCGGGCCGCTCGGCGAGCGCTTTCGCCGCGCTTTGCGAGAGGCCCGCGCCGGCTACCAGCCCCTTGGCTTCGAAATGGGCGACCGGTTTTCCGAGCCCCTGGGCGAGGAACGAAGGCAGGCCGCGCAGCCGCATGCCGCCCCCCGACACGACGACCCGCGTGATCGCGGGCAGGGGCATGCCGATCTGGCTTGACGCGAACCGGATCGACGACTGGAGCATGCCGAGGAGCTGGCCACCGACCGTCCGAAGAGGCATCACCGTGTCGGGATGCACCCCTTTCTCGCGCTCATCGAGGCCGCCTTTCGCGACTTTTAGCTTTTCCGCCGCGTCGAACTCGACCCCCGCCGCGCGCGCCAGCGCCTCCGTGAACGCTTTGCCGCCGAAACTGATGCTGCGAGCGAAGGCAAGTTTGTCGTTCAAGACGAGCGCGATCGAGAGGTTTTCGGAGCCGAGATCGGCCAAGAGGAGCAGGTCGTCCTCGGGCGCGTCTGGATCGGCCTTGTCGCCGAACGCCTCGTGCGCGGCCTGCAGGGCGATGGGCATCGGGACGGCTTTGTCGACAGTGATCCCCGCCGCCTCGAGGGCTTCGAGCAGCGCCTGGAGCTGCTTTTCTTTCGCCAGCCCGATCAGGATCGTCTGATCGTCATCCGCTTCGCGGACGAGCTGGAGCGGCCGGTATCCGCTCGCGAGCG
>Ga0075428_100009983_pt1 | contig 10550 bp, 7 predicted proteins | sample RhiMetdeltSRZDD2_FD_75291 | JGI IMG/M metagenome (GOLD analysis project Ga0075428, IMG submission 75291) | Populus rhizosphere microbial communities from Tennessee, USA - Rhizosphere MetaG P. deltoides SRZDD2 | ecosystem: Host-associated > Plants > Roots > Rhizosphere > Soil | place: USA... | reverse complement strand
GAAAACTACCACCAATTCCGCACCTTTAAATCCAAATCCGCCAACGCCCAGGAAGCCCACGAAGCCATTCGCCCCACCGATGTGCGTAAAACGGCCGCCGGTGCCGACGAACAGCAGAAAAAACTCTACAACCTCATCTGGCGCCGCACCTTGGCCAGCCAAATGGCGCCCGCCGCGCTGGAAAAAACCACCATTGCCGTGGCCGCCAGCGCCAGCCCAGAAATGATGGAAGCTAAGGGTGAAATCGTCGTGTTCGACGGCTTCCTGAAAGTCTACGGCCGCAGCGGCGACGACGTATTGTTGCCAGACGTCAAAAAAGGCGACCCGCTGACCCTGCAACGCGCCGAGGCCATAGAAAACCTTTCGCGCGGCCCCGCCCGCTACACCGAAGCGTCCTTGGTGAAAAAGCTCGAAGAAATGGGCATCGGCCGGCCGAGCACCTACGCCAGCACCATCGCCACCGTCCAAACTCGCGGCTATGTGGAGCGTGGCGACCTGGAAGGCATCGAAAAAGAAATCCAGAAACTGACGCTAGAAAATGGGGAAGTCACCCAAAAAGCCGAAAAAATCCAATACGGCAAAGACAGCAACAAACTCTTCCCAACAGATACCGGCAAAGTCGTCACCGATTTCCTCGTCAAACACTTTGCCCATGTCATGGACTACGATTTCACGAAATCCATCGAAAACGAACTAGACGAAATCGCCACCGGCAACAAAGACCGCGTGAAAGTCCTGACCGAATTTTACACACCGTTCCACAAACTCGTCGAAGCCAGCGGCGACATCTCGCGCGCCGAAGCCACCCAAACGCGGCTCGTGGGCGACGACCCGAAAACCGGCCTGCCCATTTTCGCCAGATTCGGCCGCTACGGCCCCATGCTGCAAAAAGGCGAGCAGTCCGACGACCCCAAGCCAACATTCGCCCCACTACCTACCGGCAGCAAAATAGAGACCGTCACATTGGAACAGGCCTTGGAAATGTTCAAGCTACCGCGCCTGGTAGGCGAAACCGCGGACGGCAAAGAAATAAAAGCCAACATCGGCCGCTTTGGCCCCTATATCGTGGTCGACAAACTGTTCGTCAGCATCAAACCGCACGACCCGCAGTCCATCACGCTGGCCGAGGCGAGGGAACTGTACGACGCCAAACTGAAAACTGAAGCTGAAAAAAACATCGCTGATTTTGGTGACGGCGTCAAAGTCCTGAACGGTCGCTACGGCCCCTACATCACCGACGGCAAGAAAAACGCCAAAATTCCAAAGGGCACCGAGCCCAAAGACATCACACACGAACAGGCCAAAGAATTGCTAAACGCCGCACCAGCCAAAAGCGCCCGCAAGCGCGTGATTCGCCGCAAAGCATCTTAAAAACTGGAGCCACCATGGAAACCCCCGACCAAAAATGGAGTCGCATATACAGCCAAGGCCGCGACTTTCGTCTGATTTCATCGCAAGAGATAGACTCTTTTCTTGCATATCTACCCGCAAATAGCCCGAAAACCTGCCTGGATATTGGCTGCGGTACTGGTCAACTCTCCAGGGAGCTGTTTCATCGCGGCCTCACAGTAACCGGCATCGATGCCTCCGCAAACGCCATAAAACGCGCCGCACAATTAACAGTGCATCCCAACTTGTCATATATCCACCTCGACATCGAACAGGCTACAACAAGCCAACTTGCACATCCTGCATCATACGGGCTCATCACGTGCAAGCTCGTTTATGCGTTCATCCAAAACAAACCTGCGTTTCTAGAAAAGGTCAGGGGACTGCTTAACCCCAATGGCATCTTCGTTGTCATCACACCGCGAGTCGATGATGTCGAGCCTGACAAACGTGCAATAGCTGTCGATGACTCGGCCATACACCTCCTGGAGAAAACGTTCAAAAAAGTTACACTATATACAGAGAAGGGACTCTCCTACTTCATAGGTGTCAATTGACTAAAACACGTATCTTTCGTAAGGTATCTGGGGTAGTTCAACCACCTTTAGGATAGGAGATTGCATGACACGCCTTGGTGTTATTGGGTGTGGTAGCCACGCCCGAAAATCACACCTCATCCCAGGAAGGAACGTTGGCTTCGTTACCGTAGCCGGCTATGACCCTTCGCCGGAGAGCAGGAAAAAGGTAGTCGAGGCCATTCCAGGCGTTGCGTTTTACGGCTCAGTTCAGGCATTGCTCGCAACCAACCTGGACGCCGTAGTCATCGCGTCACCAGATGAACACCACCCACGACAGCTACTTCTCGCAGTCCAGGCTGGCAAACACGTACTTGTCGACAAGCCCCTCGCCACCGACACAGGAGGGATGCGAATTGTCGAAGAGGCGCTGACAATCGCCGAACAGCGAGGACTCGTCGTTACCAGTTGCCATCCGCGCCGTTCACCGAGCAACCCCGACCTCCCGTATGGATGGGTCAAGGAAAACCTGACAGGACTAGTCGAACAGTTTGGTCGGCTGATACATGTGGGGTTGGATTTTTCCTACCACCAGCCTTCAGCCATATGGAAGACGAACAGAAGTCTCCTGCTGGATCATTTCATGCACGAAATCGATTTCCTCAGGTGGCTGCTCGGTGACCAACCGTTCATTGCCCATAGGCTGACGGATAGCTACGACCACTACCACGTGGCCGGATCGATGACGGATAAGGGAGAGGAGATTGGATTCAGCTTTCTAGGAACGCGAAGGCTCAATGCCAACACCTATCCCGAAACCATCCAGTTGCGCTTCGAGCACGGCGCCGTCCTCGTGAGCACCAAGACCGGCGCCGTGGACTTTACCAACCATGAAACACAGGAACGGTGGAGGAGGGCGATCTCGGCCATGAACGGAGATGGGTACGACCGCATCTTCGCCGGGGTGATGCTGTCGTTCGCCCAGGAGATTCGGGGCGGCAAGGGCTACCTGTCTCCGCAAGACCTGCTGGTCAACAACGGGTCGGCCGTTGCACTAGCAGCTGAGGGGGTATTCCACTACCAGCCGTAACGGCTAACGGCGGAGTCTCTGGGTTGCATACCCAGAGACTCCGCCTCACTTTTCTCATAGCGTTTATCCTTAAAATTACCAAAACATTCTTTACTAAACCCGTCTACTTCATGCTATAATTAATGAAATAGAAGGACATATTTGACATTATAGATACATTATTCTATAATCAACAGTAGATTATCTAAATACCAGTTACTCTTCTTCAGAGATAAGACAGGAAGGAATCCCGAGCGCTATGGATGAAAGCTCGCAACCAAACACCGCTACCGTACTCAAAGACGCCGTCAACGACATTTTGAGCGTCATAGAGCACGAGCGAGAACGCGAAATCATCACGCGGCGTTTCGGCCTGTTTGACCGCCGGGAAACCCTGGAACAAATCGGCGAACTACTGGGCATTACTCGCGAACGCGTCCGCCAGCTGGAAAAAGCCATCCTGACCCGCCTGAAACTGGCCGCCGACAAAAACCATATTCCAGCCATCCACGACGTCGAGCGCACGCTCATCCGCGACCTGTCCGAAACTGGCCGCGTTGCTCGCGTCCAAGACCTGGCAGACCGCCTAATTAGCCAAGACCACGACGCACGCCACCGCGCACACATTGCATTCGTGGCCGAACTAGCGCCAAATTTGGTAGTCGTCGGCGAAAACGACCATTACCACCACACCATCGGCATTAAAGAACACGGCGACGAAAAGCACATCAAGGCCAAAGTCGACGAAGTCGTCAAAACCATCAAAAAACACGGCGAACCCCTGCAAATCGAACAGCTACACAGCCAACTAAGCCACGAAAACCCCACCCAAGTCCGCGCCCTGGCCAGCGCCAGCAAACACCTGGCACACCTCAAAGACAACTGGGGCCTGGCCAAATGGCCAACCGTCAACCCCAAAAACATCCGCGACAAAATCTACGTTATTTTGGCCGAAAACGCCGCGCCAATGCACTTTTCCGACATCGCTGACGCTATCAAAGACAGCAGCTTCAAGCGCAAAGACGTTACCACCCAGGCCATTCACAACGAACTTATCAAAGACAAACGCTTCGTTCTCATCGGCCGCGGCATCTACGCGCTAGACAATTGGGGCTTTTCCAAAGGCACCGTGGCAGATATTATCACCGACGTGTTAAAAAAATCGCCAGCGCCATTGCACCGCGACGAAATCGTCAAACGCGTCCTAAAAAGCCGCCAAGTCAAAGAAACCACCATCTTACTAAACCTGCAAAGCAAGCCGCAATTCAAGCGCGTTTCCAAAGCCACCTACACGCTGGCAAAGTAGTCCGTCACCTTGCAAACCACGAGCGTAAATGGGACAATAGAGCTTATCATGAGCATTCTTTTATGGACAATTAATTTACTCCTGCAATGGTACGTATGGGTGCCAATTGTGCTCATTTTGGCTTTTTTGACCTGGCGCAATTATCGCCGCGCCGACACCGTACGGGCAATCGAAAGCACACTATTAGTCCTAGAAATCCCCAAGGCCAACGACAAATCCGAACTAGCCGCCGAACAATTATTCGCCAGCCTTCACGGCATCCTGCGAGACAGGGAAGAGCTACGCCAAACCGCCGGCTACCAGGAACATCTCAGTTTTGAAATCGCCTCGGTCAACGGCCAAATCCGTTTTTACGTGTGGGTGCCCAAAACCCTGCAAAGTTTCGTGGAAGGTCAAATCTATTCCCAGTACCCTAGCGTCCAGATCCACGAAGCCGAGGAAGACTACGTGGCACATGAACGCCGCCATAGCGTCATCTACACCAGTGAAATCACCCTTAGCGACAGCGAGTTTTTGCCCATCAAAACCTTCCAAAGCTTCGAAGTCGACCCCCTAGCTGGCATCACCGGCACCTTGGCCAAATTAGAAACCACTGGGGAAGAAGTGTGGATACAAGTGCTGGCACGCCCCGTTGCCGACGATTGGCACAAAGCCTCTAGCCGCTGGGCGCAGACCGTCAAAAACGGCAGCCCCTTTGCCCTATTTACCGGCGAAGGCTTCAATTTCCGTTGGCTCGGCGGCTTCTTTGAAGCCCTATGGAAACCACCCGAACCAGGCGCACCCGGCGGCGCTCCCAAGGAGCTATCCGAACGCGACAAAACCCGCCTGGTCGAAGCCGAGAAAAAAGCCACCAAACTAGGCTACCAAGTCAAAATCCGCCTGGCCTACCTAGGTGAAAGCACCGACAACGGCCGGTTGCGCATGCAGGCCATCGTGGGCACCTTCAAACAATACAACAGTACCAACCTCAACGGTTTCCGCATGAGCGGCGGCAGCTTCAACAAAGAAGACCTGGCACAATACAAGGCGCGGCTATTCATGGATCGCGGCTTTTTGCTCAATATCGAAGAGCTCGCCAGCGTGTTCCACTTGCCACACACCAACGTCGAAACGCCCAACATCGTGTGGGCCAGCAGTAAAACCGCCGAGCCACCCGCCAAACTGCCCATCATTACCGGTAATGACGCTATCGACGAAAACATCAGCGCCTTTGGCCTCACCAATTTCCGCGGCATCAATCACCAATTTGGCATGCTGCGTTCCGACCGCTCGCGCCACGTGTACATCATTGGCCAAACAGGGGCGGGTAAATCTGGCGCCCTGGAACTGTTCGCCCTTTCCGACATCTTCCACGGCCAAGGCTACGCCATCATCGACCCGCACGGTGACCTCGCCGTCGACAACATGCGCTTCATCCCCGGCAGCCGCCTGCAAGACGTGGTCTATTTCAACCCCGCCGACACCGCCTTTCCGCTGGGCTTCAACCCCTTAGAAGTCACTAGCCCCGAACAAAAAACCAACATCAGCAGTGAAGTCATTGGCGTACTCAAACGCATGTTCGGTGAAAGCTGGGGGCCGCGGCTCGAATACATCCTGCGCTACACCATCTTGGCGCTGCTCGACCGCCCAGAAACTACCATGCTCGACATCACCCGCATGCTAACCGACAAAAAGTTCCGCAAAGAAACCCTCGGTTATTGCACCGACACCGTGGTGCTGCAGTTTTGGAACATCGAATTCGACAGCTGGACCGACAAGTTCCAGGCCGAAGCCATCGCGCCCGTCCTCAACAAAGTTGGTGCCTTCACCGCCAACCCCATCATCCGCAACATCATCGGCCAGCCCAAAAGCACCTTTAACATCCGCGAAATCATGGACGAGGGCAAGATCCTCATCGTCAACCTCTCCAAAGGTCTCATCGGCGAAGACAACGCCGGCATCCTGGGGTCGTTCCTCATCACCAAAATCCAGCTTGCCGCTATGTCCCGCAGCGACATACCCAATATCGCAGACCGCCGGCCATTCTACCTATACGTCGACGAGTTCCAAAACTTCGCCACCGACAGCTTTGCCACCATCCTGTCCGAAGCCCGCAAATACGGCCTCAACCTGACCGTGGCCAACCAGTACATTTCACAGATGAGCGAAACCGTCCGCAACGCCGTATTCGGCAACGTCGGCACCATGATAACCTTCCGCGTGTCCGCCGACGACGCACCCATACTATCCAAACAATTCGAACCCCAATTCGAACCCAACGACCTGCTACAAATGCACAACCGCCATTTCGTCATAAACATGGTGATCGCCGGCGAAAAGTCGCCAGCCTTTAGCGCCACCACCCTTACGCTGCCGCCTGCGCAAATAGACAACACCGGTCGCATCATCGAAAACACCCGCCGCCTATACAGCCGCAACCGGGCAGATATAGAAGCCACCATCTCCGCCGCCGTCCAGCCGCCTAAAAAGCTCCAGCCCAACCCAGCGCCGCAATCCACCGCACAGGCCAAACAGTGGCCCATCAACACGCCGGCCGCCCCCAATGCCGTCACCCCTGGCGCCGCCCCTGTTATGCAAAACGCCCTGGCTACCCATGCCATCCAGGCAGGGCAGGGGACTACCACCCCTGTAGAAGGCGGATCCGCCCCAGCCAAACGCAAGCGAACCCGCAAACGCAAGCGAAAGCCCAGCGCAACAGCCCAAGGGGCAGGGGACACGGCCTTGCCGCCAGTTGTCGCGCCGTCCGAACAGCCCGCTCAAACCCCGCCGCCCACACCCGCACCCAAGAGCGAAAAGGGGATAGACGAGACGCAAGTACGATTGCGTTAGAAGTAGGCACTGCCCGCTCACACTATCATCCTACATAAATGAGCTTGACGTCACATAAAAGGTAGAGTACACTTACGCCAGATTGGACATAAGTCCAATCGCACATCTGCAAAAACCTTAGTCGCCTAACCTCGAAAGAGATCCTAATGTCCTGGTGTACCAACCCTCGATGCAACGGCACCGATTGGCTATGCGGCAAATGCCGCAAGCTATATCCTTTTACAGCAGCGGCGCTTGATGAAAAGAGGCGCGAACGTCGGAGCAATAACCATGGTAAGACATCGTACGGACGAGGCAGCAGCAGTGGCGCCTACGGACGCTCCAGCTACTCGATGCGCAGCGGAACATTTGACGGACTTCCGTCCTTATCGCGCAAGCGCGGAGATGGTGCGCTGGAAATTTTTTACCAGGCTGGCGCAGTAGATATGGACAATCCTAATCATGGCCACGCCGTAATTAAAAATGGAAAGTTGGTCTACAAGCGCCGACCCGGCGAATCAACTCCGATCATCGACGAAGACTAAACAGCAGACCTGAGCCATGTCATAAAACTGGCTCATTCTACACCGATAATCTATAATTGATACATGTTTAACTCTACTCAAACTATATTCGACCAATACATCGATGGAGCGTCTCGCTTCAATATTTACTCTGTCGAAATGGAACGCGGCGAAAATCCTGAAGACTTATATTTTTTATGCCATATCGATGGCACGCAATATATCGTATTCGAAACAGACTACATAAATTCACTTTCTCACATAGCGAAAGAGGCGGCTAATACATTTGCACACCAATCTATACAGCCAATACACTGGCTCGTTAAAAAGAATCACCAAGATACGCTTAACACTACTATCATTCCACTAGAAACCTCCGATGCAAAATCATCATATGATGCAGTCGTACTTAAACAAGATGATTCTTATTTGCGATATGCCATACTCGCAGTGAAGATTAACGGGGACGAGAAGTTTCAATATCATCCAAATACCTATGGACAGATGAAGGCAGTGGGAAGCGCATGAAGTAAAAATTATGACGATTGCCAACCAAGCACCTACATCGCGCAGCTTCATATACTTGAGTCTTTTCATCGCCGGACTAGCACTACATGAACTGCTCGTCCATCTGATACAGCCAACAATCCGATCCAATGCATTACTAGCACTGACACTATCTACCATCAGCGCCTTCACGCTTGCAGGTGCTTTATTCGCCTCTCGACGTCATGTAGTATCCCGCATGACCTCTGCGGCGACCATGTTTGTCCTCAGCTTCATCGCCCTGAGAATAGGGCACTCTGTCGTTCCCGACCCATATCTGCTGGCTGTCGCATTGGGCGTGGCTATTATTGGCGCTCAGCCACTTCTACATCGCCAGCAAACCAACCTGAAACAAACAGCCTTATTTGGACTATTAGCTATTCTCATTTCACTAGCCATAGCCGTCACGTTCACCTTCGGAATGATCGTGCTGGATCGTATGGTCATGCAGCAACAATACGAATCTCACGACTAGCTGAATATGGAACATAAATAGAACATTAGTTTAGTAAACCATGGCGTTGGATGTCAACACCCGCCAACAAAGTAAGTTTACGTGAATGACAGCTAACAGACGAAACCGTGGGCAAAGTCAAACAAACCAGCCAGACGAAACGAGAGCATCCAAAGACCTCAAAATGAGGGGACTAAGGTAGAGAAGACGAGGGTTATCACTTAAAAGATATACTTTTGCGTTCATAAAGCATATCGTGATTATACGTCGCACAATATACCTTTTACGACATTAGATATGCTGGCGAGAGATGAATACATGCTCAGCTATATCTTGGCCCATTGAATGAGTTTCATGGCTGTCAACACCAGTGGGGGCGTACTGTCAAGGCGCACGCGTAAAAAATAACGAAACCAGAGCCCAGCGTACGAGCGAAGAAAGACCCGCCTCATACCCAGGACACTGGCGAACGCTACCAGTACACGCATCTCGCGCAGTAACCAGCCGCCATACAGACTTTTCCACAAGTTTGCTTTTCACGACATTTGTATTGTTGTATATTTTTCTTAGCTTAAAGCCGGATTTGCATTTCTTGCATTTTATTGCCCTACCCCTCCTCGCCTCTCCTCTTTTCAAGATATTTGCTTTTTGAGCGTTTGTATATGGCAGTATGCTTTTTAGCAATGCACAATCGTTAAGAACAAAAATAGAACATGATAGGAAAGCGGAGAACTCTTCTACCTATAATACCCTTTACCACCGACACGCACATCCAGGTATTGCGGTGCTTGGCCATGCGTCACAAACCAGGCTATTGCACGCGCCATATCTTCCACTTGCTCGCCTGCTCCCCTGTCCACCGAAAGTTTAATGGGGTACCCTACCCTATCGATACGCAAATCGATCTGACGTGTCGTGCCGCGCGGTATAGTAACCTGCGTTACGGCATAGCCCTGAGCGTTCGCCAGCCCCACGACGCGCCCTACGAACCCTAAAAAGCGGTTGCTCGCAACGGCCTGGCCAGCCTGCACCTGGACGCCGCTATCGTCAATAATTTGCACTGTTGGCGCCGGAAAATAATTACGCGCAAACGACACACCTGTCGTATCGACATATTGTTGCTGGCCGTGCATATTCCAGCCGGCTATAGGCTGACGCATTTTTAGCTGAAAGGTGGACTTACCAAACCCCGCCGCGCCATCAACGCGCACCGAGGCCACCTCGGGTGTTTTGCTTTGCATGTACTCATTTAGACGCTGCGCGTTTAGCAAAAACCTTAGCCGCTGGGCGGGCTGGGTATTTAAGTAGGACTGGATAGTTTCCTCGTAAACGGACGTCGACGGCACGCCTTCCACCCGAACGACAACACCTGCGGTAAATTCAGATATGAGGTAATACAGGATGCCCGCGCTGGCCAGCACGAGCAGCAGGATACTGCCTAAATGCCTGCGTTGCCGCACGAGGTCGTGTGTTTGAACGCGTGCCGATTTTAGCTGTGCGTTCTGCTCGGTTGCGCTGGCCACATGCGATGACACGCTGCCCGTGAGGGTGCGGTTGCGCCGAAAAGAATAGCGCTCATCTAGGCTAGCATCGGTCGCACGCTCGGCTGCGATTTGCGGCCGGCGTCTTCCAGGGATGTTTTTTTGTTTTTTTGAAAATAGTGCCATATGACTACTGTTATTGTATCAAACTTACGGTTATTTTGCCGCGTTTAAAATGATGGCAGCCATGTCGCGTGCGGCGTGCGGCTTGGCGAGCGCATGGAACGCATGCGACATTTCGCGCAGACGGGCTGGGTGCGCGAATAGTGACGCCAACGTGTCGGTCAGCAGGCGCGGGTTAGCATCCAGTTCATGCTCGTCCAATACCTCTACGGCGCCGTGCTCGGCATAAACGGCGGCGTTTTTTAACTGATGTCCACCGGTCAGATAGCCGTTCG
>Ga0075428_100009980_pt1 | contig 10552 bp, 9 predicted proteins | sample RhiMetdeltSRZDD2_FD_75291 | JGI IMG/M metagenome (GOLD analysis project Ga0075428, IMG submission 75291) | Populus rhizosphere microbial communities from Tennessee, USA - Rhizosphere MetaG P. deltoides SRZDD2 | ecosystem: Host-associated > Plants > Roots > Rhizosphere > Soil | place: USA... | reverse complement strand
AACACGGCGGCGCTGCGCAGGCTGGCGAGCACGACACCAGAAATCAGTGCAAGATCGGGCGCGATACGGATTCATTCGAGATTGTTCGAGGCCAGCTCTGAACTGGATCAAAAGGTTAGAGTTTCTGCAACACGTTACGCAGGCAAACGACGGAGTTTCTGCGCGAGCGATCCTGCGTAACGTCGGTCTGAAGGGCTGTAGAAGCGGGTTTCGAACCCGCTTAGTTTGTCGCGAGGGTGGACAGGCGCTCGATCACGAGACGCTGTCCCACACGAATCACGTTGCCGCGGAGGCTATTCAGCTCTTTGATCAACGCGACGGTCGTGCCGTAGCGTTTTGCGATCGAGAAGAGTGTCTCGCCGCGCGCGACGCGATGGGTCGTCTTGGATCGAGCGCGCGCTTCATTGGCTGATGCCGGCTCCGCGACGCGATGGGTCGTTTTGGATCGAGCGGGCGTTTCATCGGCTGACACCGGCTCCGCGACGCGAGTGGCGAGCACCACATCAGCCGATTGAGGCGCTTGAGGCGTCGTCAACTCCGTGCGTGCTGCCAGCAGTGTCGGTGCGCGCGGAATGATCAGCTGCTGACCAGTCTTCAGTCGCGACTTGGTAGAGAGGTAATTCGCCTCCGCTAGATCCGAACGGCTCACGCGCAGCTTCTTAGAGACGCTGAGGAGCGTTTCGCCCTTCCTGACAGTGTAATGACTGAGCGGCGCGAGATCGTCGATGCCTTGCTCGGCCAGCCGCGTGCTAATCAGCGTAGCGGCACCCATCGGGACCTTGAGCTCGTACTCTTTCGCGCGAATCGGCGTAGTCCAGCGGCGCAACTCGGGGTTCAAATCCTGGATGTCCTGAACCGGGGCGCCGGCCCACTCGGCAACGCGACGGATATCGACAGCTCCGGTCACGGTGACCGTCTCGTAAAGCGGCGCCTCGAGAGGGGCAATATCCATTTCGAACTGCGACGGGTTTCGAGCGATGACGATAGCCGCCAGGATCAACGGAACATAGTCCCGTGTCTCACGCGGCAAGTATCGCGAAGTGGCTGACAGTCTCCAGAAGTCGGTCCGTCCGGATCGCTTCATCGCACGCTGCACGCGGCCGGGCCCGCCGTTGTACGAGGCCAGCGCGAGGTGCCAGTCGTCGAACATCGAGTGCAGCGTCTTGAGGTACTTGGCGGCTGCACGGGTCGCCTTCTCAGGATCGGCGCGCTCGTCGATGTACCAGTCGTGCCGGAGGCCGTTCTCGAGGGCCGTACCGCGCATGAACTGCCACATGCCCTTGGCCTTGGCCCGCGAAAGCGCGTTCGGCTTGAAGGCACTTTCGATGAGCGGTACATAGGCGAGATCCAGCGGAAGACCCTCAGCCCGGAACACATCCTGAATCATCGGGAGGTATTGCGCGCCGCGACTCAGCCCTTCTTCCAGATAACCCTTTAAGCGGCCGGTAAAGAGCTCGACGTAGGCGAGGACACGAGAATTCTGCGGAATGTCGATGTCGTGAACGACGGCCTGTAGGTCCTTGGCGACGGCCCGCTCGGTTTCGGGGGTCGGCGTGGGCCGTTCAAACGTCGCGATAGACAGCAGGTCGTCGATCGAGGCGGGTTCGGGCGCCTTTTCCGCAAACCCGTCGGCCTGCGCCAGCGCCGTCAGTTCATGGCCGCTGATCCGCTCGACGAGCCGATCGAAATGGGCGCTGAGCTGAGGGTTCGCGCGAGCCCCGCCTGGGAATTCGAGCAGCACATCGACGGCGCGATCGAAGGAAACGCGGGCGGCGCTAAGATGGCCTTCTCGGAGTTCTCTTTCCCCCGTCTGGAAGTGCTGTTCCGACAGGGCAATCAATTCCTGAATGGGATCGGGCTTAGGCTCGGGGAGCGGGGCAGCACTCAGAGCGGACGCCTCCACCGGGGGTGGTGCCTGCGTACTCAACGTCTGTGGCGTTCTGGCTGCGCAGGCGGCGGAGAGCAGTCCTACTGCGCAGACTACGCCGGCTACACCTCGGCGAAACGACGGCATTAGGTTCGAGTACTCTAGCATCCGGTAAATCCGAGGGTCAAAAAGTCGCCCGCCTCAACCACGAATTTCCGAGAAGAACAGCGAAAAACTAGTGGCGGGGCCACTCGGACTGGACGAACACTTTGTTCGACTCGCCGAGTTCTCTTGCCGACGGCGTGACGATGGTTCTGTCGCCGATCAGGAGCGTCCGACCGCTCTTCAATGCCTCGCGAACGTCGTCTTCGCAAATGAAGTCTCTAGGGTTATCGGCAGGAACGGGCGTGGGATGCGGATCCACCGGCGCATCTGCACGTGGAAGCTCGGTGGGACGGAAGCCACGTGAGGAAAGAAAGGCGTCGACTCTGGCTGAGAGCGTCTGGGCCGAAATTCCGGTCGAAACAGATCGCGTTGGGGCCTTGGGAAGGGGTGCCTCGGACGGTGCTGCATCCCGGCTCGGCTTTGCCGCTGTCTGGACCGCGGGTCGAATCTCGTACGCGAGACGTTTGATATTCAATAAATGTCGCGGCGAGATGTTGTCCGAGGTGATGTTGCCGCCCCATCCACCACAGCCAAGCGTCATGGCTGGATCAAGGCCAGTCGTCAGGCCGATTGAGCCGTGGGTCGTCGGCGTATTCACACAGATGCGAAACGCCGGTTTCTTGAGTCCGAACTGCAGCACCACATCGTCGTTCTTCGAATGAATCGACATGGTGTGACCCATCCCGCCGTATCGAAGGATCTGGATGCAGCGTTCACACCCTTCACGCCAATCCTTCACGACATACCAGGAAAGAACGGGGCACAGCTTCTCGATTGAGAGAGGATAGTCACGACCGACGCCTGCGAGCGGCGCGATAAGTACAGTCGTCCCTGATGGGGCGGAGATCCCGGCTTTGCCCGCGATGAAAAGTGCCGACTTGCCGACCAGGGCAGGATTCGGCAGCCGTTGCGGAGTAACCAGCACCTTTGCCAGCAGATCGATCTCGGACTCGTTCAGGAAATAAGCGCCGCGGGCCTGAAATCGACGACGCGATTCATCTGCCACGGCTTCATCGACTACCACCGAATTCGGCGATGAGCACAGCACCCCGTAGTCAAAAGTTTTTCCGAGCACAATGTCGCTCGCCGCTTTGTCGAGATCAGCGCTCCCTTCGATGTAGCACGGGGCGTTTCCCGGTCCCACGCCGTACGCTGGTTTGCCTGCGCTATAGGCCGCCCGAACCAGGCCCATCCCGCCCGTCGCCAGAATCACCGCGACGTCACGATGTTTCATCAGCTCCTGCGTACCTTCGAGCGTGACCGTTTTCATCCATCCGATGCTGCCGGCAGGAGCGCCGCCCCGCTGCGCGGCGTCCGCCATGATCTCGACGGTTCGCGTGATGCACCTGGCGGCAGACGGATGGGGGCTGATGATGATCGGGCAACGCGCCTTGAGCGCGATCAACACCTTATAGATCGCGGTGGATGTCGGATTCGTCGAGGGTACCACCGCCGCAACGACGCCGAACGGTTCGGCTATTTCCACGATCTTGCGGTCTTCGATCCGGTTGACCACGCCGACGGTCTTCATCGGCTTGATGAACTCGTAGACCTGCCGGGACGAAAACAGGTTCTTTTGAACCTTGTCGGCCACGACACCGTAGGTGGTTTCCTCGACCGCGAGCTGGGCCAGCGCTTCAGCGTGGGCGGTTGCGGCCTCGGCCATCAGTGTGACGATGCGATCGATCTGTTCCTGGGTTAGCTCGGCCAAAACCGGCTGTGCCTGCCGGGCGGCACGAGCGAGCGTGCGGGCCTCGGCAATCGACGCCAGATCCTTGTCCGTCTGAGGTGTGGTGTCCTGGACAGCCATGGCTCGGAAAACTCCCAACTCCCAAGCGCCCAACTCCCAAACGGACCTGCGGGACTGGGATCTCCCGATGGGTGGCTACGACTTGGGAAGGATTCGCTCGACCTCACTATGCGGTCGGGGGATCACGTGCACGGATATCAGTTCCCCGACCCGACGGGCGGCGGCTGCCCCTGCATCAGTCGCGGCCTTGACGGCTCCGACGTCTCCTCTGACGAGCACCGTCACGTACCCCGCCCCGATGTACTCCTTGCCGACAAGCACCACGTTGGCGGTCTTCACCATCGCATCCGCAGCCTCAACAGATCCGATCAGGCCGCGGGTTTCAACCATTCCAAGTGCGTCGGATGTCATGAAGTGGAGATAGTATCATTCCACTCGAGATGCTTAGATATTCCGCATACTCTTTGCTGGCGCTTGGCTTGTTGTGCACGGCGTGCTCACGGACACCGGTCGACAATGCCAAGCCCGTCGCCTCGGCCGTGGTGGCGGTGAACCCAGCCGTTGTGGCGTCCGGCATGCCCATGGAGTTCGACGTGCGCTTCGCGGTGGCAGCCGACGCACCACCGTTTCAGGAGGACTATACGGTCTTCGTCCATGTGATCGATGACGATGGTCGGATGATTGGTGGCGCCGACCACGTACCGCCAACCCCCACGCGGGAATGGAAGCCAGGTTCGACGATCGAATACAAGCACACGGGCTATGCGCCAGTTTCAGACTACGTGGGTGATGCGACGCTGGTCGTGGGCCTGTACTCGAAGTCGTCGGGACAGCGACTGCCGCTGGCAGGAGAGGTGTTTGAGCCACGCGCGGTCAAAGCCGGATCGTTTGAAATGCGAGAACGGTTTCGGCCGTACGAGGTTATCTTCCGTGAAGGGTGGCACGCTCCTGAGGCACCAAAGGGGTCAGGGCTCCAATGGCGCTGGTCAACGAAATCAGGCAGGTTGACCTTCGCGAATCCGAAAAAGGATGCCGAACTGATCCTGGAGCTCGACCAGCCCAACAATGTGTTTTCAATAGCTCAGCACGTCGAAATCCGCGTCGGTGACGCCGTCGTAGACGAATTTGATCTGGAACCGGGTCCTCCGATTGTGCGCAGGATTGCACTCAGCCAGAGCCAGTTAGGCGAGGGTGATACTGTCGAAATGGCCGTGGTTTCAGACAAGACCTTCGTTCCGGCCAAGTTCGCTGGTCTTCAGAGCCCTGATACGCGCCAACTGGGGGTGCGGGTATTCCGCGCGTTCGTCGAGCCGAAACAATAGGGAAGCGGGTCTAAAGGACAATGGAGTTTCGCTGCCGACTCGGCACGGCTACCGGCGATATCGTGGAAGGCGTCTATATCGCCGATAGCGAAGCCCGTCTGCGCCGCGAACTGGAGGAAAAGGGGATGTACGTGCTCTCCCTCCAGCGGCGAGCAGCCCTCTCTCTCTCTTCTGGCGGCCGTCGCCAGCGGGTCAAACGTCAGGAGTTTCTCGTCTTCAATCAAGAACTGGCAACGCTTCTCAAGGCCGGGATGCCCCTGGTGCAATCGCTCGATATCCTTCGTCAACGAGTCACGAATCCGACCTTTAAGAGCGTTCTGGATAGCGTCCACGACCGGGTGAGGAGCGGCTCATCGTTGTCTGATGCGTTTGGAGAACACGGCTCGTTGTTCCCGGCGGTGTACTCGGCTTCGCTGCTTGCCGGCGAGCGAAGCGGCAACCTGGACGCGGTTATCCGGCGCTACGTCGCTTACGACAAGATCATTGGCGCAGTGAAGCGCCGGACGTTGTCGGCGCTGATCTATCCCGCAATTCTCGTGACAATGATGGTCTCGCTCATCGGCATCATCGTCCTGCGAGTGGTGCCTGCCTTCTCGGACTTCTACGCTAATTTCGGCCGAGAACTGCCCCTTTCTACACGGATCATCGTTGCCGTATCCAATGGATTGGTCTCTAACCTGGGCCTCATCATCGTTGCGGTGATTGGCGTGGCTGTTGCAGCGGTGGCGTGGAGTCGCCAGCCCGCCCAGCGCCACCGCCTGGACAAATGGCTGCTCGAAATCCCCTGGGTCGGCGAGACCGCCCGCAAATTTTTTACGTCGCAGCTGGCTCGCATGCTGGCAACGCTGCTTGGGGGTGGGATTCCACTTGTGAACGCGCTCGAGATCAGCGTTCGCTCATTGTCCAACCGGCACCTCGCTCGAGAACTGGACCGGGTTCGGATCCGTGTACAAGAAGGACAAGGATTCGCCGCGGGCCTTCGCGAGCGCAACATCTTTCCGGACGTGGCAGTGAAGATGGTGGAAGTGGGGGAGTCGACAGGCGCTCTCCAAGAAATGCTGAACAGCTTGGCGGAGTTCTACGACGAGGAGATCGAAACGGAGGTCGGGCGGTTCATCACGCTGGTCGAGCCAATACTGCTCGTGTTTATGGGAATCATCATTGCCATCGTCGTACTGGCGCTGTACATGCCGTTGTTTGAATTGAGCTCCGTGGTGGGCGTCTGATGGCGACCGCAAAAACAAACCCGCTGCCTGATCCCGAGGATTTCTCTGAAGAGGTCGCACGTGCGCGCGCCCTCGCGGTCCGCTACCGCCTGGAATTCGTGGAGATGAGCGAGTTCCGCATCGATCAGGATCTGTTTCGATCGATTCCTGCGGACTTGATGCTGCGGTACGGGTTCGTTCCGCATCGGCGTGAAGGGCGATCGCTCGTGATCGTTGTCTCCGATCCGACCGACCTGCCCATGATCGACGAACTTGGCGTGATCCTTCGGACACCCATCCGTGTCACGGTTGGTGCCCCCTCTGCCATCCAGTCGATCCTGAAGAAAAGTGAGAGTTCGCAGCGCGTTCTCGAAGAAGCCACCGAGGGTTTCGAACTTCAAGTCCTGAAAGAGGACGAGACCGGCGAAGACAACCTGACGGTCGAACGCCTGACGAGCGACATCAGCCCGATCATCAAGCTGGTCGACTCGACGATTTACACGGCTATCCAGCGTCGCGCGAGTGATATCCACATCGAAACGGGCGACGATGCCGTGCACGTGAAGTACCGCATCGACGGCGTGCTTCAGCCCGCGATGCGGCCGATTGGGAAACAGTTTCACAGCTCGATCATCTCGCGCGTGAAAGTGATGGCGGAGCTCGACATCGCCGAGAAACGGGTTCCCCAGGACGGCCGCTTCAAGGTGCGCATGCCCGGCAAGACCATCGATTTCCGCGTCTCGATCATGCCGAGTGTCCATGGTGAGGACGCCGTCATTCGTATCCTGGACAAGGAGTCGATCAGCGAGCAGTTCACCGAGCTGAAGCTCGACATTCTTGGAATGCCCGATCTGGAACTTCGTCGGTTCCGGAAATACATCCGTGAGCCGTACGGGATGGTCCTCGTGACCGGCCCCACCGGATCAGGCAAGACCACGACTCTCTACGCAGCGCTCTCGGAGATCAGGTCCGTCGAAGACAAGATCGTGACGATCGAGGATCCGGTGGAGTACCAGCTGCGGGGCATCACACAGATTCCGATCAACGAGAAGAAGGGGCTGACGTTTGCCCGTGGACTGCGATCGATCCTGAGGCACGATCCAGACAAGATCATGGTCGGTGAGATTCGCGATCCGGAGACGGCGCAGATCGCCATTCAGTCGGCACTGACGGGACACCTAGTGTTCACCACCGTTCACGCGAACAACGTGGTCGATGTGCTCGGCCGTTTCCTGAACATGGGTGTCGAACCCTATCAGTTCGTGTCGGCATTGAACTGCGTCATGGCGCAGCGGCTGGTGCGGCTGATTTGCTCGCACTGCAAGCGGCCGACGCTGGTCGACGCGAAAGCCCTTCAGGAAGCAGGGTTGGCGCCCGAGCTCGCGCACACCCACCGCTTCTACGAAGGCACGGGTTGCGTGGAGTGCGGCGGAACGGGCTTCAAAGGACGGACGGCGATTTGTGAGTTGCTCAATCTCTCCGATCGTATTCGGGAGATGATTCTCGACCGGCGGCCCGCGTCCGAAGTGAAAAAGGCGGCGCACGAGGACGGGATGCGGTTCCTGCGCGAGTCGGCAATCGAAAAAGTTCTGACGGGTCTAACGACACTTCGGGAAATCAACAAGGTGACATTCGTCGAATGAGTATTCTGGCGTCCTGGCTGGCCAGCCCGCCTCTCGAAGCTGCTCTCGAGATCTCGCCGGCCGCGGTGTCAGTGGCCGTCCTGGGCGGCCGCAGCTCAAACCCGGTCGTGCAGGGTTATGCCGTCGAGCCGCTACCGCCCGGCGCCGTGACACCGTCGCTCACGGCAACGAACATCGCTGATCCAGACTCGGTGGCACGGGCCCTCAGCGCGGCGTGTCAGAGCCTGGGCCTCAAACCCAAGCGCGTCGCCCTGGTGATTCCGGACGTTGCCGCCAAGGTGTCTCTTGTGAAATTCGAGCAGACGCCGTCGCGTCGCGATGACCTCAATCAGCTGATTCGCTGGCAAGTGAAGAAGGCGACGCCGTTCCCGGTCGATGATGCCTGCCTCACTTATACGCCAGGCGCGCGCAGCGCCAGCGGCAGCGAGTTTGTTGTCGTCGTCGCGCGCAGGGAAACCGTCCGGGAATACGAGGGCGTGTGCGAGCAAGTCGGCATCGAGGCCGGGCTCGTCGATATTTCCACGTTCGGCGTGATCAACCTCTTTCTCAGCTCCAATCTCGGGACTGGCGGCGACTGGCTGGTCGTGCACATGCGCCCCGAGTACACGTCGATTGCGATCTTGCGCCGAGAGGATATGCTCTTCTTTCGCAATCGCGCCGAGGGCGACGCCGAAGCGCTCGAAGACGTGGTACATCAGACGGCGATGTACTACCAGGATCGTCTCGAAGGGCGCGGGTTCAGCCGGATCCTGCTCGGTGGGATTGGCCGCCTTCAAGGTGAGGTCGATCTGGCGCGACGGAACCTCGAGGCCCGCATGGGAACCGTCGTCGAACCGATCGATCCTACGCGTGGAGCGGCGCTCACGGATCGCATTCATGCAACACCCGAGCTGATGGCGACGCTGTCGCCGCTGGTCGGAATGCTGCTGAGAACCCGACGAGAGGCGGCCTGATGCTGCGAACGAATCTCTCGACGCGTCCGTTCTACAACCTCCGCGCGGTCCAGGTGGCGCTCGGCGCCTTGGCGCTCATCGTTGCGGTGATGACGCTCGTGAATCTGGTGCAACTGGTGCGCCTCACAACGAGCGAACGTGCCCTCGGCGCGCGCGCACAACAGGCCGAAGCCCAGGCTCAGAGCTTGCGCGAAGAGGCCAGGCGCATCCGCTCGCAGATCGACGCGAAGGAGCTGAACGAGGTGGCCGCCGCCGCGCAGGAAGCCAATGACATCATCGACTTGCGAACCTTCTCCTGGTCCGATCTCTTCGCACAGCTCGAGATGACGCTGCCGGAGAACGTGCGTCTCACAAGTTTCCAGCCGCAAGAGGATCGCACAGGCAGGTTGGTGGTAAATCTTCGTGTTCAGGCGCGACGTGTGCAAGACCTCGAGTCTTTCATTGATGCGCTCGAGAAAACGGGCCGGTTCCATGAAGTGCTGGCGGCTGAGGAGCAGACAGACCCTGACGGCTTGATCAATGCCCTCGTAGAAGGCGTGTACCTGCCCGCGTCCGAGGAACCCACATCGGAGAAGACAGCGACGGGCCCACGACCTACAGGAGACGCCGGTGAGTGACGCGACCCAGAGCGTGATTCAGCGGGTGGTTGCCGAGCACCGGCGCGGCGTGTATGCGCTCGTCGCCGGTGTCGTCATCAACGTGCTGGTCTACGCGTTTCTGGTGTATCCGCTCCAGAGCGACGTCGCCAACGTGGAGCAACGGACGCGGACAGCCGAAGCGGGGCTTGCAGCCGCCGAGGCCGACTTCGCACGCGCGAACGGCACCTTGACCGGTAAGGATCGCGCCCTCAAAGAACTCGACACGTTCTACAGCAGCGTCCTGGCGAAGGACCTGACCGGAGCGCGGCGACTGACGTTCGCGCGACTGGCACAAATGGCCGCAAAATCGCGGCTGGATTTCGAGCGTCGCAGGTACGAACCGGTGGTCGAGCGCGGCAGCAACCTGACGCGTCTCAAAGTGACGATGAGCCTCGCGGGAAGCTACGCAGACATTCGTGACTTCATCCACGAGATCGAATCGGCGCCGGAGTTCGTGGTGATAGACGACGTCGGCTTGAGAGAGAGCTCTCAGCCGGGTGAAGCCCTGAGCCTCACGCTGCAGCTATCGACCTATTTCAGGACGAACGAGCCGTGACGACACCCTCTCGCCGTCAGTTGGCGATTCTTGTCGTGCTCGCGATCATCGGGGTGGCGATCTATATGCTGCGTTCGGGGTCGGATACTGTCGGCGATGGCGCGACGGCCGTTCGGCCGGGTGGAGGCGCACAGGCGTCGGGGCCGGGCAACTCGGTCGGTGACGTCCGGATCGAGTCGCTCGAGCGTCGCGGCGACGGATCGTCCACGCCCAGCCGTGACCTGTTTCGGTTCGATTCAAGACGTGTCGCGTCCGCGGCGCCGACAGGGCGACGGCCTCCGGTGAATCGAGTGCCTGTTGACGCAGGTCCGCCGCCGCCGGTGGGTCCGCCGCCTCCGCCGCCCATACCGCTTCGATACATCGGCTATCTCGATCAGCCTGGAGAAGTGCCGCGGGTCGCCGTGCTCAGCGATGGCCGTGGCAACGTATTCAACGGAAAAGAGGGCGATATCA
>Ga0075428_100009977_pt1 | contig 10553 bp, 8 predicted proteins | sample RhiMetdeltSRZDD2_FD_75291 | JGI IMG/M metagenome (GOLD analysis project Ga0075428, IMG submission 75291) | Populus rhizosphere microbial communities from Tennessee, USA - Rhizosphere MetaG P. deltoides SRZDD2 | ecosystem: Host-associated > Plants > Roots > Rhizosphere > Soil | place: USA... | reverse complement strand
CGTTGATGATAGCATCCCGGCATGGTACGCCCTGAAACGCCGCCAGGGGACCGTTCCCGGTACGTCGAACCCGCGGGCGAGCCGCGATTGGTCTGGCTCTTCGACGTGGACGGCACGCTGCTGCTCACGGACGGGGCGGCCCGCGAGGCGTTCGCGTTCGCGGTGCGGGAGCGGCTCGGCGTCGAGGACGATCTGCGCGATATCGCCTTCGCCGGGCGCACCGATCCCCTCATCCTGGCCGACATCCTGACCAAGCACGGTCGCGAGCTGCCGGACGGCGAGTCCTCCCGGTTCTGGCAGACCGCCTACGCGCGCATGGAGACACTGCTCACGCCCGGCCGCGGCCGATTGCTGCCGGGCGTGCTGGACATGCTGGCGGCCGTCGACGCGGAACCCGGCTGGATCCCGGCCCTCCTGACCGGCAACACCGCCGGCATGGCCCGCATCAAGCTCGACCATTTCGGCATCGCCGGGCGGTTCGCTTTCGGCGCCTTCGGCGACGAGGCCGGCGACCGCAACGCCCTGGCGCGGGTGGCGGTCGCGCGGGCGCGGGAGCGTTACGACGTGCCGGCCGAGCGCTGCATCGTGGTCGGCGACACCGAGCACGACATCGCCTGCGCCCGTGCCGCCGGCGCCAAGGTGGTGGCGGTCGCGACCGGGGTCCGCGACCGCGCGACCCTTGCCGCCCACGGGCCAGATCTCCTATTGGACGATCTGAGCGAGGAGGGACCCTGGCTCGATTTCGCGCGCCTCGTCGCGGCCGGGGCTGGCGGAAGCCTTCTCCCGCCGCGCTGGTAGAGGCTGCAGGCAACCCCCACCCTCGGCGGCGAGTCGCGCCGGCGGACCGAAGGCGGCGCTACTGCCCCGCGCGGGCCGCTTCGGCGCGCGCCGCGGCTTCCATGTGGACCAGCGCCTCGTCCAGGTTGAGGGCGAGCGGGGCGTCCGGGAACGCCTGGCGCAGCGCTTCGACCGGCCGGTAGAGCACGCGGTGGTCGCTGCTCTTCAGCAGCGAGAGGTCGTTCAGGCTGTCGCCCATCGCCGCCACCATGAACCCCGCGCTCTTCAGCCCCGACACGATGCGCTCCTTCTGCCCGCGGATGCGAAGCTGGAAGCCGGAGATGGTGCCGCCCCCGTCCAGCTCGAAGTGGTTGGCGAACAGGCTGTGGCCGCCCAGCTCCTGCACCAGGGGCTCGGAGAACTCGTGGAACGTGTCCGAGATGATGAGGACCTGGCCCATGGACCGCAGCCGCCCGAGGAACTCCCGCGCGCCGAGATAGGGGTGAACGCCGTGGGCGACCACCTGGAGCTGCTTGAGCGTCACCCCGCGCCGACGCAGGGCGTCCACCCGTCGATGCATCAACTCCTCGAAGTCAGCGAAGTCCCGCGTGGTCAGGTTGAGCTCGGGCAGCTCGAAGTGGGTCCCGAGCACCGGCCAGATCTCGGGGGCCAGGACGCCTTCCAGGTCGATCGCGTAGAGCATGGGGCGGGCACCCTATCACGCCCTCGCTCGTGTCCCGAAGCCCAGGCCCGAGACCTGCCGCCACGAGACCTCTGCAATGAATGGCCTGTGTAGCGCGAAATACGGAGCTTAACGATTTAGCCACAACGCGTTGCAACATCGGTATCCGATCATTCTGGCTCACTCGACAGAATGAACTATTGATTTCTATCTGATCTGCCGACTATTATTCTGTCCTATGGTCATCATGACGAATATCTCACAGACGCTGGACGGCAAGGACCGCAGGATCCTGTCCCTGGTTCAGCGTGACGCCAAGCTCCCGCAGGCGGAGATCGCGCGCCGCGTGGGGCTGTCGGCGGCGGCGGTCAACGAGCGGCTCAAGAAGCTCGAGAACGCGGGCGTCATCCGCCGATACGTCGCGGTGGTGGACCCGCCCACGGTCGGGGCCACGGTCACCGCCTTCGTCGAGATCTTCATCGAGCATCCGCGCTTCGAGTCCGCCTTCATCGCGCGGGCGAGGTCGATGGACGAGGTGCAGGAGATCCATCACATCACCGGGGAGTTCTCGCTCCTGCTCAAGATCCGCGTCGCCGGCATGGAGGCACTCCAGCAGCTGCTCATCCACCACCTCAACGCCATCGAAGGCGTTCGTCAGACCCGCACCGTGATCGCGCTCTCGACCTCCAAGGAGGAGAGCTTCGTCGGGACGGGCGCAGAAGGAGAGATCCAATGACGCCGAAGCCCGCCCACCGGCCCCGCACTCGCCGCACTTCGCCGGCCGTTTCGGATGCCGCCCAGGCCATGCCGGCCCCGCGCATCACGGCCGCCAGCGTGCACGACGTGCTCGCTCGCCATCTGCTCGTGGACGGCTACGACCTGGTGCTGGACCTCGACCGGAGCCAGGGGCGCAGGCTCAAGGACGCCCGAAACGACCGCTGGTATCTCGACCTCTTCTCGTGCTTCGCCACGCTCCCGGTCGGGATCAACCACCCGAAAATGAGGGACGCCGCGTTCGAAGCCCGTCTGCTGCGCGCCGCGCGCACGAACCCCACCAATTCGGACATCTACACGGTCGAGATGGCGGAGTTCGTGGAAGCCTTCGGCCGGCTCGCCATGCCGGCCCATCTGCCGCACCTGTTCCTGGTGGCGGGCGGCTCGTTGGGGGTGGAGAACGCGCTCAAGGCCGCCTTCGACTGGAAGGTGCGGCACAACTTCCGCAAGGGCCATCGCGCGGAGCGTGGTCTTCAGGTGCTCCATTTCCGCGAGTCGTTCCACGGCCGATCCGGCTATGCCCTCTCGCTGACGAACACCGCGGACCCGAAGAAGTACCAGTACTTCCCGCGCTTCGACTGGCCCAGGATCACGAATCCCAAGCTGCGCTTTCCGGTGGACGCGGCCGAGCTGGAGCGCGTCCGGCGCGAGGAGAATCTCGCCCTCGATGCGATCAAGAACGCCTTCGCCGAGCGCTCCGACGACATCGCCTGCATCATCCTGGAGCCGATCCAGGCCGAGGGTGGCGACAACCACTTCCGGCCCGAGTTCCTGCGTGCGCTCCGCCAGGTCGCCGACGAACAGGAGGCGCTGCTCATCTTCGACGAGGTGCAGACCGGCATGGGGCTCACCGGGCGCATGTGGGCGCACCAGCATTGGGACGTGATCCCCGACCTCGTCGCCTTTGGCAAGAAGACCCAGGTGTGTGGCGTGATGGCGGGTCCGCGCCTCGATGAGGAGCCCGAGAACGTGTTCCGTGTCAGCAGCCGCCTCAACTCGACCTGGGGCGGCAATCTCGCCGACATGGTGCGCTGCCAGCGCTACCTCGAGATCATGGCCGAGGAGAAGCTGGTCGAGCACAGCGCCAGGGCGGGAGAGCACCTCCGCCGGGGGCTGGAACGACTGCAGGCCGAACGCCCAGAGATGGTGAGCAACGCCCGCGGCCTCGGGCTCATGTGCGCGATCGACCTGCCGGACGGCGCCACGCGCGATGCGGTCGCGCAGACGATGTACGAGCTGGGCGCCGTCATCCTCGGCTGCGGCACCCGCGGCCTGCGCTTCCGCACTCCGCTCGACGTGACCACCGCCGAGCTCGACGAGGCGCTGGCACTCATGCGGCGGGCTCTCGACCAGGTGGGCCGAAAAAGCGCCTGACCGGCGAGTCCCTCACCCCGCCGGCCAGGACCACTGGAGCCCCGCCACGATCACGGAGCCCCATAAAAGTGTGGCGCAGGGCCCTTTCGGACCCTGCGCCTGCCGCCGAGACTGAGATGGGGCCGCACCAATCTCGAGTCGAACGGCAGCTTCACAAACTGGATGTCCACCAACTGACTGCCCCGTGGGGGGACGGCAGGTACATCGGCAGACATCCGTTCACGCGTTCCTCGGGGCACCTCGCAAGAACTCAAGTCAATGATGTTCGCCCGTCAGTGCCGCGTGTTAACCGACTTCTGTCTCTACCCTTCAGCAACCCGTATGCCAGGCTGGCCGAGGGCATCGCCGTGTGATGAGGACACGAGTTAGCTCACACGGAGGCGGCGTCTTCGAGGGCATCAGAGCGAGACTGCGCGGAGGTTTCTACAAATGGGAGGGCAGTGTTGCGGCGCCCCCCCTCAACGGGGCCTGATCCCCTCCGGAGGCTGCCGGTCCGGCACGGATGGAGCCACCGCGCTGGACTCCGGGGCCGGGTGGCCCGCAGCCTGATAGACCTTGAGCCGCGCATAGAGCGTTTTGAGGCTGATGCCCAGGGTCTGCGCGGTGCGCTGCTTGTCTCCCCGGTGATGGTCCAGGGTCGCGAGGAGTAGCCGGCGTTCCATCTCCTCGACCGACGATCCGATCGGCACCTCGAGCACGGTCTGCCGATCGTCCGAGGGACCGGCTCGCCCGGCTTCTCCGCCCGGAAGCAGATCGGGCGTCACGAGATGGTCCGCCATGATCGCCGCGCGCTCGACGGCGTTCTTCAGCTCGCGCACGTTACCCGGCCACCGGTAGGTGATCAGCCTCTCGCTGGCGGCCGGTGACAGGCGCTTCACGGTGCGCTCGCGCGCATTGACGGCAGACAGGAAGTGCTCGGCGAGCAGCTCGATGTCCTCGACCCGCTCGCGCAGCGGCGGCAACGAGATCGGGAAGACGTTGAGCCGGTAATAGAGGTCCTCGCGCAGCGCCCCGCCTCGAACCGCCGCGACCGGATCGCGATTGGTCGCCGCGATCACGCGCACGTCGACCGGCACGACTTCGGAGGCGCCAACCCGGAGGATCGTCCCGGTTTCCAGCACGCGCAGCATCTTGGCCTGCACTTCGGCCGGCATCTCGATCACCTCGTCCAGGAACAGCGTGCCGCCGTGGGCTTCCTCGAAGTATCCCCGTCGTCGGCTCTCGGCCCCCGTGAAGCTCCCCTTCTCGTGCCCGAACAGCTCGCTCTCGATCAGCGATTTGGAGACCGCGGCGCAGTTCACCGCGAGAAAGGGTCCCTCGTGCCGCCGGCTCAGCGCATGGATGGTCTCGGCCGCCAGCTCCTTTCCCGTCCCGCTCTCGCCGGTCAGCAGCACGCCCGCCTCGGTGGGGGCCACCCGCTCGATCAGGTCGTACAGACGCTGCATCGGCACGGTCCGTCCGACCAGTCGGCCGAAGCGCCCGAGCTCGCGCAGCTCGGCGCGCAGTCGGGCCAGCTCCAACTTGAAGCTTCGCGTGCGGGAGACGCCGGCCAGGATGCTCTTGAGCCGCGCGCGGTCGAGCGGTTTGGTGAGATAGTCCAGCGCCCCGTCGCGCAGGGCCTGGACCGCCGACTCCACGCTGGCGTTGCCGGTGACGACGACGAACTCGGAGCCCGCGCGGATCGTGTCGTCGCGAAGCAGCTCGATCCCGTCGCCGTCCGGCAGGCTCAGATCGATCAGGACGACGTCCGCCGCGCGCTCGCTCAGACGCTGCCGCGCCGCCTCGAGGCCGGCGGCCTCGCGGACCTCGTAGCCTTCGCGGGCCACGAGCATTCCGAGACTCTCGCGGAAACCCGCGTCGTCATCGACGATCAACGCGGAGAATCGATCCATGACCTCTCCGCCGGCATCGATTGGAGGAGCTAGTGGTGCAACGTGAGGTGACATGAGAACCCTAGCAAACCCCACACCGGGGGCGCCGTCAATCCTGGACTGACCCTTCGTCCACATGCCGGCGACGGAGGGCCGCTCCCGGCCCGCCGGCCTCCGGCGCCAAGCGGGTCCCCTGGCGGCTGGGACCACGCGACATCTCGTTCAGCACGACCCAGTATCGGGCCGCCTCGGCCAAATAATCTCCCGGCCGCCTCCGATCCCCGCGCTTGACCAGGTAGCTGTTGGCCCCCAGCTCGTAGCTTCGCCGCACGTCTTCCGGACGGTTCGACGAGGAGACCATGACCACCGGGGTCCGTCGCGTCCGCTCACTCGCCCGGATGCGCTTCAACACCTCCCATCCGCTCAGGCCCGGCAGTCCGATGTCGAGCAGCACCAGGACGACCGAGGGGAGGGCCTCCGAGACGTCGGGATGGAGTCCCAGCAGGCGCAGCGCCTCCTCTCCGGCCTTCGCCAAGCGCACCTCGGCCGGCAGGCCGGCGCGCTCGATCGCACGCCGGGCGACGAGGACGTGGTCCTCGTCGTCGTCCACGAGGAGAATCGTGGGCAGGGTCTTCATGATCCCTCGTCGTTCTTCAGCGTGAAGCCGAAGCGCGCACCGGTCGAGCCGTCGCTCTCGGCCCAGACCCTCCCGCCGTGCCGGTGGACGATCTTGGCCACGATCGCGAGCCCCACGCCCGAGCCCTCGACGCCCTTGGCGCTGCGCCCCCGTTGAAACGGCTCGAACAGCGCTTCGCCGTCGGCGCTGTCGAATCCGTGACCGTTGTCGGTCACGAAATAGCTGTTCTCCTCCTGGCCGGCCACGCCGCTGACCTCGATGCATCGGTGTGCCCGCCCGCGGGTGTACTTGACCGCGTTGCTGAACAGGTTGCGGAACACCCGCAGCAGGAGCGCGGGGCTGCCCACCGCCGGGGGCAGCTCGGCCAGGACGAAGCGGACCGCACCCACCTCCTGGTCGCCGACGGCCACCTCGGCATAGGCCTCGCGGGCCAGCGCGGTCATGTCGACCACCTCCGGTTCGCCCTGCTGGGAGCCCCCCCAGGCGAACTGGCTGAGATGATTGAGCAGGCCCGTCGCCGAATCGGACGCGGCCTGGATCCGCCGCAGCAGCCGCACGCCCTCCGGACCGATCCGGCTCCCGTAGTCCTCCTCGATGATCGACGCGCAGTTGAGCACCGTGCCGATCGGGGAGCGCAGGTCGTGCGAGATCGCGTGACTGAACGCCTCGAGCTGGGTAATGGCCTCGCGCAGCTGATCGGAGGTCGACTGAAGGGCCTGGGTCGCTCGCCTCCGCTCGGCGACCACGGCAGCCAGGGCCAGCGTGGTGACCGCCATGACGCCGAGGAACACCTGGAGCACCAGCAGCGATTGGTTCAGGTCCGATCGCTGGGCGGCCGCGAAGCGTCCCAGCGTCCCGCCGACCGCCAGGACGGCGAGGACCAGGACGGCGGTCGCCGCCATGCGCTGATCGAAACGGAAGGCCGCCCAGATGAGGGGAGGCACGCAGAGGAACATGAGCGAGATGCCGAGCGAGAGGGGGCTCACCCAGCGAAAGACGGTCCACGCCAGGATCACGAGGCACGCCAGCAGAGCGGCGGCTTCGCCGACGCGCGCCCGCTGACCGCGGATGCTGCGATCGCGGCTCCACAGCAGCAGGAACGGGGCGACGACCAGAGCCCCACCCAGATCGCCAAGCCACCAGGTCAGCCAGATCGATCCCAAGTCGGGCACACCGGCGAAACCCGTGAGCAGGAGGCTGGCGAGGCCGATGGTCGCGCTGATCGCGCAGGCCAGGCCGACGAGCCCGGCGTAGCGGAACGTGTGGGGGGCCCGGCGGAACGCGTCACGACCGCCCGCGAACCGATTGACGAGGGCGGCGCCGGCCAGCGCCTCGAGGGTGTTGCCCGACGCGATGCCCAGGGCGGTGACGAGCGACCCTGCGGTGGTCAGGTTGACCAGGAAGGCGCCGACGAAGATGCCCGGCCAAAGGCGATAGCCCAGCACCAGGAACGCGGCGAGCGCAATGCCGGTACCCGGCCAGATCGCCGTCGCGCTGGGATGGACGGCGGCTAGCGTCAATCCCATCTTGCCGGCGACCAAATAGGCGCCGGTGACAGCCAGGAACGCAGCCGGGTACGGCAGCGCGTGTTGGCGTCGCGACATCGAGCCTCGGCCCTCGGGCACGCGTGGGGTCGCGCGCGCGGGCCTGGACCCGGACATGGGGGGCTGGATACCGGACCGGTCACGCGCACCGGATTCGCTGCGCGCGCCGTCGGTGGACGCGGTCAACGTACGGACGACGAACCCCCTTCGCGGCCCCATCAGGGATCTGCTTCCGTGCACCCCAGAGCGTAGCACCGCTTGCGCCGTCAGGGGAATGGGTCTCTCTGACCCGAAGGCACTGGGTAAAGCGCCACTTCGTCCAAGTCGCTCCACCCGTGAGTCTCTCCGCCGACCTTGAGGTACACTCGCCGGCCGTGTCCCGCCCGCAGGGTTCCCCGACGCCACAGGTCGCCGTCCCCGCCGCGCCTCCCCGATCCTCCGCCGTGGTGCTCCTGGTGCGCGGCCACGGCGATGCGCTCGAGACGTTCTGGGTGCGCCGCAGCGACGGCGTGAGCTACATGCCCGGCTTCCGCGCGTTCGTCGGGGGCACGGTCGACCCGGAGGACGCCGAGCTGCCGATCGAGGGCGAGCCCGACGCCGGCCGGCGCCAGCTGATGGCGTGCGCGCTGCGCGAGGCGTTCGAGGAGGCTGGCGTGCTGGTCGGGGTCGCGGAGGCCGGCCCTCCCGAGCGCCTGGCCGAGGCGCGGCGACGGCTGCTCGCGGGTGAGGCGACGTTCCTCGCGCTCGCGCGCGAGCACGGCTGGCGCTTCCGCGGCGACGCGCTCGCCTTTGCCGGGCGCTGGGTGTCGCCCGCGTTCGCTCCGCGAGGCTTCGAGACCGATTACTTCCTCGCCCGCGTGCCCGACGGCCAGGAGGCGAGTGTCAGAGTGGGCGAGCTGGCCGAGGGCGATTGGGTGCGCCCGCGCGCGGCGCTCGAGCGCTGGCAGGCCGGGGAGGAGACGTTCGCCGCGCCCATCCTGTGGAGCCTGATCGCCATGGCCGAAGGCGAGGACGGACTCGCCGCGCGGCTGATCGAAGCGCCGATGCGCTCGGGGCAGCCGGTACGCCGGATCGAGCTCAAGTGGGGCATCGTGCTCCATCCCATGAAGACGCGGCCGCTGCCGCCCGCGACCCATACCAACGCGTATCTCGTCGGCGAATCCGAGATGGCGCTGGTCGATCCCGGCAGCGGTGAGCCCGCCGAGCTGGACGCGCTGTTCGAGCTGATCGAGGCGTTGAAGCGGGACGGCCGGCGCGTGACCACGATCCTCGTCACCCATCACCACCCCGATCACATCGGCGGCCTCGCCGCCGCGCGCAAGCGGTTGCGCGTGCCGGTCGCCGCGCATGCCGAGACCGCCAAACACGTGCGCGTCGACGTCGTGCTCGCGGACGGCGACTGGATCCCGCTCGTCCCGGGGAAGGGTTCGTGGAACCTGCGCGCGATCCACACCCCCGGCCACGCGCAGGGGCATCTCTGTTTCCTCCACCCGCGGACGCGCTCGCTCCTGACCGGCGACCACATCACCGGCGGAACGGGCACCGTGATCATCGACCCGCCCGAAGGCGACATGGCCGCCTACATCGGCTCGCTCGAACGCCTGCTGGAGGAGCCGGTCCAGACCCTTTTCCCCGGCCATGGCCCGCCCCAGGGGGCCGCCGTCCGGAGGATCCGCGGGCTGATCGAGCACCGCCGAGCCCGGGAGGCCCAGGTGCTCGCCGCGCTCGCGGTGACGCCGCGGGAGTTGAGAGCGCTGGTGGCGCGGGCCTACGCCGACACGCCGCACGAGCTGTGGCCCTATGCCCAGCGCTCGCTGCTGGCGCACCTCGTCAAGCTCGAGCGCGAAGGCCGCGCCCGCCGCGACGGGGAGCTGTGGCGGGCCGTGTGACCCGGTGAGGGGTGTGGCCCGGCGCCCGATCGGGGCGGTGTGCGGGCGTGCGCGACCGCTTCAGCGCCGGGGGACCGGGTACAGGTAGGCCTCCGTGAGGCGCGACCTCAGGTCCCCGCGGCCGCGACTCGAGAGGGACAGCAGGGCCTCGTAGGCGCGACGGGCGGCGCGAACGTCGCCGGTCTGGATCCCGGTCGCCACGGCACCGTCGAGCAGCAGCGGGGACGGAACCCATTCCTGCCCTGCCTGGGCCAGGGCGATCAGACTGTCGACCGCGGGGGCGGCGGCGGCGAAGTTCCAGCGCGCGACGTCGTGCACGAAGCCGACCGCGCGCCAGGCCGCGACCGGGGCGCCGGCCCGGCGCATGTAGTCCGCGAGCGGGGCGTAGAACGCCTCGTCGGCGAACCCGGTGGTGCCGAGGTGGAGGTCCTCCTCGGCACGGAGCACGTCGAGGGTCCAGGCGCGCCAGTCGGCGGGCGGGACCGCGGAGGCAAGCTGGGCCTCGAGCCGGGCGCGCCGCTCCAGGCCCTGCACCAGGCGGGGATCGAGCAGCCGCGGGTTCACCGGTGGCATCCCGGGAGCCCGCAGGGCCGCGCCGATCGAGAGGGAGCGGAGCCGCAGGATTTCCGGCGCCGGAACGAACGGTGTCGGAGACGCGCTCAGCGCGCGGCGCAGGACGATCGGCGGAAGGGCGAAGCGATCGCCATAGAGGTCCATCAGACCGCCGGCCACGTCCTGGCGGAGGCGAGTGCGCTCGGCGCCGAGATCCAGGAGCGGGAAGTAGTCCGAGTTGGGACGGATCGCCTCGCGCTCGAGCAGCGCCGTCATCACCGGGCGATTGACGACGCGCAGGGCCTCGAAGATGCCGGGGCTGAACGGTGGAACGTGCTCGAGGTCGGCGGCGATCGCCGGGTCGCGGACCACCGACCAGTCGGGCGTCAGTCCGGAGGGACGGTTGGTGGCGACGATGAGCACGTCGCCGGCGTCGACGAAGAAGATCTCGTA
>Ga0075428_100009974_pt1 | contig 10554 bp, 8 predicted proteins | sample RhiMetdeltSRZDD2_FD_75291 | JGI IMG/M metagenome (GOLD analysis project Ga0075428, IMG submission 75291) | Populus rhizosphere microbial communities from Tennessee, USA - Rhizosphere MetaG P. deltoides SRZDD2 | ecosystem: Host-associated > Plants > Roots > Rhizosphere > Soil | place: USA... | reverse complement strand
AGCTTCGAGCCGGGCATCTCCATCGACGCGATCGAAGGCGTGACGGCCCACGCTCCCGAGGCGCGCCCCGGGCGGATCTCCCTCAGCCTCGACGCTCCGGCCGAGCGCGCGGGAGAGAGAAGGATCCGCGTCGCCTACCAGATCAACGAAGCCAGCAAGGAGCAGCCGGCGTGGCGCGACGTCAGCGCGGCGTCGATCCACGCAAACCTGGAGCCGGATTCGACGAACTTCGTGCGCTTGCGCCAGGATCGGGGCCGCATGGAGTTCTCGGGTCTGACCAAGAAACGGATGAAGAACGTCGAGACGTTCCGCATCGAGATGGGATTGGAGTAATCTCGATTCATGGAAGAGGCGAGGCTCGTCGAGCTGCTGCCGTCCGTGGGCCTGGCGATCGCGCTGGCGGCTTGCGCCGGCATACGGGCATGGCTACCGCTGCTGCTGGCGGGGGGGCTGGCCCGTTCGGGGTTCCTGAAGCTCGGCGACTCCTTCTCCTTCCTCGGCTCCGACAAGGCGCTCATCCTCTTCGGACTCGCGACGGTGCTGGAGATCGCGGCAGACAAGGTGCCCGCCCTCGACCACGCCCTGGATACCTTGTCCACGGTGCTGCGGCCGGCGGCCGGAGCGCTGCTCGCGGCCTCGGTCATCGGTCGCTTCGCCGACCCGCTGACGGCTCTGGCGCTCGGCGTCGCGGTGGGCGCGCCAGCTTCCCTCGTGCCTCACGCCGCGAAGTCGACGCTGCGCGTGGTGTCGTCCACGCTGACCGCGGGCCTCGCGAACCCGGTCATCAGCGTGATCGAGGACCTGCTCGCGGTCGTGATGTTCGTGCTCGCGGTGCTGGTGCCCGTCGCCGTCGTGCTGGTCCTGTTCGGAGTCGCGTTCCTCGTCGCGAGGCGCGTGTCCCAGCGCCCGTCCCCCGCTCGCGCCGCGTGAAGGCCGGCCTCCGGTCGGCCCTCGCGGCCCTCGTCGCAGCCTCCGGGCATGCGGCGGCGTTCGCCCAGGAGCCTCCGACGACGCGCCCGCCGGTCGTGATCGAGACGGAGGTGGACATCGTCTCGATCACGGCGGTGATCCACGACAAGGCTGGGCGCTTCGCGGCGGGGCTGGGGCCGAAGGACATCCACGTCTTCGAGGACGGTGTCGAGCAGCAGGTGACGATCTTCCGAGAGGCGCAGGGCGGCGAAGAGAAGATCCCGCTCTCGGTCGGTCTCGTGCTGGATGCGTCGGGGAGCATGGCCCAGAGCATGGGCTTCCTGAAGGAGGCGGCCTCGAGTTTCGTGGGCAAGCTGGAGGAGGTGGACGAGGCGCTGATCGTGCAGTTCAACGAGAGCGTCAAGGGCAGCGCCGAGTTCACAGGGGACATCGACCGCCTCGACCAGTTCATAGAAGGCCTCCAAGCCTGGGGCGGCACCAGCCTCTACGACGCGATCCGCTACTCCCTCGACCGCATCAAGGACCGGCCCGGCCGCAAGGCCCTCATTGTCTTCTCGGACGGCGACGACACGACCAGCACGATCTCGGAGAGCGAGGTGGTCGACTATGCGCGCTCCGTCGAGGCGACGATCTACAGCGTCGGGATTCGGGGCGGCGGCCCCGGCGGAGGTGCCCCGCCCCGCGGCTTCCTCAGGAAGATCGCCGAGGAGACCGGCGGGCAGTATTTCTTCCCCGACAAGGTCGGAGAGCTGATCCGCGTGTTCGCGGCGATCTCCGCGGAGCTGCACCGCCACTACCTGCTCGCGTACTCGCCGAAGAAGGCGCCCGACGGGCTGTTCCGAAAGATCGAGGTGCGCTTGGACCGGAAGGACCTGGAGGTCCGCGTCCGAAAGGGCTACTTCGCGGTCAAGCGGCGCCGGCGCTGAAGCGCGACTCAGCGCTGCAACCCGCCAGCCGGGCCCGAGAGCGAGCCAACTCTAGGATGGGCACAGAGTCTTGGCGCGTTCTCGCGCTCCGCGTCTTTCCGTTCGTCCTCCCGTCCTCTGTGTTCCCGGCTGGGGTAGCGGGGTTGTAGGACTCACAACTTGGCGAGGTCGGCCAGGGCAGCGCCCCGCCGATGGCAGTGAAGAACCATGCGACCCAGCCCGCGGCGAGCAACGCGGGGGAATGGGCCGTGATGTCTGCGGCCCTCTCCTTCTCCGCGCTTTCGGATGCTCCGTGGCTCACGTTACAGGAGGTACAATCGAAGGCTCGCATGCCCGAGATCACGATCCAGAGCAACGACGGCGCCTCGCATCGCTTCCCCCTCAACAAAGACCGCGTCACGATCGGCCGCTCGCGGGAGAACGACATCTTCCTGCCCGACCAGTGGCTCTCGCGCCACCACGCCGAGATCCACCGCGACGGCGAGGGCTTCTCCCTCAAGGACCTGGGCAGCAAGAACGGCACGCTCCTGAACGGCGCGCGCATCGCGGCCCAGGAGCGCCTGCGCACCGGCGACGTCATCACGCTGGGCGAGCACACACTGACCTTCCATGCCCTCTCGGTCGACGAGCCGGAGGAGTTCGAGCCCGTGGGCACGCGCGTGTTCTCGGCGCGCGAGCTGAGCGACGTCAAGACCAAGCCGGTGGTCGACCCGCACGACCTGGTGCGGCAGAACCGGCTCCTCCAGATCCTGAGCAGCGCCGCGGAAAGTCTGCTCGAGCACAAGCCGCTGCCCGAGCTGTTCGATCGCGTCCTGCAGCTTCTGTTCGACGCCGTGCCGGCCGAGCGCGCCGCGATCCTGCTCCTGGAGGGACCGAACCGACTGCCGGTGATCAAGGCCTCCCGCAGCCGCATCGGCAGCCCCATCCAGCGCGTGAGCCGGTCCATCGCGCGGCGTGCCATCGAGCAGCGCGTCTCCCTGATCCTCCCCAACCTGCTCGAGGACGCCGCGTTCCGCACCCAGGACAGCATCCTGTCCAGCGGGATCCGCTCGGCACTGTGCGCCCCGCTCTGGTACGCCGGTGGTGAGATCGTGGACCGCGACCCCATCGGCCTCGTCTACCTCGACTCGCTGCAGCGTTCCCACTCGTTCTCCGAGGAGGATCTGCGCGTCGTGACGGCGCTCGCGAACGTCGCCGCCGCCAAGATCGAGAACTCGCGCCTGCTCGAGGAGAGCCTGGAGAAGCGCCAGCTCGAGGACGAGATGCGCAAGGCCGCCGAGATCCAAAGGCGTCTGCTGCCGTCGGTGGCGCCGACGGTCGAAGGCTTCGAGATCTGCGGCTCCAACCGCCCCTGCCGCACCGTCGGCGGCGACTACTACGACTTCACCTACGAAGCCGGCAAGCTGCACCTCGCGCTGGGCGACGTGTCGGGCAAGGGGACCAGTGCGGCGCTGCTGATGACCGTCCTGCGCGCGGCGGTGCGGGCACACTGGACGGAGTTCGAGCCCGCCGACGCGATGGCCCGCATCAACCGCACGGTGTGCCAGAACGTCACGGAGGGGAAGTACGTCACATTCTTCATGGCGCGTCTCGATCCCACGACCGGCCAGCTCACGTACGTCAACGCCGGCCAGAACCCTCCGATCCTGGTACGCGCGTCGGAGCAGGTCCTTGAGCTGGACGAGGGCGGCATGGTCCTCGGTATGTTCGAATCAGTCCCCTACACCGCCGCCGTGATCGAGATGGCGAAGGGCGACGTGCTCGTGGTCTTCTCCGACGGGGTCAGCGAGACCTGGAATGGCAGCGAAGAGGAGTTCGGCGTGGCGCGGCTCGTTGAGGTCGTGATGCGCGGACGCACGCTGGGCGCGGCGGCGCTGGAAGCGGAGATCCTGCGCGCGCTCGAGGAGTACTCCTCGGGCGCGCGGAACATGGACGACCGCACGCTGATCGTCCTGAAACGCCTGGCTTGACCGCGCACCGCGCGTGCGCTCTACTTCGGGTCGATGGCGCTCGTCCGCCGGCAGTCGCGCACTCCGCTGTCGGAGCTCCTGCTGCTCCAGCGTGAGGTGAACCAGCTCTTCGAGCGGCTGGCCGAGGCCGAGCGCGCCGAGCGCCCGGTCGCCGCCGGGGGCTGGCAGCCGAGCGCCGACGTCTACGAGTGCTCCGGCAACCTGGTCGTGATCCTCGAATGTCCCGGACTCGGGCCCGATGCGCTGCGCATCAGCTGCCGGGACCAGACCCTCGTGGTCAGCGGCGAACGGCGGGCCCGCCGGCCCACCGCGGGCGCGGCCGCGTTTCTGTGCATGGAGCGGCCGCAGGGGCGCTTCAAGCGAGTCATCCCCCTCGACATCGCCGTCGATCTGCGCGACGCGCACGCCTCCCTGGAGCGTGGCCTGCTCACGATCACGCTGCCGCGCGTCAAAGACCGGCGCGGCCGGGAGGTCGTCATCCCCGTGGAGAGGCAAGCGTGAGCGAAGAACTCAGGAAGGACGACGAGCCGGTCAAGATACCGGAGGTCCTGCCGGTGCTGCCGCTGCGGGACATCGTGATCTTCCCGTTCATGATCGTGCCGCTCTACGTGAGCCGCGAGCGCTCCATCAAAGCCGTGGACCAGGCGCTCGCCGACCAGCGCATGATCCTGCTGGCCGCGCAGCGCGAGCAGGAGAAGGAGGACCCGGCGCCCGAGGACATCTACGGGGTGGGCACCGTCGCGATCATCATGCGCATGCTGAAGCTCCCCGACGGGCGCATCCGCGTGCTGGTTCAGGGCGTGGGACGCGCGCGCATCGCGTCCTTCGATGATGGCCTGCCCCACCTCCAGGCCCACATCGAGGCGATCACGGAGCCCGAGGTCAAGGAGAAGAGCCTGGAGATCGAAGCGCTGATGCGCAACGTCAAGGGCGCCCTCGAGAAATCCGCCAACCTGGGCAAGCCGATCTCCCCCGAGGTCATCGTCATCGCGAACAACATGGAGGAGGCGGGACGCCTCGCCGACCTCACGGCCAGCAACCTCGACCTCAAGGTGGAGGGCGCCCAGGAGATCCTCGAGGCGGCGGACCCGCTCGAACGCCTGCGCCGCGTCCACGACCTCATGACCAAGGAGCTCGAGGTCCTGACCATGCAGCAGGAGATCTCCTCGCAGGCCAAAGGGGAGATGGATCGCAGCCAGCGTGAGTTCTTCCTGCGCCAGCAGCTCAAGGCGATCCAGGGCGAGCTGGGCGAGGGCAACGAGCTGGCCGAGGAGATCGGCCAGCTGCGCGAGAAGGCCCACAAGGCCAAGATGCCGAAGCCGATCCTCGAGGAGGTCGAGCGCCAGCTCAAGAAGCTCGAGCGCATGCACCCCGAGTCCGCCGAGACCGCCACGCTGCGCAACTGGCTGGACTGGATGGTGACGCTCCCATTTGGCAAGCCGACCAAGGACACCCTCGATCTCGACGAGGCCCAAAGGATCCTCGACGAGGATCACTACGGCCTCGAGCGCGTCAAGGAGCGCATCGTCGAGTACCTCGCCGTGCGCAAGCTCAAGGAGAAGACCAAGGGCCCGCTGCTCTGCTTCGTGGGCCCGCCTGGCGTGGGCAAGACGAGCCTCGGGCGCTCGATCGCCCGCGCCCTGGGGCGGAAGTTCGTGCGGCTCTCCCTGGGCGGCGTGAAGGACGAGGCCGAGATCCGGGGCCACAGGAGGACCTACGTGGGCTCGATGCCCGGCCGCGTCATCCAGGGCATCCACCAGGCCGCCTCCAACAACCCGGTCTTCATGATGGACGAGGTGGACAAGATCGGGGCCGACTACCGCGGCGATCCCAGCTCGGCCCTGCTCGAGGTGCTCGACCCGGAGCAGAACTCCACGTTCCGCGACCACTACCTCGGGGTGCCGTTCGACCTGTCCAACGTGATGTTCATCTGCACCGCCAACCTCACCGACACCATCCAGCCCGCCTTCCTCGACCGCATGGAGCTCATCTCGATCAGCGGCTACACCGAGGACGAGAAGGTGGAGATCGCGAAGCGCCACCTCGTCCCGAAGCAGCTCGAGGAGCACGGCCTGACCCCCGACCACCTCGTCTTCACCGACAAGGCCCTGCGGGCGATCATCAACGGCTACACGCGCGAGGCGGGGCTCAGGAACCTCGAGCGAGAGGTGGCCCGCATCGCGCGCAAGGTGGCCCGCAAGGTGGCGGGCGGCTCGAAGGAGAGCGTGAGGATCATGCCGGCCGGCCTCGGCCGTTACCTGGGCGCCCCGAAGGTGCTGCCCGACGAGGCGCTCAAGAAGGACGCCATCGGCATCGCCACCGGCCTCGCCTGGACCGCCACGGGCGGCGACGTGCTGTTCATCGAGTCCACGGCGATGAAGGGCCGGGGGCGCTTGACGCTGACCGGGCAGCTCGGCGAGGTGATGAAGGAGTCGGCCCAGGCCGCGCTCTCCTTCGCGCGCACGCGCGCCCGCCTCTACGGCATCCGGGAGGAATACTTCTCCGGCCGCGACATCCACGTGCACGTCCCGGAGGGCGCCATCCCCAAGGACGGGCCCTCGGCGGGCATCACCATGGCCACGTCGATGCTCTCGGTGTTCACGAACCGGCCCGTCAGGCGCGGCATCGCGATGACCGGGGAGATCACGCTGCGCGGAAACGTGCTTCCGATCGGCGGCTTGAAGGAGAAGATCCTCGCCGCGCGACGAGCGGGCCTCTCGACGCTCGTCATCCCGGCCCTGAACAAGAAGGAGCTCGACGAGATCCCGGCCGTGCTCCGCCGCGGCCTCAGCTTCCATCTCGTCGAGGAGGTGGACGAGGTGCTGAAGCTGGCCCTGGTCCCGCCGCTCGAGCCCAAGAAGGAACCAGCCCCGAAGCCCGGACCCCGCGCATTCCCCCCGAGGACGAAGCCGATCACCGTCTAGGACGTAGCGATCAGAGCGGTCAGCTGTCCAAGGAGGATTTCGTCATCTGAGTGATGCCCGATTCCTTGTGCTCTGGTTGCTGATCGCTGATCGCTGACTGCTTGTTGCTGATCGCTCTCTTCCGGGGCTTGCCGTTCTTCACCTTGAGCGCGACATCGATCAGCAGGCCCACCATCGCGGCAATGGGCTCGAGGCGCCGCAACGAGGCGCCCGCGAACGCCCAACCGTAGTCGCGCGCCACGACGACCGCTCCTTCGCAGCCAGCGGTTGGGGTCATGGGCAGCGCCAGCAGCGAACGCAGGCCCGAGGCCTCGAGGCGCTCGCGGGTGGCCGGGAAGGGCTCGGCCTCGAGCAGGTGGTCGATGCGCAGGCTGACCGGGTGGCTCGCGATGTGATGCACGAGGTCGTTCCCTGTGACGGGAGCCGTCGTGGGCCCGAGGCCCCAGCGCACCACTTCGCCTTCGCGCAGGAAGGCGATCTCGGCGCTGTCGAAGGGCGCCAGCGCGCCCAGGATCTCGGCCAGCGCTTCGCGCATGCCGGTCTGTCCCCGGGCGCCGACGGCCGCCACGAGGCGGAGCAGGTCCTGTTCGACTGAGACCATGCTTGACCCGATCTTATCACCGCGACCGAGTTGGAGAGCCCGGGACGGCCTGCTAGGCTCGGGGGCGTGAAGATCCTGGTGATCGGAGACGTGGTGGGAAGCCCCGGCCGCAGCATCATGAAGAAGGCGCTGCCCCACGTCTTCCGCGAACACGACGTCGACTACTGCATCGCCAACGTCGAGAACGCCGCCGGCGGCTTCGGCGTGACCAAGGAGGTGTGTGACGAGATCCGCGATCTCGGCGTCGATTGCATGACCTCAGGAAACCACATCTGGGACAAGAAGGAGATCCTGCCCTGGATCGCGCAGATCCCCGAGCTGCTGCGCCCTGCGAACTATCCGTCGGGGCAGCCCGGCCGGGGCAGCCACGTCGGCAAGGGCAAGGACTCGGGCGTGCTGGTGGCCACCCTCAACCTCTCCGGACGGGTCTTCATGAACGGCGCGATCGACGACCCTTTCCAGGTGGGCAAGGCCGAGGCAGAGCGCTTGCGCAAGGAAGCGCGGATCGTCATCGTCGACATGCACGGCGAAGCCACCTCGGAGAAGATGGCGATCGCGCACTACCTGGATGGCCTCGTGACGGCAGTGGTGGGCACCCATACGCATGTGCCGACCTGCGACCAGCGGCTGCTGGCCAAGGGCACTGCCTTCTGCTCCGACATCGGCATGACTGGGCCCTACGACTCGGTGATCGGGGTCGAGCCGGAGGCCGTCATCCAGCGCTTCGTGACCGGCATGCCGACGCGCTTCGAGACCGCCAAGGGGGATCCGCGTCTCGCCGCCGTGGTCATCGACGCCGATCCCAAGAGCGGCCGGGCCCGCTCCATCGATCGGCTGCTGCTCTCCGAGAGCGACCTGCCTGCCTGACATGGGCGCCCCGGAAGCGCTGTCGGGCCTGGGATCCGCGATCCTCGATGCGATCCCGCTGAGCCTCTACGTCGTCGACCGCAAGCTGCGCGTGGTGGCCTGGAACCGCACTCGCGAGGAGGGGCCACTGGGCCGGCCGCGTGAGAAGGCGATCGGGCGGACGCTGAGCTCGATCCTCGCGCCGCGCGGCTTCAAGGCGACGCTCCCGGCGATCCAGGAGGTCTTGCGCACCGGCCATCCACACGAGAGCACGATGGAGTCCCGTGGAGGTCGGCTCGTGCACGTGCGACGGCTGCCCGTCTTCGACGGCGCCGTCGTCAGCCACGTGCTCTCGACGTTCGAGGACATCACGGATCGCCGCGCGATGGAGATGCGGCTGATCGCCTCCGACCGGCTGGCGTTCCTCGGCCAGCTGGTGGCCGGTGTCGTCCACGAGATCTCGAACCCGCTGGCGGCGATCTCCGGCTGCGCCGAGACCCTCGCGACGATCGCATCACGGGCGCCCGACGAAAAGGATCGGCGCGAGGCCCGCGAATTCGGCGAGATGGTCTGGAAGGAGGTGACGCGCTGCGAGCGCCTGCTCAAGTCGCTGCTGGGCGCGGCGCGGAGCGATCCCAGCGCGGTGGCGGACGTGGCCACCACGGTGACCATGGCCCTCAAGCTGCTGGTGCGCCACCCCGCCTTCGGCCGTGTGAAGGTGGTCGCGCGCCTCCCCCCCGGGCTGCCGCCGGTCTCGATCGAGCCCGATGCGCTCCAGCAGGTGGTCGTGGCGCTCTCGGTCAATGCGGCACGAGCCATGGACGGCAAGGGAACGCTCAGTCTGCGCGCCTCGGCTGCGAAGCGGCAGGTGGTGCTGGACCTGACGGACACCGGCCCAGGCGTCCCCGAGGCCGTCCGCGACCGGATCTTCGAGCCCTTCTTCACCACCAACCCGCGGGAGGGCACGGGGCTGGGCCTGCCGATCGCGCGCAGCCTCGTGCGGGGCAGCGGTGGAGACATCCTGCACCGGCCTAGGCACGGCAAGGGCGCCTCCTTCCGCATCGTGTTGAACGCAGGCCGGGCGTGAGTCGCTACCGCGTCCTCATCGCCGAGGACGAGGCGACCTACGCGAAGACCGTAGCCCGCTACCTCGAGGAGCGCGGGCACGAGGTGAAGGTATGCCCCTCGAGTCGGGCGGCGGAGCGCGCCATCAAGGAGGCCGAGTGGGACGTGCTGCTGCTCGACCTCAACCTACCCGACGCCCGCGGCATCGATCTCCTGGCGCGCGTCCGCCAGGACCACGCGGGCCTCCAGACGATCATCGTCACCGGCTTCGCCGCCGTCGAGTCGGCGATCGAGACCATGCGCCTCGGTGCATTCGACTACCTGACCAAGCCGCCGAACTTCGGGGAGCTGGCGGTGCGGGTCGAGCGCGCCGGGGAGAAGGCCTTGCTCGAGCGCGAGAACCTGCGCCTGCGCTTCCAGATGAGCCGCGCTCTACACGCCGACGAGGGCCTGCTCACCCGCTCCGCCGCCCTGCGCGACGTGATCACGACCCTCGAACGCGTGGCCGCCGCGACGACGCCGGTCCTGATCGAGGGCGAGAGCGGCGTCGGCAAGGAGCTGCTCGCCCAGCATCTGCACCGCGTCTCGCCGCGCGCCGGCCGCGCCTTCATCGACCTGAACTGCGCCGCCGTGGCAGCGGCGCTTCTGGAGAGCGAGCTGTTCGGCCACGAGAAGGGCGCCTTCACCGGCGCGGCCAGCGAGAAGCCGGGGCTCGTCGAGGTGGCCGACGGCGGGACGCTCTTCCTCGACGAGGTCGGCGAGATGTCGCCGGAGCTGCAGACGAAGCTGCTGCGCGTGCTGGACACGGGGACGTTCTACCGCGTGGGCGCGACGCGCAAGCGCCGGGTCGACTTCCGTCTCGTGGCTGCCACCAACCGCGACCTGAAGCAAGAGATGGAGCGGGGCCGCTTCCGCAAGGACCTGTACTACCGCATCCGCGGCGTTCGGCTGGTGGTGCCGCCGCTGCGCGCGCGGCCCGAGGACATCCCCTTCCTGGCCGAGGCCTTCGCCGAGCGGCTGCCCGCGCCCAGGCGGCTGTCGCGCGGCGCGCTGGCAGCGCTCCAGGCGCATGACTGGCCCGGCAACGTGCGCGAGCTGCGTTTTGCAGTGGAGCGGGCCGGGCTGCTGGCCTCGGGCGAACTGATCGATGCGCGCGACCTGCCGCCCGAGATCCTGGAGCGCGGCGTGGCGGAGACCGCTCCCGAGGAAGAGGCGCCCGACAGCACACGCGACACCCCGGAGGCGGCCCAGGTCCGGGCCGCTCTCGAGCGCGCGCGCTGGCGCCGCGCCGA
>Ga0075428_100009973_pt1 | contig 10554 bp, 13 predicted proteins | sample RhiMetdeltSRZDD2_FD_75291 | JGI IMG/M metagenome (GOLD analysis project Ga0075428, IMG submission 75291) | Populus rhizosphere microbial communities from Tennessee, USA - Rhizosphere MetaG P. deltoides SRZDD2 | ecosystem: Host-associated > Plants > Roots > Rhizosphere > Soil | place: USA... | reverse complement strand
CGGCAGCACGTTGGCGCTTCAGGGCGAGACGGCGGAGGCCGAGCGCGTGTTGCGCGAAGCCCTGACGTTGCCGGGGGCAAGCGCGTACTCGACGGCGACGTTGGGGTGGCTACTCGGGCAGTCGGGGAAACGGGCAGAGGCCGAGGAACTGCTGCAGGAACTCGAGGCAGAGCGCCAGCGGGGGTATGTCTCGCCGGTCGCCTTTGCGATTCTCCACATCGGACTGGGCAATCATTCGGCAGCGCTCGACTGGACCGAACGGGCGTACGACGAGCGCCGCGGCTGGCTAGTCTATGTGAACGTGAACCCCATCTTCGATTCGCTCCGCAAGGAACCGAGGTTTAGCGCGCTGATCGAGAGGATGGGATTGTAGGGGCGCAGCGGGCTGCGCCCCTACAGGCGAGGCGGTCTACTGTCCCACCGTGAAGTCGATCCGTTTCAGCACGTTGCCGCCCTCGTCGCGAATCTCAACGTGCCACGCTCCTTTCGCGTCGACGGGGACCGTCTTGCGGCTCCACGTTCTCCAGGGCGACCCACCGATGGTCAACGGGACGTCGCCGACCTCGGTGTCGCCGAAGAACCAGACATGATGCAGCGTCTGGGCATCGGCGCCCGTCACGCGCATCCAGAGCACGATGGTTCCGACGCTATCGGGAAAGGCGCTCCCGGTATCCTGTGGGGCGCGATCCATCACCGAACGCGCCAGCACGGCTTCGACATTCACGTCACTCGGAGCCGCGGCGGGGGCGGGGGCGGGTCTCGAGGTCGTGTCTTGCGCGGCAGCCTGTGCAGCGAGTCCACCTATCAGCAGTAGTAGCAGCGGCACTTTCATGAGTGCACCTCTTGGTTGAGGTTCGCGGCTTGAGTTACACGCCGGCGGCTGCGGCGTTCCAACGTCGCGCCAACGACGGCGGCGATGATACACCCGAGCAACGTTCCAGCCATCAGAAAGCCAAGTTGATACTCGAGTTGGATCCAGTGGCACTTGGGCGCGAAGATCGGCCCCACCAAGCGGCCGCACCTGTTCTGCGAAAACGCAAAGCCCCAGCTCGCGGCCACGCCGAACACCAGCGGCAGCAGCGCGACGAGAAAATGACGCAGTTGGATTCTCATCGGCCACGCTCGATTTTCCAGCGATCGATCATACGACCTCCTTCGATTACTAGGTACTCGTCGAAGTGCGCCTCGGTGAGACAGGAGTGGTTCGGAACGATCTCGATGCGATCTCCGACTTTGAACTTTCCTTCGATCGCGGCGGGTGCCGCCGCGCGAATCAGGCCATGTTCCTGCGACACGGAGGCGATGGTGAGCTCGGGGTGACCCTTTACTTCACCGAACGCGGGCTCGAGGCTTCTTCCCCCCAGATGGGCCGGTCCGAGGTCTTTGGAGAGGGAGAGGGCCCCGGCATCCACGACGAAGTGTGACGCGCCCGGCTGATGTGAGACGACCGTGGCGAGCACCGTCACGGCGACGTCCTTCAGCTCACAGCACCCGATGAGCACCATCGTCCGGTCGTAAAAGATGTAATTGCCGGGCCGAGCTTCTGTGACGCCCGTCAAGTCTTTTACGGCCGCCATGGCGGGCGTCGAGCCCACACTGACGCCGCGGACGGGCAGCCCATCTTTGCGCAGAAGCTCCGAAAACCAGGTCATCACCTGTCGCTCCTCCTCGGCAATCTGCGCGGCCTCGTCCTTGTTCCGGGTGCGATACGCATGGCCCGAATGGCTGAGAATGCCGTCGAACGTGATGCCACGCTCCGCACCGAGCTCGCGCGCGACGTCGAGAGCATAGCGCGATGCAGGGTCGACGCCGGCCCGATGGTAGCCGCAGTCGACCTTGAGCCACACATGCAGGCCGGTTCCGCTGACGGCCTTGGCCGTCTCCAGGTCGTCGAGCACCACGCGCAACGTTGCTTGTCGGGCGATACGGCGCACATGGGCCAGGTGTGTGGGATCCAGGGGGAATGCCCAGGTCAGATCGGTGAACCCGCCGCGCGAGAACGTTTCAGCTTCGAACAGCGTCGAAACCGTGATTCCCTGAGCGCCGTGCGCCAGTTGGCGCCGTCCCAGCTCCAGGCACTTGTGCGTCTTGATATGCGGCCGGAGCGAAACGCCCAATCGCTTCCCGCGATCGGCCATACGAGTCAGGTTGCGCTCCATGACATCGCGAGACAGCAGCAGCGCCGGGGTATCGACGTCGATCATGCGGATCTCCGAACCAGCACGCGAGCCTTGTTGCCGATGGGAACGGCACGAAAGAAAACATACTGCAGCGGGTTGACGGAGTACGTCTCCCACACATCGAGCACCAACCCCGCCCGCTTTGCGGCGAACTCAAACGACGGTCGGCAGAACTCCTGGACATGGCCGGGCGAGTAGGTAGACGCGTAGCGACGCCGGTGGATGCCCAGCCGATCGAGCAGCCGTCGCAGCCGCGCATCGAATGCATCGATATTGGGGAACTCGAGAACCGCAGCCCCGCCCGGTTTGAGCAGCGTGCGAATCTTCGTCAATGCGCCGACTGGATCGGGGAGATGCTCCAAGACATGTGTGAGGACCACGCAATCACACATGCCCTCCTCACCATGATACGACGTGATGTCGGACGTTTCGACATCCAGACCCAGCGTTTCACGGACCAGCTTGGTGTGCTCCGGAAAGAGCTCCACCCCTTTCACCTCCCAGCCGTCTTCACGCGCAAGCCATAAGACCGTTCCGTCACCACACCCGAGATCCAGCATGCGACCGGGTCTGGGCAGATGGCGCTTGATGAACGCGTACGTCTGTCGATGCCCGCGGTTCTGTCGTGTCGGGGCCCGCGGATCAACGCGAGTCAGGATGTATTTCTCCTGATTCACGCCTGTGCGGGTGTCGTACACGACGAGCCGGCAGGATGGACAGCGGTAGAATGTGAACTGGCGCCGATCGCCTTGCGTGTAGAACAGCGGCAGATCGGCGGTGCCGCAGAGCTTGCAGATCATCCGACCCTCAAGGGCTCACCTACCGAACCAAATGGAACGTGGTCTGACGCCGCAGAATCCAGCGCATCGGCCCGTCCGTAGCGAGCTCGGCGTCCTCTTCCTGAGCGGAGCGGACCAGTTGCCCTCCCCATTCGGGAACAGGCGTGGTCGCTTGCAGCTCGATTGAAAACCAGGTGCCGGGGAGCAGCGGGATATCGCCGCGACCCGGTACGCCTTCCTGGTGATCCCACAAGCCGATGAGCGGCCCGGCGCCGTGACCCCGATCGCCGATGGGGTGGGTGTAGATCGTCCCGTTGATGCCTGCCGCCCGCATGGAGGCGAGCGCGCTGGCGAGCACATCGTTCCCGCTTCGTCCCGGCCGCATTTCGGCGAGCAGGATATCCTGCAGGCGGTTCGAGTTCTGCAGGGCCCGCTTCAGCCCTTCCGGCGCGTCGCGTTCCCCCTCGCGCAACACGTACCCCATGTGCTGGGTGTCGGTGTTGAGTCCGAGCGCCGTGATACCGAAATCGCAGTGCAGCACGTCGCCGCGCTGAATCACGACGGTGTCGAGCCCGCTGAGATCCTGACCGCGCCGCTGCACATCGACGTCGGTATGAAACCACGTGCCGAGTCCCAGATCGTTCACGCGCTGGCGCATCCACCAGGCAACGTCATCGGTCGTGGTCTTGCCGGGTGTAATGACGGCGCTCGAGAACGCGGTATCGATGACGGCCCAGACCACCTCCATCATGCGGCGGTAGACGGGCAGCATGCCGGGGGCGCGGATTGCCTGATAATCGAGCGCTATGCGATCCGCCCGAACTACGCGTGTGAGGTAACCTGGCGGGAGCGCCCGCGAGAGCTGCTCCCATTCGCCTGCTGAAAGCCCGTCGGAAAACGCGTGCGTGTGCGAGATGTTGACCGCGATCGTTTTCGGATCGCGCTCACGGACGAGGCGTGTCAGGAGATCCCATTGACCCTGACCCACCAGCTCGGGTCGGCGTCCGATGGACGGGTCGACTGTATCGCGAGCGACGTATGCCTCATACACACCACCTTGCGAACCACCGCCCAATGCCAGGCGCTCGATTCCGCGCGCGCCGCGGTCGGTGAAGACGTAGATCGACCGCCGTCGCGCGAACATCGTGGTCGGAGCGACGAGCGACCAAAACGTCGGATCTTCGTTGTACTCTCGCATGGCGACGATCCACATCTCGACGCCGTGTTGGCGCATGAGACGCGGCAGCACGGAATCGAGGCGGTACTGAAGCCACTGCTGCTGTACCACCGCTTGCTCGCGCAGAGTCCCAAGCGGTCGCGCTGGAGTGGACGAAAGAGAGGGAGTTTGAATCAGCAGGGCGAGGAGCAGCGCGGACGTCATTGCGTAACCCCATTTTTCACGGCGAGGGCGAATCCCTTATCCATCGACGCGGCGGCCGGTGACCTCCACTCGACGCATGCGCTCGATGCGACCCGATCCGCCGACGAACGACGACACGACCCAGCTCACCAGGCTCACAACGATCGCACCCACGGTCGCGGCAAAGAGCCCGGTGATCTCGAATCCGGGCACGAGCCAGGCTACGAGCGCGAGCGAGATGCCGTTTACGACCAGGATGAACAATCCCAGTGTGACGACGGTCAGCGGCAGGGTGAGGATGAGGAGGATCGGCCGGATGACGGCGTTCACCAGGCCCAGCAAGAGCGCGGAGACGATGAGCGCCCTTGTCTCTGTGAACCTGATCCCGTCCCCCAGCAAGGCGTCCGCGACCCACAGGCCGAGCGCGGTGATGATGAGCCTGATGAGGAATCCTCTCATGGCGCTGAAGATAACCTTCCCGCGACGAAGCGCGCGGTCATTCCGGGGCGTGCCTGCACGCCAAGTTTCGCATCCATGAGAATTGAGCCCGAAAGCGAATCCCGACCCGCCCAGGCGAGCGCAACGCCGGCAAACGGGCCCAGATCCACGGGCCAGCCGCTCACTATGGCCTGCTCCGGTTGGCCGAACCAGCTGACGTCCAACGTGTCGGGCTTTGGCGCGCGGAACGTCAGTCGTCCGCGAAAGACGCACTCGCCGTTGAAAGCGACCGTCGCCGTATCGAGGACGACGTCACCGAGCCGAAACCGATCGCTCATCGACGGTGCATCGGGGAACGTCAATGTGTCGCCGCGTGCGACGACCCAGTGGCCGACGTACGGGAGGGAATAGCGCTTCAGCCGGTCGAACTGATAGCCGGAGCATGGACTTCGGGCGCCGCCGCCGCCCCCGCCGCCCCCGCCGCATGCGGCAGCGGCCACCGCCAGTCCGAGGACCAGTCGGCGCATCAGGGCTCCGTTGTGTCCCTCGCCAGCGAATCGGCCCGCAACACGCGGACGTTCACCGAATCGGCCGCCCGCATCGCGTTGCCAACGGCGCGCGCGTTCGGGAGCTTCGAATTCGCAAGAATGCTGTCCTTCTGGCGCTGGGTGAGGGTATCGGTGGAGTGGTCGGATTTGCCGGTGCCGCAGGCAGTTAGGAGAACTATCGCAATCGTCACTGCAGATTTCATAGATTGTCCTCCGTCGGACGAACGCAGTCGCCGCAACGTTATTGATTTCGCATTCAATTGCAACCAAGTCCCTGCTCGGAGCTCTCATGCGTCGTTTTCCACTCGCAACCATGCTGCTGTTGCTCGCGTCCTGCAACCGGCCGTCTCTCAATGATCGCCTGGCCAGCGGGAAGTGGGTCGATCTCACGTATGCGTTTGATTCCACGACGATCTATTGGCCCACCGCTCAGCCGTTTCATCTCGCCGTCATCTCCGCGCGCCGCATGCCGGGCGGCTGGTACTACGCGGCCAATAACATCACGGCAGCCGAGCATGGCGGCACGCACCTCGATGCCCCCGTGCACTTCGTCGAGAAGAAGCGGAGCGCCGACGAGATTCCACTCAGTCAATTGGTCGCCCCAGCGATCGTCATCGACGTGTCGCGCCAAGCCGATTCGAGCGCCGACTATCGCGTTCATCAATCCGACATTACGGCGTGGGAAGCGGTGCACGGCGAGATTCCCCCAAGCACGATCGTGATGATCCGCACCGGGTGGGGGAAGCGCTGGCCCGATCGCGCGCGCTACCTCGGCACCACAAAGACCGGCACGGCGGGGGTTGCGGAGCTGCATTTCCCCGGGCTCGATCTTGACGCGGCTCGTTTGCTCGTGCGGCGTCGCGTCGCGGCCGTCGGCATCGATACACCGAGCATCGACTACGGCCAATCCACGACGTTCCAGGTGCACCGTCGCCTGTTCGCCTCGAATATCCCGGCTTTCGAGAACGTCGCGAATCTCGACCAGCTGCCGGTGACCGGCGCCTTCGTCATCGCGCTCCCGATGAAGATCAAAGGCGGCAGCGGCGGGCCGCTGCGGATCGTGGCGTTACTGCCCTAGGCCGGGAGGCCTTTGCGCAGCAGGTCTTCCATCACCTCGCAGAACCGATCGACTTCGGCGAGCGTCGTGTAGACGTTCGGCGTGATCCGCAGGCAGTTGAATTCGGCATGCGCGATCGGCGTGACGATGATGCGATGATGGTCGTACAGAAAGGTCGCGAGCTTGCCGACGTCGAGCTGCCCGGGCGTAAACGAGGCGAGCCCGCACGACTGCACGGGATCGTAGGGGGTCAGGATCTTCACCCCAGGCAGGCGCTCCAGGCGCCTGGCCCAGCGATCACGCAAGAACCGCAGTCGCGCCGCTTTCCGCTCGGAGCCGATGCCCTCGAGGAAGTCGAGTGCTTCGACGATCGCGTTGTGGTTCGCCGCCGGATGCGTCCCGATCTCCTCGAACTTGCGGATGTTCTCGTTCATCTCGGGCGGCGCCGCCATCAGCGGCCAGATCTTGCCGATCTTGGTGCGGCGCACGTACAGGAAGCCGGTGCCGATCGGCGCCGTGAGCCATTTGTGGAGGCTCGTGCCGTAATAGTCGCAATCGAGATCGTCGCGCTTGAAGGGAAACTGGGCGTATGCGTGCGCGCCGTCCACGATGACTTCAATGCCTTTGGCCCGGCCCAGCTGGCAAATCTTTTTGATCGGAAAGATCTGACCGGTGAGATTCGTGATGTGACAGACGTGGATCACCTTGGTGCGCGGCGTGATGGCGGCTTCGATGCGGCGCGCGAGGTCGTCCTGTGACGGCGGCGGGACCGGGAAGGTGATCTGCTTGAGCACGATGCCCTCGCGCCGCTCCCGCTGCTTCCAGGTCGTGAGCATGCGCGGGTAGTCCTGCGTGGTCGTGACTACCTCATCGCCGCGCTCCAGCGGGATTCCCAGCTGCACGATTTCGAGCGCTTCGCTCGCGTTGCGGGTGATCGCCATCTCTTCCGGATCGCAGCCGAAGCTCGCGGCGAGGCGACGGCGGACGGCCTCGATCTCCGGTTCGAGCCAGGACCACATCGTGATCGCCGGCGCCTGGTTCGACACAGCCAGATACCGCTGAAACGCCGCATTGACCACGCGCGGGCTGGGCGCCACGCCGCCGTTATTGAGATTGACCATGCCGCGGTCGATGTCGAACGCCTGTTGGATCTGTCGCCAGAAATCTTCGTCCTGGGCAACGTCTTCGGGCGTGCGGCCCTGGAGATTGCGCACGGTTGGCGTGATATGCGCGAGCGCGTCGCTCTTGAGAGCGGCCAGCGAGGCACTCGCGGCGAACAACGACTGGAGAAAGTGACGGCGGTTGGGGGGGGGCATCAGGAGCCTCGCAGACGGCGGACGAAGACGGTGTAGGCGAAAACATTGATGACGAGCACGGCGGTGCCGAGGATCATCTGGATCCGCGGCGTGAGGCCGGCCGGATAGATGGCGGGCAGTAGGTAGTGCTCGATGAATCCGCCACTGTAGCCACTCTGACCCGCCTTGGCGCGCAGCGAGTTCTCGAGCGGGGTCAACGGGCAGATCCAGCCACGGTATTCGATGAGTACCCCCCAAATCGCGGCCGGGACATGCAGCCAGGCGACCCAGCGCCAGCGCCACGCGAGGAAGCCGCCGAACACGATGAAGAGAATGAAGAGCGCGTGGACGACGACGACGGCGTTCGCGAGCAGCCGATAGAGCACGTTAGGTAATAAAGCAAAACCCCCCGCCCGGCCAGAGCCGGACAGGGGGTTGCCGTGCTTCATCGAGACGTTACTGGCCCAGGACCCCAATGGCGGGACCGAGCATTCCTTCGAACACCGTGCTGATGCTGCCGGCGGCGGCGCCCAGCGCATCCAGGGCTGCGTCATCATCGGCGCTTAGGCCGTCTTCGTCGGCACCCTGACAGGTGAGCGTGTAGGTGTTCTGCGTGCCGACAACGGTGCAGCTCGCGTACAACCCGCCGTCCACCCTCGCCGTAAACTCGCCATTGACGTTGCCCGCAATGTCGGCATCGAGCCTGCCATCGAGCGTAATTACTTCGCTGCCGTGCTCGAAGCGGAACGAGAGGCGCAGGCTGATCGTCGTCTCGGTCGTCGTTTGGGTAATCGTGACCCGCTGCCAATTCCGCACGTGAATGTCGTGCGAATTGACATCGAAGGAGACGTCTTCGGTGACGCTGAAACCGTTGTTGCCGGCTAGCGCAGCGGTGATCGCACCGTCGAATCGGAGCGAATCGGGTGAGTCCGCGCCGTTGGTGATGTAGCCGGAGGTGTTGATCGTGACCGACGTGGGTGACTGGCCGCCGATCCTTACCGTGTAATCGACATAGACCGGTGTGCCGCCAACGCCCGCGACGATCACGTGCACCTTCGGGCTGCCGCTGCCGGTTTCATCCTTCAAGTCGATATAGCCGACTTCGGTGCCAGGCGCGGGCCCTGCGGGATTGCCCGTCAGCGGATCGATTGCATAGAGAATGAACCGCACGCCATTGGTGGGTGCCCCGGTACGAGCAGTCGTGTCGTACTGGCTGAGTGTGAAATTCCACTCGAACGTCTTGCCGGCGAGCGCCGGCGGGAACAACGCCGCGACGCCGCTCGCGCTCATTTCCGGCAGGAGCCTGCTGAACATCCGGGCCCCGTCGATGCGGTCCGCATACGGCCGGAGCCGTGCCGACGAGCGGAGCGGATTCGTGGAGCCGGCGAGCGCCAGCGCGCGTAACGGGGCAGCGGCGGTAGTTGTGACAGCAGGCGAAATCGCGGACAAGCTCTGCAATGGCGCCGCATTGAACACCGAACCAAGCGCCGCGAGCTCCGCGGCCGTGGCCTGTGGATCGGCCGGAGATTTGGGGGCTACGGCGTTATCGCTGCACGCGGCCGAGAAGACTGCGAGCGCGAGCACGCCACTAAGGAGCAACCGCATACTGCCTCCCGACGAGAAGAGAACGAAAGTGAATTGTGCATGCGCTGCGACCGGGGTCGCTGTGACCCCACGCACACGGGGAATGGCGGCTAGGCGATCACTCCACCACCAAGTAGGCGATCACCGGCGTCGTACAACACGCCGGACTGCCCAGGGGTGATTGCCCGCACCGGCTCTGCGAGTCGCAGCGTGAGCGATCCGCCGGCGAGGGCCAACGCACCAACCGTGCCGGGGACGGCACGCGCGCGATAGCGGCATTGCACCCACACTGGATCGGCGGGCGCGAGCGGCTCGGCAAGCCAGTTGACCTCTTCGAGTGACACCTCGTGTCCGAACAACTGCGCACCTGGCCCGACGACGACTTCACGGGTCTCCGGCCGGATCGCGACCACGTACATGGGCTCGGCAAATCCTCCCGGCAACCCGCGGCGCTGGCCGATCGTATAGCGCGCGAAGCCATCATGTTCGCCGATGACTTCGCCATTCGTGGTGACGAGCGGCCCCGGCGCGAGTGCGGGAGCGTCTTCGGGAAGACGCTGCTCGAGCACCGACACGTAATCGTCGTCGGGGACGAAGCAGATCTCGACCGATTCCGGCTTGTCCGCGGTAACGAGGCCGAGCTTGCGAGCCGCCGCGCGGGTCTCCGCCTTCGACAGCTCGCCGACGGGCGTCAGCATGCGGCGGACTACCGTGCGATCGATGCCCCAGAGGAAGTACGACTGATCCTTCTGGCGGTCGCGCCCGCGATACAGCGCGCCGTCCTTCGCGATCGCGTAATGGCCGGTCGCAATCGCGTCACAATCGAGCGCGTCGGCGTGATAGAGAAAATCGCGGAACTTTGTGAACGAGTTGCAGCGCACGCACGGTATCGGCGTGCGGCCGCGCGCGTACTCGGTCACAAAATTGTCGATCACGTCGTGCCCAAAGCGGTCCTCGAGATTCAGCACGTAATGTGGAATGCCGAGCTTGTGCGCGACGAGCTTCGCGTCCGTGATCGAATCGAGCGAGCAACAGGGTCGGTCGGGGACGCTGTCGCCGTAGCAGAACAGCTTCATGGTGGCGCCGATGACCTCGTACCCTTGCTCGACAAGTAGTGCGGCTGCCACGGACGAGTCCACTCCCCCGGACATCGCCACCAACACCCGACCCTTCGCCCGCCCGTCCAACGGTCCAACCGTCCAACGGTCCGTCATCGGTGCAGCACGGTCGAGAGCGATCGCACCTTCTCAACGATCTTCGGGAGCACGGCGGCCAATGCCTCCACATCCTCGAGCGAGCTATCCTTGCCGAAC
>Ga0075428_100009969_pt1 | contig 10556 bp, 13 predicted proteins | sample RhiMetdeltSRZDD2_FD_75291 | JGI IMG/M metagenome (GOLD analysis project Ga0075428, IMG submission 75291) | Populus rhizosphere microbial communities from Tennessee, USA - Rhizosphere MetaG P. deltoides SRZDD2 | ecosystem: Host-associated > Plants > Roots > Rhizosphere > Soil | place: USA... | reverse complement strand
CAGCGACAGCGATCTGGCCCTGCTGCACGATGATCCACGCTTCGAGGCGTTGCTTTCGAAAGGCGACTCGAGCCGCACCGCCGAGCGTTGAATCGGGCGCCTCGGGCTCCAAGCGGGCGAAGGCCACCACGCTGTACGAAACAGCCAGTCATGCGAAGGCCCAAGCAGCCAGGCTGGCGACGAGGACCCCTGCGTAGTGACCATTGAAAAACAACCAAAAGAGGTCTTGACCGAACTGCCGGCGCAAGAGCCGTTGTTCACGGCGCCACGGCCTGAGGCGTTCCAGACTCGACACTGCAACCGAGACGACCAAGAGCCAGAAGAAGTAGCCGCGCGTGTCCCAGAGGAAATTCAACATCGCAATTCCCGGGCTGGTCCGGGCCGATCACCTCACCGCCAGCGAACTCCGTGCGCGCATGATACTCGTCTCTCAGCCGTAACGGCCCTCGATGTACTCGGCGGTCCTGGGGTTCTTCGGGTTGAGGAAGAGGTTCAGCATCGACTCGAGCAGGCCCGGATCGCGTTCACCAAATCGGCGACGGGCGCCCGCTCGTGTCCAGAAAAAACTCGACACGTCCCGATTGGTACACTTGATCGCTGATCCGGATTCCATCTATCTCCACGAGGAGATAATCCTTCTCGAAATCGCGTTCCGATTGCGATTCTGCCTCCAGGGAGCAGTACAAATAACGCCGTTCCTGCGGCGGGATCCTCAGGTCGTGTGAATCTTCCAGATTCGTAGGTACTAGTTTTTCCTCACCCCAAGATTTGGAAGTCGAGAGAGCACGCCAGGTTCCTAACGTCCAGAGAATCTGCTGGGGCAGAATTCGTATCGTCCGCGTGTCCACGACGACGTCCACTGAACCGAGATTGTAAAAGATGAGTTGCAATTCGGAACGACAGACGAAGGTATCTTCAACCTTCCGAAGACCTGGCTCGGGTACAACAAAGTGCACCTTCACGTCGCGAAAGTGGAGTGTCCCTCCATCGACCCCGCGAATCCTGGATTGATAGACTCGATAGACATCCCAACAAGAGGATCCAACCGCGAGGAAGGCGACGAGAGGCAGAATCCTCATGAAGAACCGGACAGGCGTTGGTTTTTGTGACGGAGGGATGTCCCACCCCCTTACGTCCGCTCGCACCTCGTCGCTCGGCTGCTGAGCCACCAGTCTAGCACTGCGGCGGGCCAGTCCTCAGCCGTAGCGGCCCTCGATGTACTCGGCGGTCTTGGGGTTCTTCGGGTTGAGGAAGAGGTCGGCGGTGCGGTCGTGCTCGATAACGCGGCCGAGGAGCATGAAGAAGCATTCGTCGCTCACGCGGCGGGCCTGGGCCATGTTGTGCGTCACGATGACGATGGCGTAGTGGTCCTTGAGGTCCAGCATCTGTTCTTCGATGGCGCGCGTGCCCTCGACGTCGAGAGCGGAGCAGGGCTCGTCCATTAGGATGACGTCGGGCTTGAGCGGCAGCAGGCGCGCGATGCAGAGTTTCTGCTGCTGCTCGAGCTGGAGCGATGTGGCGCGCGTGTGCAGCCGATCCTTGAGATCCTTCCACAGGCCGACGCGCGTCAATGCCATCTCGACGGCGGCGTCGAGATCCGACTTCTTGAGCGCGCCGCGCGGTGAGTGGATGCGGAGGCCGAACACCACGTTCTCGTACACCGAGAGCGGCAGCGGATTGGGACGCTGGAACACCATTCCCACCGATCGGCGCAGCTCGACCAGCGACACCTCAGGTGCCAAGATATTCTGTCCCAAGATCTCGATCTGGCCTGTGGTGCGCACGTAGCTGTAGCGCTCGTTGACGCGGTTGAAGCAGCGCAGCAAAGTCGTCTTGCCGCAGCCCGAAGGACCGATGAGCGACGTGATGAGCCGGTTACGAATCTGCACCGAGACGTCGATCAGGGCCTGGAACGTGCCGTACCAGAGATTGAGCTCGCGCGTGACGATGGACATCGCCGGCGCCGCATCGGCAGCCGTGCCCGCGGCGCGCTCGATCCTCGTTGCGCTCGTCTCGCTCATCCGAAGATCCCCCTGACGTACTCGAATGTTCGCCGCTCGCCGGGCGTGTCGGAGAAGATGACCTCGGTGCGGTCGAGCTCGACGATCTCGCCCTTCCACAGGAACATGGTGCGGTCGGCCAGCCGGCGTGCCTGCTGCACCAGATTGGTGACGAGCACGATCGTGATGTCGCGCCTGAGCTCCTTGAGCACGTCCTCGATGCGCATCGTCGTGACCGGGTCGATGGCGATGGAGAATTCGTCCAGGCACAGGATGTCGGGCTGGTGCGACAGTGCGCGCGCGATCGTGAGGCGTTGCTGCTGGCCGCCCGAGAGCGCGGTGCCGAGGCTCGCGAGACGGTCCTTGACCTCGTCCCACAACGCGGCCTGGGTCAGGCAGCGTTCGACGATGGCGTCGAGGTCGCTCCTGTTCTTGAGCCCCGCCGCGCGCGGTGCGAATGCGACGTTGTCGTAGATCGACAACGGCAACCCCACCGGCAGCGGCGCCACCATGCCGATCTTGCGCCGCAAGCCGAAGACGTCCTTCACCCGCCGAATGTCCTCGCCGTCCAAGCGGATCGTGCCCGAGACGCGCGCCTCGGCGACGAAGTCGATGGTGCGGTTGAAGCAGCGCAGCAGCGACGTCTTCCCCGATTGCGCCGGCCCGATGATGCCGAAGATCTCGTGTCGCTGGATGTCGAAGCTGATGCCGTGAATCACTTCCCTGCCGGCGTAGGCGAGACGCAGATCCTCGACCTCGAGCGTGGGCGCGGGGGCGACCGTTCCCGCCTGGGCGATGTTGCCCGCGGCGGCAACGGTGCCCGGGGCACCCCCGGCGGCGCCCGACCGGCCGTGGCCGTCGGGGGCGAGGTACTTCGGTTCTTGCATCGGCCTCACCACTTCTTGCGGTTGCGCAGCCAGACGCGGAGCGCGATGGCGCTGGCATTGACCAAGAGCACCGAGCCCAGCAGCACGATCGCGGTGGCGTACGGAATCGATTCCTTCACGTTCGGCACCTGCGTCGACACGGTGTAGAGATGCATCGAGAGCGCCATGCACTGGTCGGTCGGCCCATACGGGAACCAGTCACCGCGCTGCACGGCCTTGAAGAACACCGCGCCGGTGAACATGATCGGCGCCGTCTCCCCCGCCGCCCGGCTCACTTGCAGGATGACACCGGTCAGGATGCCGCTGATCGAGTTGGGCAGCACGACGGCACGGATCGTCTGCCAGCGCGTGGCGCCCACGTTCCAACACGCCTGCCGGAACGCCGCCGGCACCGAGGCCAGCGCTTCGCGTGTGCTCGCGATGATGACGGGCAGGGTCATGATCGCGAGCGTGAGCGCGGCCGAGATGATCGAGTAGCCGAAGCGTGCGGCGTAGACGAAGGCCCCGAGGCCAAAGAGCGCGTGCACGATGCTCGGCACGCCGGCGAGGTTGATCACCGCGAGGTTGATGATGCGGTTGAACCAGTTGTCCTTGGCGTACTCGTGCAGGTAGATGGCAGCAAAGACGCCGATGGGCGCCGCCACCGCGAGCGACATCCCGACCAGGTTGAGCGTGCCGATGAAGGCGGGCCAGATGCCGCCCTCGCGCATCCCCTTCTTGGGGACCTCGACGAGGAACTCCCACGAGAGCGACGGCGCAGCGCGGACGAGCAGATAACCGAGGATGACGATCAGCGGCACGATCATCGACACGGCCATGGCGAAGAACAACCACTTGGCGAACTTCTCGCTCCGTTCCTTGCTCACGACGTGCGACGTCTTGACGAAGAGCTTGGGACTCGCGGCGGCTTCGATTCCTGGGGCGAGGCTCGTCATCGTTCGCTCACTTCCGGCGTACGCCACGGATCACGAGGTCCGCGGTGAGGTTGACGACGAAGGTGATGAGGAACAGCAAGGTCCCGGTCAGGAACAGGACGCGATAGTGGTCCGATCCGGCCGCGGCTTCGCCGAGCTCGGCCGCGATGTTGGCGGTCAGGGTGCGCACCGAATCGAGCAGGCTGTGCGGGATCTGCACCGCGTGACCGGTTGCCATCAGCACCGCCATGGTCTCCCCCACGGCGCGGCCGACGCCGAGGAGCACGGCGGCCAGCAGCCCATTGCGCGCCGCTGGCACCAGCACGCGGTACACGATCTGCCAGCGCGTGGCGCCGAGAGCGAGCCCCGCTTCGCGATAGGCATCGGGGACCGCCTTGAGCGCGTCTTCGCCGATCGAGACGATGATCGGCACGCTCATGAGCGCCAGGATCACGCCGCCGTTCAACAGATTCACGCCGACGGGGGCATCGGTGAGGGTCGTCGTCAGCCGGCTCATCACCGTGAGGCCGATGAAGCCCCAGACGACGCTCGGAATGGCCGCGAGCAGCTCGATCACGATCTTTAGCGTTTCTTTGAGGCGGGGGCCGCAGAACTCGGAGACGAAGATTGCCGCCCCGAGGCCAAACGGCACGGCGAGCACGATGGCGACCGCAGTCACGCTCAGGGTTCCAATCGAGAGCGCGAGCGTGCCGTAGCGGACATTCGAAACCGACGTCGGGTACCACTCGGGGCTGAACAGGAACTGCACGATGTCGAAGTCGCGCGAGAAGAGGATCGGCGCCGCCTCGCGGAAGATGAAGAAGAAGATGGCGAGCACGAAGAAGATGGCGCTCATCCCCGAGAGCCGGATCGTGGTCTCGAGCGCGCGTTCGCCGAACACGGCCAGCCGTGTGCGCTGCGGGCGCTTGGCGGCCTGCGCCCGCGCCACCTCGCCGCGGATGGCGGACAACGCGACACCGCCCGCACCGTCGGCCTGGGTCATGCCGCCGTCACTGCCCGAACCACCATTGGCTCCTGCCCTCCCGATGCCCGCGCTCGGGTCGTCTGCTGCCAAGTTCAGCGGATCAGCTCCCATGTGGACCGCCGGCCACGGGGACGTAACCATTCTCTTCGAGAATGCGCTGGCCGGCGGCGGACAGCATCCAATCGATGTAGCTCTTGACCTCGCCCTCGGGCGTTCCCAGCGTGTAGACATGCAGCGACCGGGCCAGCGGATAGCTCTTGTCGAGCGTGTTCGCGACCGTCGGGGCCACCCCCGGCGCACCGGCAGCGGGTGCCAGGCGCAGCATCTTGACCGCGGGCGTCGCGTAACCCATGCCGCTGTAGCCGATGGCTGTCGGCGTGGCGCCGACGAGCTCGACGACTTCCTTGGATCCGTTCATGTCGCGCGAGCCGAGCTTGAAGTCCTTCTTGCCGAGGACGTGTTCGCGGAAGAACTCGTAGGTGCCCGAGCTCGACTGGCGGCTCACGCGCACGATCTCGTCATCGCCCGGGATCGTGATTCCGAGCTGCGACCACTTGGTGGTCGTGCCGTCTTCGCCGAAGATCTGCGCCAGCTGTTCGACCGTGATCTCTTCGAGGGGATTGTCCTTGCTGACGTAGACCGCGAGCGCGTCGAAACCGACGGTGAACTCCGCCGGGTCCTTGCCCGTATTGCGCTTCACTTGCTCGGCTTCTTCGGGCTTGATGTTGCGGCTGGAGTTGGCGATGTCGATCGTGCCGCGCTCGAGCGCCGCGATTCCCACACCCGAGCCACCGCCCGAGACCTCGACATCGACGTGAGGAGCCACGTTCTTGTACTCCTCCGCCCACGCCTGGGCGACGTTGACCATCGTGTCCGAGCCCTTGACCTGGATGGTGGCCGCAGTCGGGCCTTCCGCTTTCTGCTGTTTGCCACCACATGCGCCGAGCCCCAAGGCGAGCACCGCGACGACGAAAACCCGTGCGAAATCATGCAGTCTCATCCGTCTGACCTCCTGCCGGTGCCACACCAGGTGGTGCACGAACGTTTCAAGCCTTGGTCGTGTCGCGAATCGCGGAGACGAGATCTCGAATCTGGCCCTCGAGAAACTTGTACGCCCGCTCGTAGGCGGCGTGGATCTCGGCCTCGCTGCCGGCAGTGAGGCTCGGATCCTCGACCAGCCATTCGAGGAGCACGGCCTTGCGCGGCCGGCGCGGGAAGGCGCGCCTGGCCTCGGAAGCGAGCAGCACGATGACGTCCTGGTGCTCGATGTTTTCGACGCTGGTGAGCGCGCGCGGCACGGCACGCGTGACGTCGAACCCCTTCGATGCCATGAAGCGCACGGTGGCCGGAGCCACGGGTTGCGACTCGATGCCGGCGCTGGCGAACTCGAAGCCGGGCTCGCGGAGCGAGTTGCCGAGCGATTCGGCCATCAGGCTGCGGCAGGAGCCCCTTTCGTCGACGAAGAGCACGTTCAACAGCCCCGAGTGCGGGTGCTTGGCGATTTCGCCGGTGCACAAGTACAGCGTCTCCATGCTGATGTTGCGCGCCTGATCCGAGACGCGCTCGAGCCGGCGGATCACCATGATCAATGGGTAGAGCGCTTCGAACGGCAAGCGCCCGTCGCGAAAAGCCTGGGTGATGTCCGCCGTCAGCTTGTCGCGCAGCAGGTCGACGGCCTCGTCCGATTCGATCGTTTTGTTGGCGAGATCCGGGTCCTGGTTGACGAACGAATGAATCGCGTCGTGCAGCATGGGCTCGACGAGACCGACGATCTGCTGCAGGCGTTCGAGCGGCAGCGGCGCATCGATTTGACTCAGTCGCAACGCCTCGCGCGCGATGGCTTCGGCGTAGTCGCCGACGCGTTCGAGCTCGAGGTTGATCTTGATGCTGGCGTATGCGAAGCGCAGCAGCCTGGCGGCCGGTTGGTGGCGCACCAGGAAGTGGAGGCACAGCCGATCGAGCTGCTTCTCCGCCTCGTCGATGTAGCTGTCGCGCAGAATCACCGCGAAGGCGAGCTGGCGATCCTTCTCGGTGACGGCGCGAATGCTGGCGCGTACGGCCTTCTCCGCCATGGCGCCCATCTCGACGACCTTGTGACGGATTTCTTCCAGATCTTCCTGGAGCGAAGCCTCGAGGTGGCCTGCCATCTTGTCCTCTCGTTTCCCTGTTTCGGGCCGCGACCGACTCCGCAAAATCGGGGCCGGGCCCGTGGAGCGATGGAAGCCGTTCTCCAGTTCGCACTTGCGTGAGCGACGGAGCTGGGTCTGGGCCGCGCGGCCAGGTCACATGTGAAGAAAATGTAAGATGGTGGCGCGAGTTCTTGCATCCAAAATCGCACGCGAGATCGTTCCTGGAATCCAGAGCACGCCAATTCAGCACCGGAGCGCCGGATTTCATTCAAGTAATAGGCGAGATGATCATCTGAAGAAGCTGTCTCATCATTGGATGATCAGCCGAGCGGGACGCGCCGGGCCCAGCCGGCGAGAACCGGAATCTCCCAGCGCTCACCACCCAATGCTTCGACGAAGCCCCAGACCGAAAGACCGACGGAGAGCAACCCGGCGAGGAGCTTGAACGTGATCATGACGATGGCGCCGAAGACCGGGATGGTGCCGACCGAGCTGTCGAGGACGAGCGAAATGACGAGCAGAACGACCTCGACGAAACAGAGCACGAAGCCTTGGCGTGCATGGAAGCGCACGAAGTCGTCGCGCCGGTTCTGTCTCACCTCGTACATGACGAACAGGCAGACGAAGAAAAGGTAGGACGCGGCTGCGAGCCAGCGCGAGAGATCGCTCAGCGCTGCGTCGTCGGTGCGACGCGGCATGTGCGCCTCGGGATTCTGGGCGTGCTCGTGCATCCCTTCCCCTCAGGGGGCCGACGCCCGTGTGGTGTCGGCGGGTGTCACCACGCCGCTCGTGGGCAGCGCGTACCAATCCGGCTTCGTCGAGCCGACCGCGTCGAGAACCGCGAGCTCGAGCCGCGCTGGGCGCGCCCCGACCTTGTCGCGGTCGATGATCTTCTGCAGCAGGGGGCGTGCCTGATCGAGCGCTCCCGCGAGCCGGTAGGCGCGCGCCGCGCTCAGGAGCATCTCATCTGCTTGGTCGTCCGCGAGCGCTGCAGCCAACCCCGCATATTTTTCCGCGGCCTCGGCGAAACGCCCTTGCCCTTCGAGGCTCGCCGCCAAACCCGCATCGGCTGCTTGCTGATAGAAGGGTGCTTTGGAGCTGTGCTCGAGGTACGAGCGGAAGGACTGCTCGGCTTCAGTGAAGCGGCCGAGTTGAAGTTCCGCCTTTCCTTTGACGAAGTCCGCGAGCACCGCGCCCCTTGTTCCGCCGAACGTCGTCTGGAGTTGCACGGCTTGCTGGATCGAGCTCTCGTACTGACCGGCCACGTAGCTGCTTACCACGATGGACGCCAGCTGATCGCTCTCGACTTTCTTCTCGCCGCGGCTGCGCGACCAGAACACGACCAAGACGATCGCGAGAACGACGGCCCCGACCGTTCCGAGAACGGTGCTCAGGTTGGCGCTCACGAAGGCAGTGGCTCGGGACGTGAAATCGAAGAATGGATCGTGCTTCATCGCCTCGCGATCCACACGAGTCGTTTGCCGGGACAAGTTCGACAACCTCCAATGGGCCAACATGTTAGCTCGATCGCCGGGGACACTCTAACACGCGGGGTCGCCCGGCTCAAGTGGTGGTGCGCGGACTTCCGCGGCGTCGTTAGATCGCCCTTGACTTGCATCGCGAGCGGCCCGATCGTCTGCGCGGGGTCGTGTGGATGTGGAAAGCGCTGGCCGCGCTTTCCAGGGGGCTGAAATCACTCCTGTGCTTGCCTTCCCTGTCCACGGACGCGGTGCTCGACTCGAGCCGACGCGACCGTGCGCCTACCGATCACGCCAAGCTTCCTCTGGGTGCATGCAGAAAGTCGCTCCGCTGATTCCGTGCGTTCACGAGCGTTGCGTACGTTCAGTGAATTGAAAAGGCGGGCCCGGACGGGTGCGTGACCGGCGACACCTCCACGACGGAGAGGGCGTCGAGACCATGGCGCCTTGCGCAGTTGGTCGAGACCCTTCGCCGATCGTGTGCTCGGCACGTTCCCAGCGGAAGGCTGTCCCCCCTGCTGACCGCGCCGGGCCCGCTTTCTTCCCCGCCATTCACGGCGGAACTCCTGTGGGAATCGCCCGGTCCTTCCGATAAGGCGCGACCGCGCAATAAATTGCGTGACCGGTCCGGTTCGTGAATTTTCCATCGCCACCCCTTGCGCCGTTTCAGCCTCGGTCGTAATATGGTCCATGTGTGACTGCTTGCCCGTTCTTTTCTGCACCCTGCTCAAAGGTCGTTGATGGCGGACTGCTAGAGGACCGACCAGATTCGAGAAGACGGCCAACCCCTGATTGAAAAACGGTCCAAGTTTGCGGCTCCTACGCACAGCGCGTAAGAGCCGCGGGCTGGTCATTCTCTTCGAACGAACCTTTGGGCGAAGCGATGTCGCTTTCCGACGCGTATGTGGACACGAACCGGCTGGGGGCCGAACCAGCGGGGCAAACGGCCGATGGCGGCGCTGCTCTCACGGCACCTCCACGGCCCCCGGCCGGTTCGGCTCGTGCTCGGACCGATCATCGCCTTGCGCCCGACGTCGAGCGGGTTCGAATGCCGGAGTCGCAGCATCCAGTGGCGAGCGCAGACCTCGCGCTCGGTCGCGAGACCCAACGCGACGCGAACGCGAGGCACGCCTGCCGCCGGCTGGCCGTTCCTTCCAGCGCCCCCGCGCGCGTGCATCGACCGGAGAGCCTCAGGGGCCCTGAGGCGAATCGACTCCGCGTCCGGCGCACGCCGTCCTATCGGGCAAACGGATCCAGTGTCAGTTGCTGTGGTGTGGATGGCGTCGAGCCCCCACCTTCTGGTGTGGGCGCGCGTGCAGTCGCGCGCCACGCCAACGCAGTAGAATGGGGTCGAGGTACGTGGTTTGGACCGGGTGTGGGCGTGGTGGCTGAAAAGTACGGGCAGGCTACGGTCGCCACGGAAACATCTCGCGGTCCGCATCCTTGCGGTGCGTTCCTCGGGTTGCCGGTCTGAACGAACGGCCTCGACCCTCATGGACTGAATCATGGTTCCCGTGCGTTGCCGACACATCCCAGGGCTTTCGTCCGCAGCGATCAGCCGCTGCCGGTCGACGGCCGTCGTCGCATGGGTGATACTTCTCCTCGCACTCGTTAGCTGCGAAGATTCGACGGCGCCCGACGCGGATACTTCGATAAGCTCAGGCTTTTCGTTCGGCGAGTGCAGCGGCTTGTGTCATCAAGAGGTCGTGTTTCGCTCGACGATTGCGACTTACTCGCTGCGCGAGTGGCGTCCGGTCCCGCAGGAGTTCGAGGGTGAAGTTCTCACCCCACCCGAGGAATTTCAGGAGCTGCTGGCCGCGGTCGACATGCAAGCCCTGCAAGCGCTACCGAATGTCCTCGGCTGTCCCGACTGTGCGGATGGAGGGGCGGAATGGATCGAGGTCGAGACCGGGAACACGCTGAAGCGCGTGGAATTCGAGTATGGCGTCGCAATTCCTTCCATTCAGCCTCTGCTCGATCTCGTGCGGGCACGGCGCGCAGAGATTCTCGGCGGACTTTGATCTCCGACTCTCCCAGATTGGCCTATCCCCTTCCTATGGCATCTCCGATTCGGCGTGCGAGAAACACGCGCATCACGTGCTAGGCGAATTGGCGGCAGTCGGTGCGGCGCTGTGCTGGGGCGTGGCGGCGAGTCTGTTCGTC
>Ga0075428_100009968_pt1 | contig 10556 bp, 5 predicted proteins | sample RhiMetdeltSRZDD2_FD_75291 | JGI IMG/M metagenome (GOLD analysis project Ga0075428, IMG submission 75291) | Populus rhizosphere microbial communities from Tennessee, USA - Rhizosphere MetaG P. deltoides SRZDD2 | ecosystem: Host-associated > Plants > Roots > Rhizosphere > Soil | place: USA... | reverse complement strand
CAACTACCTATTTTGCCGTCGAACGGTCAAAGGTATAGGGTTTGCGTCTTTTATTTGATGATCAAGATTGGATTTTGAAATGATTCTAATCACGATTCATCTGGCGAAAATGGTAGGAGTGTTAGATAAGGCAATAAACTTTATATATATGATAATCAGATAGTTATAAGAATATAGTTCAAGGTTTGCGTTCCCGGTTAAATGCTAAATCGACGGCGGCTTTCGATTATTATGCCTCAACTACTGGGAGCGACAATACTGGAATAGGCTGGTAATTTAGACCCGAAGAACATTGCTGTTTTAATGTTCTCAAGTTGCCGTCGGCTACAACCGCAATAGTTCACATTTTTTTAGAAATGATCATTACTAATATTCAGGAAGGTTTCATTAATAGAGTTGCGGTAATAGTTTCGCTGGCAGTTAATATTTAGTGTAGGACCAGACGCCACGTGTTATGAGGATCCTTAGGATTCTATATTCTATTGCATATCTAGCAAATCCTGGATATTCTCATGACTACTTGCTTATAAGTCACGTCGACCTCCAACGCTTCAGGAAATCAAAGTATCAAATGCAAAGGTAATGATTGGTTGACGTACGTGTCCATTATGCAGAGAAAGATCACAATTGATTTTAACTCACGATAGGTATTGTGGACAATAAAGACACAGTAAGGACAAACAGGAAAATTCATCACAATGTGTTTTACGAATTACGGCTCAGCACCCGGCCGAAAGAATGCTGGCTAAACCACCAGTGGCTGTATAAACGCAAAGATCAATAGTGACACCGTTGAATGCTGTCGCAACTTACTGGCCTGGTAACAATAGTGAGATGGACCATAATCCCATCACCAATTCGAATACTTCATGATTCTGGGTTACATCGGTGTTGCACGACAACTACTATCGCGCACGTACAGGATATATGGACAATAGCAAACTTTGAGTACTCCCGTAACTTTCTCAGTAGTTTGCGCAAAGGAATTTCCCTGCCTTGTAGGGACAATCTATCGGGGGGTCCTGGAAGTGAGGCTGGCACGCACCCACTGCCTATTGCGGGAGAAGAAGTACCGAAATCGATTCCGGAGACAATTTTGGCCTATTTCGTCGGACCTGCATATAACATGCGACGCATAGGCCTTCGAGCCATAGTGGCCGCAAATATTAGTTTATCTTGAAATAGGTCAATTCATCGACCGAGGATTTCATACAGTCAATTCTCTTCAAAATTTTTCGATCTATTGCAGATATTGTTTTGAACAACAGGTTAGAGTAAGCCTTGAAGAGTAGCTAGGCGTCGTTGGGAGGAATACAAGTGAGGTAGAGACTTATCAGCTCAATGTAAGGTTCGACATCCTAATTGACTTTTTGTTGTGTCTCTGAGCGCGTGCTCAAACACAGAGCCCATAATAAAACTTTTGCAACGGTAAAAATTAGTCGGTAATGAGGCTGTTAAGCACATTGGTCTTGTTAATTGTTGGCCTTAACGCTGCTTTTTAGGCCGGCAATTATATAAGTACTTGTGGCAACGATGAATCAGGTACCAGCATCTAATGCAGTCAGTTGAGGACGGAGGTGAAAGATTTCAGGATCGTGGATGTTCAGAGACGGAACTGCGATGCAAATTATTACGCAAGCAAGTTAGCCAATGCAGTTTTAGTAGTAGCCGTAAGAATTGTACGATAAACTGATGTCCATGAAGAGAGTCTTTACATTATGTCTGGTTGCTTTAATACTTTCAGCAGTGGCGTCACGAGCGCAGGTTCCGGGGCCATTCTATCGGCAATTTTATTTTAACCCATATGTTTTCAATCCGGCTTACGTCGCAATAAATAATGATGTAGAGGCCAACATCAGCTATCGTCAACAGTGGACAAATTTTAAAGATGCACCAGTGACGGCTGGCGCGAGTCTACAATTTCCGATGAATGAGCGAGTGGCCTTAGGGTTCAATCTTTACTCGGACAAACAAATTCTTCTCCGGAACACCAATTTTTTAGCAACGTTCGGGTATGTTGTTCCTATTTCTAAAAATCAATCTCTGCGTTTTGCACTGTCCGGCGGCGTAGGATTAAACAAACTTGATCTTACAGCCGAAGAACTGAACACAAATGATCCTGTCATAGCGAACGCTGCAGGTAATAACTTCTACATCGATGGAAACTTTGGTGTCGTATACTCATTCGGCGGGCTGCGTTTAGGCTTTGCGTTAACAGATCTATTCAAGTCCAATGCGTTCAATGAAGAGAGTTTTAACAAGTTTGAAATGTCGAACTTAAGGAACAGGCTATTTTCCGCGAGCTATCGTTTCAACGTTGGTATTATGCAGAATTTTTCAATAGAGCCTTACGTGCTCTACCGACAGACCGAAGATGGAGTTCAGGATGCATGGGAAGCAGCGTCACTGATTTATTACAAGAATAAGATCTGGACAGGTGCAAGCTACAATCAGAATCACGGTCTGGCGCTTTTCTTTGGCGCCAACATAAAGGAAAGGATAAAATTCGGGTACAGTTATGAATTTCCACCATTCACCTCAGGCTTTCCAGCGACAAGCTCTCATGAACTACACATCGGTGTAAAACTCGGAAAGAAGAAAAATGCGATGGCCAAAGCGGCTACTCAAAAAAGCCCTGAGCTGGCTAACGCTGCGACCACAACTCCGCCGGCTAAAGTAAATTACAACGATCCTTCCGGTGGTAATAAGAATCCATACCGTGGTGAGGAGAAAGATATTGAGACTCCGATAGTACTCTCAGAAAGGGACCGTGTTCGGTTGCAGCGTACGAAGGAACCACCGACTGTGGTTACAGCACCACCCGTGAAATCCCAGGAAGTTGCCAAGACAACAACGAAACCTACCGAAGAGAAGAAACAGCCTACGGCAGTTACAACACCGCCTGCGAAATCCCACGAAGTTGCTAAGACAACGCCAAATCCTTCAAAAGAGACGGAGCAGCCTACAGCAGTTATAACGCCGCCTGTGAAATCCCAGGAAGTTGCCAAGACTACATCGAATCCTTCAAATGAGAAGGAGCGGCCTACAACAGTTACAACACCGCCTGTGAAATCTCAGGAAGTTGCCAAGACGACACCGAATCCTTCAACAGCGACGGAACAACCCACGGCTGCAACAACACCACCTGCGAAATCCAAGGAAGTTGCCAAATCATCAGCGAAACCTTCAAAACTGAAGGAGTCTTTCACTATGACCAGAGGACATTATTACGTCGTAGTTGGGGCGTTCGACGTAATGAGCCACTCGATGAAGTTTACCAAAGAAATGCTAAGTAAAGGGCATAACGTAAACGTCGCGTTGAACCCAACGAATAACATTTACTACGTATACCTCTATTCCACGCTCGATCTCGAAGAGGCTAAGCGCGTTAGAAATGAGTATCGTTGGAAGAACTTATTAAAGGAAGTATGGATATATAATATGGAATAAGTCGTCGGTCGTTGGCCTTAAATCTTACTTATTTTCCTATCACCTTCCCTCTTTGGGTAGTGTAAAGCTCACGTCATGGTCGCAGGCCACGAGAAAGTCGTTTCTTCTCGCAAGATGTGTAATGTCGTGATCGGCATTAAGGTGTCGTAATAATTTTTCCTCAATAGTTCTTGAAGCAATCCTACTCACTCTTGCGCTAGGCAATCTTTAGGTCTACCGAAGCGCGTGCGATCAATAAACCAAGGATTGTGTATCCCAAAGTTCCCAAATAAGCAAACGTATCAACCTGTATAACGAAGATCAAAAACACAACCACTGCAAAGAGTATGGAATCCGGACTATTCTTTTGAAATTCCGTTCTATAATATAGATACATTCGATAGCACACTATAAGGAGCAGGACAAATCCGAAAATACCCTGATCAACAAGCGTCATCAACACCGTGCTATGCAGGTGCAAGCTCTCCTCTTTCGGAAGCCATTTTTTTGCAAGATCAGGAACGAGGTGAAGGAAATAATACCCACCAGCCCCATTCCCGAAAAGTACTCCGCGTTGATCAAACATCAGCCAGTCCAGTGTGCGTTGCCACAAAATTGCTCTGCCATTAAATGTTGTTATGTCGATTAGATCAACTCGCCTCGCGATTGTCAAAAACACCGGCAGGCTTAATACGCGATATATCAAGACGCCCATATTTAATAACAGCGGCATAGTGAAAACCGAGACCAGGAAAACACCCCGAAACCTTCGTGACAAGTGAAAAGTAAATAGCAAAACAACGCCGATAAAAATCAATATGGAAATCCTCGAATTGATATAGTATAACAGAACCAGGTTAAGCACAAAGTAACTGAACAAGGAAATCAGCTTTAAAGGTTCTTTGAGGGACCTTTTAATGAACGCCATTATCATCAAATTCAACATGGCGACAAGGCAGGCGCCACTGTAGAAACTATCAAGAAACGGGAAAGTGAAGCGTCCGCTTATGCTCTGCGTTTCATTTTTGATACCGAGACCAAAGAAACCAATTAAGTTTATCAGCAACAGAATACTCCAGCTTAAGAAGGTCTTGTTTACAAAGCCTTTCTCGTGTTTTTCATTATATAGGAATACAACAATGAATGACTGAAACGGCACCATCAACAGGATTGATTTTGTAACAACACCTAACATATTCATTGATGGCATATTCTTCGACAACGATACAAACAACGATGCCACACATGTCAGCTGGAAGGCCAAAGTCAGAAAGTATAACCAATTGATTTTTATGTTCACATTGCGTTTATAGGCAACGTCAATAAGGTAGAAGAGAATCATAAGGATGTGGATCGAGATCGAACACATATAACCGATAGACGGGCTAATAGTGGCAGAGATGTATGTTCCGAACCCGTAAACCGGAAAGCTGATCACATAGAGAAAGTTGATTATGTCCCTTTTATTCAACATATCATCTTAAGCAACACGTAGACTCCAAAAATATTCCGTGTGGTGTGATATTGTATTCGTTTCTAGTTTAGAGGACACTACAATCCTCGATGAATTTCGAAAAATAGTATCGATCATTCAAGATGTCGGGCATCATAGTAGCAGGTGTTCGATTGAACAATGCAAAGCGAGGGCCGGGGCCCGTAACGTCTATTTCCGTTAATGGAAATAGACAAAACTCAGGTCAGCTCCAAGTTCTTCTTAGCCTTTTTGTGGAAATCGAGTTTTTTCAAGGTCCAACATAACGGGGTTGGTTAATATACTGGCAACGGCGGCTATAGGATGAGAGTGAAGAAAACTGACTGAGTCTGTTCACTCTCGCTCTCACACTCACTCTGATTTGATTCCTTTGCTAAAATTTGTATCCATATCCGTAACCATATCCGTATCCTGAGGTCTTCGCTGCCTTAACATCATTCAACAAGATGCTTACGTTGGTGATCTTCTTTCGCTCGTACAATTTATTGACCTTGTGCAAGCTATTCCGGTTTGTATAGTCGGATCGTACTATGTAAAGGTTCGCGTCAGTATATTTCATCAGAATAATGTATTCTGAAACATAACCAAGCGGAGGAGAATCAAGGATAATGGTACTGTAAGTCTCCTTTAAAGTACTTATCAATTCTTCCATTCGTGGACTACCAATAAGGTCAATTGGGTTGGGAGGTATTGGTCCCGATCCTATGACGTCAAATCCCTTGTGTTCTGTGTTGTTGATGATCTCCTTAATTGTTCCATCCCCGACCAGGAAGTTAGACAAGCCTTTTCTGTTCTTAAGCTGAAAATAGGTAGCTACCCTTGGACGCCTCATGTCCGTGTCGATCAGTATAGTCCTTCTCCCCGAATAAGCCATCACTGCTGACAGGTTCACCGAACAAAAGGTCTTACCTTCACTTTCGCGAGAGGACGTTATACCAATTACATTTGCATTTTTGCCTAATGTAAGATACTGGAGATTGACACGTAGCGATCGGAAAGATTCCCCAATAGGCGAATTTGCATGAGCAATGATAGAAACTTGTTCTGTCTTGTTGGCATGACCGATGGTACCTATAAAAGGAATCTTGGTATGCTGCTCGACATCCTCATGTGTGATTATGTTATCGTTGAGCATATCCTTGAGAAGAATCAACCCTACCGCACATCCTACACCCAAGATGAGGGCTAGCGCAAAGATGAGATTGCCGTTTGGTGATACTGGACCCGTTCCCACCTGGTAAGGTTTGTCGACGATAGTTTTCTCGACTGAATTGGAGGCAATAGCAATGCCTGCTTCAGCACGCTTCTCCAACAGGTAATTGTATATGTTATTGTTAAATCTATTCGTCGACGCGCCTTGCACTTGACGGATAGTATCCGAGATACCAATAAGCTGCTTGTCAATAAACTGAATGGTCTTTAGTGCAAGCTGATTCTTCTTGGATAGTTCATTTTTTAAATAGACCTCCAGCAACTTGCTAATGAACTTCTTTTCTTTACTTGCTACTGGCCCCTTCACTTTTAATTCGACGATAGAAGATTCAAGCGATATAGGTTCGATGGTTAACCTGGCCTGATATCCCTCGGTGAGTGGCTGTATCTGTTTAAATGTGAAAAAACTCTCCGTCTCCTTATCTACTTTAAAAAGGTCATTGAACTTTATTTTAAAACTCAGATACTTATTCACGAAAGGTTTATCAAGTGGTACTTCTTCATCGATCTCGACCTTGTCAACACCCCCTTCGATTTGGTTAGTATAGTAATTGTAAGTATTAATATTCTTTCCTGAAACTTTGACGCGGTATCTTGTTGACGATACTTGTTCAATAAAAATAGGAACATCAACAATTTGATTTACCACAGAGTCTATCACGATAGTGAATGGAGAGTCACCATATCTTTCTTCGGTAACGAAGTTCCTTCTTACGTAGTACTCAATCGCAAAATCCAAGTCGCGCATTGCGCGATCTATCATGCTATATGACTTCAAAATGCCTATTTCATCTTCAATTCCTGTTTGGGAGATGTAATTGTCCATCCCCTTCAGGAAATTTTCGTCCATGCTGACTGGTTGGGTTTCGCTTTTGAGTAGCATTGAAGCTTTAACAATGTACTGCCTGGGGGACAACTTGATATACGCATAAGCCAACGACAGCGTAATCACAAGCGCTATTATGAAATAGTACCACTTTGAAAGAAGCTTCCTGAGTATATGTTTAATGTTCAGCTTTCCGTCCATGACTTAGGTCTTTTTCCTATTCGCTTCTCCCATTGTTCGTTGGCGGTGGAGGCTCCACACACAGTACGTCCTTAGGCATAAGATAAAATACACGATTTTAGGCATGTTTGCGTCTTTTAAATTCAGCGAAACCGACTTGATCGGCTTCACATTCTTCCTGACTAGCAAAAATAGTAAGGTAGAGGGCCAATCCAAGGGCGTCCAGAATAGTCACTTGACCATTGCAAGCGTATTGAATCGGGGATCGAATCATCGTTTTACCTTTATTAGCGTGAAAAAATATTAAAGATAAGTCCAAACATCAATGACCATTGTCATTTGGCGTCGACACGTTTATCACGTTTGCTCTACGCTGCAAGAGAATTCACGCTACTTCTGCAACGCCCAATTCTTACGTTAATCTAATATATTGTTTTCTGCCGACTCGACCAACTGAGACTACCGGGCAACTCCATCCATATAGTAAACGTTTGTTGGCTGAACTTTAAATTCGTTAAACAAACAACTTTGATCCATCACTGCAATGGTGGCAGATATTAAAAAAAGAAAGGCCAGCAAGATGCCAGCCTTTATGTTATCCTAACGGCAGGACTATGTTAATTCTCGATACCCAGTTCTTTGTATCTCTTTTCAACACGTTTCAACTGGTCTTGCAAATCAAGGTCTACGTAGATTGAATATAGAGTATCCAAAACTTCCTGATCGCTAGGGTTAAGTTTTTCAGCTTTTTCCCAATAAGGCAGAGCAATTTTTAGCTTTTCTACCAATTGCTTATCAAGTTCAAATCTTTTCTTCTTGTCTGCGGCTGTAATACCAAGGTTTGACATCTCCTTCTTGATAGATGCAGCATCCGCATAAACAAGCTTGGCCAAATATAGCTGTGCTTCAAAGTACTGTGGATCTATTTTGAGCGCTTCTTCGTAATTCTTCTTTGCCGTTTCAAAATCATTCAAGCTTGCATTTGCATAACCAAGATAGAAGTGCAGGATCTTGTTAGTCGGTTCTTTTTTGATAGCATCCTCAAGACCCGATTTGGCTTCATCAATTCGTTTTAAGTCAATCAACAATCCAATTTCGACCTTAGGAAGGTCAGGGTTGTTCGGGAATTTTGGTTTAGCCAAACGAACCACGCGTAAAGCTTCTTCTTTATTTGCCTTCGGGCCGCTGTTAATGTTAATGATGCTTAGGTAAGCATCGGACGATTTTCCGCCGAGGTCTATATACTTCTGGAATGAGGCAATTGCCTTATCGTAATTTTCAAGACTGTTCGCCACGAAGCCCGCATAAAAATATGCTAGCGTATCATCCGGAATTATCATTTGCGCCTTTTCAAAAGCCTTCAGGGAGTTTTCGAGATCTTCTTCCTGATAAAGGCTGGCCCCTTTATTAATATATGTGTTGGCCCAATAGGTCATTTGTTGAGTTTTCATTACTGGCATTCCGGAAGCATCCTGGATAAAGAGCTCCTTGCCTTTGCTCAGCTCATCTGCCTTCTTGAATGATTCCATCGCAACAGTAAATGCATTCGGATCAAGTGCTCTGAAAGCTTCATTGGAAGTTGTATCAATTGATCCGTAGATTAGACCCCGGTAATACCAAGCTTTCGGATCGTTCATAGTCTTTTCGTAAGTTGGAGCTAAGTCTATATTAGCTTTAGCTTCGTCAAGCTTCCCTTCTCTCCAGGAAGTTAATGCTTTGTTAAGGTTGGGCTTAGCCGCTTTCTGGGCATAGGTAGAAACCGTTGCCAACATTAACAGAAAGAGTGTTATTCGTTTCATTGTGAACAGGTTTATTGTATATATAAGTTAAATAGTGGTTTCGTCTTCAATCATTTTTTGAATCTTCTCTACGGAAGATATCCGGTCATCATCGTTCAATTTTATCAACCGAACACCTTGTGTAGCTCGTCCCATAACACGCAGTTCGCTGACTTTTATCCGGATCGTTATTCCCGACCGGTTTATTATCATCAGCTCATCGTCGTCGACAACTTCCTTAATGGCAACAAGCTTGCCAGTTTTTTCCGTAACATTCAGAGTCTTAACTCCCTTTCCTCCCCTTCTTGTTATGCGGTAATCGTCGATCAACGATCGCTTCCCGTAGCCATTCTCTGAAACTACCAGCAAGTTAGCATCTTCGCGGTTTATGCATACCATTCCCACAACTTTATCGCTGGCAGATTCCAGGGTTATGGCTCGCACCCCTGCAGCTGTCCGCCCCATCGGCCTGACATCGCGTTCATTAAAATGCACGGCCTTACCCTCACTTTTTGCTATAATTATATGATTATTTCCGTTTGTTAATGAGGCATTTAATAGGCGATCTCCCTCGTGGATTGTAATCGAATTGATCCCACCCTGGCGGGGTCTGGAGTACGCTTCGAGAGAGGTCTTTTTGATCGTGCCCTTCTCGGTGCAAAGGATCACGAAGTTGTTATTGATATAGTTTTCGTCCGTTAGATTCTTCACGTTAATTATCGCTCTGACAGTATCACCGGGCTCGATGTTAATCAGGTTCTGGATCGCTCGTCCTTTAGAAATCTTAGTACCCTCCGGTATTTCGTATGCCTTCTTCCAATACACCTTTCCCTGATCGGTAAATATCAGGAGATAGTTATGGGCCTGCGCAATAAATAAATGTTCGGTAAAGTCGTCTTCTTTTGTTGTCGCACCACGTGAACCAACTCCTCCCCTGCCTTGCGTACGATATTCAGACAGCGATGTCCTCTTGATATATCCCTGGTTGGAAATGGTTATCAACATTTCCTCGTTAGGGATCATATCCTCAAACGAAATGTCATCTTCGTTGTGCAACACCAGTGTGCGCCTCTCGTCGCCGTAACGATCCCTCAGCTCTGTTAATTCATCCTTAATGATCTGCATCCGAAGTGGCTCGCTTTCCAGAATACCCTTCAGCTTATTGATGAGCTCCTTGACTTCGTTGTACTCCTGCAGGATCTTGTCGCGTTCCAGTCCGGTGAGTCTTTGCAACCTCATATCGAGTATTGCTTTTGCCTGGATCTCACTCAATGCGAATCTTGTGATCAATCCGTCCTTTGCTGTTTCCGGATCTTTAGAACTTCTGATCAACGCGATCACTTCGTCGAGATTATCTAAAGCTATCAGATATCCCTCGAGAATGTGCGCCCTCTTTTCCGCTTCAGCAAGCTCAAACTTCGTGCGTCGTACAACTACCTCGTGGCGGTGCTCAACAAAATACTTGACGAGATCCTTGAGGTTCAGTGTCAACGGCCTGCCCTTTACGAGCGCAACGTTGTTTACATTAAATGCAGATTGAAGCTGTGTATATTTAAATAAATTGTTGAGAACAATGTTGGGGATAGCATCCCTTTTCAAATCGTAAACTATCCGATAACCTTCGCGGTCAGATTCGTCA
>Ga0075428_100009967_pt1 | contig 10557 bp, 9 predicted proteins | sample RhiMetdeltSRZDD2_FD_75291 | JGI IMG/M metagenome (GOLD analysis project Ga0075428, IMG submission 75291) | Populus rhizosphere microbial communities from Tennessee, USA - Rhizosphere MetaG P. deltoides SRZDD2 | ecosystem: Host-associated > Plants > Roots > Rhizosphere > Soil | place: USA... | reverse complement strand
TCAGAAAAGATCAGATCATCATCTCGTGCAAGACATCGCGGCCGGGTGATCTGATCGCGGTCTACCGCGACCTGGCGGAAAAGACCGATCAGCCGCTCCACCTCGGCCTGACAGAGGCGGGGATGGGCACCAAGGGCCTCGTCTGGTCCGCGGCGGCGATGGGCGTGTTGCTGAATCAAGGCATTGGCGACACGATTCGCGTATCGCTGACTCCACGCCCAGGCGGCGATCGCCGTGAGGAAGTGTATGCCGCGTGCGAATTGCTACAGGCTTTGGGATTGCGATCCTTCGCGCCAAGCGTGACCGCCTGTCCAGGCTGCGGACGCACGACGAGCACGACGTTTCAGGAACTCGCCGAACGGACGCAGGAATACATCCGACAGCGAATGCCGGAATGGAAGACCAGCTACGAAGGTGTCGAGACGATGACTCTTGCCGTAATGGGTTGTGTCGTGAATGGACCGGGTGAGTCCAAAGCGGCAAACATCGGTATCAGTTTGCCGGGAACCGGAGAGGCACCCAACTGTCCCGTGTTCATCGATGGCAAACATCACACAACACTGCGGGGGACATACGACGAACTCGCAGTGGCGTTCCGCGAGCTCGTCGATAATTACGTCGCGACGAAGTATGCTCGACGCTGAAATTGCTGGTTTTCGATTGTTGAATGCTGATTGACAGCTGAGGCCTTTCAATCAGCAATCCGCAATCAGCAATGAGCAATCAGAAATTGCCCGGTGCGGCTATGGGTGAAACGATGCGACATGGCGAGACCACGCCGTCAGCAATGCGATGCCGCAGATGATCAAGCCAGTCGACAACCCCCACCACAATCCGACGACGCCGAGACCCATGACAAAACAGAGCGTGTACCCGAGGGGCAGTCCGATGAACCAGTGCCCGGCGAGATTCCACAACATCGGCGTCCGGGTATCGCCGAGTCCCCGCAGCACGCCGGTCGACACACCCTGAACGCCATCGAACAGCTGAAAGATCGCACCCACGAAGAGCAGCGAAGCGCCAATTGACAAGACCGCGGGCTCCGACGTGAAGGCGCCGATGAGCGCACGTGGAATGAGCAGGAACGCGGCCGCTGCACAGGACATGAACGCCACGCCAAACAGAATCGCCGTCCAGCCGGATCTTGCCGCTCCGTCGTAGTCGCGGCGGCCGATCGCATGACCAACGCGCACCGCTCCCGCGGATGCAATACCGAGCGGAACCATGAACGTGAGCGCGACGAAGTTGACCGCGATCTGATGCGCCGCGAGGGCCGCCGGCGGAAGCCGGCCGGCAAGCGCTGTTGCAGCCGCGAACACGCCGACCTCGAGCGTCACTTGACTTGCCGCCGGTAGACCGAGCGCAAGCAGTCTTCGCATCGGCTCGAGGCTGATGCGACGCGAAGGTGAGTTCAACGGACGGTTACGCTGGAGCCGCGGCCATCGCGATGCCACGAGCGATCGCTCGCGGTAGACGATGACCGCGAGCAGAACAGCGGCCATGACAACGCGTGCAACGACGGTCCCCCACGCCGATCCTCGAACGCCCAATGCTGGCGCGCCCCAGTGCCCGAAAATCAACAGCCAGTTGACAAACGCGTTCAGGACGTTTGCAAGCACGAGCGCGATCATTACCGGACGTACGACGCCCATGCCTTGCAGGTAACGCCGGAAGGAGGCGTACAACAAGAGCGGCGGAATGCTCCACGCCAGGATATCGAGATAGGGTTGCGTCAGGACCAACACCGCGGGATGAAGCCCCCAACGTCCCAAGGCCGACGACAACGCGAGAACGATGATGGTGACGGGAATCGAAAGGAGCAGACTGAGCGTCACGCCGTACGCAAGCCAGCGATGGCACTCGTCGATTCGTCCGGCTCCGAAGGCATGCGCGACGAGCGTATCGAGGCCGAGGAGCAAACCCATGGCAAAGATGCAGACGCCTATGAACAGCGAGCTGCCGATGCCGACCGCGCCGATGGCCTCGGGGCCGAGCCCGCCGACCATCAGTGTATCGACGAGTCCCATCGTCATCCAGCCGAGTTCGGCCATGACCACTGGCACGGCCAGCGTGAACATGGGCCGGAATTCCTGACGGAGATCTCGGAAGCGGGAAATGCCTACCGCCGACGGCGCTGTGTGGCGTTCCATTTCTCGACCACGCGGCGCAATTCCTTGAGGGGTTCCTCACTGTCATCGACCTGCAGGCGCAGGACGACATCGTTGTTCAACCAGACGCCGCCGTTCTTCTTCACGATAATCATTGCCGCCGACTGCATGCCGCGTTTGTCTCCGCCGGCAGCCTGGCCCGCGTCGAGAGCGGCCATCAGCCGCATCGAGAGATGCCCGTCGGTCTTCTCGAAAGCATCGACCATTCCGGCGACGACCCCTTCTCCGGCCAGAATGTTTCCCTGCGCAGTGCAGTACTTGCCGCCTTTGTTCCCGGCCCACGACGTCGCCTGCGCTCCGGTGTACGCCTCGTAATTTCCCTTCGCGTCCATCACCGCAAACTGGCGTCCCGCTTTCGTCCAGTCTGACGGTCTCGGATCGGGATCGCTGTCGAGAAGCGCTTTAATGATCGCCGTGGGGGTCATTCCGGCGCGGAGGAGCGCTAATGCCTTCGGTCCATAACTGACGTCGACGATCGCCTGGGTCGCCGCCACGCCTACGTCCGCCTCGGCCCACAGCACGCCGTTCCCGACCGAGAACACGCGCGACTGGACCGCACCGCCAACCTCGCCACTCGCCGGATCGAATCCGAGGATTGAGAAGGTGGCAACAGGCGGGTATGGAAGGCCTGGAGTCTGGTTTGACTGTGTGTGAACCGACGCGGTCCAAGAACTGAGAAGAACTGCGGCAAGCGCAAGCCGTGGGATCAGCGCCACGGCATCAACCGCTCGATCCATTGAATGCGCGTCAAGTCGTTGTAGATGACCGTGACCATCAGCATCAAGAGCAGCACAAAGCCCGCGAGCAGCATCTTTTCCTTCACCTTCATGCTGAAGTCGCGCCGCGAGACTCCTTCGAGTGCCAGGATCGCGATGTGGCCGCCATCGAGCACTGGGATCGGCATCAGGTTGAGCAACCCGAGGTTCAAACTGATCATCGCCATCAGGCTGAAGAGCTGAATCATCCCCTGCTCGGCCGCCATCCCTGAAAGATCCGCGATGGCAACCGGTCCCATCAGTTGTTTCACTGAGGTGTGCCGCGTAAAGAGGCCGCCCAGCGTCTGGACGATCATCGTCGCCCACGTCCAGTTCTGATCGAGACTCAGCTTCAACGCTTCGATAGGACCAGGTTCAATGGTTCGCATCTCGAAGCCGTTCAGCTGTGCGCCAATCATCACCGTGTCGCCGACCTTTCGCGGCCTCACCGGCACCTGGATAATCTGACCGTCGCGCTTGATTTCGAGGGTGATCTGTTTTCCTTCGTGAGCCTTGATCAAGTCGACGAGCGAATTCCGGTTGACGTCACGCTGACCAGCGGCTGCCAGTACGACATCGCCAGGGCGCAATCCCGCCTCGTGTCCCGGAAGGTTAGGCTGGAGCGACGCAACCTGCGGGTGCATGATCGGAAGGATCGCGAGGCTGTCGAGGTTTACCAGGTCGTACTTGCCGACGCCAACCGGCACAAACTGTAGATCGCTGCTCTTCCCATCGCGCTCAACATGAATGGATACGGTCTGCTTGGATTTTGCCGCAACGGCGTTCAGGAAGTCTTCCCAGGTTGGAACCTCATCGCCATCCACCCCGACGATGTGGTCGCCTAGCTTGAGACCGGCGGGTTTGAGAACGGATTGATCGAGGACGGTTCCCACAATCGCGGGTTGCTGCATGAACGCAGGAGCCGGCGCGCCCTGGTACAGCACCGCCGCCATCACGACGACCGCAAGGACCAAGTTCATCACCGGACCCATGATGAGCACCTGGAACCGCTGCCACTTCGACTTCGACAAGAACTCGTCAGAAGCCCCCGTTCGCGCATCGTCGGGGTTCTCGCCGGCCATCTTGACGTAGCCGCCAAGCGGGATCGCGCTGATGCAGTACTCCGTGTCGCCGCGGCGGAAGGCCAGAAGCTTAGGGCCGAACCCGAGCGAGAAGGTGAGCACCCGCACACCGATGCGACGGGCCATGAGAAAGTGCCCGAGCTCGTGGACGAAGATGAGGACACCGAGTACGAACACGAACGCGAGGATACTTGTCACTGAAGAAGCCTCTGACCGCAGAATGAAACGCGTGAACAGACCTGACGGCTAAACTCTTGATTTTACCGTACCAGCGGCCACTTCGGCGAACTCCCGGGCCCAGCGATCGACGGCACGGACGTCGGCCAAGCCGTGGACGGCCGTGGGGCCTCCGGCCTCATAAGTGTCCATCGCACGGGCGATTAGCTCGGGAATGGCCGTCAATCCAATACGGCGGTCCAGGAAAGCCGAGACCGCAATTTCGTTAGCGGCGTTGAGAACGATTGGCAGGCCGGGATTTCCCGCCAGCGCCCGAAACGCCAGGGCGAGGCACGGGAAACGCGCGGTGTCCGGCGCCGCAAAATCGAGTCGTCCGGCACGCGCGAGATCGAGCGGCGGAAGCGCCGCGCTCCAGCGGGCCGGATACGAAAATGCGTACTGAATCGGCAGGCGCATGTCGGTGACGCCGAGTTGCGCGATGATCGAGCCGTCGACGAGCTCGACCATCGAATGCACGATCGACTGCGGGTGCACCAGCACCTCGATCCGATCCGGCGCGACGTCGAACAGCCACCGCGCTTCGATGACTTCAAGCCCCTTGTTCATCAGCGTCGCCGAGTCGATCGTAATCTTCGGCCCCATCGTCCAGGTCGGGTGCCGCAGCGCTTCTTCCGGCGTCACCGACGCGATCTCGTGAAGAGGTGTGTCGCGAAAAGGGCCGCCCGACGCCGTCAGGATCAACCGCCGCACCTCCGCTGACGACCGGCCGTGCAAACATTGATGGATCGCGTTGTGCTCGCTGTCGACGGGAAGCACCGCGACGCCGTGCCGACGCGCCGCTTCCATGACGATGGCCCCTGCCATCACCAGGATTTCCTTGTTGGCCAGCGCAATCGTTTTGCGCGCTTCAATGGCCGCAAGCACGGCATCGAGCGCCGCCGTGCCAGACGAGGCAAAGAGCACGACGTCTGCCGCAGGGTGCGTGGCAACGGCAATAAGCCCCTCGGGCCCGCTCAATGCTTGCGGCGGATCGACGCCGCCGCGTCGACGGAGTTCGGCACGGGCATCAGCCAACGCGCGCGGCACCGACATCGCGATCGTGTCCGGAACAAAACGACCGACCTGCTCGACAAAGCGCGCGATGTTTTCACCGGCTGCCATGGCAACGACGCGCAGTCGATCGGAATGGGCGGCGACCACCGAAAGCGCGCTCTGACCGATTGAACCGGTCGATCCAAGAATTGCGACGTGCCTGATCTCGGTCGTGCTCGCCATGGTCAAAAACGGAGATACCGGACAAAGACGTAGTAAACGGGCGCCGCAAACAGCCAGCTATCGATGCGATCGAGCACGCCGCCATGCCCCGGGATAATGGCACCGGAATCTTTCACACCTGCGCTCCGTTTCAAGAGCGACTCGAACAAATCGCCGACGATACCCAACGCGGAGACGCTCGCGCCGACAAGGACAACGAGCAGAACCGGTGCGGTTGGGAATACGAGGCGTGCCCCAATCGTGAACGCCAGCGTCCCAAAGATGATCCCGCCGATTGCCCCTTCGAGAGTCTTCTTGGGACTGATCGTCGGCGCCAGCGCTCGCTTCCCGAATGCGCGGCCGGTGTAATACTGCGCCGAGTCGCTGATCACGATCACGCTCATGATGAGGATTACGGCTTCGCGTCCGGCCGTCGCTCGGACCGCGGCAAGTGCACCGAGCGGCAACCCAATGTAGATCGCGGGAAAGATTGCCGCGGCAGAATCGCGGAGAACCTCCGGGCCCAGTCTCGCCGTTCCGACTGCGGTCGCCGCGATCGTAATCAGCGCCGTCATCAGAATCACATCGACAATCGCCCAGCCGCTGCCGAGCGCCGCACACGCGCCAAGCACTGCGCCTCCGGGAATCGCGCGCGGAACCGTTGCCCCGAGCGCTGATGCGAGCGCCGCGTACTCCACAAACGCGAGTGCGGCCGCGATCAACGCGAGCACCAATGTCGCGATCGGCGGCAGGAACCAGACGGCGCCGACCACAACCGGAAGCAGCACGAGCGCGCTCAGGACGCGGGCCATGCGCTCAACGAGGAAGCAAGGTCCGGCGTTCGGTTTGCTGGCGGATCACCGGCCGGCCACCGCCGGCTGTTTGATGCCGCCATAACGACGATCGCGCTTTTGATACGCGAGAATGGCCTCGAGGAGGTGCTGCTTACGGAAGTCTGGCCACAGCGTGTCGGTCACCCAGATTTCAGCGTAAGCAATCTGCCAGAGGAGGAAGTTGCTGACGCGCATCTCGCCGCTGGTCCGGATCAGGAGATCGGGGTCGGGCTGACCGGCGGTGTACAACAGATCGCCAAAACGCTGCTCGTCCAGATCCGCCGCACTGATGCCGGAGGCAATCGCACGCCGTGCCGCCTCCACGATCTCCGCGCGCCCGCCGTAGTTGAGCGCGATGTTGAAGAGCATGCCAGCGTTTTGCGCGGTCTGCTCTTCCGCCATTTTGAGTTCGCCCTGGACATCCGGTGCAAGTTCGTCTTCGCGGCCAATCACGCGAAAACGGATGTTGTTTTTGAGCAGTGTGTTCAATTCGAGGCGAAGGTATCGCTTCAAGAGCGACATCAACGTCGACACTTCGGTGACCGGACGTTTCCAGTTCTCGACCGAGAATGCGTACAGCGTCAGGACTTTGATGCCAAGCCGGGCCGAGGATTCGACAATGTCGCGAACCGAATCGATGCCGGCGCGATGTCCCTCAACTCGCGGGAGGTGGCGCTGCGCGGCCCATCGACCGTTTCCGTCCATGATGACCGCGATGTGTTGCGGGAGGCGCGCGAAGTTGACCTGTCGTGCGAGCGCCTCCTCAGGCGAACCGGCCTCGACGACGGAGAGAATTTCCTGAAGCGACATGGCTGGTGGCCGAATTTAAACCTTGATAATACAGTGTGTTACGGGTAACTCACAAGTGGGGTTCAATCGGTTGAATATTCGACCCGAACGAGAAACAGACCATGCGCCGGCGCCGTCGTGCCAGCCTGCGACCGATCCCGAGACGCCAGGATGTCCAGGATCCTGTCCGACATCCACCGGCCGCCGCCGATCTCGACGAGCGTGCCGACGATGTTGCGGACCATGTGCCGCAGGAATCCGTCACCGCGGAGCCGAATGACGAGCGGGTTGTCATGTCCGCGTCCGTTCTCCCAGTCGATTGCCTGAATCGTTCGTTGGCTCGATGCGACATCCGAGCCGGCACCCTGAAACCCGGCAAAGTCGTGCATGCCGATGAGGTGTGACGACGCGCGCTTCATTGCGTCAACATCCAAATCGTGGTGGATATGCCACGCGTAACGGACGAGGAACGGAGACACGATCGGTGCATTCACGATCCGGTATTCGTACGTCTTTCCCACCGCGCTGAATCGTGCGTGAAAATCGGCAGGCACATCCGCCACTGAGAGCACGCGAACATCAGTCGGAAGCACGGCATTCAACGCTCGCGCAAGCACGGGGGCATCATGCGCGCCCGGAAACGAGACGCTGGCGACCTGTGCGAGTGCGTGCACTCCTGCGTCGGTTCGACCGGCACCGTGCACCGTGATTCGAGTTCCGGCAATCGGTTCGAGTGCGTCTTCAAGCAGCCCCTGGATCGACGTCCCTCTCGCCTGTCGCTGCCAGCCGACGTAGTTGGTGCCGTCGTACTGGAGGGTGATCTTGAGATTACGCATAGACCGCAAGAGATCGAACAGGTGAAACGAGAGTTTTTCCTGTTAGACGTTATCGTGCCTACATTCGCGAACCGGGTTTTGTGACCGGAACTCCCTTCGCGCAGAGCGGACACGACTCGGGATCGTAGGTTGGCACATTCATCTGCACGAGGCTGAACAGAGGCACGGGCACGGCGGCAGCGTCACCGCCGCGATCGACGAGCGCTGCCGCGCCCGATACGGTCGCGCCCGCCGCGTTCGCCACATCGATCGTTTCACGCGTCGATCCGCCGGTCGTCACCACGTCTTCAACGACGACAACACGATCGGCCGGCGACAACATGAAGCCTCGCCGGAGCGTGAGCTTTCCGTCCACACGCTCGGCAAACATCGCGCGAATGCCAAGCGCACGTCCCACTTCCTGGCCAATCACGATGCCGCCAAGGGCGGGCGAAAGGATGGCAGTGCCCTGAAGGTGTCCGAGACGTGACCCGAGCGCGGCGCCGAGGGCACTCGCGAACTCGGGATACTGAAGCACGAGCGCGCTTTGAAAATATCGATCGCTGTGAAGTCCAGACGAGAGCCGGAAATGTCCTTCGAGCAGCGCCCCGGACTTCCGGAACATATCGAGAACAGCGTCGGCGTCCACTACGACGTTGCCTTTCCGTTGTGCGAGGTTCGCAGATTGTCTTCGAACCGCTCGCTGGAGGTGCTGTCAACCAGAACCATGTCCCCACCGTCTACAAACAGGATGCGTCGATGCCCTTGGTCCCATCGCCCGTTGGCTGGAGGGGCGGACTTCACTCCGCCGTCAGACGGTCCTGCGAGGAGCGCTGGCGCGAGCGCGAACACGTGTCGTTTCATCAAATGCGTCCCTGGAAAGCGATGAACCGGCAAGAAGCGGCGGGTTGTCGGCCAGTAGTATACATTTTGGAAACAACGGCTCTGTCCGGTCCGTCAAACCGACGACGGTCCGCTCCGTTTCTTGCTATCTCCTAAAGCATCGGGTTTTGAAGTTCTGTCATTGGAGAGTCCTGCAATGCGTTTCGAGCAACAAATATCGGCGTGTTTGAAGTTTGTCGTCGCCTGTGGCGCCGTTCTCGTACTGTCCGGTTCCGGGCGGATCGTGTTCGCATCCGAACAGACGCCCGGCGCACCCGCCCCGGCGCCGCAGACGTCGGCACCGCCCGCGCCGGCTCAACAGGGCGGCACCCCGGTCCCCGGCCCCGAGCTGCAATTGAGCGCGGACGAAGCGGTCAAGCTGGCACTGGAAAACAACCTCGGAATCCGCGCCGAGCGCCTGAGCCCGCAGGCCCAGGCACTTGCCGTTGCGCAGACGCGCGCGGCGTTCGCCCCAGTGGTCTTCGGCGGATCGACGAAGAACAGCAACAGCAGTCCGCCGCAGAATTTTCTGGCGGGGAACGATTTCACGACGAATGCCGGATTTCGATCGAGCGCGGGCGTTGCACAGCAATTGAAGTGGTTCGGTGGCCGGTATCAGGCGTCCCTGGACGGTGCGCGAAACACGACGAGCGATCCGACCGACCCGTTCAACCCCCGTCTATCATCGAACTTCAACTTCAATTTCACCCAGCCGCTCCTGCGCGATTTCATGATCGATTCGACGCGGCAGCAGCTGCTCATCGGTCAGAAGCAGCAGGAAATCGTGGACCTGCAGCTTCAGCAGCAAGTGACACAGACCTCGCGAACGGTCCGGAACGCGTACTACGATCTCGTCGGCGCCATTGGACAGCTGAAGGTCTCTCAGCAGTCGCTGGACCTCGCGAAAGAATCCCTCAAGAACAACGAGCGGCGCGTCGAGGTCGGCACCATTCCTCCCATCGACATCGTCGAGGCGCAGGCGGAAGTCTCGCGCAACGAGGAAGCGGTGATCATCGGTGAGTCGCAGGTGAAGTCGTTCGAGGATGTGCTGCGGACCCTGATTATGAATCCCTCGCAGCCCGATTTCTGGGCCGTGCACATCTTTCCCTCGGAAGAGCCCGTGCTGACGCCGCGTGCCCTGGACGTTGATGCAGCGATCCGGAATGCGCTCGATCACCGCACCGACGTCGCGCAGTCGCATCGCGAGATGGATCAGACGGACATCACGATGAAGTTCGCGCGCAATCAGAGGCTGCCGGCGCTCAACGCGATTGTGAATTACGGCCTGGCCGGCGTCGGAGGAACGCGCACGCTCTACGACACCTCCGGCGGATTTCCGGTTCCGACTGGCGTTGCGCAGCGCAACTTCAGCGACGCGCTGCGCGACATCTTCGGAAACGACTTCAAAACATGGAGCGTCCAGTTTCAGGTCAGCTACCCGATCGGCACGAGTGCTGCCGACGCGGGCTACGCCCAGGCCAAGGTGCTGCGCGAGCAGCAGACCACTACGCTTCGTCAGCTCGAATTGCAGGTGACGCAGCAGGTCCGCGAGGCTGCGCGCCAGGTCGATACGTCGCTGAAGCGAGTGGAAGCGACGCGAAAAGCGCGCGAGTTCAGCACGAAGCGCTACGAAGCCGAACAGAAGCGCATTGCCGTCGGGCTCTCGACAACGTTCCAGTTGTTCCAGGCGCAGCGCGACCTTTCCAGTGCCCAGCTCTCCGAGCTGAACGCGATCATCGCGTACAACCGCGCGCTCATCGCATTCGAGTCGATTCAGTCGGTTCCGCCGGGGAGATAAAAGG
>Ga0075428_100009964_pt1 | contig 10558 bp, 11 predicted proteins | sample RhiMetdeltSRZDD2_FD_75291 | JGI IMG/M metagenome (GOLD analysis project Ga0075428, IMG submission 75291) | Populus rhizosphere microbial communities from Tennessee, USA - Rhizosphere MetaG P. deltoides SRZDD2 | ecosystem: Host-associated > Plants > Roots > Rhizosphere > Soil | place: USA... | reverse complement strand
CTGGCCGAGGAGGAGCACCTCGACGGCGACGTCGCCCGCGAGCTCTTCCTCCGGCTCGAGGAGCGTCTCGTCCGGCGCGAGCTGGCGGACCTCTCCGGGGACGACCTGGCACGCACGGTTGAGCTCCAGGGCGTGCTCGCCAAGATCCATGACGCGCTCGGCAAGGTCGAGACCGAGCTTCGCTAGACTTTTCCGGCCGAGCGATCCCCGGTAGCTCAATTGGCAGAGCATCCGGCTGTTAACCGGAGGGTTGTTGGTTCGAGTCCAACCCGGGGAGTCAGTGGAAACCCCTGCACGGCGGGGGTTTCTGCTCCTCATCTACTGCATCGGCAGTAGCCCGGTCTACAGCAAACGTCCTGGCCGAATCCCGTGCGGAAGGCTAGTTGTGTGCCCTCTCACAAGAGTGCACCATGTGCCAAGGGCGCCGTCGAGGACGGAGCCTGTTGCACAAGGAGGGCGGCGATTATGAAGATCACGTTCGAGCGGCCCGGCGTGACGGACTTTGGGTCCATCAGCGCGCATACGTTCATGCCAACTCCCCCGAATCCTCAGGGGCGGGGCGGAGGCGGGCACAAAGGGTTCAGGAACTGCCGCGTCGAGACTACGAACTGCGAGCTCTCGCATCCTGAGGACGGCGGCGGCGGCTCTCCGTAGCCGACGAACGCTCGCGCTCGACACGCGCGTTTCAAGTTGACGTGGTTGCGGGCCGGTTCGCCGGCCTGTACCACGTGTGAAGGCATGTCGACAACGAACCCGCAGGGCTCGGGCGGGCGCGCATGCGCGGTCTAGCGGCGATCTTCGGCCGCTCGGTCGCGCCTGCCGCCGACACGGTGGAGCGCATGCTCGCCGCCTCCCCCCACCGGGGGGACCGGACCGCGGTCACCTCGCTCGGCAGCTGCACGCTCGGCGTCAGCGATCTCCGGGGCCGCGGGGAAGCGACCCTGGCGAGCGACGAGTCCATGGCCGTGGCGTTTGCCGGAGCGCTCGACAACGCCCGTGATCTCGCCGCGCACCTCGGCGCGCCGCACGATCAGCCGCCGAGCCCGGCGGAGGTCGTGCTCGCCGCGTTCAGGGCGCGAGGCACTGCGGCCCCGGCCGACCTGCGGGGGACGTACGCCTGTGTCGCGACCGACGGCGCCCGGCTCTGGGCCTTCCGCGATCACGGCGGCCTGGAGACGCTCTTCTACCGCAACGAGCCCGACGCGGTCTTCGTCGCCTCCGAGGTGAAGCAGGTTCTCCGTGGTGCGGACGTCTCTCCCGAGCCCGATCTCGCGACGGTCGAGGCGCTCTTCTACGGCGAGCTCGAGGAAGCCACCGCCTGCGCGCTGCGCGGCGCGAGTCGTCTCGTGGCGGCAACACTGCTGACCGCCAACGGGGAGTCACTGAACGTGACGCCGTACTGGGATCCGGCGGCGCTGCTCGAGAGCGCGACGCTGTCGCAGTCGGAGGCTACGGAGCGCTTTCGCGAACTGTTCGAGCAGGCGATCAGCCGCATGCTGACCGGGCGGGACGCGATCTCGCTCAGCGGCGGCGTCGACTCGCCGCCGATCGCTGCTTACGCGAACCGGATCTACGAGGAGCGGTGGAACCGGCCGATCCCGGCGCTCTCCGCGGTTTACCCGTCGTATCCCGAGAGCGACGAAAGCGGGTACATCGAGCTGGTCGCGGAGCGGCTCGGCCTGCCCCTGCACGCGTACGAGCCGGGCCCCCAGCGCCTCGACCGCCTGCAGTTCTGGCTGAAGCTCTTCGACGGGCCCTGGTCGACATGGTCGCCGGAGGGCACGGCCGAGCGCTGCACACACGCGCAGGCGCAAGGGTTCACGACTCTCCTGAGCGGCGAGTTCGCGGAGCAGGTCAGCGCGATCCGGGCGTATCTCGTGACGCACCTGGTGTGGCGAGGACGCCTCCGCGGCGCGGCGCGGCAGCTTCGCTCGCAGTACGCCGCCGGCCTCGGGAAGCGGCACCTCCTCGCTGAGGTACGGGAAGCGGCCACCCCGCGAGTCGTCCAGGCGCGCCAGTTCCGGCGCTTCCCGCCCTCCTTCCTGCCCCCGTGGATCGACCTCGGCCGGATCGGGCGGCGAGACAGCGGGCATGCGCTTCCCGCGCGGCGGCGCTGGGTCGCGGGGCAGCTGCCGTTCTTCGGCGCCGACCCGGTCGGCGAGGCGGACATCTACTCGCATGCGCTCTACGGGATCCGGGCCAGGCGGCCGTGGGCGGACGTGGACGTCTGGGAGTTCTTCCTCAGCCTTCCGGCCGAGCTGAAGTTCCCGGACTACCGGATGAAGGGGTTCGCCCGCACCGCGTTCCGCGGCGACGTCCCCGACGAGATCCTCGATCGGCGCGACAAGACGTACATGGATCGGTGGTTCGAGGAGAGGGGCGTCGACTATCCGGCCGTGCGCCACTGGATCTCGCGCGACACGTTCCGTATGCCCGGCGTGGACTACACGGCGCTCGAGGCGGCGCTCCAGCAGGAGCACATGCCGCTCGCCCACTACCTCTGGGCGCGCGACCTCGCCACGGCGCACGCGTTCGTCGACCTCTGGTCCTAGGCAGGCTCAGCGTCGGAGCTGACGGGCGTCCGGGCCGAGCTCCTCCTCGTGCTGCGACTTCGTTTGCCCGGCGTTCCCGAGGGCGCGCAGGCTGCGCCTCAGCTTCGACCGCCAAGGCTCCTCGACGGCCGGCCGGAGATCGCTGGCCAGCCCCAAGGCGGCGATGCGCATGGCTCGTCGCGGCGGCAGCGCCCAGAACGGCGATGCCCAACGGGTGAGGTGGACCTCGGCCACAGTCTGCTCGCGCACGCGTCCGAGGTGCCGGGCCCAGACCCGTTCCGCGCCCGTCGTCCTTCCGCCGAGGAAGACCGACTCGACGACGGCCCGCGTGGACGACCACATCCGCTCGACGCCCCACGCGCGGGCGAGCCCGTCCGCCTCGTCGGGATCGGCCTCTTGCAGGAGCAGCGCGATGTCCAGCAGGTCACGGAGCCGGGCGAAGGGGTTGGAGACCCACAGGTGCGCGCCGAGTAGCACAGCATGGGGTGCCGGCGGGAGGATGAGGATCCCCTCGGCCTCGGCCGGTACGGCCAGGCGAAGCAGCTCGCTCGAGGCCGGCTGCGGGAGCCAGGCCGGCCAGCTCGGGCGACGGTGGATCTCCAGCCTGAGCGGCCAGCCCGACCACCGGAGCGGACGGAGATGGTGCTTGTCGGCGAAGTGATCGGCGCTCTCGTCCAGGCGCAGCGCCCAGACCGGGTCCTCCGCCGGCTCGAAACCAGCGGCGATCAGCTGCTCCTGGAGTCGCTCCGCGTCCGGGGCAAGAAGGTCGAGGTCGATGGACGGGCGGAGCGACCGGCGCGGATAGCGACGTGCGACCTCCGGGCCTTTCAGGAGGAGGACTGGCTGATCGGTCGCGGCCTGGACGCGGGCGAGGATGTCCGGCGCGATCGCGTCCCGGACGGTCGCGAGCTGCTCCTCCGTGCGCAGCTCGTCGGGCACCTCGCGACCGAGCTCGCGCCAGCGCCGGCCGGCGAGAAGCTGCAGCCGGTGGGCCCTGAGCGCCGGCAGCCCGGGCGCCGCGTCGACGAGCTCGTCGACGCGCGTCCAGATGATTGGCGGGCCGCTCACGGCAGGCGCGTCTTCTCGGCCAGGCTAGGCATCCGCGACGATTCGCTCGATCACGCGAGGAAGCTCGTCCAGCCGTAGCGGGCGGACGAGGTTGGAGATGCGCACGGTCGCGGCGAGCCGGGCGATCCCACCGAAGCACCGCTCGCGGTCCGCCAGGGTCGGCAGCCGGAAGCTCAGCAGCCATAGATCGCGCAGCGTGTCCGCGGCCGGCACCCGCTCGAGCGCGATCCCATCCTCCCCCTTGCGTAGGAGGACGACGGCCTGCAGGGGCACAGGAGTGGAGTCACCGCGCCGCGCCGGGTCGAGCGAGAAGTGAACGCGGTTGTCGCTCTCGGCCACGGCCCGCGCGCCCGGTAGGTCGAAGCTCTCGGCCACGTCGCGACGCACGCGGAGGAGCGCCGGCCCCGGCACGACATGCGGCTCCGGCGCGAACCGGATGCAGGCAACGTCCTCGGCGAGGACGCGGTAGCCGGCGGCGTCGAACCCGGCGGCGAGGGTCGTCTTGCCGTGGTACCCGGGTGCGGCAAGCAGGACAGCCTCCCCGCCGACGTCGACCGCCGCGGCATGCAGCGGCACGTCGCCTCGGGCGAGGAAGCAAAGCATCGTCGGCACGCCCCAGAGCCGTTCCTCGCGCCGCACCAAGCCCGCGGCTGCGCTCGGCAGGCCGACGCTGGGAGCCTGCGGATCGACTTCGAATGTCCCGTGGCCCTCGACCCAGAGCCGGTAGCGCGGGCCTTCTGCGTAGAGACGCGCCCAGATCCGCCTGTTCGGGATCGGGGTCCACTCGACGACGAGCTCGCCTTCCGGCTCGTCGGCCTCGCCCTCCAGCTCGGCCACGGCGAACGGCTCGCCCGTCCCTCCGCGCAGGTACTCGAAGCTCAGGTCAGAGACCGGCTGGAACCCGTAGCAGGACCCCTGCACGCCGCCCTCACGCCACCAGGTTCCGCTCGCGCAGGCTCTCGAGGAAGGCCACCACGATGTCCGACAGGTCGTCGGGCGGGTCCTCGACCCGCTCGCGAACGCCGGTCGTCACCTCGTCGACGGTGCGCTCGCCGTCGAGGAGCTCCCAGATGAGGCAGCCGACCTCGTTGATCCCGTGGTACTGGCCCGTTTCCAGTTGGAGGAGAACGCCGCCTTCGCCCTCGGCGAGGCGCCGGAAGGCGACGCTCGCATCCCGCTGCACCTTCGAGTCGAGGGCGATCGACACGGTCAGTACAGCCCCAGCGTGCCGAGCCGGCGCTCGCGCCGGAGCGCCTGGCGGAAGGCGAAGACCCCGGCGAGCAGCGAGACGATGGCGAGCGGCACGAGGACGAGGACCGCGTCGACGGTCTGCGACCACGAGGCGGTCCCGAGCAGCGGCTCGCGCATGCCTTCGATCGCGATCGCCATGGGGTTGAGGACGGCAAGGGCCGAGAGCCACCCGGGCAGGAGCTCGAGCGGGAAGTACGCACCGGACGCCAGCGTCATGATCGCGACCGCGAAACCGACGCCTGCCGAGCCGCCGCGGAACGTGATGGTTCCTGCTGCGCTGATGAGGCCGAGGCCCCAGACGAAGGGGACGAAGGCGACGAGGACGATCAGCGCCGGGAGGAGGCCGTCGAGGTTGAAGTGGAGCCCGAAGCCGATCGCGATCGCCACGAGGTAGATGGCCGTCCGGAGCGGGACGTAGATCAGGTCGTACACGACGGAACCGAGCTGGATCGTGGCCGGCGACGTCGGCGTCAAGAGGATCGCCTCGAGCGTTCCGATCATCTGCTCCTGGCGCATGGCGGCCGAGATCCTGCCGAGCCCGATCTGGACGAAGGCGGCGAGCGCGATGCCGACCGCCACGAACTCCATGTAGGACACCTGCGAGCCTCCATACTCCGGGAGCTTGCTGTCATCGACGAGCAGGCCGACGAAGTAGAAGAGGAACGCCTGGAGGACGAGGGAGAAAGCGTCCGAGAAGAAGGCGAACCGGTAGCTCCAGGCGACGATCATGTCCCGGCGAGCGAACGCCGGCAGCTTGATCGCCTCGCCCAGGAGGATCGAGAGACGTCCTTCCTCCGCCGGCACGTCGATCACGATCCCTCCTCCCGGGTCAAGGCGAGGAACGCCTCCTCGACTTCGGAGCGCTCGTCGCGGCACGAGAGGAGCTGGAAGCCGGCGGCGTGGACGGCGGCGAGCGCGTCGCCGAGGACTGCGTCGTCCTCCAGTGACATGACAAAGTGGGTCGCGTCCTCTGACGTCCGTTCGATCGAGCCGAGCCCGGCGAGGGCCGCGGCGAGCACCGGGTCCGGTGCGGCGCCGTTCCCGCGTGCATCGAGCAGGCGGAGCAGGTACCTGCGCGGGAGCGCGTGCGCCATCAGCTCCGGCACGCTGCCGCTGAAGCGGACCTGGCCCTGCGCGAGGAGCGTCACGGCATCCGCGAAGCCCCTGATCTCGTCCACGCGCTGCGTCGTCCAGATGACCGCCGTTCCTCGTGCCGCCAGGTCTTGCACGAGCCCGCGCACCGTGGCAGCCGCCTCGGGGTCGAGGTCGTGCGTCGCCTCGTCTACGAGCAGGACTACTGGGTCGACGAGGAGCGCCCGCGCCACCGAAAGACGCTTCTGCATCCCGTGCGAGTAGACGCCGACCGACGTCCGGGCGGCGTCCTGGAGCCCGACCGCCTCCAGCACCTCGTAGGCTCGGCGGGTCGCGGCGCGCCGGCGAAGCCCCTGCAGCCGAGCAAAGAAGACGAGGTTCTCGAGCCCCGAGACGCGGAGGTAGAGCGAACGGTCGCCCGACGGCACCGTCCCGACACGCGACCGCAGCGCGCGGCCGCTCTGGGCCGGATCGCAGCCCGCGACGCGAACGTGCCCGCTGTCGGCGTCCACGAGGCCGGTGAGCACACGGAGGAGCGTCGTTTTCCCGGCGCCGTTCGGCCCGAGGAGGCCGTGGATCTCTCCGGCGCGGACGAGGAGCGACACGCGGTCGAGCGCAACCACAGCGCCGAATGTCCGCGACACCTCGCGAACCTCGACACGGTCGTCGCGCGCCGAGGCGGCCACGTCGCCGGTGTCCTTCAGCTGCTCCTCGGAGCCGATCAAAGCCACGCGCCGCCTACCTTCCAGGAAGGCCGCGTCTCGGTGCACGCCGCATCAACGTGGTCACATCTGCCGTCCGAAGTCCCGCCGCGCCGGCCGCGGCGCGATCACTCTGCCTTCACAGGGTAGACGGTCGCAGGCGAAACGCGAACCGGCGGCTCGGAACGCATCGGCATGGCTGCCGCTCTTCAGCGGAGGAGCCTCACCCTTCCACCCAGGCCCGTGTAGGCGTACCCGACCCGAAACGGCTGCCCCCGCACGAGCCGAGCCGGCTGTGGGGCGAGCCAGACCGGCAGGCCCCAGGAATTCGGAGGAGCATCGAGCGCCGGGCTCGTCGAGATCGTCACGCCGGGGCTCAGGTCCGCTTCGAAGAACGCCATGACGCCGGTCGCGTCCCCTGACGCGGTCGCCGTCGCCTCGACGACGCTCTCGATGATCGGGGACTCGAGCGTGGCGAGGTCGACCTCGGCCAGGAGCACCGGCTCGCTGAGAGCCGGCCAATCCCGCACGTCCTCGATGCCGACGGTCAGCCGCTGCCACAGGCGCGCCGTGTAGTCGGTCAGCCCGCCCAGCTCGAGCCCGTACCAGTCGCTCCAACGCTCGGTGTTCGCAGGCGTGAAGGTGAGGTGCTCCAGCCGCTCCTGTGGGACGGCGAGCGGCACTCCGAAAATTCGGATCCTCGCCGGCACGAGGCGCGCGTCGTCCGCCAGCAGGCGCTTTCGTGCGTCGAGCAGCACCGGGAGAGCCCTCTCTTCGAGCGCGTCGCTCCCCAGGATCTCGGCCACCGCGAGGGTGCCGCGCTCGGGAAGGTCAACGCGCGTCGACCAGCCCTCGACGACGGTGACGCGTTCGCCGAGGCCGTTCGCCTCGACGACCTCACGAGCCTGGCGGCCGAGCGGCGTCGCCTCGATGGCGTAGACGTGCCGCGCGCCCGCTCGGGCGGCGGCCATGGCGAGGATGCTCGTTCCGGTGCCGATGTCCACGACGACGTCGTCCGGCTGGACGAGCTCTTCGAGGGCCTGGATGAACGCGGATGTCCGCACACGATCCTCGAGCATCGAGACGTGGGCGCTCGGCGAGTCGAAGGTCGCCTCGACGACGCGGTCCGGCTCGGCCTCCGGCTCGTCCGCGGGGCGGAGGACGCCGGCCGACGCGAGGCGGAGGACCGCCGCGCTCAGGTCGATCCAGTCCTGCCCGCCGCCCGTCCGGGCAGCGAGCGTCTCCAGCGCCTCGGCGAGCGTCGTCGGCTCCGCGAAGAGGTCGATGATGGCGAGGCAGTGGGGGCCGCCGCTGACCATCCCGCGATCCGTGACGACGACGACGTCGCCGGCCGCCGTGATCCGGATCTCGAGCTCCGCCGCGCGGGTCAGCACCGTCGCGGGGCTCAGCGCTATCATTCGATGATCCTAGCGCCCTCCCGGCTGCGATCACGACGCCGGTTAGAGATTCCTTCAGCGGGAATTCGAGAGGGGTAGGAAGCGTTGTAAGGGTAGGAGCCGAGCGGCATCTAGAGCCGCGCCGCCGAGGAAACTGCTGCTCGCTCCGAGCCAACACACGAAGGAAAGGAACGTCCCATCAACACTCTTCTGGAGCACCATGACCTTGACCTGCTGCTCGAGGACGACCTCGAGGAGCAGACCGACGAGCCGTTCGAGCTCGACGAGGCGCTCCTCGAGCCGGCCGCTGCGACCGGCGTCGACTCGCTGCAGCTCTTCCTCACCGAGGTGGGCCGGCACCGCCTGCTCACCGCACCCGAGGAGGTCGCGCTGGCGAAGCGCGTCGAGCGCGGCGATCTCGAGGCGAAGGAGCGGATGGTCAACGCGAACCTCCGTCTCGTCGTCTCGATCGCCAAGCGCTACCGCGGCAACGGCGTGCCGTTCATGGACCTGATCCAGGACGGCGTCTTCGGGCTCACCCGGGCGGTGGAGAAGTTCGATTACCGCAAGGGCTTCAAGTTCTCGACGTATGCGACCTGGTGGATTCGCCAGGCAGTCCAGCGCTCGATCTCCGGTCAGGCGCGGACGATTCGTGTCCCGACGCACGTGCACGAGCGCCGGAACACCCTCAGGCGCCATTCCCGGCGCCTCGAGGTCGAGCTCGGCCGCGAGCCGACCCCGGAGGAGCTGGCCGAGGCCAGCGGCATCGAGCTGAAGCACGTCGAGGAGGCTCTCGCCATCGTCGAGGCCCGGGTCTCGCTGAACCAGCGGATCGGGGGCGACGACAACGCGGAGCTGGGTGAGCTGTTCGCCGACGACGGCGCCGACGATCCGAGCGAGGCTGCCGGTGCCGCCATGCAGCGGCGTGAGCTGCGCGAGGCGCTGGCCGAGCTGCCCGAGCGCGAGCGCCGCGTGCTGGAGCTGCGCTACGGCCTCGACGGCGAGCCCCATTCGCTGGAGGCGATCGGCGCCGAGATGCACGTCTCGCGGGAGCGGATCCGGCAGCTCGAGAGCGCCGGGCTGGCCAGGCTCGGGCGGGCGCTGGGTGGGGGAGACCTCGCCCTGTCCGCCTAGGAACGGCAAGAAAGGACACAACGTGAAAACCGGAATCCATCCGGAGACCATGGTCGCGACCGTCACGTGCACCACGTGCGGCACGACCTTCGAGACACGGACGACGCAGGCCTCGATCCAGGTCGAGGCCTGTTCGGCCTGCCACCCCGCGTACACCGGGGTGGAGCGGGCCGCGCCGCGCGGCGGCCGGATCGAGCGCTTCGAGCGCCGCCGGGCGGCCGCCACGCGCAGGTAGCCCTCTTACGCAGGGGTGCTCAGCGGTACACGCCGATGAGCACCCCGCCGGCTACCACCAGCAGGGCCCCGAGCACCAGGCGCAGACCGACGAGCTCGCTGCTGCGCAGGAAGATGGCCGCGAGCAGGACGCCCCACAGGGACTCCGTCGCGACGAGCGGCGAGACGACCGTGAGCTTCCCGCGGTAGACCGCCGCGAAGAGGAGCACGTAGGAGAGCCCGAAGAAGAAGCCCGGAACCGCGAAGCGCAGGAGCGCGGGGCTCGCGAAAGCCGTGACGAGGGCGCCGCGGCGCTCGAACGCCGCCCAGGCGAGCATCACCAGGGCGCCGGCCCCGAGCGCAGCGGCGGCCGCCTCGACCGACCCCAGCGCCGCATCCTCCGAGTACCAGCGCACGACGACGTCCCGCGAGGTGAAGAGGGAGGTCGCGAGGAGCGCGTACCCGATCCCGATCAGGCGGAAGTCGAGCGCCCGCTTCGTGTCCCCGACCAGTAGCGCGCCGGCGCCGACGATGAGCACCGCGCCGATCGCGAGCGGCCACTGGAACGGCTCGTCCAGGAGCAGGATCGCGAGCGTCGCCGCGAAGAGCGGGGCGCTCCCGGCGATCACCGACGTGCGCGAGGCGCCGACCTCCTTGACCGCCAGGGTGAAGAAGATCTGCGAGACACCGGGCGCGAGCAGACCGGCGAGGGCGAAGACGGCCAGCTCCTTCGAGCTGACGGGCTCGCCGCCGCCTCGCTCGAAGGCAATCGCGACAACCGCCACGAGCGCGGCGACGACGGTGCTCGCCACGGCGCCCACATCCGGCTCTGGATGCCGCTTCAGGGCCGCGCGCAGCGAGACGGTCATCGCGCCGAACGACACGGCCGACGCCAGGGCGAGAAGGATCGCGCTCACGAGTGAACCGAGTGAACCGTGGCGGTCAACCCCGGATGGGTGAGGCAGTCAACTCCCTCAGAGGGGGGCCGGTTGCCGTCGCAGGGCCGAAACTCTTGGCATAGCGGAAATCCCCTGGGGCCCCGATGCGGCGGGGGCAATCCGGGCAGAGATTTCCACCCAAGGAAACGGGGTCTGCGGCGGCCCCGTTTTCCGTTTCCAGGGAGGTTCTCTCTACTCCCCGACGACCTGGA